>Ga0208184_100010_pt1 | contig 380158 bp, 344 predicted proteins | sample Virmet3651_4511_FD_185736 | JGI IMG/M metagenome (GOLD analysis project Ga0208184, IMG submission 185736) | Marine viral communities from the Southern Atlantic ocean transect to study dissolved organic matter and carbon cycling - metaG... | ecosystem: Environmental > Aquatic > Marine > Oceanic ... | reverse complement strand
ATTTAAGACAAAAGCGCACCGTAAGTTTAGAAACACTCTAACGACCATAGTTTAAAATTGCATTATCAAAACTGTATATTTGCATAAAATTTTTGGATGCATAAACTGGTAATTGTAGGCACGTGTGCCTTTGATGAAATTGAATCTCCGTTTGGAAAAACCGGAAAAATTCTTGGTGGAGCCGGAACCTTCATTGGTCTAGCCGCCTCTAATTTTGAGGTTGACCAAGCGATCGTTTCTGTTGTAGGATCAGATTTCCCTCAGGAATATATTGACCTGCTTAAAAATAGAGGCATCAATATGGAAGGGCTTGAAGTTGTAAAAGACGGCAAAACCTTCTTCTGGAAAGGCCGCTACCACAACGATCTAAATTCTAGAGATACGCTTATTACAGAGCTTAATACTTTGGCCGACTTTAATCCGGTTGTTCCTGAGGCTTATAAAAATGCTGAAATTGTTATGCTGGGTAACTTACACCCGCTCGTTCAGCTTTCTGTTTTAGATCAAATGAACAAAAAACCTAAGCTTGCCATTCTAGACACTATGAACTTCTGGATGGATAGCGCTCTTGAAGATCTTAAGAAAGTGATTGCTCGTGTAGATGTGATCACAATAAATGATGAAGAAGCGCGCCAGCTAAGTGGAGAGTATTCTTTAGTGACTGCAGCACAAAAAATCTCAGCAATGGGACCTCGCTTTGTGGTTATAAAAAAGGGAGAACACGGCGCATTGCTTTTTGAAAAGGATAAAATTTTCTTTGCTCCGGCTTTGCCGCTTGAAGAAGTTTTTGACCCTACAGGCGCGGGCGACACCTTTGCCGGCGGTTTTGCCGGTTATTTAACCAGTACCGGAGACCTTTCTTTTGAAAATATGAAAAGAGCAATCATACACGGTTCTAACCTCGCATCGTTTTGCGTAGAGAAATTTGGAACTGAGCGTATGCAAAATTTAAAACCCGAAGAAATCGAAAAGCGTTTGCTGAAATTTAAAGCCTTAACGCAATTTAATTTAGACCTATAAAACAACGCGCGCCCTCTTCTTAACCAGAAGGGGGCGCAAACATTTAAACAAGCTATGAGTGACGCAATAAAGCACGAATGCGGAATTTCAGTAATACGTCTTTTAAAACCCCTAGAGTATTATAAAGAAAAATATGGCACTGCATTTTATGGTGTAAATAAAATGTACCTAATGATGGAAAAACAGCACAACCGTGGTCAGGATGGTGCAGGTTTTGCCAGCATTAAACTAGATATGGAACCCGGAGAGCGCTATATAAGTAGACAACGCTCTATCGCGCAACAGCCTATTCAGGATATTTTTGCCCAAATAAATTCGAGAATCAATCAGGTTTTGTTAGAAAACCCCGAGTATGCAGATGATGTTGCTTTGCAAAAAAGACACGTTCCATATGTGGGAGAACTGCTTTTAGGTCACGTGCGCTACGGTACTTTTGGTAAAAATAGTGTGGAGAGTGTTCACCCATTTTTACGTCAAAATAACTGGATGCATCGTAACCTTATCGTTGCCGGTAACTTTAATATGACCAATGTTTTCAAGCTTTTTAATAAGCTTGTAGAGCTCGGTCAGCACCCTAAAGAGAAAGCAGATACCATCACCGTGATGGAAAAGATAGGCCATTTTCTCGATGACGCCGTAGCTAAGATTTATAAGAAATTAAAAAAAGAAGGTTTCTCTAAATTTGAAGCTTCTCCTCAAATTGCAGAACGTCTTAACATTGCAAAAATCCTGAAGAAAGCTTCAAAAGAATGGGATGGTGGTTATGCGATGGCTGGTCTTTTAGGTCATGGCGATGCCTTTGTATTGAGAGATCCTTCAGGGATTCGCCCGGCGTATTATTATAAAGACGACGAGGTTGTTGTAGTTGCCAGTGAGCGCCCGGTGATTCAGACTGTTTTTAACGCAAAATTTGAAGATGTAAAGGAGCTTGATCCCGGTCACGCGATGATCATTAAAAAGAGTGGAAAAACTTCTATCGAAAAAATTCAGGAGCCACACGAGCGTAAAGCATGCTCCTTTGAACGCATCTATTTCTCGAGAGGTAGCGATGCCGAAATTTACCAAGAACGAAAAGAATTAGGTAGATTATTGATGCCTGAAGTGCTCAAGCATATTGATCACGACACGCAGAACAGTGTGTTTAGTTATATTCCTAATACAGCCGAAACTTCATTCTACGGAATGGTTGAAGCGGCTCAAGCCGAATTAGACAAGCAGAAAGCCGCAGAAATTTTAGAACGTAGAAACGAATTAGACAAGCAAGGGCTTGAAGCGATTCTGTCTAAAAAATTGCGCACTGAAAAAATCGCAATAAAAGACGTAAAATTACGCACCTTTATTACCGAAGACAGCAGTAGAGACGATCTTGTAGCACACGTATATGACGTGACTTATGGTGTGGTTAAAGAGTCTGACAATCTTGTGATTATTGACGACAGCATCGTACGCGGAACTACACTTAAAAAGAGTATTATAAAAATGCTTTCTCGTCTAAATCCTAAGAAGATTGTAGTAGTTTCTTCTGCGCCGCAAATTCGTTATCCGGATTGCTACGGAATTGATATGGCAAAACTACAAGATTTTATTGCCTTTAGAGCTGCTATTGATTTGCTCAAAGAAAATGGTAAAGAAGAGATCATCAATCAGGTTTATGAGAAATGTGTAAGTCAGGTTGATTTTGAAGACGTAGATGTAATTAACTATGTCAAAGAAATTTATGAACCCTTTACAGATGAAGAAATTTCTAATAAAATTGCTGAGCTTTTAAAAGATGAAACCATCGCTCCAGAGGTTAGCGTGATTTATCAAAAAGTAAGCGATTTGCATAAGGCGTGTCCTAAGAATCTGGGTGACTGGTACTTTACAGGAGATTACCCTACCGTAGGAGGAAATCGTGTGGTAAACCGTGCTTTTATCAATTATGTAGAAGGAAATTTAAAGAGAGCGTATTAAACAGGCGCTTTAACTAATAATTCAGCACTTTATCTAAAAGATTTGGTTGCACCCCGCAACATATAATATTTTAGTGACTGCCATAACATAAGTAGGTTAAGTTCATGGTAGATTTGGGGCAAAAAAGGTGGATTTTTTCCACCTTTTTTATTTGTACCAAATCGGGGGTGGCGAGCATCAATCTAAATAAAAGAATTCCTAAACTAGCTGAAAACAATTCTTGCTATAGTAATGTCAAACCTGTGCTGCGAGCCGTTTTTCAATCCTTGAGATTTCCACCTTTTTTATTTGTACCAAATCGGGGGTGGCGAGCTATCATCTGAATAAAAGAATACCAAAACAAGCGGAAAACAATTCCGGCTCTCATGATGCCAAACGTGCGCCGCGAGCCGTTTTTCAATCCTTGAGATTTCCACCTTTTTTTTTGGCACCGCCAAAAGGGAATAATACTCAATCCCGATAACTATAAGAATGTCTCGAAATTGAAAATTTCTTCCCAACTAATGCTTTAAAAGCTTGTTCTTAAGTAGTTTATTTGCACCAAATCGGGGTGGCGAGAAATCCATCTGAATAAAAGAATTCCTAAACTAGCTGAAAACAATTCTTGCTATAGTAATGTCAAACTTGTGCCGCAAGCCGTTTACACTCTAGATTTTCCTCCTTTTTTATTTGTACCAAATTGGGGTGTCGAGCCATCGATCTAAATAAAAGAATTCTTAAACCAACTGAAAACAATTTTTGCTCCAGCAATGTCAAACCTGCGCTGCGAGCCGTTTTTCACTCCTTAAGTTTTTCCACCTTTTTTTGACACCATCAAAGGGTGTAATACTCTGTCCCATTAACTATCGGGATGCCTCAAAATTGAAAATTTATTTCAAAGAGTAAACAAGAATATATCTTGATGACACCAATAAAAAAGCCCGGATCAACCGGGCTTTTCATCAGAAACATAGTACTTCTTATTTATTTTGTGCGTATCTGCTAGAAACTTCTTTCCAGTTGATTACGTTAAAAAACGCATCAATATATGCAGGACGTTGGTTTTGATACTTTAAGTAGTATGCGTGTTCCCAAACATCAATACCTAAAATTGGAGTACCTCCGCAACCTACTTCAGGCATTAGCGGGTTGTCTTGGTTAGGCGTTGAGCAAACCTCCACTTTTCCACCTTCGTGAACACAAAGCCAAGCCCATCCTGAACCAAATTGAGTACCTGCTGCACTACTGAATTTATCCTTGAACGCTTCAAAAGAACCAAAAGCAGCATCAATAGCTTCTGCTAATTCTCCTGTAGGCTCTCCGCCTCCGTCTGGAGACATTACTTCCCAAAATAGGCTATGGTTGTAAAAACCACCACCATTGTTGCGCACTGCGCTATTGGTCATATCAAGATTTATCAGGATGTTCTCAATAGTTTTTCCTTCTAAATCAGTTCCTTCGATTGCTGCATTTAATTTGCTTGTATATCCAGCATGATGCTTGTCATGATGAATTTCCATAGTTTTTGAATCAATATGCGGCTCTAAAGCATCTTTCGCATATTTTAATTCTGGAAGTTGAAAAGACATATTTTAATATTTTTTCGTTAATAGAATAGTTGATAATCAAAGATAAGACTTCATACGCCTTATCTAAAGCTTAGCGTGTTATAATAGTCTTAAGGTTTTGTACTATTCTAATTTTATTTTGTGTAATTCTTTTCTCTACAAACAAAATTTTCTCAGACAGAAAATATTAACTTGACCTAATGCAAGATCATCACTCTATTTCTGTTTATAACGCCTCTGCCGGCGCAGGTAAAACTTTTGCGCTCGTTAAAAATTACCTCACCATTCTTTTTAGCAGTAAAAACGACTTTAAATACAGGCGCATTCTGGCCATTACCTTCACCAATAAAGCGGTGGCCGAAATGAAGCTTCGAATCATTGAAAATTTAGAAGCTTTTGCTCAAAGTGATGAGCAAATTGAAGAAGATGCGATGTTTGACGCCATTGTCGAAGCCACCGGTCTTGCTCCGGAGGAAATTCAGCTTAAAGCAAAACGTATTTTAAAACATATTGTTCAAGATTACGCTTCTTTTGACGTGGTGACTATTGATAATTTTACACACCGCATCATTCGCACATTTGCTTACGATTTAAAAATTCCACAGAATTTTGAAGTCGAACTGAATACTCAGGACATCTTAGAACAAGCTGTAGATAACCTTATAGATAAAGCCGGTAGAGATCAGTTGATCACCAATGTACTTCTGGACTTTGCCTTTGAAAAAATAGATAATGACAAAAGCTGGGACATCTCTAGAGACTTTTATGAGATCAGTAAACTTTTGCTCAGCGAAAACGACCGCGAGTATCTAAAGAAAATTCAGTCAAGGTCCCTGGAAGATTTTGCTGCTTTAAAGAAGCATTTCAACACATCCCGAAATGATAAATCAAAAGTAATCGTTGATAAAGCACAGCGCCTGCTACAGTTTATTGTGGAAAACCAATTGGAACACGCTCATTTCACAAGAAAATATTTACCCAACGCCCTCAGCAAAATAGCTGAAGCTGATTTTAATGTGAATTTTGATACGAAATGGGTGCAAAATCTAGGGCAAGAACCTCTATATACAAAGACCCAAAAGGAAGGCATCAAGGCTATTTTAGACCAAATTGCACCAGAAATCACCTTACAGTTTAATGCAATAAAGGCGTTGATCCTTCAGCTGAAACTAGAAGACGAACTTTACAAAAAAATCACGCCGTTATCTGTACTGCAAAGTATTCAGCAAGAAGTGGAAAAGATCAAATCTGAAAATAATTTGGTTTTGATCTCAGATTTCAACGAGCTTATACATAAAAATATAGCGAATCAACCCACACCTTTTATTTACGAGCGCTTGGGAGAACGTTATGAAAATTATTTTATAGATGAATTTCAGGACACTTCGGTTTTACAATGGTCTAACATAGTGCCTCTGATAGACAATGCCGTTAGTACCGCTCAAACCGAAACACTTGCTAATAGCCTGATGATCGTTGGCGATCCTAAACAAGCTATTTATCGCTGGCGCGGTGGTGAAGCTGAGCAATTTATAAGCCTCTCAAAAAATGAGAATAATCCCTTTCAGAATCAAGATAAAAAGACCATTACCCTTCCTCATAATTACCGCAGTTATGATCAGGTGATCGATTTTAATAATTCGTTTTTTACTCAGGTAGCAAACAACTTTGCCTATCCGGAATATAAAGAGCTCTATCTATCGGGTAATTCCCAAAAACACAATCATCGTAAAGGAGGTTATGTGTCAATAAATTTCATTGAAGCTGACAAAGCCGAAGAAGCAAAACCATTATATCTGGACGAGGTAGTAAAGACCGTAAACAGTTGTGTTGAATATGGGTTTCAATTACATGAACTGTGCATATTAGTTCGTCGCAACGCAGAAGGAATTGAAATCGCACAGCGCTTACAAGAAGAAAATATACCGGTCATCTCTAGTGAAAGCTTGTTGCTTAAACAATCACCACAAGTTCAATTTATTATTGATGTTTTACACTATACCGTAGAGCCGAATTCAAAGGCCATTGGCATTAAAATATTGACCTATTTGGCCGAAAACTATTTTGATCTTGAAGATAGCCATACGTTTTATAAAAACCATTTAGAATCAAATGGCGCAGCTCTTTTTAATCAAATTTTCTCTGATACTTCGCGGTTTGATTTTGAGCAATGTGCGTTGCTTCCTATTTATGAATCTGCAGAGTATATCATCAGGGCCTTTGATCTTCATCAAAAAGGCGGAGCCTATCTTCAGTTTTTCTTAGATGCTATCTATGATTTTTCTCAAAAGCATTCGGGCGGAATTCCAGAATTCATCACGTGGTGGGACCGCAAGCAAGATAAATTGAGCATAAGCACTCCGCCAGCATCCCAAGCGGTACAAATTATGACCATTCATAAAAGTAAAGGTTTAGAATTTCCGGTGGTAATTTACCCTTTTGCTCACACCGAATTGTATGATAACCGCTCAGACACCTACAATTGGTATCTCCCGGAACCCGAAGAATTCTTAGGCTTTGAGGCTTTATTAATTGGTCAAAAAGCAGAGCTCACCTCCTATAATGAGCAAACCGCAATGTTGTATGAATATAAGCGTATGCAGCAACAACTGGACACCGTCAATGTCTTATATGTCGCACTCACGCGAAGTGTAGAGCAACTGCACATCATTACTAAAACAAGTAAAACAAAAGGAGAACCAAAGAATTTCTCTGATCTGTTTATTCAATTTTTAGAACAGCAACAGCTCTTTGATAGCAATCAAAACGTTTACACCTTTGGAAGCGCTTCTCGCATTTCTCAACCGAAGCGTTTAAAACAAGATGCTGCATTTCTTGATTTAATAAGTACTGCAAAGGAAGACCATAATCTAGCGATTGTAACTCAAGCTGAAGCCCTGTGGGATTTTGAAAGAAAGGAAGCCATAACTTTTGGAAACATTATTCACGAACTGATGGCTGACATAAAATCTGAAGCAGATATTGAAATCGCCATCAAACGGGCACTGACCAGAGGAATGATTGAAAACGATCAAAAAGAAACCTTGCAAGCACAACTACATCGTCTTATTTCCGACTTAAAAGCTCACGGATTTTTTGATCACAGGCATACCGTTTTAAACGAGCGCGCAATTCATTTTGAAGGTCAGATGATACGACCTGATCGTGTTGAAATTGATAAAGACAATAATGTTTGGCTGCTGGATTATAAAACCGGAAGTCCTAACGTTTCGCATAAGGATCAATTAGAATTATATGTAAAAAGCTTGCAAAAAATGGGGCTTCACATTAAAAAGAAAGCTATAATTTACTTAAATGCACCAGAATCTGTAGTGTTGATTTAACAATTTATAAGCATTCCTACAAAGTAAATCGCTCATTTTCAACATCATCCATACCTGCGCTTAACTCTCTAATTTTTAAGCATTAAGGATGTAAATCCACATTAAAATTACTATGAACTTCTGTTTAACAGCTATTTGTGCTTGGGTATTACTCACAATAAAGGTTTAATAAAACTTTATCACTTGTCGTTTTGTCGGTAGATTTTAACAAACTACTTTTACCCCGATAATTGTTAACACAACCAAACCGATATGATTAGAAATACAAGTTTGCTACTTATACTTGTTGCCTTATTTGTGGGTTCACAAAACGCAACAGCACAAGACGAAAATAATCCTTGGTATTTAAGTGTTGGTGTCAATGCAGTCGATACATACCCTGTATGGCCTGGAGAACGCCCAACGACCGGAGGATTCCCAAATGAATTTTACAATGTAGATGATCACTGGAATATTCTTCCTTCAATTTCTACAATTTACGTAGGCCGCTACATCGGAAGCGGTTTTACTTTTGGAGTAAGAGGTTCTCTTAATAAGATTGAAAAATTAGGAGACGCTCCAGCTAACGACCTTGCATACTACGCAGTTGATGGTATGTTCTCTTACAGTTTTAAGGATCTACTTTTTGGAGAGGACAGCTGGTTTGACCCATACCTAGGCGGTGGTGGTGGTTACGTGTTTATTGGCGATATGCCAAGCCACGGAACTTTAAACGGTACAGCTGGATTAAAACTCTGGTTAAGCGACAACTTCAATATTAACCTTTCATCTACTTACAAGCACGCAATGGAAGGGTACTATACCAGACATATGCAGCACACTGCAGGTATAGGTTTCTCTTTTGGCGGAACTGATACTGATGGTGACGGAATTTATGATGACGTAGATGAGTGTCCAGATACACCAGGTTTAGAAGAGTTTAATGGATGTCCTGATACTGACGGTGACGGAATTAAAGACTCTGAAGATGCTTGTCCTGAAGTTGCTGGTCTTCCAGAATTTAACGGATGTCCTGATTCTGATGGTGATGGTATAGCTGACCCGGAAGATGAATGTCCAGATGTTGCTGGTATTGCTGCCTTAAACGGATGTCCTGACGCTGATGGCGACGGAGTTAAAGATTCTGAAGATGAGTGTCCTAACGAAGCGGGTCCTGCTGAGAACAATGGTTGCCCTTATGAAGATCAAGATAACGATGGTGTTTTAGATAAAGACGATGAGTGCCCAACTGTACCAGGAACTGTTGCAAATAATGGTTGTCCAGAAGTAACTGTTGAAGTACTTGAAGAAATCAATGTTCAAGTAAGAACTGTATTGTTTGACTTGAATAAAGCAACCATTAGAGCTGAGTCTTACGAAACTTTAAATGCAGTTGCAGAAACTATGAAAGAATATCCTAATACGAGATTCTTAATAGAAGGTCATACTGACAGCCAAGGTTCTGATGCTTATAACTTGAAACTTTCAGATGAAAGAGCTGCTTCAGTTAAAGATTATTTAATTAAACAAGGTTTACCTGCATCACGATTATCTTCAGAAGGATTTGGAGAATCTAAGCCGGTTGCAACTAATGCTACTGCCGCTGGTAGACAGCAAAATAGACGTGTAGAACTTTCACTTATAGAATAATGTAAAACAACTGTTATAATTCTAGCAACAGATTCAGGTCTAAAATGATTCAATTTTAATGTGCACTGATGATTTTTATTAAATTTGACTTTGTTGCTAGATTTTAACAAATTACATTTGCTTCAATTAACACTTAAATTTTACTTACTTAACATGAAAAATCTTACTAAATTATTTCTGTTTGCAGTTTTGACCTTCGTGGGTCTTAACACTGCAAACGCACAAGACAAAAACAACCCTTGGGCTGTTAGTATTGGTGTAAATGCAGTGGATACTTATCCTGTATACCCACCAGACAACAGACCTTTAACTGGAGGTTTCCCTGATGAATTTTACAATGTAAGCGATCACTGGAACATTCTTCCATCTGTATCTACACTTTACGTAGGTCGTTACATTGGAGCAGGTTTCGCTCTTGGTGTTAGAGGATCTATCAACAAGATTGACAAAATGGGAGATCTTCCTGTTGATGATTTAGCGTACTACGCTGTTGACGGTATGTTCTCTTACAGCTTCCGTGATGCTCTTTTTGGAGAAGGCGGTTGGTTTGACCCATACCTAGGTGGTGGTGGTGGTTACGTGTTCATTGGTGATATGCCAAGTCACGGAACTCTTAACGGTACTGTAGGTTTAAAGATCTGGTTGAGCGATAACATCAACCTTGATTTATCTTCTACTTACAAGCACGCAATGATGCCTGGTACTTACTACACAAGACACATGCAGCACATCGTAGGTGTAGGTTTTGCATTTGGCGGAACTGATACTGACGGTGATGGTATCTATGACGATGAGGATGAGTGCCCAGAAACTCCAGGTTTAGAAGAGTTCAACGGATGTCCTGATACTGACGGTGACGGAATCAAAGATTCTGAAGATGCTTGTCCTGAGGTTGCTGGTCTTCCAGAATTTAACGGATGTCCTGATTCTGACGGTGATGGTATTCCTGACAATGAAGATAACTGTCCAGATGTTGCTGGTCCTGCTGCAACTAATGGTTGCCCAGATGCTGACGGTGACGGTGTAATTGATTCAGAAGATGAGTGCCCTAACGAAGCTGGTCCTGCTTCTAACAATGGTTGCCCATTTGCAGATAGAGACGGTGACGGTGTAGCTGACAAGGATGATAAGTGTCCAGATGTTGCTGGTCCTGCTTCTAACGACGGATGCCCAGAAGTTGACGCTGCTGTACTAGAAACTTTAAATGGTGAAGCTGGTCGTATCTTATTTGATACTGACAAAGCTACAATTAGAAAGAGCTCTTACGAGACTTTAACTAGAATTGCTAACATCGTTAAAGAATATCCTACTGCTTCTTTTGAAGTTGAAGGTCACGCTGATAGCCGCGCAAGTAACGCTTACAACATGGATCTTTCTGAAAGAAGAGCTCAATCTGTTGTTGATTACTTAACTAGTAAAGAAGGTGTAAATGGTAGCCAGCTTTCAATCAAAGCTTACGGTGAAGAGAAGCCAATTGCTCCTAACACTACTGCTGCTGGTATGCAACTTAACAGACGTGTAAAACTTACTTTAAAGTAAGAAACACTTCAGATTAAATTCTGAAATATATAAATGGAAAACGCCCTGAATATTCAGGGCGTTTTTTATTTTTAGTCTATGACTACATTTATTGATGAGGTAATCTCAGACCTTTTAGAGGCCTCTCCTTCTCTTACACAAACCGTCGTGGTGCTTCCTTCTCGGCGTGCCGGAAACTTTTTTCTGCAAAGCTTACAACAGCAATTAGGTAATACGGTTTGCTTTCTTCCGCAGGTTATAAGTATCGAAGAACTTGTTGAAGAAATCTCTGGTTTAACTAGTGCCTCGCAAACGCAATTACAAATTGAGTTATACCACATTTATCAAACGGTTTATGAGGGTGAAACTCCTGATCCCTTTTTACTCTTTTTAGGATGGGGACAAACCTTATTAGGCGATTTTAATGAAATTGATCGCCACTTAATCGATACGAAACCCTTTTTTAATTACCTCTCTGCAGTCAAAGAATTAAACCACTGGTCTACAGATCAGGATTCTCAACTGATTTCAAGTTATCTGACTTTTTGGAAGTCGATCAATAAATATTACGATCGCTTTCAAGAACATCTGTTGCGCTTAGGCTTAGGCTATCAAGGAATGCTCTATCGCAAGGCTGTTGAAAATTTAGAACCTTTTCTAGATGCAAATCAATCGCAGAACTATTTGTTTTGTGGATTCAACGCTCTTAATGCTGCCGAGCAAAAGATCATCACCCGATTTCTAGAAATTCCTTCGACCAAGATTTATTGGGACATAGACCCTTATTTTTTAGATGACGACAATCACGTTGCAAGCAAATTCATCAAATCTTATATGAAACGCTGGGCAACAAATACTAAACAAAATCTATTTTTCCCAAAATCTGAAAGCAATTTTAATACGACCAAAACCATAACTGCAACAGGAGTTGCACAAAACATTGGCCAGATTAAATACGTAGGACAATTATTAAGTTCATTAGATGCCACAGCATTAAACAACACAGCAGTTATTCTTGGCGATGAGGCGCTCCTTCTGCCCTTGCTAAATTCCTTGCCGGAATCTGTAACACATTTGAATGTTACCATGGGATTACCTCTAGAACAAGTTGCTCAGGCCGCTTTTTTTGAAAGCTGGTTTCAAATGCACATCAATCGTCAAAACAACGGCTATTACTATAAAGATGTTCTTGCTGTGTTAGACCAGCAATATGCCATCCTTTTACTCGATAAGGAACGCGAACTTTTAAAAAAATCAATCACCGAAAAAAATCTGATTTACCTAGACCCACTGCAGCTTTTAGGTGATCAGGCATCTGCACATTGTGCGTTGTTATTTAAAGATTGGGTAAATGACAGCAGCATCGCAATACAGCAAATTCTAAGTAGTATTCAAGAGCTTAAAGAGCTGCTTTATCCTAAAAAGAACTGGCTACAACTTGAATTTCTCTATGCCTTTCTGGAAGTTTTTACTCGTTTGAAAAACTTAAACGAAACCTACGCTTACCTCGGCGATTTAAAAACCTTAAAACAGTTTTATAAAGAAATCCTGAGTCAAGAAACGCTTGATTTTAAAGGCGATCCTTACAAAGGATTACAGATTATGGGAGTGCTAGAGTCTCGCGTGCTCGATTTTGAACACATCATCATTACCTCCCTTAACGAAGGCACTTTTCCGTCAGGTAAAAGTCAAAATAGTTTTATTCCGTTTGATTTAAAGATCGAATCCAAGCTTCCCACCTATCGCGAGAAAGACGCGATCTATGCCTATCACTTTTTTAGAATCCTGCAGCGTGCAGCTTCTGTAAACCTGATTTACAACAATGAAGCAGGCGGACTCAATAGCGGTGAGAAAAGTAGGTTTTTATTACAGCTGGCAACCGACACTTCTGCTAACTATAATTTTATTGACCAGAGTGCTGCAGCTTCGGTAGCTGTTGAACCGGTAGCCCTAAAACAGATCATAAAAACTCCGGAAATTATTGAAGCCCTGAAGAAGCACGCGGCTTCCGGATTTTCACCTTCGGCTTTATCTACCTATATTAGAAATCCTATTGATTTTTATTACAATTATGTCCTGGGCATTGAGGAATTAGATGCTGTTGAAGATGTCATAGCCCACAACACATTGGGTACTGTTGTGCACGAAACATTAGATCAGTTGTATCAACCTTATTTGAACACCCAACTCAGCAAACCTATACTGCAAGCCATTCGAGCCAAAGTTGATGCCGAAGTAAGCCGGCAATTTGAAAAAAACTACAATGCGGTTAATATTAAAACTGGTAAAAACCTTATCATTTTTAATGTAGCCAAGCAGTTTGTACATAATTTCTTAAATCAGGAATTACAACGCATTGAGGCCGGAGATGAAATCATCATTAAAGCGCTAGAAGCAAAACACGTCGCACAATTAACCCCTGAGATTAAACTGAAAGGAACCGTTGACCGCATAGATGCCGTGAACGGAATAACGCGAATTCTGGATTATAAAACTGGAAAGGTCGAAAAAGGCCAACTTGTTATTAAAGATTGGGACGAATTAATCACAGATTACAAAAAGCAATCTAAGGCCTTTCAAGTATTGTGCTATGCGCTTATGATCGCCAAAAACGAGGGGCTGCCCGTCAATTGCGAGGCCGGAATCATTTCCTTTAAAAATTTAAAATCAGGCTTTTTAAAACTTACGGAAGACCGAAACACCATAGTCTCCCAAGAACTTCTACAAACTTTTGAAAAATACCTGCTACAACTCATCGATGAACTCTTGAATATCGATATGCCATTTATGGAAAAGGAGGTCTAGCCATCTCATAATTTAAGAGAGAAGTTGGCTTTAGCTGCTGCTTAAATTTTAAATTTGGATCAGCAGATTCTTTCAATTGGTTTTCGGTAGAATAACTTTTTTCAAGTTCAACAACCGGCAATACTTGCAACGAAGCGTTTGAGTAGAGCTCCAAAACCGCTATAAATTGAGTGGATCTAACAATTAAAGTAAAACCTTTTAGTTAATGAATAAAATGAAAAACAAAATCGCTGCGGTCCTTCTTATGTTTGGCGGATATGCAGGAATCAACGCACAAGAAGTGCAAAGCAATCAATCGCTTTTTGACGAATTCTTAGATCATAACGGAAATGAATTCCGCACAGCTACCGGTAAACCGGGGGAAGACTATTGGCAAAATGAAACCGATTATAAAATTGAAGCTACGCTTGATGATCAAGCGCACACGATCACCGGGGAGCTCACTTTAGAATATACCAATAACAGTCCGCAGGAGCTTGACTTCATCTGGATGCATTTAGAACAAAATCGCTTTACAGCAGATTCTCGCGGAACGTTAACAACACCTATTAACGGCAATCGTTATAATGGGGATGTAGATGGCGGATACACCATTACCAATCTTGAGGCTAAAGTAAAACGCAGTTCTTCATCAAAACACATCATTACAGACACGCGTATGCAGGTCTTTTTTGACGAACCCATTCCGGCAGATGGTGGTAAGGCGACCGTTTCTATGAATTTCACCTATAAAATTCCAGTGAAAGGAATGGACCGTATGGGCCGCCTAGACACTGAAAACGGTACCATCTATGCCTTGGCGCAGTGGTTTCCACGCGCGGCAGTCCTTGACGATATTGAAGGGTGGAATATCGAGCCGTATCTAGGTGCCGGCGAATTCTATCTCGATTATGGAGATTATGATTTTAAAATCACTGCGCCTTACAATCACATCGTAGTTGCTTCCGGCGCCTTGCAAAATGAAAGAGAGATACTTTCAGCAACACTTCGCGATCGTATGGAAAAAGCAAAAAACAGCGACGAGACGGTGATGCTGGTAAAAGCAGACGAACTAGACGATATGTCGTTAAGAGCAAAACAAAGCGGTACGCTCACGTGGCATTTTAAAATGGAAAACACCCGTGATGTTGCTTTTGCTTCTTCTAAAGCTTTTATTTGGGATGCAGCAAGAATCAACTTACCTAGCGGAAAGAAAGCATTGGCACAATCGGTTTATCCTATTGAAAGTGATGGTCAAGGCGCTTGGGCACGTTCTACAGAATACACCAAACATTCGATTGAAAACAACTCTGAGATGTGGTTTGAATATCCTTATCCTGTAGCTGTAAATGTTGCTGCAGACATAGGCGGAATGGAATATCCCGGTCTCAGTTTTTGTAGTTGGAAGTCTACCGGTGCAGGTTTATGGGGTGTTACCGATCACGAATTTGGTCACAACTGGTTCCCGATGATCGTTGGCACAAACGAGCGCCGCTATGCTTGGATGGATGAGGGTTTCAATACGTTCATCAATCACTACAGCTCAAACAAATTTAATAACGGGGAATATCCTTCAAACCTTAATCAAACCCGAAATGCGCTAGGTTGGTATACAAACCCTAATCGTGAAGGAATTGACACCTATCCTGATGTAACTAACTTAAGAAACTTAGGGATGATCGCTTATGCAAAGCCTGCACAAGGATTATTTATGTTACGCGAGTATATCTTAGGCCCGGAGCGCTTTGACAACGCCTTTAAATCTTATATTAAAACCTGGGCATACAAGCATCCACAACCACGTGATTTCTTCAATCATATGGAAAATGTGGCCGGGGAAAACCTAGCTTGGTTCTTTAAAGGTTGGTTTTATGGAACCGGTAATATTGATTTAGCGGTAAATAGCGTGCGTCAATATCAAGGTAATTATGTGATTAGCCTTTCAAACAATGGTGATATCCCAATGCCGGTAAAAATGCAAGTTACTTTTGCTGATGATACTACTCAAATGGTAGAACTTCCTGTTGAGATCTGGCAAAGAGGTAACGACTGGAACTATCTTTTGGAAACAAATAAGGAGGTTTCTAAAGTTGTTATTGACCCAAATAAAATGCTCCCAGATGTCAACTTCTCAAACGACAGCTGGCCGGTAGCACAATACCAGAACTAAGTTTAGCTTTTTAAAAGTAAAACCCCGAATGCTTTCGCCTTCGGGGTTTTTTATGCGATCTATTGAAATGTAACATTTTTCGTTTTTACCTACCTATAGTTTAAATCATCAACATCAATCAAATTATGGAAACTCAAACCAACAACCTCAACACCTACCGCATCCTTTATATCATAAAAGGTATCTTCAACCTTCTAGGTGCAGTTTTTTTTATAGGCTATGGCTTCTTTATGAATTTTATTTTCACTGAAGTAAACCAAAATACCGAGACACCTTTTGATATGACTACCTTTTTCGGCATCATTTGCGGAATAGGCTTTGTCGTGAGTTTAATTTTTGGGATTGTAACCCTAATGGGCGCTAAATACATTGGTGAAGCACGCAATTATACCTTTGTGCTTATTGTTGCCATTCTCAATTGCCTTACCGGTATTTTGGGAATTCTTCTGGGTATTTTTTCGATTATTGAAATCAACAAGCCGCACGTAAAAGCCTTATTTGACCAGAATAAGTAAACTACCCCAAGTCGAGTAAAACCTAATTTCATCAAGCGCTTTAAAGATTTATTTTATCTTTGTTGCTTCAATCACAGGCAATGAGGTCTGCCTCAAACCGCTTCTTAGCAAGCTGATGACTTCTACTTAACCGGCCCGCGAACGCGAGGTCAAAGTAGAATCATTTATATACGGCAGTATGAACTTAGACAAATTCAAGCGCTCGCTCACTTCAATAGAGCAAATTCCTTCTCTGGTTTATCTTTTTAAATGGATTATTATCTGCACCCTGATCGGGGCGATTGCAGGCAGTATTTCGGCATTTTTCCTGCTGAGTTTAGAGTGGGCTACCAATTATCGGGAAGCACATTTATGGATTATTGCGTTGCTTCCTATTGGCGGTTTCCTTGTTGGTCTTTCTTATCATCTCTATGGAAACAGCGTCGTAAAAGGAAATAACCTGTTGCTAGAAGAGTTTCATACGCCCAAAAAAGTGATTCCGTTTAAAATGGCGCCATTAGTACTATTTGGCACCATCGCTACGCATCTTTTTGGAGGTTCGGCCGGTCGTGAAGGTACCGCAGTACAAATAGGTGGCGCAGTGGCCGATCAGTTTACCAAAATTTTTAAGCTGAATAATCAAGACCGAAAAATTCTACTCATCGCCGGGATAAGTGCCGGTTTTGCGTCGGTTTTTGGAACACCGCTCGCCGGAGGGATTTTTGCTTTAGAAGTTCTTATTCTTGGTCGAATTCGGCTAGATGCGATCGTACCGAGTTTTCTTGCGGCCGTACTTGCCGATTATTTCTGCCAAGCTTGGAATGTAGGTCACACGCATTATCATATCAATTCAATTGCCGAAATGAACCCGGCCAATCTGTTATGGGCACTTCTCGCCGGAATTATTTTTGGTTTGGTGAGTATGCTGTTCTCAAAAAGCACACATTTTTGGAGTTCGCAATTCAAAAAATACATTAAGTATCCGCCGCTAAGACCGTTTATTGGAGGTGTTGTGATCGCCATTGCTGTGTATTTAATAGGCACCACAAAATACATAGGACTGGGAGTTCCCACCATTGTGGATTCGTTTAGCGAAGCGATGAACAAATATGATTTTCTGGTCAAAGTATTGTTCACATCATTTACACTAGGAGCCGGTTTTAAAGGTGGCGAGGTAACACCCTTGTTCTACATTGGTGCGACTTTAGGAAATGCATTGATCTGGTTTATTCCCTTACCGATGGATCTTCTCGCAGGGATGGGATTTGTTGCTGTTTTTGCCGGCGCGACCAACACACCGATTGCATGCACCATTATGGGTATCGAACTTTTTGGGATTGAATCTGGCGTGTTTATCGCCATCGCGTGTAGCACGGCTTACCTCTTTTCTGGTCATTCAGGAGTTTATGCTGCGCAAATCATCGGAAGTCCTAAAAACACCCATTACAACAACGAAAAAGGCAGTTTACTTTCTGAAATTAGTGAGAAGAGAGCAAATAAAGAGTTTTAATTTCTCGCAAACACTTCCGGCTTTCTAAGGTATGCTGCAAAGAACGTACTCATCAGAATAAGCATTAATACTTCGGCGGGTTTGCCTTTATACAAGTGAATGCCAATAACCGGAAGCATATAGAGCGAAAGCATCGTTACGCCCCACAGCATTGTTTTATGATAATAGAATAAGGCAAGTCCCGTAAGAATAAAAATTCCTGCGGTAAGCATTACCGCACTGCTTTGTACAATTTTCCCTGTTTGATTAGGATCGAGCAATTTGTCAAGCGCCGTTGGAATATAAAAAACAGCGAGCAACACTGAGGGTAAGTAAATTAAAGTGGAAATTAATACGGGTTTGGTTTTCATCTTGCGCGTTGGTTAGTTTACGAGCTGCTATTACCAGCTCAAAATGTATAACGCTAAGTGAATCAACATCGTATAAAACCAAAAAACCTGAAGCAGAACTGCTTCAGGTTTTCTTTTGTGGAGAAGATGGGATTCGAACCCACGACCTCTTGACTGCCAGTCAAGCACTCTAGCCAACTGAGCTACATCCCCATTTTTTTGCGCCAACGTTTTTCGGCTATACACCAACTGAGCTACATCCCCATTTGGAGGGCGTAAATATAACCAAATTCCTTAATAAACATCTCAATAATCATTTTTGCTGCTGATGCTTTTTACATTCAGCGCAAATGCCTCATTTTTGCAAAAAACCTCCCTAAATGATACGACCCGCTACTTCTGCAGATGTTGATGAAATCTTGCAAGTGACCGCCGCTTGCGCAAAAGCAATGATCGCAAAAGGTATTTACCAATGGAATGAACACTACCCATCGCGTGCAGCTTTTGAGGAAGATATTAAACGCAACGAACTTTACATCTACACGCACGAAGAGCGTATTCTGGGTACTGTTGTGGTTTCTACTTTGAAAGATGAGATTTATGAAGAAATCACCTGGCTGACGCCTTCTGATGCCCGCTGTATTTACATTCATCGGCTGGCGGTTCATCCTGAAGCGCAAGGTCAGGGAATCGCACAGCAAATGATGCAATTTGCAGAAGATTATGCCCGAGAGCACGGTTTTGCTTCCGTTAGGCTGGATACCTTCAGTAAAAATGAGAGGAACAATATTTTTTATACTAAACGAGGATATCAAAAACTTGCCCCGGTCTATTTTCCCAAGCAAAGTGAATTTCCGTTTTACTGCTACGAACTCGTGTTGTAAATACAGGCTTTAGAAATCTTATTTTCGCTTTACGCTAAAACTCATGACCACAACCAATCCGCTTTCTTTTAAAAATATAAACCGTCTTGCTGTTCCGGCATTATTGGCGGGTATTGCAGAACCTATACTTTCTGCTACAGATGCGGCCGTGGTGGGCAATGTGCCCGATAATGCTACTGAAGTCCTGGCAGCTGTAGGTATCGTGGGTTCGTTTTTGTCTGCGCTTATTTGGATTTTAGGTCAAACACGTAGCGCACTGCAAGCCATCATCGCGCAATATTATGGTGCTGATAAAATTGACGAGATCAGCACGCTTCCGGCGCAGGCGATCTATTTCAATATCCTGTTGAGTGTTGTAATCTTGGTTACCACGCTTCCCTTTATTGAAGCTATTTTTTCCCTGTATAACGCATCCGGACTCATTCTCGAATACTGCGTGCAGTATTATTCCATTCGGGTTTGGGGCTTCCCACTCACCTTATTCACCTTTGCTGTTTTTGGCATTTTTAGAGGATTACAAAACACCTTTTGGCCTATGGTGGTTGCGATAATTGGGGCCGGCGTGAATATTCTGCTTGACTTTATTTTGGTCTATGGAATTGAGGGTTACATTCCCGCAATGCAGATTGAAGGTGCTGCGTATGCCAGTCTAGGTGCGCAGGCGTTGATGGCGGTTTTATCACTAATTCTTGTGCTTATCAAAACCAACGTAAGCCTAAAACTGCGCTTTCCGATTCATCCTGAATTATGGAGGCTCGTAGGGATGGCGCTCAACCTTTTTGTGCGTACCATCGCTTTAAATCTCGCCTTGTATCTTGCCAATTCGTTTGCCACAGATTATGGCGCATCTTACATTGCGGCACAAACTATTTTGATCAACATCTGGCTATTTTCGGCATTTTTCATTGACGGATATGCCGCTGCCGGAAATATTCTTGCAGGCCGTTTTCTAGGCGCTAAAGATTATACCAGCCTTTGGGAATTAAGTAAAAAACTAAGTAAATACAGCTTGATCATTGCCGGCGGATTGATGCTTATATCTGCTATTTTATATGAGCCTATCGGATTAATTTTTAGCAAAGAACCCGAAGTGATCGCACGATTTACAGCGCTGTTTTTTGTGGTAATTCTCATGCAGCCTTTAAATGCCCTCGCCTTTATTTTTGACGGAATTTTTAAAGGAATGGGCGAAATGAAATACCTGCGCAACGTGCTGATGGCCGCCACCTTTCTAGGCTTTGTTCCTGCTATTTTTATTGGAGATTATTTTGGACTGAAACTCTACGCGGTTTGGATCGCCTTTTCCGTTTGGATGATGGTACGCAGTGGCGCACTTATTCTCAAATTCAGAAAACGCTTTAAACCAAAAGTCGACTAGAAAAACTACCTCGTCTTTAACCAGCCCGTAATGCTCAAACGCTCTGAAGCCAATACTGGCTTTACCTCGTGCTCCAGAATTTGACTTTCAAAAATCACCACGCGACCGGGTCTAGGAATAATATCAAGCGCACGTTCCCCGTTTCCTTCAGGTAAATAGATCGTGAGTTCGCCTCCATTGCTCGCCACCCAACTGTCGTCATTTAAATAACAAACCATCGAGAGTTTACGGCGATCGTCATTTTGAAAGGTATCCAGATGTCTTTTATAGAAAGTGCCTTTGGGGTAAATCGCATAGTGAAATTCCTTCTGAAGAATTCCCAAAAAACACGTGCGGTTTAGATAGGCAACAAGATCATTGATCTTCTCAAAAAACAGACGTTCTTTAGGTCTCGCTTCGGCTTCATTGATCCATTTAATAAAGTCTCCTCGAATGGTTTTATCGATCTCTTCATTAAACTTGTTGCCAATGGCTGCTTTTTTAAAACTGTCTGCCTCGTAAACTTCCTTTAGCGATTGTCTTAATTCTTCAATTTCTTCCGAAGAAAAAAAGTCATCAACAATGGCATAATTACATTCTAGTAAATCTGTGATTACCTGCTCGTAGGCTGGGTTTTCAATAAAATCTACCTGCTCAAAAAGCTGCGTGTTCATAGGCGTCAAAATCCTCAAAAATGAGATCGAAAATTGCGCGCAAATAACGCACAAAAAACATTGCGAAATTCGCAATTTTCAAGCCCTTGATTATTTTCTAGGTACGGCGCTTAGACTTTGTTACTTTTGCCTAATTAATCATATCATTTATGGATATTTTACAGTTTTTAAGCGGAACCGGCATATACTTGATCTTTGCGATTGCGCTCATAGTAGTGGTTTTGGTTAGAAAATTTAAAAAGTAATTATGAGTAACATACGCATCACCAAACAGTTTTCTTTTGAAACCGGTCACGCGCTTTACGGCTACGACGGTAAGTGTCGCAATGTGCACGGGCACAGTTATAAGCTTTCGGTAACGGTGATTGGGACGCCTATTTCAGACAACAACAATGTGAAGTTTGGGATGGTGATCGATTTTGGTGACCTAAAAAAAATTGTGAAAAGTGAGATCGTAGATGTGTTTGACCACGCTACAGTTTTTAATAAAAACACACCACATGTGGAACTGGCCAAAGAACTTTCAGACCGTGGTCACAATGTGTTGCTAGTAGATTATCAACCTACCAGCGAGATGATGGTGATTGATTTTGCTGAAAAAATAAAGAAACACCTTCCGGAAAACATCACGTTATTTTCACTGAAATTACAAGAGACCGATACCAGTTTTGCCGAATGGTATGCCGCTGATAACGCATAAATAATTGCACGGCTTTCACCCTCCATTATGAGTCAACCCATAGTACAAATAAATATTCCTGAAGGGAAAAAGGTGTATTTCTCAAGTGATAATCACTTGGGTGCACCTACTGCTGAAGCGAGCAAACCCCGCGAGAAAAAATTTATCGCTTGGTTAAGCGCGATCGAGACGGATGCTGCAGCGATTTTTCTATTGGGTGATCTGTTTGACTTTTGGTTTGAATATAAAACTGTTGTTCCTAAAGGCTTTGTGCGCGTATTAGGCAAATTAGCGCAACTGCGGGATAAGGGTATACCTATCTACTTTTTTGTGGGCAATCACGATTTGTGGATGAAGGATTATTTTAAAACCGAACTCGACATTCCTGTTTATCACGAGCCCCGCATTTTTGATTTGAATAACAAGCGCTTTTTTATAGGCCACGGCGACGGCTTAGGACCTGGTGATAAGGGCTATAAGCGTATGAAAAAAGTGTTTACTTCGCCGTTTTTTCAGTGGTTGTTTCGTTGGGTGCATCCTGATATTGGAGTACGGGTTGCGCAGCATCTTTCCGTAAAAAATAAGTTGATCAGCGGAGAAGACGATCAAAATTTCCTTGGTGAAGAAAATGAATGGTTGGCTGCATACGCAAAGCGGAAATTAGAAAGCGCACATTATGATTACTTCATTTTTGGCCATCGGCATTTGCCTATGGAAATCCAAGTAGGTCCTCAATCAACCTATTACAATCTAGGCGATTGGATCTCACATTACACCTATGGTGTTTTTGATGGGAACTCTTTTCAGCTGAAAGAATACAGCATTTAGTTTAAAGCCGTTTGCATAAAGAAATGCATTTCCATTCTTAAAATGGTCTGATCTAAAAGATCTTGAATCTCATAAACCTCATCACGACTTACCGCTAAATCTACATCCGGAGACGGAGTTTTAAGCAATAAGGAACGGCATTCTCTTGGAGCAGGACAGTCTTTACAGGTGTATTGCGCTAAAGTATCTTGAGTTAAATGTGCAAATTCTTTAAGCTGATCTAGTGAGAAATAAAAACCCATATCCCTAAAAACAACCTGCGCTTTAATACTGCTGTATTTTGAAGTTTTCCAGTAAAAGGAAATGCCACTATCGTTGCGGTAAATGATATCAATATGCTTCATAACCTAAGGTTTGAAACAAATATACTAAAGTTATTTAGAACAAATCTAAATAGAATGCTAATTATTCTTGTAGATCCCGAAGCTTCAACTGAATACTCTTGGTGCCATTCCATTCGTTGATATCTAAAGAATAAGCAGCTTTAAATGGCTTTCTATGCTGAATTAAATCGCATTTGGAACCTAACCCAAAACCTATGGCGCCAATAGTCTGACTGTCCTTTTGCTTTACGCTACATTTTAAATGCGTTTCATCTGCGCCTACGCATTTACCAAAACCGGTATCGGTAAGGTTTTTACTCATAAACACCGGTGTCATATTTCCCGGGCCATACGGCGCAAATTGCCGAAGGATACGGTAAAATTTTGGAGTGATGTCATCAAGTTCTATCTCTGCGTCAATGGTAATTTCAGGAATAAGCAAGCGCTCATCTATAGAACTGCCCACAACCTCCTCAAATTTATTTTTAAAACCCTCATATTGATGTTCGGCAAGAGTAAGTCCGGCAGCATATTTATGCCCACCAAACTGCTCTATATGTTCGCTACATTGCTCTAGAGCATCATACACGTCAAAACCTTTTACTGAACGCGCGCTCGCAGCTAACTTTTCTCCACTTTTTGTGAATACTAAGGTTGGGCGGTAATAGGTTTCGGTTAGTCTGGAAGCTACAATACCAATGACTCCTTTGTGCCAATTCTCCTGAAAAACAACGGTAGTTTTTCGGTTTTCTTCCTTATTCGTTTCGATCTGCACTAAGGCTTCTTGTGTAATTACTTTGTCAAGATCTTTCCGCTCTGCGTTAAAACCTTCGATCCCTGCAGCCATTTCTTGAGCACGCTCGTAATCGTGTTCGGTAAGTAATTCTACAGCGTGTAAACCATGTTTAATTCTCCCAGCTGCGTTGATGCGTGGTGCGATGATAAAAACAACATCGGTAATGGTGAGTTCGTCTTTATTCACATTTTCGATCAAAGCCTGAATTCCGGTACGTGGCAGCGTATTGATCACGTCAAGACCGTAAAATGCTAACACTCGGTTTTCGCCGGTAATGGGCACAATATCGGCACCTATTGCAGTTGCCACAAGATCAAGATAAGGCACTAAAGTTTTAACCGGAAGGCCCTTCTCCTGCTCCATTGCTTGAATCAATTTAAAACCCACACCGCAACCGCAGAGTTCTTTGTATGGATAATCACAATCCTCTCGTTTTGGGTCTAAAACCGCAACAGCCTTCGGGATTTCAGCACCGGGACGGTGGTGATCACAAATAATAAAATCGATTCCTAACTTCTTGGCATAGGCTACTTTTTCTATTGCTTTTACACCGCAGTCAAGCGCAACAATGAGCGTAATGTCATTGTCGTGCGCATAATCAATACCCGTATAAGAAACACCGTAACCCTCGGCATAGCGATCAGGAATGTAGGTCGCCACCTGCGGGTGCAACGTCTGGAGATAACTACTCATCAGCGCAACACTAGTCGTCCCGTCTACATCATAATCCCCGTAAACCAAAATATTTTCATTTTGAGCAATTGCAAGATTAAGGCGTGCGACGGCCTTATCCATATCTTTCATCAAAAACGGATCGTGCAAATCATCAAGCGAAGGTCTGAAAAACGCTTTGGCTTTGTCATATGTGTCTATTCCGCGCTGAATTAAAAGCTGTGCGATTTTCTCAGGAATCGACAGTTGCCTTGCAAAAGCATTGATTTTTTCAGTTTCGGGAATAGGTTTGAGTGTCCATCGCATTGCTGCAACAAGTTTTAAGCGGGATTCGTATTCTCGTTGGTCTCAACCAACAGCTATTTGATTACAAATTTACTTTTATAATCCAGGCATCTTCAAAATCATTCAACTTTCTATACTCAACCAATCGCTCGTATAACGCATCAGGATCGGTGCTGTAATCAATATAAATGTAGTGATAGTTGTTTGCCGGATTTACAAAACTGACGGGCGTAAGACCTCTTATTTTCATCTTATCTTGCCAACGCAATGCATTATCACGTTGCGCAAAAACGTGATTTACGATGTAATAACCTTGATCCATTCCCGGTACGGATAAAGGTTTTGAAGCCAGCATATCTTGCAACGCCTGAGGTCTTGTACTATTTTTAATAGTGCTCAAAGACTTAGACGGTATGGGTTCCCCGTCTTTACCGTACTGTTGTACTTCTTCTTCGGTTTCCGAAAGACTTTCGGTTTGAGGAAGAGGTTCTTCTACTGCATCTTTTTTGGTCTGCGGAATTTCCACAGGCATTTTTGATGGAATACTATCAGCTTTGCCTTCTACAACCACGCGCTGATAATAAGCTGTGCTTATTTCGGTTTGAAAAGCATTAAAAAACACAAACAACCGGTCTGATTCTGTTTTGAACTGAAGCTTTACTTGCGTTGCATCGTTAGCGATCAATGCATTGTTTTCATTCGGAATATCCACTTTAGCCAGATCAAAGCCTAACGTGTTGGAGCTCTTTGGAATTCTGTTTACATACTTTTTGTCTTTGACCGTGATGCTGCTATTAAAAAAGTTATTGGCATAACGCACCCGGCTCTGAAGCGCTACAAATTCGTTTTCTTGTTCGCTAAAAATTGAAACTGCATCTCCGGGCAATACTAAGTCACCTTCTAAAGCCGCCAGCGTGATCGAGGTTTTTACGGCACCGCTTTCGACTACTCTAAAATTATTAAAGTCTATCTCCTGTGAATTATTCGGATTGATAAAACTAAAACCATGATACCCCGTAAAATACTGTAAAGGTGCTTGCGCATCTTCATAAATAATATACAGCATCCATCCGGCAGAACTTCCGCCGTACATATAACCTTCCAATGCAGTCACATTTGCAAGAGTGTACGTGCCTGACGAGGCTTTTTGAGATTTTAAAAGCGATGTAATTTCGCTATAACACACATAAGGCGCGGCATTCTGGAGTTCGATAACTTCATCGCGCATCCCATCGTATAAGACTTCCCCTTGAATGCTATGGTAGGTTTTGCTATTGGGCAGCTGTAATTTTACAAGGTCAAAAGGTTTACTACGTTTTTTATTGAGTTTATATTCAACACGGTCATTGCGCACGCGTTGTTTACCGCGCTCTCCGGGATACGTAGCCGCCCAGTAAAGCCCGGCATATTTAATAGTGGCATCTTTAGGCATTGTAAGCGTGGCACTACTTGAACTAAAGGTAGCAGCATTTTTATCTACGTCAACATAGACCATTTCTGTACGATCGTTTAAGCCCTTAGGGCGCACATACGCGCGGGTAGGATGATCGCCTAAAATCGTATTGCCTATCACTCGTGTATCGCCTTTTAAGTAAAATTCATTTACTTTTTTAAAAGCTACTCCTTGAGCAAAACTAAAAACAGAAAAAAACAAAAAGCTTACGAGTAATTTTATATGCATAGTGCCAGATTAATGAGGGTTGTGCCAAGTTACAAATAACCCCTTTTATTTTTGGTCAAGATCAGGTAAATTGTAAACCTATACTATACAGATGCAGCACATTAAATTTTATAAAACCTTTTCTACAAGCAATCTACTTATTTTAGGAGTCGTTCTGCTGGCGATGGGCTTTTCTAGTTATAAAATTCTTTTTTCAGAAACTGAAGATGTAAGCACCTACGTCATTATTAATAGTCTGGTTAGTGTACTGCCCGTTATTATCTATAGTTACCGCAAACAAAAAGCACATTGGGTTCAATATGACCAAAAACGCATTAATCTACAGCTCGCCGGGGTTGAAAAAATCATAAAAAGAAAAGCGATCTCAAAAATTAAAGTAAACGGAAAATCCATTGAAATTATATTCAAAGAAAGTCCGGGATTAGTGCTCGACCTCGAATCTTACGCCACTGACGATGTGCTTCTTTTTGAGAAGATTTTAAAAAACAACTATTCATGAGCGCTAAGAAAATCACTTTCATTAATCAAAATGAACCTTGGCGACTAACTGTTCCTGCGGTAGGCTTTGTTCTATTTTTAGTGGGAATGCTTGCTTTAAAAGAAACTGCATTAGGGACGGTGATTCAACCTCTGGGTATGCTGCTCATGTTTGTTCCGCATTTTATTCCTTTTAAGCTGAAGAACTATGTGCGATTTACCAAGCGGATGATTTCCTTTAAATTAGAAAAAGTCAGAAGTTACAACTACAGGTTTTCTCAAATAAAGTATGTGGAGGCTTACGAAGATCGTTTGGTCATTTATACCTCAAAAAAGAAGTCTGAAAAAGTTAGGATCGAAGGTTATGCAAAAGCTGATATAAACCGACTTCTAGACTTATTACAGCCCGAAACTGAACACACCGCGGAAACCGTTTAGCCTTTAGGCTTCCCTCCTACGATGATCACAATTTCTCCCTTAGGCGCTTTGGCCTCAAAATGTTTTAAAACCTCAGCTGCAGTACCACGCACGGTTTCTTCATGAAGTTTTGAGATCTCTCTGGAAACCGAAATGCTTCGGTCTTCGCCAAAGAATTCGACCATATTTTTTAAGGTCTTTACCAGCTTGTGCGGACTTTCATAAAAGATCATCGTCCGCTCTTCTTCCGCCAAAAGTAAAAAACGGGTTTGTCGCCCTTTCTTCACCGGAAGAAATCCTTCAAAAACAAATTTATCGTTAGGCAGACCGCTATTAACCAACGCCGGAACAAAAGCAGTAGCACCGGGCAGACAATCAACTTCAAGACCTGCTTCTACACAAGCGCGCGTTAATAAAAATCCCGGATCTGAAATCGCCGGAGTTCCTGCATCACTTATCAAAGCAAGAGTTTGCCCGTTTTTGATACGGTCTACAAGACCTTCAACCGTTTTATGCTCGTTGTGCATATGATGGGAGTGCATCTGTGTGGTGATCTCAAAATGCTTAAGCAACTTCCCACTCGTGCGGGTATCTTCGGCGAGAATGAGATCTGCTTCTTGCAGTACTTTAACTGCTCTAAAGGTCATATCCTCTAGATTGCCAATAGGCGTGGGAACAAGGTAAAGTTTACCCATTAGGAGTCAAATTTGCGGGCTACCAGCTCTTTAAAGCGCGTCTCATACATCTCTTTTCCGTCCCAATTGTTATAGTCTGGTTTCACCATCTGGTCGATAAGGGTAAACGCTTCTTCTTCAGAATTTGCCGTGTTGAGTTGTGAAAGCACGCGATTATAATCCGTATCGCTTCCGTTAAAAAGATGTTTTATAAATGCAATGCGATCATTTAGACCAAAAGAAAGTCCGCGAGAGATACGGTCGTTCAGTTTTCTAGGCTTGCTTTCCTGTGGTTTTGCATCGTCTTCAAACTCGGCAATTCGACCATATTCACCAATCTCGTCTTTATCGTTTTTAACCACATCAGGTTTTTGGGTGATTTGCTGAAACATCGCTTCAATAGCGTCTGCTTCTGGTGGCATTTGAGCGACAATATCTTTAATCTTTTCCATCACCGGCTCATGTAACGAAGCCTGATTGATCTTGGGCTCTTTTTGTTCTTTTGGTTTAGGGTCTTCTGCTTTAGGCTGTGTTTCTTGTGGTGTTCTTAAGCGCTCAAAGAGTTCTTCGTTAGCAGCGGCTATACGCGCAATACGCTCTAATTCGGTTTCTTCTTTTTGAGGTGCTTCAGCCGGAGTTTCTTCAACTTGCTCTTGTTGAATTTCATGAATACTTTCAGCAATCACTTCGCTATCTTCTTCCTCTAAAGCTTTGATGATTTCGGCTTTGCCTATGGTGGGTTTTGCAGTGTCAAAATGCGCTTCTACATAAGCTAAAATTGATAGTGCTTCATAAATCTTCTGAGCTTCAATTTTTAGGGTCTCGTAATCACTCTCTGAGTCAAGTTTTAAAATCTTGTGCGCCAGGCTCACCAAGTCAGATTTTAATTTCTTCTTCATAAGTTTTTTGTTTGCTCTGTTTATTTGCTGGGGTTTTTAATAAATTTGCTAAGCCCTCTAAGAATAGCACCTTTGCCCTTTAAGAGGTTGAAAAGTACGAAATGTTTCTCGAAAATACCGTTAATCATAAAGAGCAATTTGGATGGATAGAAGTCATATGCGGCTCTATGTTCTCGGGTAAAACCGAAGAATTAATTCGCCGACTAAAACGAGCCAAGTTTGCTAAACAAAAGGTTGAGATCTTCAAACCTGCAATAGATACCCGCTATGATGACGAGCTGGTCATCTCTCATGATGCTAACGAAATCAGATCTACTCCGGTACCTGCCGCTGCTAATATTCCTATTCTTGCAGACGGTTGCGACGTTATAGGTATTGATGAGGCACAATTTTTTGATGAAGAAATCGTAAAGGTGTGTAATGACCTTGCCAATCGCGGAATCAGAGTCATAGTTGCCGGACTTGATATGGATTTTAAAGGAAATCCTTTTGGCCCTATGCCCGCATTAATGGCTACCGCCGAGTATGTTACTAAAGTACACGCTGTGTGTACCCGTACGGGAAATCTGGCGCAATTCAGCTACAGAAAGGCCACCAGTGATGATCTTGTATTGCTGGGAGAAACCGAAGAATACGAACCCCTAAGCCGTAGTGCTTATTATAAAGCAATGCTTCGTGAGCGTCTGAAAACTATAGAAGTTAAAGACCCCGAAGAACTTAAAAACCCAAAAACAAAAGACTAAATGCCGCACACTGTTCTCGAAATAGACCTAAATGCCCTAAGCCATAATTATGACTATCTACGGTCTAAACTAGAACCAGATGTAAAGATGCTCGCCGTAGTAAAAGCTTATGCCTACGGAAGCGAGTCTGTAGCTGTGGCCCGTAAACTGGAAGAAAAAGGTATAGATTATTTTGCTGTCGCTTATACCCCAGAAGGTGTTGCTTTACGCGATGCAGGAATTAAAACACCTATTCTTGTTTTACACCCGCAGATTGAAAATTTTGATCAGGTGATTGAGCATAAACTAGAGCCAAGTATTTATAGTTTTAGAGTACTAAAAGCTTTTACCGAGATCGCTGAGTCAAAAGGTTTAAAAGATTATCCCATTCATATAAAATTCAATACCGGTTTAAACCGACTAGGGTTTAAAGATGTGAATGAAAAAGATATTCTAGAACAATTGCACGCCTCCGAAGCGTTAAAGGTTAAATCGCTGTTCTCACATCTTGTAGCCAGTGAAGATATGAATGAGCGCACGTTTACCCAGCAGCAAATTGACGCATTTGAAAGCAACGCAAAACATATGATTGCCGGTTTAGGCTATAACCCGATGTTGCATCAAAGCAACACTTCAGCGATTATAAATTATCCTCAGGCACAGTTTGATATGGTGCGCACCGGAATAGGCCTTTATGGCTACGGAAACATTCAAGCTGAAGATTTAAAACTAAAACCGGTGGCTACCTTAAAAACGGTTATTTCGCAAATTCATGATATTGCCATTGGAGAAACGGTAGGATACAATCGTGCGCATACTGCTGCAAAACTAGGCCGAAGCGCAACACTACCTATTGGCCACGCTGACGGTATTTCACGCGCTTACGGTAAAGGTCGCGGCTATGTGATGATCAAAGGAAAGAAAGCACCAATCATAGGAAATGTGTGTATGGATATGATTATGGTTGATGTTACCAAGATTGATTGCGAAGAAGGTGACGAAGTGATCATTTTTGGGAAGGACGCTTCGGCAGTAGCCTTAACAGCACGCATAAAAAGTATTCCGTATGAGTTGATTACAGCGATCTCTCAACGCGTTCAACGAAAAATTATAGAATAACTAACAGCTTCTGCTTTTAGTCTTTTTAATATTTACCTATATTAGAACTTTATTTAACTACTTAAACCAACGAAATAATGGCATTTTTTAAAGATTTTAAAGCCTTTTTAATGAAAGGTGACATCGTTGCTCTAGCAACTGCGGTAATTATAGGTGGAGCATTCAACAAAATTGTAGGCTCCTTAGTTAAAGATGTGATTATGCCCGTAATAGGTGTGATTATGGGAGGTAAAAATGTTAACAACCTCTTCTTTTCTCTGGATGGAGGAGAATATGAAACGGTTGACGCTGCCATTGAAGCCGGAGGAGCAATTATGACCTACGGTAACTTCCTGCAAGCTGTGATTGATTTTATCATCATCGGTTTTGTGATCTTCTGGTTATTGAAAGGTTATGAGAAAACCAAGAAAAAAGAAGAGCCTAAACCGGCTGCTCCTAAAGGACCTACTCAAGAAGAATTACTTATCGAAATTCGCGACGAATTGAGAAAGAAATAAAGACTCGTGTGCCTTAAGGCACAAACCGCTGCACTGCAGACTAATTTTAACTAAACCCTCGAAGAAATTCGGGGGTTCTTTTTGTTATATAAATAACATAATGTTTATAAAATATACAAAATGTCACTTTTTAAACAAATGTGTATATTTTTAATAAGATAGTCTGCTTTTTTATAAAGTGTTGCTACTTTTGACGTCCGCAAGCTAAAAGCCTTCAGGCTGACTGATTTTCAGCGGAACTAACAAACTAAATTTTCTCAACGATATTGAGATTGACACACGCTAAAGATTAAAATTATGAAAGTAGCTGTTGTAGGTGCCACCGGGATGGTAGGCCACGTAATGTTGCAAGTATTAGCAGAACGCAACTTCCCCATAACCGAATTAATACCTGTTGCGAGTGCCCGCTCGGTAGGTAAAACGGTTACCTATAAAGATAAAGAGTACACCATAAGTTCAATGGAAGATGCGATCGCGGCACGTCCTGATATTGCGATTTTTTCGGCAGGTGGAGCTACTTCGTTAGAATTTGCTCCTAAGTTTGCCGAAGTAGGCACTACAGTTGTAGACAACTCTTCTGCTTGGAGAATGGATCCTGACAAAAAACTTATTGTTCCTGAGATCAACGCTTCAGAATTAGAAGATTCAGATAAAATTATCGCTAATCCTAACTGTTCTACTATTCAGATGGTTTTGGCTTTGGCACCTTTACACAAGAAATATAAGATCAAGCGTCTTGTGATCTCTACCTATCAGTCTATTACTGGAACCGGGGTTAAAGCGGTCCAGCAATTAGAAAATGAATATAAAGGAGAGCAAGGTGATATGGCCTACGCGTATCCTATTCACCGAAATGCAATCCCTGCGTGTGACGTGTTTACCGAAAACGGTTATACTAAAGAAGAAATGAAACTCGTTAACGAGACGCAGAAAATTTTAGGTGATAACACGATTGCAGTTACTGCTACAGCGGTGCGCATTCCAGTTGTGGGCGGACATTCGGAAGCGATCAATGTACAGTTTGAAAATGATTTTGACTTGGCGGAAGTTCGTCAACTGCTTCAAGCCCAAGACGGAGTTACCGTACAAGATAATCCGGACACCAACACCTACCCAATGCCAATTTATGCTGAAGGTAAAAATGATGTATTTGTAGGTCGTATTCGTCGTGATTATTCTCAAGAAAACACCTTAAATATGTGGGTAGTTGCAGATAACCTAAGAAAAGGTGCAGCAACCAATGCGGTTCAAATCGCTGAATATCTAGCAGCTAAAGAATTGGTTTAATTCAAAAGAACCTAATAATTACACAAACCTCTGAGACCTGGCGTTTCGGAGGTTTTTTTATTGGCACCGCCAAAGGGTTTAATACTCCATCCCGATAGCTATCGGGATGCCTCGAAATTGAAAATTCGTTTCCAAGCAATGTCATGGGCTTGCCATAAGATAGTTTACTGACTATATTTGAAAGAATTCAATTTTGTTTCAAATGAAAAAAATAGCGTGTGTGGGCGCACTTACGATTCTCTTCAGCGCCTGTGAAACCAATGAAAAAAAATCCCCTGAAATGGCAGTAACTTATCCTGAAACGAAAAAGGTAGATACCGTTGACACCTATTTTGGCACCGAAGTTCCCGACCCATATCGCTGGCTCGAAGACGATCGCAGTGCCGAGACTGAGGCTTGGGTAAAAGCAGAAAATAAGGCTACGTTTGGCTATTTAGATAAGATTCCGTTTAAAGATGAAATCAAGCAAAAGCTTGAAAAAATCTGGAACTACGAGAAAATTGGCGCTCCTTTTAAAGAAGGTGATTACACCTATTTCTACAAAAATGACGGACTGCAAAATCAATATGTGATCTACCGTTATAAAACCGGTGAAGATCCTTCAACTGCAGAAGTATTTTTAGACCCCAACACCTTTGCCGAAGACGGTACCGTTTCACTAGGCGGTCTTAGTTTTTCAGATAATGGAAAATTGGCCGCCTATAGTATTTCTGAAGGGGGAAGCGACTGGAGAAAGGTTTTAGTAATGGATGCTGAAACCAAAGAGATCACCGAAGATACTTTGGTCGATATCAAATTTAGCGGAATCTCTTGGCGCGAGAATGACGGGTTTTACTACTCGAGTTATGACAAGCCAGACGGCAGCGAACTTTCAGCAAAAACAGATCAGCACAAAGTGTATTATCACAAGCTGAATATGGCTCAAAAGGAAGACAAACTGATCTTTGGTGGCACGCCTGAGCAAAAGCATCGCTACATTGGCGCCGGGACGACAGAAGACAATAAATATTTGATCTTAAGCGCCAGTAATGCAACTTCAGGAAACAAACTTTATATCAAAGATCTGAGCAAGCCAAATGCCGATTTTGTTGCGATTGTTGATACGGAAGAAACCAATACTTCTGTGATCGAAAATGTAGGCTCTAAACTTTATATTGTTACCGACAAAGATGCGCCCAACCGCAAAATCGTTACCGTGGACGCTGCTAATCCAACTCCAGAAAACTGGGAAGATTTTATTCCGGAAACCGAAAATGTGCTTTCGCCCTCTACCGGTGGGGGTTACTTTTTTGCAGAGTATATGGTTGATGCGGTTTCGCAAGTAAAACAATACGATTACGAGGGTAAGCTCGTACGTGAAGTTGAACTTCCCGGTATCGGAAGCGCCGGCGGGTTTGGTGCTAAAAAAGAAGATAAAGAACTTTATTACAGCTTTACCAACTATACCACTCCAGGAAGTATTTACAAATACGACATCAAGTCTGGAGCTTCTGAATTGTTCCGTAAACCGGCGATCAATTTTGATCCTGAAAATTACGAGAGCAAGCAAGTATTTTATACCTCAAAAGACGGTACAAAAGTTCCTATGATCATCACCTTTAAAAAAGGTTTAGAACTTAACGGTAAGAACCCAACCATTCTTTATGGTTATGGTGGTTTTAATATTTCGCTTACGCCTTCATTCAGCATCACTAATGCGATCTGGATGGAAATGGGCGGTGTGTATGCCGTGCCTAACCTGCGTGGTGGTGGAGAATATGGTAAAGAATGGCACGACGCCGGAACTAAAATGCAAAAGCAAAATGTCTTTGATGACTTTATCGCTGCCGCAGAATACCTGATTTCAGAAAACTATACTTCAAGCGATTATTTGGCCGTTCGTGGTGGTTCTAACGGTGGTTTGCTCGTGGGTGCAACGATGACGCAAAGACCCGATTTGATGAAAGTAGCGCTTCCTGCTGTGGGCGTGATGGATATGCTGCGTTATCACACATTCACCGCCGGAGCCGGCTGGGCATACGACTACGGAACTTCAGAAGACAGCAAAGAAATGTTTGAGTATATTAAAGATTATTCTCCTGTACATAACGTAAAAACCGGAACAAAATATCCTGCGACATTAGTAACCACAGGAGATCACGATGATCGCGTGGTTCCTGCACACAGTTTTAAATTTGCGGCAGAATTACAAGAGAAACAAGCCGGTGACGCGCCTGTTTTGATACGTATTGAGACAGATGCCGGCCACGGTGCAGGAACTCCGGTAAGCAAGCAAATTGAGCAAACAGCAGATATTTTTGCCTTTACGCTTTACAATATGGGCTTTGACGTGCTTCCGGAAAAAACTAAATCAGAAATTAAAGGCTAACTGCGGAGCTTTTTAAAACCAATAAAATTAAGACCTCAAAGGCTTTGATAACTTTTGAGGTCTTTTTATATTCTATTATGCTAAAAGTAGACATAACCGATTTCGGCTATACCGAAGAAACCGTTTTAAAAAACCTTGACTTCACGGTAGAAAAAGGAAAGCACATTTCTATTTTAGGGGAAAGCGGCTGCGGAAAAAGCACCTTGCTCAAAATCATCTATGGCCTGCTTCACGTTGAAAACGGGACTATTTTTTGGAACGACAACGAACTTTTAGGCCCCAACTTTAACTTGGTTCCGGGAGAGCCTTTTATCAAATATCTCGCTCAGGATTTTGACTTGATGCCCTATATTTCGGTGGCAGACAATATTGGGAAACACCTGTCGCGTCGTTTTATGCAGCAGCGAGAAGAACGCATCAACGAACTTCTTGAAGTGGTTGATATGACCGCTTTTGCAGATGTACACGTAAAACTTTTGAGTGGCGGACAAAAACAGCGCGTTGCACTCGCGCGTGCGATTGCCAAAGAACCTGAATTGCTTTTGCTGGACGAACCCTTTAGCCATATTGACAACTTTAGACGGAATGCCTTACGCCGAAATCTCTACGCGTATCTGAAAAAAGAAAACATTACCTGCATTACTGCCACGCACGATAGCGAAGAAGCACTTTCATTTTCAGACGAAATTAAAATGATGCGCGAGGGTCAATTTATCCAAACCGCAACTCCGAAAGCTTTGTTTGAAAATCCAAAGAATGCTTATGTCGCTTCGTTTTTTGGAGACGTAAATACATTGGAACTTGATGGTGAAAAACGCCTGGTTATGCCGCATCAATTGCAGGTATCTCAGGAAGAAACCCAAATAAAAGCCAGCGTTTTAAAAAGCTATTTTAAAGGAAGCTACTATCTCGTGGAAGCTGAAGCTCAAGGACAAAAGATCTACTTTAATACTGTTGATGCTTTAGATAAAGACACTTTTGTTTATTTAAAACTGAAGCTTTAATCTAACGCTTTACTTTATGCTTTTAGGCGGGTTCAATAAATCCGCCAGCTCCTTCCCTATCTGGCTACCAATGGCGACACCCATTCCTCCAAGTCGAACACCGCAAAAAACGTGTTCTGAAAGCGGTTTTAGAATTGGCTTCTTTTGAGCTCCAACACCCAGAATTCCGCTCCAGCGATAATCGATTTCAACTGAAGTTTGGGGTATAATTATTTGACTGAGTGTCTTTTCTAAATGCGCTTGAATGATTGCTGAAGTGCCGAGCGCATCGGTTTGTTCCCCGGTTAAATCCAGGTTACGGCCGCCTCCTAAAAGGATTCGGTTATCGATATTTCTGAAATAGGTATAACCCTCATCCAGATGAAACGTGCCTTTAATTTTTAAGTCAGGGATAGGTTTGGTCACCAATACTTGATTGCGCGCAGGTTGCACTTGAGTAATTCCCAAATGTGTTGCAAAACCATTAGTTGCTATGAATAGTTTTTTTGTTTTGAATGAGATGGAATTTGCTCGTACTTCTACGCTGTTCGATAGCGTTTCAAAACCAGTAACCGTCCAATTATTTAAGATCAGTATATTCTGTTGAAGCGTCTTTTGAAGTAGACCTTGCATCATTTTCCCCGTGTCTATCGCACCTTCTTCAGCATTAAACAGGAGATTGTCTTGAACATTCTTAAACTGAAATCTGTTCGGAACATTACTGAAAACGGGCTTTTTAAAAACCGGTGCAAGCAATTCATCTAGATATTCAATCTGACTGAAACAGTTTTCATAAAGCTCAAGATTTGTATTTAGAAAAAGTTCGTAACCTCCACACTTCTGAAAATCGATAGCGCGATCGCCTAAAGTTTCTCTCAAAACCTTCAGTCCCTCTACGCGCATTTTAACCAGTTTTAAAACTTCGTCTTCGCTATGGTGGTCTAAATCTGATAAAAGCTCTGAAACGCTCCCGAAACAAGCGAAACCAGCATTCTTTGTACTCGCTCCCTGAGGAAGACTACCGCGCTCAAGAACGAGGATTTTAGCCTTAGGAAAGCGTTTACGCAGCTGCAAGGCACAACTGAGCCCTGTAATGCCGCTTCCCACAATGGTAAAGTCGACATCTGATAACCAAGATTTGTATTCCCAATACGAGAGGTTAGAATGAGCTTCTTGCATAACAGCTTAAAGATAGCAGAATTTTGCATTAGGGATTGAAGGATTTGTTTGAGCTCTTCTGCCCTTTTTGGCAGAAAGCGAGTCCTGAAAGCCCGACCTAAGCGCTAGCGCAGGTAATGCCCAAAAGAAACTTCTAATGTAGAAAACCCTTTGCCGATACCCATAAAAAAACCCCGAACAAACGTTCAGGGTTGATATCTATAAAAAAGTAGAGTTTATTCTTCTACCGGTGGATTCATTTTAAAATCATCCATAAAGGCAGTGGTGTAGTTTCCTGAAATGTATGCAGGATCATCCATCAACTGTCTGTGGAATGGAATGGTTGTTTTAATTCCTTCAATAACAAACTCATCTAAAGCACGCTTCATTTTATTGATCGCCTCTTCACGGGTTTGTGCCGTAGTGATCAATTTTGCGATCATAGAATCGTAGTTAGGAACGATTGAATACCCACTGTAAACGTGCGTATCGATACGCACCCCGTGACCGCCCGGCGCGTGTAAGTTGGTGATCTTACCCGGTGAAGGTCTAAAGTTGTTATAAGGATCTTCCGCGTTGATACGGCACTCGATAGAGTGCAATTGCGGATAGTAGTTTTTACCAGAAATTGCAACTCCGGCAGCAACCAGAATTTGCTCGCGAATCAAGTCATAATCTACTACTTGCTCGGTAATAGGATGCTCTACTTGGATACGCGTATTCATTTCCATAAAGTAGAAATTGCGGTGTTTGTCTACCAAAAATTCTACAGTACCGGCACCTTCGTATTTAATAAATTCTGCGGCACGAACGGCTGCAGCACCCATTTTTTCACGAAGTTCATCGGTCATAAATGGTGAAGGTGTTTCTTCGGTAAGTTTTTGGTGACGACGCTGTACGGAACAATCACGCTCAGAAAGGTGACACGCTTTACCGTTGCTGTCTCCAACAACCTGAATCTCGATATGGCGTGGCTCTTCAATAAGCTTTTCCATATACATTCCGTCATTTCCGAAAGATGCAGCAGCTTCTTGACGCGCAGAATCCCAAGCTTTACGCAAGTCTTCTTTTTTCCAAACCGCACGCATACCTTTACCACCACCACCGGCAGTAGCTTTAAGCATTACAGGATATCCTGTTTCTTCTGCGATGCGCTCACAAGATTCAAAATCTTCAATAATCCCGTCACTTCCGGGAACACAAGGAACTCCGGCTGCTTTCATCGTAGCTTTTGCGGTTGCCTTGTCTCCCATCTTTGAAATCATATCAGGAGAAGCTCCGATGAATTTTACATCGTGTTCTTGACAAATTTTTGAAAAACGAGCATTTTCAGAAAGGAATCCGTAACCCGGGTGAATGGCGTCTGCGTTAGTAATTTCGGCAGCAGCCATAATATTTGCTATTTTCAAATACGATTCACTACTTGGAGCCGGCCCAATACAAACCGCTTCATCTGCAAAACGTACGTGCAAACTTTCGGCATCTGCAGTAGAATAAACCGCTACAGTTTTGATGCCCATTTCTTTACAGGTTCGTATTACACGTAGTGCAATCTCCCCTCTGTTTGCTATAAGTATCTTTTTAAACATATCTGTTGTGCTTTATAGTTTAAGCCACAAGGCTTTAATCTATAGTATTTGATCTTTTTAAACGCCAAGTTTCAGCGAATGCTTACCAAAAGTGGAAACTTTAGATCAAATAAATAATTATGCAGGGTCTACCAAGAATAATGGTTGGTCAAATTCAACCGGAGAAGAATCATCAACAAGAACTTTAACGATCTTACCGCTAACTTCACTCTCGATCTCGTTGAATAATTTCATTGCTTCAATAACGCAAAGTACGTCACCTTCTTTGATACTTGCTCCAACTTCAACAAAAGTAGGTTTGTCTGGTGCTGGTTTACGGTAGAATGTACCAATGATTGGTGACTTTACAGTAATGTATTTGTCACTATCATCTGCCTTAGGCTTTTCAGCTTCTGGAGCCGCAGGGGCAGGTGCCGGTGCTGCTGGTTGTGCTGCGGGAGCTGCTTGCTGTGGCATTGCAGAACCCATCATAGGTACTTGCTGAAGGATTGTGGTCTCACCTTTACTGTCTTCACCAGTTCTAATGGTGATTTTCACATCGTCCATCTCAAGTTTAACCTCGCTTGCGCCAGATTTAGCAACAAACTTGATAAGATTCTGAATTTCTTTTAAATCCATAATTAATAACGTTAGTTAGATTAAAAATTAAGCATTGTAGGCCCATTTTAAATAAATGGAACCCCAAGTAAAACCGCCTCCAAAAGCGGCAAATATTAAATTATCCCCTTTTTTAAACTGCTTTTCAAAATCGCTTAAAAGCAAGGGAAGTGTCGCAGATGTTGTATTTCCGTAACGTGCAATATTCATCAGCACTTTACTGTCGTCAAGCCCCATACGTCGGGCAGTTGCATCAATAATACGTTTGTTTGCCTGGTGTGCTACAAGCCAACTAACATCATCGTGACTCAAATTATTGCGCTGCATAATGCGCTCACTTACATCTGCCATGTTTGATACGGCAAATTTAAATACTGTTTTACCGTCTTGAAAAACGTAGTGTTTTTTGTTTGCTACCGTTTCTTCTGAAGCCGGCATCAAGGATCCTCCCGCTTCAATGCGCAAGAAATCTCTTCCTATACCATCAGAACGTAAAAATTCGTCTTGAAGTCCTAGGCCTTCTTCATTAGGTTCAAAAAGGACAGCGCCACCACCATCACCAAAAATGATGCAGGTAGTACGATCTGTATAGTCTATAATAGAAGACATTTTATCTGCTCCTATCAAAAGTACTTTTTTGTATTTTCCTGAAGCTACATATGCAGAAGCTGTAGACATTCCATATAAAAAGCTGGAGCACGCAGCTTGTAAATCGTAAGAAAATGCATTTGTTGCACCTATTTGTGTGGCAACATAAGCAGCGGTAGATGCTACGGGTAAGTCGGGAGTTGCGGTAGCCATAATCACCATATCAATTTCTGATGGGTCAATACCGCTTTTGTTGATCAGGTCTTCGGCAGCTTTAATACCTAAAAAAGAAGTTCCTTTATTGGGATCTTTTAGGATTCTGCGCTCTTTAATTCCTGTTCTGGTTGTGATCCATTCATCATTGGTCTCAACCATGGTTTCCAAAATTTCATTGGTAAGCACATATTCTGGCACATAAGCGCCAACAGCAGTTATGGCTGCAGTGATTTTACTCATATAAATCTGGTTTCTACGAAAAAACAAGGTTTTTCGCTTAAAAAATGGGAGGAAAAGTACTAAAAATAGAACAATTAAAGCCTACAATTAACGTTTTTTGCTCCTTCCAAAAAATAAAAAAAACTCCCACTTTGATGGGAGTTTAATCTTTTTATAAGTCTTTGTTAAGCAACTTCTTCGCCAGCTGTTGCATCAATTACAACCTGCCCTCTGTAATAAAGTTTGCCCTCGTGCCAGTGTGCACGGTGATAAAGGTGAGCTTCACCAGTAGTGGCGTCTACACCAATTTTAGGCATTGCAGCTTTGTAATGTGTTCTTCTCTTATCTCTTCTTGTTTTCGAGATTTTTCTCTTAGGATGTGCCATTACCGTTAATTATTAATTATCTGTTAAAAAATCTTTTAGTTTGTCCCAACGGGGATCTATTTCTTTTGGTTGAGGTTCTTGTTCCTCTTCCTCTTGATTATCTTTTATACTTAATTCTTCAAGTTTATCTAATATGTCTGACTTTAAAGTACCGTCTTCAACTCCCGGATGCACTCTTTTTGCAGGCATCGCCAGAACCAAAGTTTCATAAATGTACTGCGCGATATTTACTTCGTATTCACCATGCGGCAAAATTAAAATATCATCAATCTCATCATTGTACTCCTGACCAAACTTAACCACCAACTTATACGAAGTTTCTAATGGATTATCGTAAGGTTCATTAGTTAAATCACAATTTACATTTACAGTACCTTCAGCATCAAAGTAAAACTCCATCAAGGTTGACTTTTTAATCAAAGTTACCTTTAAGTCTACTGCGATGCTATTGAAGTCATCATAATCAAAATGCTCAAAGAACGTATTGTCAATTTCATATTGAAAATCGTGTTCCCCTTGTTTTAAACCAACAAATTGTATGGTATACGTTTTCAAATGCTTCATTACCTTTCTCTTTCCTAAAATCTCCACTTCCGCAAAAGGCGGGTGCAAAGATATAAATTTTTATTTAGCTGTTAATTAAGTGTGGATAAATTTTTTAAATATGTTTATTTTCCACGAGAGCGACCGGAATATTGTTTTTTTCGCGGTTGTTTTTGCAAAATATTTTCGGTCAAGACAGCATATTCTTCTCTTTTCTTATAAATATCTAACGCCATATATACTGCTTCTTTAAACGAATTGATGTCAGCAGTGCCTTTTCCGGCAATTTCAAATGCGGTTCCGTGGTCTGGTGAGGTACGTACTTTATTAAGTCCGGCAGTGTAGTTTACTCCTTTTCCAAAAGCTAAGGTTTTAAAAGGAATTAAGCCCTGGTCATGATAGGCTGCAATGATCGCATCGAAATTCTTATAGTTTCCGCTTCCAAAGAAACTATCAGCAGCATACGGCCCATACGTCAGATGTCCTTGATCGCGCAGTTCTTCTAAGGTTGGAATTAGAACCTCATCATCTTCCTTACCGATCACTCCATTATCGCCCACGTGTGGATTGATCCCTAAGAATGCGATTTTAGGTTTACTCACGCCAAAATCTTGAACCAGCGAATGATGAATCGTTTTAAACTTCTGTTTGATTAAATTGGCTGTAATTTTAGTAGTCACATCTTTTACAGGCACATGGTCTGTAAGTAAACCAACCTTGAGCTTTTGTGATACCATAAACATAAGGCTATGACCTTCTAACTCCTGATTTAAATAATCGGTATGTCCCGGGAAATTGAATTCCCCTCCCTGAATATTCGCTTTATTGATAGGTGCGGTCACCAAGGCATCGATTTCTCCAGACTTCAGTGCGGTTACCGCTGCTTTTAACGATTTTATCGCATAACTACCCGCTTCAGGAGTTTCGGAACCAAAATTAATTCTAGGATTATCTTTCCAAACGTTCACCACGTTGATTTTACCTTCGATCACATTACTTGCTTCTTTCACTCCTTGAAAGTTGATATCCAATTCAAAATGTTTAAGAAGAAAACTTATTGTTTTAGCCGAAGCAAAAATCACAGGTGTACAGAAATCAAGCATTCTTGCGTCTTCAAAGGTTTTGAGAACAACCTCTCCGCCAATTCCATTTAAATCTCCTATGCTAATTCCTAATTTTATACTTTGTTCTTTCATGTGAAACCGCTTTGGTTTTCTTTTGTAAATTATAATGTAAAAGTACTTAATTAAAACGCAAACATGTTTACCGGTATTATTGAAGATTTAGGGAAGGTTGAAAAATTAGAACGCGAGGGAGATAATTTACATATTACAGTTTCTAGTAGGCTTACCGCTGAACTGAAAATTGATCAGAGTGTTGCACACAATGGAGTGTGTCTGACCGTAGTAAGTTTGAACGATAATTCGTACACCGTTACTGCAATTGAAGAAACGCTGAATAAGACTAATCTTAACGAGCTTAAAGAGCAAGATCTTGTGAATCTAGAACGTGCTATGATTCTAGGCAGCCGCTTAGATGGCCATATTGTTCAGGGTCATGTGGATCAAACTGCTACTTGTATAAATAAAGAAAATAAGGATGGAAGCTGGATATTTACGTTCAGTTATAATCCTGATTTAAATAACGTTACAATTGAAAAAGGGTCTATAACCATCAATGGGGTAAGCCTTACTGTAGTCAACTCTAAAATCAATGAATTTAGTGTCGCTATAATCCCTTATACTTATGAACACACCACATTTAATTTCATTGAAAAAAGCACAGAAGTAAATTTAGAATTCGACGTAATAGGGAAATATGTAAAGCGCCTTATGAATTTGTAACTTTTTGACGATCTGCTTTATAAAAGAAATACCCCCCCATAAAAACGCCTAAGATCAAAAGATGCGGAATATAGTCGTCTATTGGGGCCTGTAGACCGGGTGGCGGGGGTATTGGTGTCGGAGGTGGAGGAGATTGCCCATAACCCGTGCGTATAGCACCTACAATGAGGATCAACGTAACTACATATGTATATAGTTTTGAACGCATAGAAGATGGGGGCTTCAGTTGAATGAACAGCGCAATATTAAGAAAAAATACATTATTTCAACTAATTAACACTACATTTTGTCGGCTCTTGTAGGTTTTTAACCTTAACAGTATGCTAAATTAACCACTTTTAGGATAAAGTCTTATATTTCTTACTATTATCGCGTTAAATACCTGTAAATAAATCACTTACAAATTAAAAAAGCCTCAGAAGACAAAATCTTCTGAGGCTTAGTGTTTACTGGTGGTCCCACCTGGGCTCGAACCAGGGACCACCTGATTATGAGTCAGGTAATTTTACATATCATTTAATTTGATATATTTTCATATAACTGTATACCAAATGATTATGTCATTTAATTTTTCATCCACTTTCATTAGGTGTATCTTTAAACCATCATTTGTTGTATCTATGTTGTATTAATACTATCTCTATGGCATCTCTCAAATCAGTACTACGAAAAACCCAATTGAAAAATGGTAAATATCCTATAGCTTTAAGGGTTACCAAAGATAGAAAGTCTAAGTTTTTCAAAACTCCGTTTGAATCAACTATAAACGAATGGGATTCAAAAAAAGGCCGCTTTAATAAGCGCTTTACAAATTACTTAAAAGCCAATCGATTACTCGGAAAAATCGAAGATAGAGCTTTACAAGTTATATCTGATTTAGAATTTAGTGCTGATTTCTATACACTTCAAGATTTTGAGAACAGGTTTAGATTAGAATCCAATCCTATTGCTCGCAAAGTTTTTCCATATTGGGATGAAATCATTGAAGAAATGATAAGTGCGGGGCAGATAGGTAATGCTAGAGTTAATCAAGAAACTAAAAATTCCTTATTAATGTTTAGCAAAAAAACAGATCTGTTATTTACCAACATTTCTGTCGAGTTCTTAGATAAATATGAAGTTTTCCTAAGATCCCGCGGCGGCACTGATGGAGGTATTGGAGTAAAAATGCGTGCTTTGAGAGCGATATTTAACCGTGCTATATTGAGAGGTTTAGCTACAGAAAAGGAATATCCTTTCAAAATATATAAAATCTCTAAGCTAAAGGGGAAAGGCATTAAGAAAGCACTTAATATTGAGGCAATACATAAAATTCAAAATTTAGACTTGGAAGCTTATCCGACTTTAGTAAATAGTAGAAATTACTTTATATTCAGCTTTTACACTCGAGGTATGAATTTTGCTGACATGATGCAACTCAAATGGTCTGACATATCTGCTGACAGAATTTACTATCAACGTTCTAAAACAAAAGGTAACTTTATTATTAAAATCCTACCTCCGGTGGAGAAAATACTAAACTATTATAAAAGTAATCCTTATTATATTTTCCCTATTCTTTTAAAAAAGAATATGACACCTAAGCAAATTGATAATCGTAAAAAGAAAGTATTAAAGCGTTACAATAAAGATCTGCGTGAACTAGGGAAAATGGCAAATGTATATGAATCCATAACAAGTTACGTTGCACGTCATAGCTTTGCTAATTGTTTAAAGCAAAAAGGAGTAGCTACAGACATTATAAGCGAATCTATGGGGCATCAAGATATTGCTACAACTAAAGCGTATCTGAAAGAGCTTGATGTCTCAGTGATTGATGATGCGAATGCATTACTTCTTTAAATTAAAATCATCTTATTTAAAAAGAAAAGAGACAAATAAATATTCGCCTCTTTAAAATTTATGCTACCCTACATTTAATACTATAATACTATACGTAATTTTTTTCTTTCGTTGTTAGAAAGTGTTGAATAAATTTCGTCAAATAAAAATTTAGACAACCCTAGTTCTTTAAGAAATTCATCTTCACCTAAATCTTCAACAGCCACTTCAAACATTTTTTTTAAAAGCACTGGTTTTTCTAATTTAAAATCCTGTGGTTCACTTTTTCGATAAGGAGCTAACCGTGTTATCCAGCGACGATATTGATCTGGAGTTAAAACCATATCTTTAGCCTTATAAAGCAAAGCTGCTATTGATAATTTCCAATGAGATTTTAATAAAAAAAGTTTTTCTAAAGTTAATCTGGAAAATTCTCCCCTTAGACTGTTTTTTGGTGCAATAAATTCAGATGCAAAAACATTAGCTTCTTTTTCAATATCCCGGTCTTTAGCAATAAATGCATCATTATGATTATGCATAATCAGATGTCCAAATTCATGGGCCAAAGTAAACATTTTTCTTGCTCCTTGAATTTTGTTATTTATTAAAATAACTGGAACACCAGAGACATAGAAACTAACTCCATCGAAATTTTTATTTTGAGCCGAAATAAAGTCATACTCATAAAAATAAACTATCACTCCGTTCTTTTCTAGGAATCTAACAAAATCCTTAATTGGTCCTCTACCTAAATTGAAAAAATCTCTTATTTCATTCGCTAAATATTCGGGGTCCAACTCAAAATCCTCTAAATCCTTCTTTGGTATTGTATTTTCTGGTATAGCAACAAATTCAAGTAATTCCGAAATGTTGTTAGCCATTATTCGAAGCCTAGCTTCAAAAAGATCCGTATACTTTTTTGCAATAGTAGCGCTCGCTCTATAATGAACCTTCAAATTAGGCTCTACGATTTTCTGAGTAAAAAAATTAAAACCAAACTCCTGATCAAGTTTCTCTGCTATGTCACTAGTTAATGGCTTTTTACTTTTTTCAATGCTACTAATCAATGCTTGAGAGACTCCTATTTTCTTAGCAAAATCCTTTTGGCTTAAACCAGTATAATTTCTAGCTAACTTTAAAGTCTCATCTTTTAAGATTGCAGACATATATAAAATTTAAAAATTCATGAAAGTTGTTCAAAATGGTGTTTTTCCGTTAATTATGCTCTACTGAGCTTTTTTATTTTTATTTATTTTTGATTTTACAATTATATCATTTGACAATTTATCTTCTTGAGATATATTAAATAGGTTAGCTCTAAACAATTCTTGTAAACTTACCTCGTAAGCAACTTTCGAATCGTTATAATGAACTAATCTTACATCAATTAGTCTATTTGCTGAGTCTAAGACATGACCCACAAAATAAATAGGCAAAGGTTTGTTGATTCCCATTTCTGAAAGAGTATCTAACATCTTCTTTGAATAATGAACAGATTTACCTGACATTAAATCTTTAAACCTATTAGAGTAAAAACTACTTACTCTACTCTTAGTATCCATTTTTTTAAAACAGACTATACATTTACCTTCTAGAATATAATAATCCATACCGTGAGATTTGAGATGCCTTATTTTATTCCTTAAGTAATCGTCTAATAAAACTGCTTTTTGAAAACTCTTCTTTATTGAAGCATTCAAATAAACTGCTTTTGCACCTCGAAAATCGAACTGCAATGGGTCTTTACTAAAAACTTTAGAAGCTTTTGAAACCCCATCTTTAACTGATTCATATGCTTTTTTAAAAAAATTAACATATGTTCTCTGCGTCACGCCTTGCGAGCTCAGAGAATAATTACTATTTTTGTTTAACATTTTATGGCAATATTTTTGAAAAACACCATTTCAAAGAACTTATAAAAAAGCACTCTTCGCCGGAGTGCTTTTCTATTTTATATACAAATATAATTATAATTATAATACTGCGCAAAAACATTAAAAAATATTACATTAATATTTTAAAATTATTTCAAAACTCTAGAAAAATTGGGGGTAAATTCTTGAATTATTATAGATGAGAATTTTTTTAAGAACCTTATTTATTATGGGTGTGAAGAACTTATCCAATTATTCTAAAATCGCTAATCAAATAGGTGTACTCGCGATTTATTTGATATTACAAAGCTTATAAGAGTTGTTATTTCCTATAAACCTCAATTATTTCTAAATTATAGGCGATAGGTGTTTTCCCCTCAAATTTACCAATAGGATCACGCATCATAAAGGTTGTTTTAAATTTTGCTCCTAGGTAGTTGCATTTGATTTTTACGTGTAAAGTAGAATAATCATAATGATCATACCGTAGCATCGTTGTAAAGCCTAACCAAACATCTTCTTTATAATGGCTTTGGCATAACTTATGGAAATCTAATAACGAAAGCATTTTATCTTGCTTTAACTGTTTGATTACCTCTTGAGTTGCAAACTCTAAAGTTTCAATTACTTTCCGTTTTTCTTTTTTTGTTAAACCAAAACTCATAATTAACTAACCCCATTAATAAAGGTTTTTATAAAGTCTTTGATCTTCTCCGTAACGCGGTTACTTATAGATTCTCGTTGTAAAACACTGGGTTGCTTTTCTAAAGCTTCAATAACTTCATCTTCGGTGGCCATCCTGCCTGTAAATAGAAAATCATTTATAATACCTTCAACTTTCTGCTGATTTAGATCCTCCTTTTTGCTTAGTTCCCGGAGGGCTTTTCTCGTTTCATCCTTCCAGTAAGCATTAAACTCATCTTCGACATCATCACCTTCCTCAATTTTAGGAAGATTATTCTGGATAAATTTCTCTATTAAATCGCGCTTACTTCTAAGCTCGGTTTCTCCGGAGATTAAATCTATGATTTGCTTTTTCTGTTTCGCTTGTTCCTTAGGCTTGGCATCTTTCAGTTTTGCCAAAAGCTTTAAAATATAGGCTACATTGATTTCGTCCCGATGTATCAGCTCTAACTCAAAATCAATTTCTTCTAAAATAGAAACAGATTCTTTTTGTTGGTTGGTCTTGATCTTGTCATAGAGATCTAAATATTTGCTGGTGTAATCCGCAAAATCCTGCTCCTTCATATAAGTATCTTCAAATGTAAATTCAACAAAAGAAGACAGTATATTTTTTAAACGCATTATTTCCCTAAAAGCCTTTGCAAAGTCTAATTCATTATCTTCGTTTTCTAGGTCATTTACACTGTCTACCGTGGGTGCAATTGCCATTAATTCTTTATAAGCTTCATTGAATTTTTTTACCTGATCCTCATAAGGATCAATTGTAATGGTTTCTTTGGCATTTTTGTCAGAAAATAAAGCAATAGCATCATCTGTGTTTTGCTTCAGATTTCTAAATGCTAAAATATTGCCCTGCGATTTCTTTTCATTTAAAATTCTATTGGTTCGGGAGAATGCTTGTATTAAACCGTGATAGTTTAAGTTTTTATCTACATAAAGCGTGTTTAAAGATTTGCTATCAAAGCCAGTCAAAAACATATTTACAACAACAAGAATGTCTATCTGTTTATTCTTGACACGTTTTGAGATGTCTTTTTTATAGTTTAGAAAGGTATTGCCATCTTTAGCCGAATGTTTTGAGCCAAACTGTTTGTTATAATCTGCAATGCATTCATCTAATTTATCTTTATGAGGAATTTTACCATAGGCGGCTGACGGTTCTGCTGCCATCATCACCTCAGGAAAATCTTCTTCCGGTATTTCACCATTCGCTGAAGTATCTTCAGGATTGGCAGCGTAAGAGAATATGGTAGCAATGTTTAAACGGTGCTCTCCGGCTTCCTTCTTAGCTTTTATGAGATCATAATACTTAATTAGGATATCTACGCTGCTAACACATAAAATAGCGGTAAACGTTCTGTGGTGCGTTTTACGGTTATGGTTGGCTAAGATATAATTAGTAATAGTGTTAATATAATCGTCGCTCTCATAAACCTCCTGCTTATCAATATCTTCAACCTTGATATCATCAACGCCTTCTTTAGCTTTAAAAACGTTATAATATTCTATAGAAAATTTTAAAACGTTTTCATCTCTTATCGCATCTGTTATAACATAGCGGTGTAAGCAATCGTGGAATAAGTTTGCGGTAGTTTGCTTTATGCCTTTTTTGCTAATTGCGTTCTTAACAAATATGGGCGTTCCTGTAAAACCAAATAATTGATGATTCTTAAAAAAGCTTACTATACGCCTATGCGTATCTCCAAATTGAGAACGATGGCACTCATCAAAAATGAAGACGATTTTCTCATCTTTTAATTTTTCAATCTGACTTCTAAACTTTGCCTTTTTAATAGCTCCATTTAGTTTTTGAATGGTAGTAACCAGCAGTGGCCTATTTGGATCTAAAAACTGCTTGATAAGCATTTTTGTGTTTTCAGTACCATCAATGCTATCTTTATCAAAAGCTCTGAATTCCCTTACAGTTTGATCATCGAGATCTTGCCGGTCAACAACAAACACTACTTTTTTAATTTTAGGATTGTTGGTGAGAATCTGACTCGCTTTAAAAGAAGTAAGCGTTTTTCCTGAACCGGTAGTATGCCAGATATAGCCATTTTTTGTGCTGTTTTTTACTCGATCTATAATCGCTTCTACCGCATAAAATTGATAGGGTCTAAGCACCATTAAAATCTTGTTACTTTCGTGCAAAACGATATATTTGGTTATCATTTTTGCAACGTGGCAAGGCTCTAAGAAAATACTCGCAAATTTATCCAGCTGTGTGATTTTCTTATTTTTCTCATCGCCCCAAAAAGAAGTAAACTTAAAACTTTGCTTCTGGCTGTTTGCATAGTATTTAGTATCTACCCCATTGCTAATCACAAAAACCTGCACATAATTGAATAAAGCATTGTTTGAAGCAAAGGATTCCTTTTGGTAACGTTGCACCTGATTAAAAGCTTCTTTAAGCTCAATACCACGTCGCTTTAATTCTATTTGAACCAATGGCAAACCGTTGATTAGAATAGTTACATCATAGCGGTTTTCCCGCTTACCATTTATAGTAACCTGATTGGTAACCTGAAATTCATTTTGACACCAAAAATCCTGATTAATAAATTCTATAAATGATTTTTCCCCGTTGTCCTTCTGCAGTACATACTTATCACGAAGGGTCTTTGCCTTATCAAAGATATTTCCTTTAGAAAGGTGAATTAAAATACGCTCAAACTCAGTTGTAGAAAAGGTGGTTTTGTTATGCTTTTCTAATTGGGCTTTTAGATTGCTTAATAAGTCTTTTTCTGACTTTAGCACAACCGGTTTATGACCTAGACCTTTTAATTGATCTACTAAATTATTCTCTAAAACTTGTTCTGGTTGTGTGGTCAAAAATTTTCCTTTTAATTAATCGATAAGCTTCCCAAATACAAAGCCAGTTGTAATTCCAATGTAGTGGTTTGTTGTGGTTAATGAGTTTTGCTCTTTCCATTGTAATTCGAAATTGAGTTTTGGTTTCTTATCTTTATCCTGAATACTAAAAGGAATACCTAATTTCCAATTGACTTCATCATAAGTGCCAAAACTTTTTTCTATTGAAGGACTAAAACCTATATGCCCAAAACCATTTATTTTATGGAACACTGCAATTTCTGCTTTAGCGGTTGATGTTAAAAATTCATTATAATTCTCTAAAATATGAACATCAGTAGATTTATTAAGTATTTGAGCATTATTCGCACCAACTTCAAATTCCTGAAATGCCTTACTCTTCAAATCACTGGCGATTATTGTATTGTTGTTAGAAAAAATTAACCTTGGTAAAATAAAATAGGAGAAACCTGAAGAATATTCTCTGAAATAAGAAAAGCCTAAATCTACATTATATCCTTTAAATTTTTCTTCATTAAATGGCTCTACAGCTTGGTTTGCTATTTTATAGATTTTATCTCCTAGAGGAAAGTTTACATTTAAAGTAAACCACTTATCACTAACAAAACGGTACAACTTGTACTCTTCAATATATTTTATCTCTTCTCTAGCAATTTTTTCATAGACATCATTAGATTTTTCTTTTAGTATATCCGTTAGATTTTCATCGTAAATCGTTGAAAATTGGGAAATTTCATTTAGCAACTGTTTTTTGAGAGGTATCGAATCTTTATTATAAGCTATTACCTTAGAATTATATTTTTTAAAAAGATCTTTTCGATGGTTTTCTACTGCCTTCTTTCTATCTAAAAGAACCTTTATAGTTTTGTCCTTTGATTTTTCTTCAATATTATCAAAATTTATGACCCCTTTAAAGATATGTGTGAATTTAAGATTTAAGGCCACGTTATCTTCTTGAAAATCGTCAGAATTTGATAGTGTTGCAAATCCATTCTCTGCTTTCATCTCAAAGCCTAAACTTATAATATTAGACAATTTATTAGTTATACTTCCTCCTCTAAGATCTATATTGGCTCCAAGAGAAATAGAGTTTTTATCAGATTCATAGGTTGCATAAAAAGTCTCTAATGAAAGATCTGATGTGTTTCCGAAATTAGTACCAACCTTTTCAGCAAAAAGAATATTAAGCATCTTATTGTTGAAAATTGCGTTAGGATTGTCTTTTTTTAATTTTTCAATATCATTTTCATACGTTTTAATAGGACTTTCAATAGTACCTAGGTTGATATATTTGGAACTTTTACTTTGCCCAAAAGAATTAAAACCTATCAAAAAAAGCCCGATAAATAAGAGGTAGAAGTATTTCATAATTTTGATTATTAATTAGTTAAGTTAAAACTAATCAAAAACCATAATTCTTACTCTACCCAGAAGAAGGTATTTTTAAAATTGTCTAATAGCGTAATTCAACTTAAAAATACTATCTCCAAACCGGCTCATTTTTCCAATCCGGTTTCATCCCTAATGCATCAGGATCTACGTTATCATATTTTACAAATAGACTATTCAGTTTATTCTTGAAGTCATTATCGGGTTGTATAATGTTAAGCATATATTTCATCAACGTCATATGAACATAAAGCTTCTGAAATTCGTGCTGCTTTGGCACATTTTCTTTTTCTCTAATCCAGGGATGAGGAGGGTTTGATAATAGTTTTACCGTTCCTGGTAAATTGCGATTCCACAATCTACTGTGATGTGCACAATAATTACGTATTTGCGCTATAGATTGTAACCAACTCGGTAAATATGTGTGGTTTACAGCACCTAACTCTTCTGCAATAGTATCTTTTGCTTTTACTGTATGTTTTAGGTTACCATAAAGCTTTGATAAAGCTCCAAAGCTAGTTTGCTCTAAGGACTTCCAAGCGGGAGGAAAGCGTTTATCGTCCTTGTGCTTCTTTAGATGATTTTTAATTGTAGGATCTTTACTGCGGCTTATTTCATCTTCTAGGTTAGCTAGTGTTTTGACCAAAGCCCGACTATCTGTAAATAGTTCCATATTTTGAAACCACCAAGGATCTATCTCGTGAGACACGTGATAAATTAATTTAGTACGGACACTAATTTCTATTTTCTCTATAACTTCAAATAACAAAAGTCTTAGCTCTGCATCAAAGTTGTAGAGTTTTACAACATCTTCGAAAATGCTATTTGATTTAAAAAGATGCTTCTCTTTATCGGCTTGCATCACGTACCAATACTCACCTAGTCTGTAATAACTAATGTGTGCTAGATACTTTTTAGCTTTTTTTAGATTATCAAATTGCAAACCTCGTTGCTGGAGCTGCGCTATTTGCTGGTCTATTGTAAAGGCTTTCTTGGTAAACATTTAGGAAAGATACTAGAAGAAATCAAAAACAGAAAACCCTATAAAGCAAAAGACACACCCTGGGACGCTGTTCTTATGATGTAGCGTGGTGTGTACTGTTGGTGCAAAAGTATAGCTTTTCTTGCGTGCACGCAAGAAAATATTTTTGTTTTGTTTGTCTTTGTAACGTTTTAATCTAATACTGTTAAAAGAACAATCTATATATAGGGTAATTATGTTTTTAGAATCTTGTAAGCTTCATAACATTAAAAGATTATTTGTTCTCATCAGTCTACTGAATAATTTTTAACCTAGAGAGAGGTTCTTCACATAGCAAAGCCATCTCCTCTAATTTAGCAGACAGCTCATTTACCAAAGTTGTTCTTTCTGCATCATCAAACAATTTAAGCCTCTCCTCTGAGGTGCCTAAGTTCAGAATTTGTTTGTAATACGGCCAAACCTTACTTTCCCTGTGACCATGTTTAAAAAGCTCAACATCAACAAATAACGTTTTAACATTTTCTCTATTAAATTTGTCTTTAGATGCTACTATTCCATAAATAGAATTACTCCAAGGTATCTTTGAATTACCTTCCAGTTTAACATATACATATTCTGACCAATTCTTATGAGATACATAAATTCCTGACCAAGCTATATTAAGGTCTTCAGTTTTAGTAATTTTAAAATCCCCTGATAGTGAACTCTTAAGTTTTAGGCATATTTCTTCAATTAACTTTTCTGCATACCTTAATTCCACCTTCCAAATATTATCACCTATTACACTTGCAGCTTGATAGTTGGCAATTATTATATTTTCAACTTCCTTTTCCATTTTACTATCCGATAATTGATTCGTTAGTTTCTTTATTAAAATTCCATACTGGTTTATTGATTCCCTGAGAATAGGTAATCGTGTAGCTTCTTTTTGACATTGCTCTAACCACTCTAAAATTTCAGATTTATAACTCAAGGCATAAAAGTCTGCATCGATTTCTTTATCACCAGAGCTTTCTTCTGGGGGAGCCCCCCCTTCAAGAGTTAAATAATAGACTTTGTTTTTATCGATGTTGTAATTGCAGTATCTGGCGATTTGAACTTCCTGATCTGACGCGTAAATTTTATTTTCAACACATATACTATTTCCCGCTGCGTCTTCAATATAGATATCAATACGACCACCTGAAACAGTATCAAAATTAACTCCTCCAACATAATGCTCTAATTTAACCGTTGTAGAATCTACTTCGAGGTGAGAGACGTCTAATTGTTTTAAAAAAAGCTCTAAAAAGATTGTACCCAACCCGTGAGAGCCATAAGGATTTAAAAGCTCGCCTAAAAATGCTGAATGCGTCTCATTCTCTCGGCTTTCCATTTTTAAAATAGAAAAGACATTAAAATTCTCACCTCTTAATTGAGCCAATTCTTTTTGATGGTTAATGATCCGTGAAGTGTCTCTTAAAAGCTTTTTGTATGTTGATAGTGCTACTTCCATAATTACACAAACAGCTGCTGCAATAGCCCTTTTTTAAAGGTGGTAGTTTTCTCTATTTGAGTATTTACTGCTTCAATCTTTTCATCTATTGCACTCATAAAATTAGCGATTTTGATTTGCTCTTCTCTACAAGGTAATTGAACTATACAGTTACCTATTTCTCCTAAGTTAATCTTGATTGGAAAAGCAACATGAATTATTCTCTTCCATAATTCACGCTGAAAAGGCTCTGCATTTATATATTGAGCGAGATACTTACTTGAAAAAGATGAACCTTGTTTAATTAAAGCCAGACTAACATAAAATGAAGCCTTAACATTCCAGTCGATATATTTAGCCTTGCCAACATTACCAATTCTAGTCATTAGAATATCTCCCTTTTCTAATTTTACCCTTTTATTCTCTTTGTCAAAAACTTCTTCAGAAATGTATTTCGTTTTCTGAAATTGATTGGCTGTGACATGTTCCACACTGTAGAATGGGATACCTTCAGAGACATAGTTTGGTGTTTGATGAGTACCATCATAATACTTAGTGATCTTACCTAACCTCTTCTCCTCCCACTCAGGATAATCTTTTCCTGCATCATCCTTAAACCGTAACTCTTGACTAAAAAGCTTTTGCATAACCCCTTTCTTATACTGTTCAAGGAGTTCTTTCTTTTTAGTAAATTGGGAGATTTTAGTGTCTACAGCAGTAAGAAAAGAAGCTATTTTTTGTTGCTCCTTAAGAGATGGAAATCCTATTTCAAATTCTTTTATTTGCTTAGAACTTATATGTGGTATTCCAGAGCTTGTATTAACTTTATCTACATATCGGTGAAACCTTTCAGAGAAAACATTAAGAAAAATAAACCTAATATCAGCTGTGTCTCTAGCCCTCAATCTAGCCACCCTTTGTATTAACAAAGCTCCTTCATCAGTTTTTGAAATAAGAGCAACATTTTTACCAACCTTTGATCCATCCATACCTAATACCAAGTCTCCTTCTTTCAGTAAATATTTTTCTAAATCATTTATAGACTTCTCATAAAAACGGTCAATATCAGCACTATGACGTATCTTTCCTTCAGTTATATTAATCCCTCTTAATATGGGAATTCCCACCTCGTTTTCCGAGATATCATCTCCCTTAAAAGCGTAACCAGAAAGAAGTCTTATATAATTATTGAGTTGTTGCTTTTTCCAGCTGCCTTCAAACTCAGGAAACCTCAATTTGGGTATATGCTGCTTTATGTTTTGCATGACTAGTTTTTTAACTGTCTTTTTTCTCCTCTACAAATGGAGGCAATTCCACTTAGATGAGAAACGATATTGTTAACTTCTACCTTAAATATTTCTTTACTAGTCGCTCCTTCCGGCGCATTCATCATCATTGCAGTTTTGTACCATTTAAACTCATTACAAATTTTAATTACTTGATCATGCTTGAAAGAGATATTAACTTTATGAGCAAATAAATTTCTAATCTGCCCTAATCCATCTAAATCAGTTTTTATCATTTTGTCAATAAAGCCTAAACAGTATAATAAATCTACTTTTGCACTATAAGTCCCTAGAAATCCCCTGTGGCTTAATATTTTCTCTACAGTAGATGATTTTTTTGGTAAAAAACTTTCTAAACAATACAACAATTGGTCTTCAATAAATGCTAATCCAACAACTACAATAGCTCTGTCATTACTCTCATAATTAAACTGATTATGAAATGATATGAGTCCTTCTTGGATGTCAAAATACCTTTCTACTTCTTTTTTTTCATTTATAATCATTTTAAAACGGGGTGTTTATGTTCAACTGTTTGCAAAAATCTGCAATTTGAGAATCGGTCTTTGCCAGCTCGCTATCTAAGTCTTGTATTTCTTTAGCGACTTCATTTATATCTATAGGTTCTTCTTCCTCAAAAGTATCGACGTAACGTGGTATATTCAGGTTATAATCGTTCTCAGCGATTTCTTTTAAAGTTGCTTTGTAACTGTATTTGTCTTTTACTAAACGTTCCTTATAGGTGTCTACAATAGCATCTATATGTTCCGGTAGGAGTTTGTTGTCTTTACCTTGCTTTTCAAAATGATTACTGGCATCAATAAACAAAATGTCTTCATCGACCTCTCTACATTTTTTAATCACCAAAATACAGGTAGGTATCCCCGTTCCAAAAAAGATATTTGCCGGTAATCCTATAACGGCATCTATATAGTTACGATCTTCAATTAAATAACGCCGTATATGCGCTTCAGAGCTACCACGAAACAACACCCCGTGTGGTAAAACGGTTGCCATTATCCCGTTTTCATCAAGATGATGTACCATATGCTGTACAAAGGCAAAATCTGCTTTAGTTTTAGGAGCTAATTTACCATACTGGCTAAAGCGATCATCGGTACTAAAAATACTCTTGGCACTCCAATCTGCAGAAAAGGGAGGATTAGCTACAATAGCCTCTGCCCTTAATTCCTCGTGTTGTGGTTCTTCTAATGTATCTTCCTGCTTGATATCGAACTTGCTGTAATGTACGTCGTGAAGAATCATATTCATTCGCGCCAGGTTATAGGTGGTACGATTAAGCTCTTGCCCATAAAAGAAACCCACATCGTCTACTTCTTTGGCTACTCGTAACAGCAACGAACCACTACCACAGGTTGGGTCATAAACAGATTTGATACGGCTTTTACGTGAAGTAACAATTTTTGCTAATATGGTAGATACTTCTTGCGGTGTATAAAACTCGCCAGCTTTTTTACCGGCGCCTGCAGCAAACTTGCCAATTAAAAACTCGTAGGCATCCCCTAATAAATCACTTTCCGAGTCCTTTAAATTAAAATCAATCTGATTTAAATGGGTAAGTATTTTTGCGATTATTTCGTTTTGAGCCTTGACCGTTCGACCTAACTTAGAGGATGTTAAATCTAAATCCTCAAAGAGGCGTACAAAATCATCTTCAGAGTCAGTACCCATTGTACTCTGCTCAATATTTGTAAGAATACGCTCAAGATCTTCTATAATGAAAAACTGTTTGGCCTCGTCATTCTCATTAGTTTCTATTTCAGTGAGGTTATGCCCCTTTTGTGCAATAGAAGTAAATAACTCCGTAGGTTTTAGAAAATAGCCCAAGTTTTTAACACAAGCTTTTTTTACCGCCTCGATATACAATTTGCCAGTGTCGGTATTTTCGTCCAGTTCTTCATAGGTAAAATTGTCTGGAGCTAAAATTTCATCCGCATAAATGTGTAATTTTTCAGATAAGTATTTAAAGAAGATAAAGCCTAAAATATAGTTTCTGTAATCGTCAGCATCCATTTTGCCCCGTAGCAGGTTAGCAATAGCCCATAATTTTTTTTCGAGTTGCTTTCTTTGATCTTCAGACATGAATTTGAGTTAGTAAAATTTTAGCGTTCAAAAATAAGAAACTTGGGTCCGGCAATCTGAAAGAATTCTACAAACCATTATGTTTTTTGAATAAAAAGTATTCAAGAGCGACCTGACTGAGCTACTTAATTAAGCATTTCATTGAGAGTAAGGAATTACGTAATGATAATCAGGAGGTTGTGATTATATTCGTTAAAACGAAATAATACTAAATTTTAAATTTATGGAAACAATCAAATCAATTAAGCCTGGTCCCAAACCAAAAAAAGAAGATGGAACCCCTGATAGAAGAAGACGGGTTAACCCTGAAACCAAACCGAAGCATCCAGGTTTAAAACCTCATAAGCATAAGCCAGGAGATTAATATTTTACATTTTAGCTTTTGCAGAGTCAGTAATGGCTCTGTTTTTAATTAGATTATTAGAGGGTAATCCTCAAAAATTAATTAATTGTTGTATTTTCTGAAGAGTCCTCCTCAGCTAAAATTTGCATCATCCGATAATTTATTTCCTGAGCCATCACTTTTTTTAAAGAAAGACTTACCTCACTTTCAATCAATCGCGCCATAGTTCTGAGTAGTATGGGTGTTTTAAAAACGTCCATCACAGCATTTTTAAAATCTTCTATGTTTGAATCATTATCAAAATTATCAAGTAATTCGATATTTTCTAAATTCATATATAGCGATGCGAATTTCTTTTTCTTACTCATAGCTTTAAAAATTTGATATTCATAAAGTTAAGAGGATAATTTATAATATCACAGCATATTCGGAAATTTAAGTTTCATCTGAAAATCTAAGTATTTGGAGTGTTGATTATTCAGCATCATTTTTTCAAACCTTAAAAAACTTATCATATTCCGGAATGTCTACTTCTTTGCGAACTTGACCGAAATGTTGCAAATAAAAATAATACGCTTGGTTTTGGAAATCACTGTACTTCATATTGTTCTCTTCACAATGATTTAAAACGTCTTTTTTTAAAATTGGCGATAAACCCTTAATTGGTTTTTTAATAGGAAAGTATGACTTAGGTATATGATGTTGGTAATTACCGCAAAGATCTATCCCTTTATATTTTTTAAATTTTAAACCATAAGACGTTTGTTCTTCAATGAATTGAAATATAAGGTTTAAGCAATTATTATAGCGAAGTTCTTTAGATCCTGCAAACTCATATTTATCTCTCCAGGTGAGTTTAAACGCAGAAGTTATCATTAAAAGATTTCTTTCTAAAAAGGCAATTTTTACCGGTTGAGGATTAGTTAAAATATAACTTTCGTGATGATCAATTTTAAAACCGGTATCTCTACACAATTGATAAATCCTTGATTGAATGTTACCGGTAATACCGATTTTAATAAAGTTTACATCTCTGAATTTTAAGATATACAATAACTGACTCATTTAAAGGAAATAAAAAAGCGTGGAACTTAACTTACTCTTGATTTGAAGGTATCGCCAGAAACCTAATCGACCAGAAGATAAGATAAGCCCACGCCAGAGCGTGGGCGTCTTAACATCTATGATAGTCGATTTTAAAAATTGGCGATTTTTCAAATCTATCAAGAAGCTAAACGCTTTATGTTAGTATAATTTATTTGTCTTTTTTTATTCTTATATCAAATAGTATATAATTCAAATTTACTCAAACTTTAAGGTTTTAAACATTTTCAATCTTTCAAACTCAATAATTATTTGAGCAGTATTTTTTCCCTTCTGCTCGTATTAAACTGTTAAAACATTGCTGTAATAATCAAGGTTTAATAAATTTATTTGAGTAAAAACTTCAATTATGGCCTCTTCAAATATTACTGATCCATTCTATTCTCAAATCTCAGCCACTTATTCTGGAACAGTTCAACTGGAAGAAACATTGCACTTTCTCGATTTGGCGTACCCTGATTGGAAAACTCACGGCGAACTTGGAAGTTTTGCTGCTGAGTTTGTGCTCTGGGTCCTGGATCACACATCCGAATCTTTTGAAAAAAATCCATTCAGAAATTATCTCAAATTTCTCTACGCTGAAATTGCTGATGAATACTCAAATTTTAAAAATTCTCAAGCAGCTTTCTTTGAAATTGATTGTATGACCCTATTTGAAGAGCAAATTATCTTCTCTAGCGATGATATAGATGATTTGTCGTACGAATTCCAATTTCAAAAATTTAAAGCGAGCAAAAGGGAAGAAAATGCTTTTGACTTTCTGTTTTAATTGACTTGCTCTGATCTCCATTTATTATAGAGTTTTTCTACCTGAGGATATTCTTTAATAAATAAATTTTGTCTCTCTAGCTCAGATGTTGCTTCTATCATTTCATCATAAACCTTAGCCTCAGACCTACTTTTATAGAAAATAATAAATAGCATCGAGCAAAAAATAATGAGAATAACCACAAGATATAATCGGTAATTGATTTTATTATCTTTGACTTGGGTTATTGCTTTTTCTACTTGATTCTTAAATTCTTGATTAACAGCAGCTACTTCGCCTAAATAAATTTGTTTTGACTTTTCAAAAGGATTTAAATCAACTTTTAGAGGCTTATTGATAAGTGCTTCGACCTGATCCAAATTGCATTCGAACGCTTTTTGTATTTTTTCCATTCGGTCTGTGTCTTTCGTGAGGTCTTTACTTTGCTTCTCAAAATTACTGAATTCTTCTACGAGCAATGCGACTAGGTGCTTCTGTGACATCGTGTTGTGTATTTAGTTCTAAAGATTTTATTAATTGATTTTTTGCCATAGATTTATGTATTTCACTTGCTTTAAAGTCATAACCCTTATGTATAAATCTAAATCCTCTAAATTTCCCAAAATTATCTATTGAGGCTATCAGTAAGACACCATTCTGTTTCATTTCTAGCTCATAAGTCTTAAGATTATTTACGGACTTAAGAGAGATTACCGCTCTATGAATTTTTAAAAGTTCATCTCTCAATTTTTTAGTGGTATTCTTTTTCTTGTTTTTTACTTCCTCGATAGTCTGAAGTCCCATTTTTAAAGCTACCTGTTCAGCCGCTTTCATTGATTTTAATCCTATGTGGCTACTACTATGAGCTTTTCCGGAAAAATTAATCCGATTAACGTATAAATGAAGATGTCTATGCTTCCTATCCTTATGAATATATCCTACACTTTGATTATCATTTAGACCCAGTTCAGATTTGAATAAATTTGCCAAAAGGTTCCAGTCTTCAGTTTTAAGTTTCTGACCATCTTCAGGAACAGGAGATAAGACAAAGGAAAAAACATTATTATGACAGTTATGATTTAGTTCCTGTATCATTTTAAATTCATTCTTAATTTCTTTAGCCCTTTTTGCGATCAATAACTCTTTATGCACTAACTCAGCATTTTTCTTTTCATTATCTGCATACTCAAGGCTTGCTCCCAAGTGACTTATAGCGCTTCCTAATCCTACCATTACTGAAAGTTTTTCAAGTGCAATTTTATCTCTGCCACTAAAAGTTGAATCTCATGATTTAGCCTTGGGTCTTTCTTTTTGAATAAATTACTCGTTGAAGTCAAGGCATTATGAAACTTAACTAGTGATTTATAGGTATTCAACTCTTCCTCTGTCAATCTTGATCTCAAGTTTTGATTTAATCCGGCTTTAACTAAATATTTACTCAATGAGAGTCCCGCATCCTTTGCCATTACTTTCAAAAGTTTTTTATCTATGAGAGATGTTCTAATCGTGATAACTTCCTTTTTTATTGGTTTCATTGTTTTTGTTTTTAAGCCTTAGCGCAAAAACCAAGAATGTCTTTTATATACACTCAGTTTACTGATTGTATATACAAAGTCACTTCTTGAATTACTCTATCGATTTTATGTTTCGCTCGTAGTTCAAGTATTTTCAATTGTTAAGTAGAATTGTTGATTTTTATTTTATTTCTGATTTTTAAGTTACCTGAGTTTAATTATTTGAATTACAAAATATTAACCTTAAATATCAAGTTACCTACTCCCTACCTATCTTACCTAATTCTTAGATTTAGGTAAGTTTAGGTGACAGATAAGAAATTAACCTACCCAATGTATTCAATTAATATTGTGATATTTACAGCCTTTAGGTAAGTAGGTAACTTAATTTTTGATTTTTAAACATTTTCAATTTCAAAAGGACTTACTTTGAAAAGTGGCTTAATTAAATAACCGTATATCTGTCTCTGTGGATGTTTTACTCTAGGAAATCCTTGAGTTGTTAAGGCTTTACCCATACTTACAGTATTTAGTTTTGTATTAAGCCCATTAAGGCTAATAACCACTTCAGTCGATGTCTTGAATTCACTGTAATCATCTCCTGGAACAAAATATTTTGTTACAATTTCTTCTTCCGGTGTCAACTCTCTATACTGAGCATTTCTAGTTTCATTCTCCTGAATATCTTTAAATGTCAGCTCCTCATTAAAATCCGGATCATTGTAAGCTAGATGATAGGCTTGGGACCAAACCATATTAATATCTACTTCTTCTTTAAAACTAAAGTCTATTTTGCCGTTCATCATAAAACTCAACCATCTCACTGAACCTGTAGGGTCTTTAAGAAAGGTTAATACGTTTGTTGACCCAAGAAATGAACATATTCGAGGAAGTTTCGAATTTCGTTTATCGTAGGGTAGGCGTTCATTTATACTCATTTTAGACATCATAGCCTTTCGGTTCCCTAAGGTCTTAGAGTCCTCACCATCAAAATCGTCTAGAGAAATTAAGAAGTTTCTTGTCAATTGAATATTAGCATCTTTCCCATAACCTAATTCTTCTGTAAAATAATTTCTTAAAGGTTCTGGACACATTGCCCTACACCATGATGATTTTCCCGAGTTTTGCCCAGGATGTACCAAAACAAGACATTGCTTATTTACATAATTTGGTTCTAAGGCACAGCGCACGGCCCTGACTAACCATTTTCTTAAGTGATATTCAAAACTCTTAAAGTCAATCATTGGCACATAGCTTGCAAATTTCGCTATATGATCAGAGTTATCATATTTAGGTAACCCCTTGAAATAGTCCTCTATTGGATTATAATTTTCAACCATATCAGATTTGATAAGTATTTCTAGTTTCCGAATGCTTATACTAATCTGATTGCTCTCGAGTTCAATTAACAGAGATTCCAGATTAAGGGATTTCCACTGGGAACCTTCTTTCAATCTAATCTCATATTCGTGAGCAATCGCATTATATTTAAGTTCATATCTTAAAAAAATGTGTTCTGCAGCTAAATGATATATAGTCTTGCTTTTAGGATCATCAATCCCATAGAAAGAATTTGCTTTCATAAGTAAATAATTTACTGAAAGCCGTATATTTGTATGGCTTTCATTAGGTTGTAGGCAATGAAGAAAATTTAAAGCGTGAGGTGGCACCCTTACGCTTTTTTATTTTGTAATAGGGCGTTATTAAATTCTGATTCTAAAAATGTATCAGAAATATCAGGTTCTCCTAATAACCAATTATCAATATCCTCTTTCTTAAAAAAAAGTTGACGTATGTTGTCGTTAGAACCTTTAGGTATAAGGTTTAATCTCGAAAGCTTGTAAATTTTACTTTTAGAAAGTCCGGTGTAACGTTCTAGGTCTTCAATATTGAAAACCTTTTTATTGAGGTAAAGTTGATCTCGAATGTCAAGTAATATCTCGACTACATTTTCTGAATTGCTCATCGCTTAGTGATTTAAAATTAATAGATCAATCGGCCGATTGTTTGAGCAAACATATGACGTTAAATACCACAAAAACAATGTAGTAATAGCATTACTATATAAATACTATATATATACTAAGGATTTATCATTTAAAGATGTTTTGACGAAAATAATCTAATAAATCAACAGGACTTTGCGAACGATTTTGTTTTATATCATTCACCCACGTAGAATAGCTTTTCTCCAAAACACCTCTTTTAATATTCTTTTCTGACATTAAAAATGATTGATCAATTAAATCAAAAAAAGCTTTCTTTTTGTGAATACTTAGTTGTTGTATTCCTCCATCAATTAAAATATCAAAGATTGAAAAAATAGCATTATAGTGTGGATCTTTTGGTCTTGTTATCGATGTGATTTTAAATTCTATTTTGAAGCTAACCTGATTTCCTGAAAGAAGTTTTAAAAACTCCTGAGCTTCTTCCTCATTCATTTTAAGAAATTCAAAATCCAAATTTCTGTTTCTATAGGCATTTTTAATATGAAATGGATAGTATGCATCTGAATACTCATTGACTGGAGAAATTTCTTCTTCATCATTTCCTATTTCAGCATCTACAGACACATTAACTTCATTTTGTGTTTGATTTAGTATTGCTACATCAACCTTGGGATCTAATAAAATATTCATTTTTGGATCAAAACGATTCTCTATGTTAATCTCGGGATCTAATAAAAAATTCATTTTTGGATCAAAACGATTCTCTATGTTAATCTTAGGGGTTAAAAGAATATTCATTTTGGGCTCGAAATTATTTTCAATTTTGGGTTCGAAATTATTTTCAATCCTTATTTCTGGAGATAGATCAACATTTGGTTCCTCATACTCCGCTGGAAAAGTCTCTTCTCCAATAGATTGATTAAGTCTAGTTGATGCTATTGCATGAATGCCAAGAATTATTATAAATACTGATAAACATAAAAAAGAAACAACACCGTAAAGTAAACTGAATTCTAATCCAATTGATATACTTAATATTAAAATTATGGCTAAGAAAAACACACTAAAAGCTTTTGTCCTATTCTCAACAGATTTTTGTAAATAGTCATCAACCCCTTTTTCTTGAGATCTAATAAAACCGAGGGAGTTGATGTATTGAGTAATAAGTCTATTCATTTGGGGTATGTTTTCACCAAATATAAATAAATGATAACTATCGTGTTGTACAAATGTTGTACTTGCCCCAAACAAAAAAGCCTTACGATCTCTCGTAAGGCTTGTCTTTACTAGTGTGGTCCCACCTGGGCTCGAACCAGGGACCACCTGATTATGAGTCAGGTGCTCTAACCAACTGAGCTATAGGACCGGCTTTCAATATCATTTAGACATTAAAGCGGGCGCAAAAATAAGATTAATTTTTATTTGTCACAAGCATTTTATCATGGCTCGGCTCTGATCTAGTCAATATCCTGACACAACTCTATTAAAACACCTCCTGTTGTTTTGGGATGCAAAAAAACGACCCACTTATTATCAGCGCCTTTTTTTGGGGTTTCGTTTAAAACGATAAAGCCTTCAGATTTTAATCTACTCATTTCGGCTTTAATATCTTCAACCGCATAAGCGATATGATGTATACCCTCTCCCCGCTTTTCAAGAAACTTGGCAATAGGACTATCTTCTTTAGTTGCTTCAAGCAATTCAATCTTAGAATCACCCATTTCAAAAAATGAAGTAGTTACACCTTCAGAAGCTACGACTTCGGTTTTGTAAGGTTTCTTTCCAAATAGCTTCGTGTACATTTCATTAGAATCTTGCAGACTTTTAACTGCGATTCCTATGTGTTCTATCTTTTTCATTATTAAAGTTTCATTCTATTTTATGCGGTATGCATTTCCATCTCATGCTAAAGGTAGCGCATTTATAAAAAATGTATTTTTGCGGTATGGAAACAAATAGACAAAAGAAAGTAGCCGGAGTACTTCAACGCGATTTGGTTGATGTTATTCAAAAGGCATTGATGCAGGCAGGTGTAAAAAATATTATTGTCTCTGTGAGTAAAGTAAATGTAACTACAGATCTGTCACAGGCCAAAGTCTATCTAAGTATTTTTCCTCACGATAAAGCTTCTGAAATCTTAAAAGAAGTCAGTGCCGTAAAGCCTTTTATAAAACATGAGATCGCAAATCGTACGCGTCATCAATTGCGTCGTATGCCTGAATTACAATTTTATGTTGACGATTCTCTAGAATATATAGATGGGATAGACAAATCTCTTAAAGGCTCTGAAGATCCAATTCAAAATCCAGATTTACTTCCGCGAAGAAAAAAATCATAAGTCACCTCACTATTGAAATTTCCTGTATTTATAGCAAAACGTTACCTGTTTACTAAGAGCAGTAATAATGCTATAAATATCATAACACTTATTTCGGCGATAAGTATTATTGCAGGTTCAGCGGCCTTGTTTGTCGTACTTTCCGGATTTTCGGGCTTAAAGGATTTTAGTTTGTCTTTTGCGTCCATTTTTGATCCAGATTTAAAAGTGCTTCCCGCAAGCGGAAAAACCATAAAATTCACTTCAGAGCAAGCTACTGAACTTGAAGATAATCCTGATATCGCTAGCTATACTCAGGTTATTGAAGAACGCGCTTTTTTAGAATTTAGAGGGAAAAACCACATCGCCTATATTAAAGGTGTTGATGAAAATTACCGAAGCGTAAATAGTATTGACAGCACCTTACTTTATGGTAATTGGATCACTCCCGAAGAGCCTGTAGCCGCCATAGGCTTTGGGATTTCTCGCATTCTTTCATTAGGAGTAAATAATTATACCGACTTGCTTAGTGTGATGGTGCCCAGACCCGGAACCGGTCAAATCACAGATCCTACGCAAGCTTTTAATAGTTCGCAATTGGTCGTTTCTGATATTTTTCAAGTAAATGAAGAACTTGATCAGAAGTATATTTTTACCAATATTAATTACGCCCGTAAACTGCTCAATTATAAGGATACGACCCTAAGTGCTATCGAAATTAAAATCAATCCTAATGCAGATCCTTTAAAGGTTCAGCGTGAAGTTCAGCAAATTTTTGGTCCTACAACCCAAGTAAAAACAAGGTTTCAGCTAAATGATAAGCTTTACAAAATGCTGAATGCTGAAAATTTAGCCGTTTACTTAATTTTCACCTTGGTGTTGATCATTGCACTTTTCAATCTGGTAGGAAGTATTATTATGATCATCATCGACAAAAAAGCCAATATAAAAACGCTTCATAGCTTGGGCGCCTCTTTAAAAGACATCAAAAAGATTTACTTCTTACAAGGAGCGATGATGAGTGTTTTTGGCGGTATAATCGGTTTGGTTTTGGGGAGCTTGATCGTGGGAGCGCAATTGCAGTTTCAACTTAAAATGATCACGCCAACACTTCCCTACCCCATGGAATTTACACTCGTAAATTTTTTAGCGGTTTTCTTAACTATTTCTGTTTTGGGAATTTTAGCGTCCTACCTCGCAGCTTCGACCATTAGACCGAAGCTTTTAGATGATTAATGCGTTCTCTGCTCTAGTAGGTTTGTTGTGCAAAATCATAATCAGCAAACAGTTCTTCAACCTCATCAAAAGCAGCAAAAACATCCTCCGGAGCATCGCTGGTTACCATTTTCATACGATAAGGCTTAAACCCGGGAATTCCTTTAAAGTAATTAGTATAGTGACGTCGCGTCTCAAATACACCTAGTTTTTCACCCTTCCAATCTATAGACATTTGCAAATGTCTGCGAGCAGCATCCACACGCTCTTGCATAGTTGGTGGCGCCATATGCTCACCGGTGTTGAAAAAGTGCTTTACCTCTCTAAAAAACCAAGGATAACCAATACTTGCCCGACCGATCATCGCACCGTCAAGTCCGTACTGATCTCGCATTTCTACAGCACGCTCGGGAGTGTCAACATCACCGTTTCCAAAAACAGGAATATGCATACGCTGATTATTTTTCACTTCAGCAATAGGTTTCCAATCGGCATTACCTTTATACATCTGTGCGCGTGTTCTACCGTGAATAGCAATCGCCTTACAGCCTACATCTTGTAAACGCTCTGCAACCTCAACGATTTTGATCGAGTCGTGATCCCAGCCTAAACGGGTTTTTACGGTAATTGGTAAATTAGTATGTTTAACCATGGCTTCCGTAAGCGAAACCATCAGATCAATGTCTTTTAAAATTCCGGCGCCGGCACCTTTAGAAACTACTTTCTTTACCGGACACCCAAAGTTAATATCAATAATATCTGGCTTTGAAGCTTCAACAATTTCAACACTCTGAAGCATCGACTCGAGATTGGCTCCGAAAATTTGAATACCTACAGGACGTTCCTTCTCATAAATATCAAGCTTCATCACACTTTTTGCAGCGTCACGAATGAGGCCTTCACTCGAGATGAACTCGGTATACACCACATCTGCCCCCTGCTCTTTGCACAGCGCGCGAAAAGGTGGATCACTCACATCTTCCATCGGTGCTAAAAGCAACGGGAAGTCTCCTACATCTATATCTCCTATTTTAGCCAAAGCAATACTTTTTAAAATAAATTCTTGGAATACTTAAAAAATTTCAGTCAGGTTTGTCCAAGACTTTCTGGGGCAAAATTAAGGAATAGTTTATTAAGTAGTATGCCGTTAGTTAGCACCGAGTTCTTGTAATCTAGATTCTTCATCAACTGATGTTTCTCTGTCATTATCACTCAGCTTAAAGTTTCCGAAGTTATACCGTAATCCTACACGAATCTTTTGGAACTCCGGCATTGCAAAGAAGGTGTTGTTTTGATTTAAATAACGCGACTTAAGGGGTGTTTTCATCGTATTAAAAACATCTTCAGAACTTAAATTAAGTATCAAGCGCCCATCTAAAAAACGCTTTTGAATATCGACATTAAGACGGTATTGAGGACGATCATATTCATAAGAGCCCACAAGATAATTTGAGGTGAAATCATTTGAGATAGTCACATTAAGGGTAGAATTGATAATGAGATAGTTTACGCTTTGAAAGAAAAATCCATTTATCTCATTTTCAATTTTACTTTGATTTCCATCTAGACTGGTAAATTCATTCTGCATATTAAAGAAGGATGCATAGATACTCATCCACATCCAATTATTTACAAATTCTGAATAGCTAACGTCCAGACTATATTGTTGCTCATAATTGAGATTGGTATTTACACTTCTTAAGGTTAAATTTTCATTGTCCTGAAAGGGTAATCTACTCATCGCATTGTCTATACGATCCCAATAAAGGTCAAAACTCAACTTGTTTTTATACGTGTAATTAAAATTAACCCTGTTTGCAATTGCCGGTTGAATATTGGGGTTTCCTTCTTGAAAGTTGTTTTCATTTAAAAAATAGCGAAACGGATTTAAACTTTGAAAACGAGGACGATCTATTCTTCTGCTGTAGTCTATGCCAAAAGAATGATTATCAGAAGGATTATGCATCAAGTAAACCGTAGGAAACAACTCTAAATATTCCTGCGTATTCACAACGCCTAAAGTTCTCGAGTTCCCATTAGCATCTGTGTATTCTCCGCGCAGTCCGGCTTTAAAACTCCATTTTTCCCAATCCTTAGCAACGCTGAAATATGATGCATAAATAGCTTCGGTATAATCAAAATGGTCATTCAAGATCGCATCAGCATCGCTTACATTTCCTGCAGTATTGAAGAACTCCTGTCTACTTTCAGAATTGATCCCAGAATATTTTGCTCCGGCCTCAAATGCCCAGCTTCCCAAATTACCTAAATAATCTAATTGCCCCGTATAAATCTGGGATTTTTGAGTTGGGATGGTGTTGAATGCATTAGAATTTAAAAGATTGCCTTGAGCCGAAACGTAACGCGTAGCCACAGCTTGCATTTGATCGTCTGTATAATCTATATAATTGGCGTTGGCCGAAAGCGTTGCTCCATTTTCGCCCAACTGCTTCTCATAATTTAAATTGAAAAGCAAATTATCACGCTGATTTTCTAATCGGCTTTGTGTGGTATATAATGAATCTAACAGACCTTGTGGATTATAGGTTTCCGTTCTTCCGCTAATGTCTGAATTGGCTTTTGGCGTATGCAGAATATTAGCCGTAAAACTCAACAGTTCTGTCTCACTTAATGTGAAATCTAAGATCGTATTTAAACTGTGCGAAATGGTTCGGGTTTCTCGCTGGAATAAATCTTCCCAAGTTGCTTTTTCACTTCTATTAGGATTATAAAATTGAACAAATCCTTCATCAGTTTTAACATCAAATCGGGAATTGAAATTATAACTCGCAAATGCATTTAACCAATCGGTTTTATAATATTGGCTGGTTCCTGCATTGTATTTGGGTTTGATCCCAACGGTATTTGAAGCGTTGATGCTTCCTTTATAGCCTATGGAAAGGTTTTTTGAGGTTACAATATTTAAAATCGCGCCACCTTCAGCATCATACCTCGCCGGTGGATTGGTAATCACTTCAACTGATTTTATGTTAACTCCGGCAAAACCTTCTAGTAGTTGCTGCAATTCTTCATTAGTCAAATACACCTTACGGTCATTGATATAAACCTGCGCAGGTCTATTTTTTACCAGGAGTTGCCCCTGATTGACAACCACCCCGGGAGTTCGCTGTAAAATATCATACGTGGTACCTGAAGAAATCGCAGTATTCTCCACATTAAAAATCATTCGGTCTATCCCGCGTACGATGGTAGGTTTTCTATAGTTAACCGTGACAGCCTCTAAAGCTTCAGAGTTTTCCTGAAGCATTAAATCGGGGATACGTATTTGATCTTTCAGCTCAAACGGACTGCTGTAACCATCTTTAAAACCAACAAAACTGGCTTTGATCAAATACCTTCCGGAAGGTATTTCAGCAAAAAGAATTGCACCATTTTCTTCACTCACCGCTCCTTTTACAAACGAAGAATCTGCTGCTTTAAGCAACAAGACGTTAGCATAAGACACCTCTTGTTTATTGGTATCAACAATTTTACCGGTTATACTTCCGGTCTGAGCAACAGATACAAATGAGAATAATAAAACGGAGAGTAATATCGGGTGCTTCATATATGCTCAAAACTAATGTAAAATCTTTGTTAAAATAAATTTAAAAGAAAAGAATTTCTGTTGAAAGCCTATTGTTTGAACTAATATTTATTTATTAGAAAATGCATAACCTAAACTGTATATTTGCAGGCTAAAGTTCGCTTACTGCGAACATTGATGAAGTACGTTTATGAAGAACATTCGCAATTTTTGCATTATCGCTCACATTGATCACGGAAAAAGTACGCTGGCAGACCGCTTACTTGATTTTACCGGTTCGGTAACCGAACGTGAAAAACAAGAGCAACTTTTAGATAATATGGATCTGGAGCGCGAGCGTGGTATTACCATTAAATCGCACGCGATACAGATGAATTATATACACAATGGAGAGCCGTTTATTCTAAATCTAATCGACACTCCGGGCCACGTAGATTTCTCTTATGAGGTTTCGCGTAGTATTGCTGCTTGTGAAGGAGCCTTACTTGTGGTTGATGCTGCTCAAAGTATTCAAGCGCAAACCATTTCTAACCTGTATTTGGCTTTAGAAAATGATCTTGAGATCATTCCGGTATTGAATAAAGTAGATCTACCTAGTGCAAACCCTGAGGAAGTTACAGACGATATTGTTGATCTTTTAGGTTGCGATGCAGCAGATGTAATTCCGGCCAGTGCAAAAACTGGTATAGGAATTCAAGAAATTCTTGATGCGATCATTACGCGTATTCCGGCACCAAAAGGAAATCCTGATGAGCCGTTACAAGCACTTATTTTTGATTCGGTTTACAACCCGTTTAGAGGAGTTGAGACCTATTTTAGAGTTATTAATGGTGAGATCACAAAAGGTCAGCATATTAAATTTATGGCGACCGGAAAGGATTATCACGCAGATGAAGTAGGGACACTAAATCTCAAACAATCTCCTAAAAAAGTTATCAAAACCGGTGACGTAGGCTATTTAATTACCGGGATCAAAGAGGCCAAAGAAGTAAAAGTTGGTGATACTATCACAGATGCGAAGAGCCCTACAACCAATATGATCTCAGGTTTTGAGGATGTAAAACCAATGGTCTTTGCGGGAATTTACCCTGTAGATACTGAAGATTACGAAGATTTACGTTCTTCGATGGAAAAGCTTCAGCTTAATGATGCGTCACTTGTTTTTCAGCCGGAAAGTTCAGCAGCTTTAGGTTTTGGTTTCCGTTGTGGATTTTTAGGAATGTTGCACTTAGAGATCATTCAAGAGCGCTTAGAGCGCGAATTTGATATGACGGTGATCACTACGGTTCCTAACGTATCTTACCAGGCCTATACCATAAAAGATAAGCAAACACCTATTTTGGTGAATAATCCTTCAGACCTTCCAGATCCTGCGGGGATGGATCGTGTTGAAGAACCTTTTATAAAAGCTTCGATCATTACTAAAGCTGATTTTGTTGGTCCGGTAATGTCATTGTGTATCGAAAAACGCGGTCAGATCACTAACCAAACTTATTTGACACCAGAGCGTGTGGAGTTGAGTTTTGATATGCCGCTTGCAGAGATCGTTTTTGACTTCTACGACCGTCTTAAAACGGTTTCTAAAGGCTATGCTTCCTTTGATTATGCACCTATAGGAATGCGTGCTTCGCACTTGGTTAAAGTAGATGTTTTATTAAACGGAAACACTGTAGATGCTCTTTCTGCTTTGCTGCATAAAGACAATGCCTACGATATTGGTAAAAAGATGTGTGAGAAGCTTAAAGAGCTTATTCCGCGTCAGCAGTTTGATATTCCTATTCAAGCTGCAATTGGAGCCAAGATCATCGCCAGAGAGACGGTAAAAGCGCTTCGTAAAGACGTTACAGCAAAATGTTATGGTGGAGATATTTCGCGAAAGCGTAAACTCTTAGAAAAGCAGAAAAAAGGGAAAAAGCGTATGCGTCAGGTAGGTAATGTTGAAATTCCTCAGGAAGCATTTATGGCGGTACTGAAACTTAATGACTAAATGAAACGCATTCAGTTTATAGGTTTAGCCTTGATCATCATCTGCGGAATGATCAGTCAGTATACAAACGCCACACAAAATCAATTTATGGTTTGGCTGCTAGCAATAGGAGCCGTCGCCGGAATCTTGATGGTGATCTCTGACTATTTTACTTCCAAAGAGAAAAAATAACGTAACAAAACCCTCGCATAAATTGCGAGGGTTTTTGTTTAATACTGTTTCAAAGCTATTCTTTCGCCATTATTGCGACCTGAAGCGAGAGCAGCTTCAACAATTTGTATATCGCGTAAACCTTCGATTCCCGGAGCGATCATAGGTTTATCATTCATAATCGCAAGTGCGTCATCATCCATCTGGATCGCTTGTTGATCACACTCGCAAGGAGCCAAATACTTACCATCACTCGTGCTTCCGCTTACGCCATTATAACTTTGAAAAGGAGCCAACTCATAATTTCCATCAGCGCAGTTTACTTTTAAAAAATTGACATTATCAGCATAGGTCACGCGGCCTTTAGCGGTAATTCCGTTAGGAAATTCAAGATCAAAATACGTGATCTCAGGAGCTCCGTTTAAAAATAGATCGGGTCTTTGCGTCTCGTGTGAAGCAGTGAGCGAAATAGGCTCTAATCCCGTAGCGTATCGCATAGCATTGATAGGGTAAACGCCCATATCATAGATAGCGCCGCCGCCTTTTGCACCATCTAAACGCCAACCACCCGAGCTTCCAATTCTAAAACCGGCTTCGGTATGAACGTTCTGCAACGCACCATACGGATTGGTTTTTGCCCAATTGATTATGGTTTGGGTGTTTTGCTCGTGTTGCATACGATATCCTATTGCCAAGCGTACATTATTCTTCTCACAAGCGTCTATGATTTCTTGACACTCACTTACAGTCATCGCCATAGGTTTTTCACAAAACACGTGCTTACCGGCGTTTGCAGCCATTACCGCATATTTTTTATGCAAAAATGTAGGGGTAACGATATACACTACATCTATATCTTCGTTATTAGCAATTTCAGGTAGCGTTTCATAACTGTAAACATTTTGATCTTTGATGCTGTATTTATCCTTCCAGACCGGTATTTTCTCCGGACTTCCGGTTACGATTCCGCGTAATTCAATATGCTTGGTTTGCATAAGGGCAGGAGCCAGATTATTAGTAGCATAACCTCCTAAACCTAATAGAGCAACACCAAGTTTCTTTTGAGGATTTCCATAAGCAAAATGGGGTAGTGGTAAAGTGCTCGCGGCAAGCGCTAGACCGGTAGTTTTGAGAAAGCTGCGTCTGTTTTTCATAAGAATGTTTTGTAGAAAGTTACAGAACAATCCTTTACAAAATTCTTAAAAAGAACGCATTAATATAATTTTAATAGACTATAATCATTGCACTTAGCATAAAAAAGGAGATCAAAAATGATCTCCTTTTTTGTATTTCAACAAGACTTTTAATCTTCAGTCTCTGTTTCTTCAGCTTCTTTTTTAGCGACAGCGACTTCTTCGGGATCAAAAGGTTTCCCTAAGTAAACTAACTTGGTATTCGCAAAACTTTCAACATCAACCTCATCAAGATTTGACTTTAAAATTTCTAGTTCGCCCGATTCCTTTTTCAGAAAAATAGGAACGATATTTTCATCGGCACGGGTGCTTTTAACCAGTTTAACAAAGGCTTCCTTAGATTCGATGTCAATTTCCTGAATAGTAGGGTGTGCCCGCGCGACTTCGGTGAGGCGAATAAAATCATCAGTAGGAGAGAAGAGCCCTTCGTGTGGAGATGCCTGTGGACTGCGCATTTCATCAGGGGTAATAAGTCTGAACGAACCATTTTCTCCGAATATATTTTTAAAGCGATTGATCGCATATTCATTGATGTCCCCATTACCCGTCAACGCCATTAAATAGCCTACGTCATTCAATTCAATGTTATTCATCAAGCTGTCTGAATAAATACTTTCTTCAATAGCTTCGAGGCCACGATCTTTAGCCTTTTCGATATTATAACTGTTGCTATCTACAAGCACCACGTGACGCCCATTTTGCATTAAATACTCGCCAATAATACGTGAGGCTTTAGAAGCACCGATAATGACAATTCCTTTAGATTCTTTAAGGAATACGCCAACAATTTTAGCAAACAACCGGGCTGTAGTAGCATTGAGCAAAACTGTACCCAGCACGATCATAAATACCAAAGGCGTAATATATTCTGCACCTTCAACGCCTTCACTCACCAACTGTAATCCAAAGAGCGACGCAATACCCGCGGCAACAATACCACGTGGTCCCACCCAGCTCACAAAAAGTTTTTCATTGAATTTTAAGCCCGAACCTTTTGCGCTGAGAAAAACTCCAATAGGTCTCAAAACAAAAACCACTACAGCAAATAGTAAGGCTGCCTTCCAGGTATAAACCAAATACAGATCTTGCATTTCAATATTCGCCGATAGCAAAATAAACAGCAGCGAGATCAACAATACACTCAATGATTCTTTAAAGTACAGTAATTCTTTAATGTTAGGCAGTTTCATATTACCCATCACCATACCCATCACCACTACAGAAAGGAGTCCGCTCTCGTGTGCAAAAAGGTCTGAAAGCACAAAAACACCCAGCACACAAGCTAAGGTAAAAACGTTTAATAAGTAATGCGGAATGATGTTTCGTTTGATACAAATCGCTAGTGCGTGCGCAAAAGTGAATCCGAAAGTAAAACCAAATAATACAATCTTACCAAACTCTTCAAGCGCGGTTAGGGTAAATTCGCTTCCGGCACCAACGCTAATAAATTCAAACACCAATACCGCCACTAAAGCCCCAATGGGATCAATAAGAATACCTTCCCATTTAAGAATGGCAGAAATATCTTTCTTCAGTGGAATATTACGTAAGATTGGTGTAATCACTGTAGGTCCTGTAACGATGATCAAAGCAGCAAACAAGAACGAGATGCGCAGACTTAGATCAAAAATATAATAGGCCGCAGCCCCGGCACCAAAAAAGGTTACCAGCGAACCAATAATGATCAACTTTGTAATTACCGGACCTACATTTTTTATCTCGCTAAAGCGTAAGGTAAGACCCCCTTCAAAAAGGATAATCCCAATGGCAAGCGAAACAAAGTTAAAGAGCCGCTCTCCCGGAAAAATACCTACTTCACCGTCCCAGATGGGTTCAATCCACTTTGAACCATCGTAGGTAAACAACGTAGAAATAGGCCCCACAAAGAGCCCAATTAAGATTAAGGGTAAGATGGCCGGTATTTTAAATTTCCAGGCGACCCATTGCGCCAAAATACCAAGAATGATGATTCCTCCCAGTTCTAACATGAATTCAATTTTTTTGCTATGATACGGCTTTATTGTATGATGCTAAAGCCCTGGCTAGCGATTCTTTGTTAAATATAGCTTAATTACTCGGGGCAAAAAATTTGATTTAACGTGCTTTTAGTAATTTGCAAGACGCGTCTTGATAATCGAGTTTACATTATTTGTCTGCTTTTGGTTAAGCCAGATGAAGTTGAAATTCTTTACCGTGGGACCTGAAGCTAAATGAATCTATTACAAATATCCTTTAGGGACGTTTTACTCGATAATCGAGATTTAATGCTTCATATTCTTACTACGAAGTATTTCACTCAAAACGTTTAAGATTAAAAATTTATGACAATACACGCTATAGATGCCGGCAGTTTTAAGCTTGACGGCGGTGCTATGTTTGGTGTAGTTCCAAAATCACTATGGACGCGCACAAACCCCGCAGATGCTAACAATATGATTGATATTGGTGCACGCTGTATGCTTATTGAAGAAGGTGATCGCCTGATTTTAATAGATACAGGAATGGGAGATAAGCAAAGCGAAAAATTTTTCAGCCATTATCATCCTTGGGGTGGTGCAACTCTTGAAAATTCACTGTTAGAAAAAGGATTTCATCCAAATGATGTGACCGATGTTTTTCTTACACACTTGCACTTTGATCACAGTGGGGGTTGTATAAAATGGGCTAAAGATGGTAAAACCTTGGTGCCTGTTTTTAAAAATGCAACCTACTGGAGTAATAAAGACCATTGGGAATGGGCGACCAAACCCAACGCTCGTGAGAAAGCCTCCTTTTTAAAAGAAAACATTCTGCCTATCGAAGAAAGTGGTCAGTTAAAATTTGTTGATAGACCTGATACGGCATTTACTGCAACATCAGCCTTAGACTTTGGTATTTTGTTTGTAGATGGTCATACTGATAAACAAATGATTCCACATATTGAATATCAAGGTAAAACCATTGTATTTGCAGCAGATCTCTTGCCTACCGCAGGACATTTGCCATTGCCGTATGTGATGGGGTTTGATACGCGTCCGCTATTAACACTTGGTGAAAAAGAAAACTTTTTAAAAGATGCTGCTGATAAAAACTATTATTTGTGGCTTCAACACGATGCGCACAATCCTATTATTACGGTAAAACACACCGAAAAAGGCGTGCGCTTGAATGAAAAATTTAATATTGCAGATATTCTTTAAACCTGAGGAATTAAAGAATAGTTCATAACCCATTTCCTCAGCAACCCGGCAGCAATGCCACAACATAAAATAACTCCTAAATATGAAAAAAATAGTTCTTGCAGCTTTTGGAGCTGCATTGCTTCTCTCAAGTTGTGATTCCACAGCTCCATTAATCAGTATTCCTGCTGAAAATGTTGACCAACTTCCTTTAAAAGTTTCTGAGCTTAACGAAACTCAAGAAAAAGCCTGGCCTACAAAAGATATTACGGCAGATACCATTCCCGGTATGAGCGTAGCAAAAACCTATGATGAAATCATTAAAGGTACCGGATCTTCAGTAATCGTGGCGGTTATAGATAGCGGGGTAGACATTGAGCACGAAGATCTTGACGGTGTGATCTGGACCAATGAAGATGAAATTCCCAATAACGGAATAGACGACGATAAAAATGGCTACATCGATGATGTACATGGATGGAATTTTCTAGGCGATGTTGTAAATGAGCAATTAGAAAAAAGCCGTATTGTTCAAAAATATGATACGCAGTTTAAGGGTAAAACTTTAGATCAAATTCCTGCTGCTCAAAAAGAACTTTTTAAGACTTATACCGAAGCTAAAAAGCAAGTAGAAACTGAAAAAGACGAACTTATTCAGCAAAAAATGCAATACGATCAGATCGTTGCAGCGGTAAAAAGCGCACATACTGCGGTTTCTCAAAAATTAGGAAAAGAAGATTACACTGCAGAAGAACTTCAGGCTCTTGAAGCAACCACCGAAATGGACCAGCGCAACAAGGCTATCCTGACTCAGATGCTTAATTATGAAGATTCTATTCCAGAATTTCTGGTAATGATCAACGAGCAGCTAGAAAGTATGACGAATCAAATTAATCATAACTACAATCTAGAGGGTAATTACAGAGCAGTAGTTGGTGATGATCCAGACGACATTAAAGACACTGATTACGGAAATAATAATGTAATAGGCCCTGATCCTGATGCTGCCAGACATGGTACTCACGTAGCCGGTATTATCGCTGCAGAACGTAATAATGGTATTGGTATGGATGGCGTTGCCAACAATGTAAAAATTATGGTAGTACGCGCGGTTCCTGATGGTGATGAGCGCGATAAAGATATTGCTCTTGCTATACGTTATGCTGTAGATAACGGTGCAAAAGTGATCAATACCAGCTTTGGAAAGTACTTCGCCACAAATCCTGAATGGGTTTATGACGCTATCAAATACGCAGCAAAAAAGGATGTTTTGATCGTAAACGCTGCAGGTAATGAAGGTATAGATTTAGATACCGGTGACACGGTTTATCCTAATGATCAATTGGATAACGAAACTGAATTTGCAGATAACTTAATTTCTGTAGGTGCACTTAATGAAACCTACGGCGGTAAACTAGTTGCTAGTTTCTCAAACTATGGTAAATCAAACGTTGATGTTTTTGCTCCGGGAGTTCAGATCTATTCAACCGTACCGGGTAATGAATATGAATTTTTGCAAGGAACTTCAATGGCTTCTCCAGAAGTTGCGGGAGTTGCAGCAATGTTGAGATCCTATTATCCACAATTTAGCGCAGCACAGATCAAACAGATCATTCTACAAACCGGTGTAAGCACAAACATTCAGGTTTCTGCAGGTGGTGATCCAGAAAACGTAAAATCATTTTCTCAGCTTTCTAAATCTGGAAAAATGGTTAATATGTACAACGCCTTTAAAATGGCCGAATTATCAAGTAAGTAAGTAACACTGCTCGAAACATTCATTATTGGCACCACCAAGCGATGTAGTGTTTCGAGCATTTTATATCATTTATTGCGTAAAAACTAAACTAAAATATGAACTTAAAAACTCTAGTAGGTCTTTCAATCTTAGGCTTTTTTGGCTTTGCACAAGCACAAAACAACACTTCATACTGGCAACAACATGTTGATTATACCATGGAGGTTGATATGAATGTTGAAGATTACAATTACACCGGTAAACAAAAATTGGTGTACACTAATAATTCGCCTGATACTTTAGATCAGGTTTTTTATCATCTTTATTTTAATGCTTTTCAACCGGGAAGCGAGATGGATGTGCGTTCTTTAACTATACAAGATCCTGATCGTCGCGTGGTAGATCGCATTTCAAAATTAGAACCAGATGAGATCGGCTTTTTAAAAGTGAGTACATTGACTCAAGATGGAACCGCACTAACGTACAACGTTGCTGGGACTGTACTTGAAGTAAGTCTTGCAAAGCCTATTGCTCCGGGCGAAAGCACCACCTTCAACATGGATTTTAACGGGCAAGTACCTGTACAGATTAGAAGAAGCGGTCGCAATAATGCCGAAGGAGTAGCACTATCTATGACACAGTGGTATCCTAAATTAGCTGAATATGATTTTCAGGGTTGGCACGCAGATCCTTACATCGCACGTGAATTTCATGGCGTTTGGGGAGATTTTGATGTGAAAATCAGCATCGATGCAGACTATACCATTGGTGGTACTGGATATCTACAAAATCCTGAGATAGGCCATGGATACGGAGCACCTGATCAAAAACCTGTAAAACCAACAAAAGGAAAATATACTTGGCATTTTGTGGCGCCTAACGTACACGATTTTACTTGGGCAGCTGATCCTGATTATATTCACGATAAAATCACAGCAGAAGACGGTACGATCTTGCATTTCTTTTACAAAGACAACAAGGAAATCATTGAAAACTGGAAAAATCTTCAGCCTAAAACAGCAGAGCTTTTAGCCTTCTATAACAAGCACGTAGGCCAATATCCTTACGATCAGTACTCAGTGATTCAAGGTGGTGATGGTGGTATGGAGTATGCAATGTGTACTTTAATTACCGGTGAACGCAGTTTTGGAAGTCTAGTAGGGGTAACCGCACACGAATTTGCTCACAGTTGGTTTCAGTTTTTAATGGCAACCAATGAGCAAAAATACGAGTGGATGGATGAAGGTTTTACCACCTACATCTCTACCGAAGCAGAAAATGTGGTAATGAGAGAGAAGAAAGAAAATCCGCAAGCGGGTAATTATTCTTCTTACTTCAGATTAGCAACCAGCGGTATAGAACAACCGCAAACCACCTATGCAGACCGTTATGCACTGAACGCTGCATATGGTGCTTCGGCGTATTCTAAAGGTGCTGTGTTTTTAGCACAATTAGGTTATGTCATTGGTCAGGAGAATTTAGCAAAAACACTAACAAGATATTTTGATGAATGGCATTTTAAACATCCTACGCCTAACGACTTTAAGCGTGTTGCAGAAAAAGTAAGCGGTATGCAACTTGACTGGTATCTAGTAGACTGGACCGAAACCACCAACACCATAGATTACGCGATCAAAAACGTTGAAGAAGTTGATGGTAAAACCCAAGTTACTTTAGAGCGTAAAGGGTTAATGCCAATGCCGGTAGATTTCTATATCAACACAACAGATGATGCTACAGAAGCCTATTACATTCCGTTACGTATGATGCGCGCAAGCAAGGCAAATCCGTTTCCTACTATGCCACGCACGCAGTTAGAAGACTGGCCGTGGGCTTACCCAACGTATACCTTTACGATAGACAAGCCGCTTTCTGAAATTAAAGCAATGACTATAGACGCACAACAACTTATGGCTGATATAGACCGAAGCAATAACAGCTGGTCTAAAGATGCTGAATAAGTCTTGAAGCCTAATTCCTTAGGATCATATATCCTTTGGTGATATCAAAAAAAGAAGTAATTAAAGCCGTTTTCAAAAGGTGAAAACGGCTTTTTTTATGGGCATAGGCATGCATTGCAGCGTTTTCCCGATATTTAACCTTTCAAATATCAAGCACCCTTTAATGACCACACGCGTATTTGTCTCCATTTTGGTACTGAGTATTTTCTCTTGTAAACCTTCAGCCGAAGATTATAATTTACTCAGTACAGGAATTTCAAGAGAATTAGCCGATTTTAGAAAGCAACAGCTCAGCGATATTGTTTATGATCTAGATTTCTCTATCCCTGAAAAATTAGAAGATTCGATACCCGCATCTCTAGATCTAACGCTTACCATTCACGATAGTTCTCAACCACTCTATCTTGATTTTAATGTGGAAAAAGGTCACGTAAGTAATATTCTAGCCAATACCGAAGCCATTGATATTATTCACGAGCAGGAGCATGTGATCATTCCTTCAGAATATTTAAAAGAAGGGCAAAATCATATTGAAATAGCATTTACTGCCGGCGAGCAATCCCTTAACAGAAACGAAGATTTTTTATACACGCTCTTGGTTCCTGATAGGGCAAGTACCTTATTTCCTTGCTTTGATCAACCTAATATAAAGGCAACTTATAATTTAAGCATTACCGCACCTCAGGATTGGGAAGTTCTGGCCGGAGCACCGGAGCAAGAGCAATCAAAAAATGGAAATTTCATCACGCATACCTTTGCCACCTCAGACTTGATGAGTACCTATTTATTCTCTTTTGTAGCCGGAAAATTTAAAACCGCAACTAAGGATCTTTCAGGTTTTGATATGAAGTTACTTTATCGCGAGACAGACAGTGCAAAAGTGCAATCTAGTCTTGATCCTATTTTTGAATTGCATAAAGGCGCGGTAGATTATTTAGAGGACTATACTGCATATTCTTTTCCGTTTCAGAAGCTTGATTTTGCTGCGATTCCCATTTTTCAATATGGCGGAATGGAGCACGTGGGCGCTATTCAATACCGGGAATCTACCTTGTTTTTAGATCAGACCGCAACCGAAAGTCAGTTGTTGAGCAGAGCCAAACTCATCGCGCACGAAACCTCGCATATGTGGTTTGGCGATTTGGTCACGATGAACTGGTTTAATGATGTTTGGATGAAAGAAGTGTTTGCCAATTTCATGGCAGATAAGATCGTTAATCCGGCATTTCCTGAGGTAAATCACGACTTGTTATTTGTATTGAGTCATTACCCCAGCGCTTATGGTGAAGACCGCACAAAAGGTGCTAACCCTATACGTCAAGAGCTTGATAATTTAAAAAATGCCGGTTCCCTTTACGGCGGAATCATCTATCACAAAGCACCTATTATGATGCGTCAGCTTGAGCTTGCTACGGGTAAAAAAGCTTTTCAAGAAGGAATTCAAGAGTACATAAAGACCTATGCTAATGATAATGCTGTGTGGGATGATCTGGTTTCTATTTTAGATACTAAAACGAATTTAGACCTCAAAAAATGGAGTGAAGTCTGGGTTAATCAAAGCAGTCGCCCGGTGTTTTCTGAAGAAATAATCTATGATACTCAGAATACTATTGAAAAACTTCAACTCACTCAAAGTGCTGAAGATGGAAGTGCTAAAATTTGGCCGCAAACCTTTAAAATTGCGCTTGTATATGCCGACTCTACCCACATACTCACAGCTGCTTTTAAAGAAAAACGCTTACTTCTAGAAGGTGCTCAAGGTTTGCCAAAACCTCAGCAAATTATCTACAATTACGATGGAATGGGTTATGGTATTTTTCCGCAGAAAGATGATTTGCTTCAAAGTCTTCCGCAGGTTAAAGACGAGGTGGCCAGAGGATACAGCTATATCAATGTTCATGAGAATTTATTAAATGCAGGTCTTAATCCTATTTCGGTATTTGAACTGTATAAAAAAGGCTTGGTTAACGAAAAAAACGCATTGATCTTAAACCGAATCAGCAGTCAGATGCAGAATTTATACTGGACCTACCTCACCGATATACAACGCGAATCGCATCAGAAAGAGTTAGAAGATTTGGTGTATAACCAGTTGCAGCAAGCGCTTCCGGCGAATATTAAAAAAACACTTTTTGGTCTTTTTGAGTCTATTGCCTATTCACCTTCAGGTAAAGACCGCTTATATGCAATATGGAATAAGGAAACACAGATAAATAACCTTAAACTCAACGAAGATGATTATACCGGCATTGCTATGCAACTTGCATTATTTGGGCACGAGCATACTGATGTAATTCTTAAAGAAGCTGCAGCCGCCATTACCAATCCTGATAAAAAACGCAGATTTGAGTTTTTACAAGCCGCACTATCTTCTGACGAAACTACCCGCGCTAGCTTTGTAAACAGTTTACAGGATGCTAAAAACAGAGAGAAGGAATCCTGGGTACTTTCAGCATTAGGTTATATCAATCATCCATTAAGACAAGAAAGTGGTTTAAAACACCTTAAAACGTCTTTAGAATTGCTCGAAGAAATACAACTAACAGGAGATATTTTCTTTCCAAAAAATTGGTTGAATGCTACCATTGGGCGTTATTCTTCAGCAGAAGCATATACCATTAGAGAAAATTATTTAAAAGCACATCCTGACCTCAACAAGGTGCTTAAAAACAAATTATTACAAGCCACTGATGATCTCGAACGTGTGCATGTGATGCAAGCTTCTTTAGAAAATTAAAAAGTTATGGATCAAACTTTCCCTAAAAAGGAGCATTTAAAGCGTAAAAAACTGCTGGATAAATTGTTTACCGAAGGTCAAAAGGTAAACAGTTATCCGCTGTTATTATTTTACGTCCCAACCGCTTTGCCAGAAGAACAGGTACCCATACAAGCCGGCGTTTCTGTAGCAAAACGCAATCATAAAAAAGCGGTAACACGCAACAGGTTAAAGCGCTTAATGCGCGAAGTTTATAGAAAAAATAAAACACAGTTTCAAACAAATGATAAGACTTTTGCGTTTATGTTTATCTATACCGGCAAAGAAATAGCTTCTTATACCGACTTAGAAAAAGCGATGTTAAAGCTTATTGCAAAGTTTAATGCTAAAACAGCCACCACAGATCAAGAGGCCGGTTTTTAAATTTCTTTGCTTTCTTAGTATCTTTCTAAAAGCAATACCTAAAAAATAATTTCTATGAAAAAGCGCATACTCATCTCAGTAACAGCGGTCCTCATTTTATTTACAACCGTAAGTTTTAAAAGTGACTTTTTTGAAATCGCCAAGCAGATAGAAATCTTTACCACTTTGTTCAAAGAGCTCAATATGAATTATGTAGATGAGGTAAATCCGGCGGAGCTAATGGATAGCGCTATTGAAGGAATGCTGGCAGATCTGGATCCTTATACTAAATACTGGACAGAGCAAGAGGTTGAAGATGCGCGTATAAGTAACAGTGGAGAATATACGGGGATTGGCGCTTCGGTGTTAACGCGTAATAAAACCATCACAATTTTAGAAGCTTATAAAGATTATCCTGCTGATAAAGCCGGTTTACAAGCGGGAGATGAGTTGATCAAAATAGGAGATATCAACATCGCAGACTTTGAAGAAGATGCCGGTGATCTGTTACAAGGAGCTCCGGGAACAAGTATTCCTATCACCTACAAACGTCAAGGTAAACTACAAACGACCAGTCTGACCAGAGAAGAAATTGATATCAACGCGGTGCCGTATTACACGCTTATTGATGGAAAAATAGGGTATGTAGTGCTTTCAAAATTCAATAAAAAAGCTTCATCAGAGACTGCTGCAGCCATTAAAGATTTAAAAGAGCAGGGAGCAACTTCGCTTATTTTAGACTTGAGAGGTAATCCCGGCGGACTTTTAACCGAAGCGATAAATGTGAGTAATTTATTTCTTCCGAAGGGTAAATTGATCACCAATACAAAATCGGTTATTGAGAAATACAACCAGGAATATTATACTCCAAAAGAGCCGTTGGATACGGAAATCCCGGTAGCAGTTTTGATCAACGGTCGCAGTGCATCGGCGAGCGAGATCGTATCAGGCTCATTGCAAGATTATGATAGAGCAGTGGTGGTGGGCGCACGTAGTTTTGGTAAAGGTTTGGTGCAGCGGCCTAAAGAGCTTACTTACGGCACGCAATTAAAGATCACCATCTCTAGATATTACACCCCAAGTGGTAGATGTATTCAAGCTTTAGATTATTGGAATCGGGATGACAACGGTAATGCAATACGCACAAATGCCGAAGATTACAACGAATTTAAAACAAGCACCGGTCGCAAGGTCTATGATGGCGGCGGAATTTTGCCCGATATTCAAATTGAATCAGCAGGAATGAGCGCGATCACCGAAGCACTACTACGTGATCAAGCGATCTTTGATTTTGCTACTGATTATTTTTATAAACATAAATATAACGACATCTCTGATTTTAAATTCACCAATGCAGATTATACGGCATTTAAAACGTACTTAGACAAGCAAGGTTTTGAGTATCAAACCCAAACTGAAAAAGATCTTGAAGAAGTTTACCTAGACGCATCTAAAGATAATTTACAGGATGATATCAGCAGCGAGTATGCTAACTTGATGCGTACCATTGATGTTGCTAAAAAGGAGCAATTGAATAGAAAAGAGCGCGAGATTTCTAAATTGATTATTGACGAACTTGTAAAGCGGTATTTTTATCGCGAAGGTTTGTATGAATATCAACTTTCACACAATGAGGAAATAGAAGAGGCTAAAAAAGTACTGCAAGATCCACAGCGCTATGCAAAAATTCTTAACCGATAGATTTTCAGGGTTATACTTAATTAACCAAAAATCTTTAATATACTATTATTTTACTACAAAATACCACATTTAAGAAATGGTTTAACATTAATAACCAGTTCTTTAACTTTAAATTAGTAGTAATTTAATCGCTATCTCTTATGTTATACGTATGATAACTATAGATAAGGATACCGATAAGAACACAGAAATTTTAGGAACAGCGATAAGCTATTTAGAAGACCGAGGATATGAAAATATCAAAGCCGATACAGACGGTTTTGAGTCTCCTAAATCGTATATCAGACGCGGAAGCGAAGTATCAATCACACCAGATATTGTAGCGGAACGTGATGGCGAAAAGCATATTTTTGAACTGAGTTTAAAATCTAAAAAACCCAGACTACTGAAGTCAAAATGGTTATTTTTAGATACTTTGAGTTCGATGAAGAATTTTAAGTTTAAAATCTTTACCACTAGAGGTCATTATAAATTTACCGATGACACCTTAAACAGTATCAATCTTGATATGACTCCGGTGAAGATTTAAACATCCCCAGTTATAAACATATCAAAAGCCGCGTATTGCGGCTTTTTTTATTGGCGGCGCCAAAGGGTTTCAGATCTCTTAGTCGTTTACTTTTTTATCATACGTATATGCGGAATATCATCTTCTAGATAACCTTCTCCAATTTCTTGAAATCCAAGGTCGTTGTAAAACTTCTTTAAATAGGTCTGTGCAGACAATTCTATTGTGTTCAGATCTAAGGTATCTTCAATAAAAGCAATAGAAGCTTTCATAATATCTTTTCCAAAACCGTATTGTCTCGCATTTTCTCTTACAACAACGCGACCTATGCTAGCGTTATCAAAATAATATCCGGGTTCAAAAACCCGTGTATAGGCTACTAGTTGCTCCTTATAATAACCTAGAATGTGTATGGCCTTTTGATCTTTACCGTCAACATCTTGATATGGGCAATTTTGTTCTACCACAAATACTTCAGCACGCAATTGGAGTACTTCATACAAACTGGCTAAGGTAAGCTCGTTAAACGCTTTAATTTCAATAGTCATCATTGGGGATTCTAAGTTTTAGTTTTGTTGCAATATCTAATTTTTAGAGAGAATTTCTTTATCTAGCTACTTATCTTCAAATCCTTTGATGGAAACTTTCTGACTCGGTTTATAGATATAGTTAAAGCTCCAAAACAAACCCAAAAAGTAGGCTGTTATTAGCGGTTGAACATTAAAAAATAGTAAGCTATCTGATTAAGAATAGGATGCAGTTTACAAAACACGTGATAGTGCTCGTTTTCAATAAGTTAACATTTAGTTAACATGACTGTTTATAAGTTGTCGTCAAAAAAATAAAATGAAAATTGCATTAATGAGAAAAAATTACAAAGCAGATCTTAGGTAATATCATGCAAGAAAATCTTGTTGAATTTTCTTTTCAAATTATGAGCATAAAAAGAGTTCATTTTTAATAAGTGTTGATAACGTTTTATTCAAAAAACACATTTAATTCAGGTTATCAACAATTGTTAATAGTGTTTACTAAAAGCTTATAAATCAAGTAAAAATTGTATTTAAAAGTATGGAATAAAGCGTTAATATCTACCCATAATTAAAAAAAACAAATTTTAGGATCCCCAAGTTATACCGCTATTAACAGACTATAATAACCATCAGTTTTAATTTAAATTTTAAAAAAGAAAAATGATATATATGTATACTGTTGAAAACTGTTTTTGAAGACTATTTTGAATTGGGAAACTTAGCTGACTCTACTTGAAATGTATTTATAATAAAAAAGGAACCCTGTTTAGAGTTCCTTTAGTACTTTTAAAAGTGATTGATTGTATTAAAAAATTGAATTGACGTAGGATAAAACAGCTACGAATCCCAGGATAAATATTCCTATAAAGAGCAGTGCTATTCTATAGCGTTTCAATTTAAACGTTTTCATAAAGAAAAGTTTTGATTAATGAATAGAACAAAATTAAGGTTTTTTTAACAAAAACAATTGTTTTGAAATTAAATCTTGATCATGTTACTGTTAAATATGTATTTATTTGATAATGAAATACTAAGATTAACTAAAAGTTCACCTAAACACGACTTAAGTTAATACGATTAACGCTAATTTTGCACTAATTAATAAAAGCATTTAATGCCAAATAAAAAGAGAAGAAGAAGATCAAATACTCAAATCGGTGATCTCACTCAAAAGATTTTAAAAATTTTAAAAAGAGAACCCGGTAAATTATTCAATCATAAACAAATTGCGGCTAAACTTCAAGTGGATGACCCAAACAGCCGTAACGAGATCGTAAAAAAGCTCTCACAACTTACCGCAAAAAAACATATCGAAGAGAAAGAGCGTGGCAAATACAGCTTTAACGCGACCTCTCATTATCATACAGGAACACTAGATGCTACTTCTCGTGGAGATGGCTATGTTGTTGTAGAAGGAATGGAACAGGATATTTATATTCCTAAGAACAACATGAACAAGGCTCTGCACGGTGATACGGTTAAAGTATATGTTTACAAACAACGCCGAAGCAAAAAACACGAAGGGGAGATTGTAGAAATTCTGGAACGCAAAACAGACGAATTCGTAGGTGTAGTGCAGATGCAAAAGAACTTTGCTTTTGTAAATACTTCCGCAGAAGGAAAAATGCGTACCGATATTTTTGTTCCGAAGAATAAATTGAACGGAGCGCAGGATGGTGAAAAAGTACTCGTAAAGATTGAAGACTGGCCGGAGAAAGCAGATTCGCCTTTTGGAAAAGTGATTAAAATACTGGGCTTACCAGGAGAACATAATACAGAGATTCATTCAATTTTGGCGCAATATGGCTTGCCCCATGATTTCCCTGAAGAGGTTGAAGCCTATGCCAATAACATTGATACAAGCATAAAAGCAGAGGAGATTGCTAAGCGTCGCGACATGCGGGAGGTGCTCACATTTACTATTGATCCTAAAGATGCAAAGGATTTTGATGATGCGTTGAGTTTTCAGGTTTTAGAAAATGGAAACTATGAAGTAGGAATTCACATTGCAGATGTTTCGCATTATGTCATTCCCGGAACTATATTGGATGAGGAGGCGTATGAACGCGCAACTTCGGTGTATTTAGTAGATCGCGTGGTGCCCATGTTACCTGAGATCTTATCAAATAATGCATGTTCGTTAAGACCTAACGAAGAGAAATATACCTTTTCTGCAGTATTTGAATTAGACAAATCTTCGGGTAAAGTGAAAAAGCAATGGTTTGGTCGTACTGTAACCTATAGTGATGCACGATTTGCGTATGAAGAAGCGCAACAAATCATAGAAACCAGAGAAGGATTGATTCCTGAGGACATTTCGCTTACCGGAAAGTCATATAACGTAGATCCTGCTATTGTAAATGCTACTTTAGAACTAGACAGAATCGCAAAAATTATGCGTAGGCAACGTATGAAAGATGGTGCGATTTCTTTTGATAAAGTGGAAGTAAAATTTGAACTCGATCAAGAAAATGATCCGGTTGGAGTTTTCTTTAAAACTTCAAAAGATGCTAATAAGCTAATTGAAGAATTTATGCTTTTAGCCAATAGAAAAGTAGCTGAGTTTATAGGAAAGCAATCCCCAAAGAAAACATTTGTTTATCGTATTCACGACGAACCCAATGATGAGAAGCTTGCAGCTTTGCAAACCATCGCAGGTCGTTTTGGTTATAAAATGAATCTTAAAGATCGAAAAAGTACCACCGCTTCTTTAAATAACCTTCTTACTGATGTTGTTGGTAAAAAAGAACAAAATCTGATAGACACGCTTGCTATTCGTACGATGAGCAAAGCGGTATATAGTACAGACAATATTGGACACTACGGATTGGCTTTTGAGTATTACACCCATTTTACTTCACCAATACGCCGTTATCCTGATGTAATGGTACATCGCCTTTTACAGCACTATTTAGATCAAGGTAAATCTGCTTCAGAAGAAGAATATGAATCTAAATGCAAACACAGTAGCGATATGGAATATCTGGCGACCAGTGCAGAGCGTGATTCTATCAAGTATATGCAGGTGAAGTTTATGCAAGATCACAAAGATGAAACCTTCTTAGGTGTGATTTCCGGAGTAACCGAATGGGGTATTTATGTGGAGATCATAGACAATAAATGTGAGGGGATGATTCGTTTAAGAGACATTAAAGGCGATCATTTTGATTTTGATCAGGAGAAATATGCTATCGTAGGTCGCAAAACCGGAGCTACAATTACCCTGGGTGATGAGGTTTATGTGAAGGTAAAAGAAGCAGATCTTGTTAAAAAGCATCTTGATTTTACTTTGGTTGACGTTAAAGAAGCAATTCAATAAGATAGCTACTGTAACAAATCAAAAACCGATTGGTCTTTTAAATACGAAAAATCAATTCTTATGAAAAAACTAATCATGGCAGTGCTATTTGTGGCTGCAGGTGCAACGTATGCACAAGACGATACCAAAGATGTTGGCGATTTTACCGAAGTAAAAGTTTTTGATCGCATGCGTGTCAACCTTATTAAAGATTCTGAAAACAAAGTTTATTTAAAAGGTAAAGACACTGATTATATAGAACTTGTTAATAAAGACGGCGTTTTAAAAATACGTATGGATCTTGATAAGATTTTTGATGGTAACGAGACTTTTGTTGAAGTTCATTATAACAACCTAAGAGTTATTGACGGTAACGAAGGCGCCGAAATTGTGGTAAACGAATTGCTTGAACAACCTAAAATTGAAATTAGAGTACAAGAAGGCGCTCAAGTGACTGCAGGTTTAAAAGTTGAAAATGCGGAAATGCGTGCTGTAACCGGTGGAATTATTACCGCAAGCGGAAGCGCTGTAAATCAAAATGTAGAAGTAAATACAGGTGGAGTTTTTGAAGGAAAATCTCTAGAAACTACAGATACCACGATACGCATTCAGGCTGGGGGAGAAGCAGATATTTTTGCCCGAAGAACTGCCGAAGTTAAGATCAGAGCTGGTGGCGACGTAGACGTTTACGGAAATCCTACAGAGCTCATCAAAGACAAATTTATAGGGGGTCGCGTACGTGTGATGAAGTAGTTTAGTTCAATTTGGTTACTTTTGTAATCTAATCGTCGGTTAATAACCGGGGGTAGAATCTTAATAAAATACTTCATAGTGCTATTTCTTAAAGATCTAGCTTGCTAAGAAGTAAAAAGACTTCCTACTTCTAAATGCTACAAGACATTTCAACAGCAATACCACTGGGTTTTCTACTTGCCTTCCTCGTAGGACCTGTGTTTTTTGTACTATTAGAAACAGCTGCTCTAAAGGGTTTTAGAGCAGCTGTTCTATTTGATATAGGTGTCGTTACTGCAGATACCCTATTTATTTTTATAGCCTACTTTAGTACTAATCAGCTACTTGATAAACTTAAAGACGATCCTGCACTTTATATTTTTGGTGGGATGTTACTCGCAGTTTATGGGATTATGTCATTCTTGAGGGTTAAAAAGAACAAACTTGATGATGATGAACACCCTACTGTTGTGATGAGTAAACGCAACTATTTTGGGCTTTTTGTAAAAGGTTTTTTACTCAACTTTATTAACATTGGAGTACTAGGGTTTTGGTTGGTAATTCTTATTTCAGCCGGGCCACAGTTAGATATGAATTCTGAGCGATTAACGGTATTCTTTGGTACCATTTTGCTCACTTATCTAATCATTGATATTATTAAAATTCTACTTGCTAAAAAGTTACGCAGCAAACTAACACCAACACGTATTGCTATTATAAAACAAATTATAAGCGTGTTGATGTTCTTATTCGGTTTATTATTGATCTCAAAAGGTTTATTTCCTTCAAAAATTCATCAGATTGAAAAACGTATTGAGGAGATCGCGCCAGAGAATGAGTTTATCGAAGGAGATACGATTCCGTTTTAGAATTCTTTGAAAAATTAAGACATAAAAAAAGACCCTTCAGTTGAAGAGTCTTTGTTGAGGTGTCGAGCGGATTCGAACCGCTGTAGATGGTGTTGCAGACCACTGCCTAGCCACTCGGCCACGACACCCTTTTTAATTAGGACTGCAAATTTAAGGTTTTTCTTTAGATATAAAAGCTATTAACGCTTTTTAGTCATTGTAACGCCTACCGAAGCAACATCACCACCAATCGGCGGATTGATTTTACGCACAGTAACTTTAGCTTTAGTAATTGTTGAAATCTCTGATAAAGAACGATTTAAAATACGATCGCATACGTGCTCTAAGAGCTTAGAACGCTGCGCCATTTCTTCTTTAATAATTTTATTGAGATGTACATAATCTACGGTATCGCTCAAGTTATCAGATTGAGCCGGTAAGGATAGATCTGTATTTATTTTTAGATCTACGAGATAATCAGAGCCTATCTGACCTTCTTCTACCAGACAGCCGTGGTATGCATATACTTTTACGCGATTGAGTTTTATAACGCCCATGTCAACTTCATTTTATAGGGTAAAGATATTATTTATAAAGCAGAGCAGGAACTTGATTATCGAGGTTTAAATAGGTTGTTAATCACGTTTCAGCACACGTATTTTTAGTATTTTTGGCAACTTATAGGGTATATTATTTGAACAATAGTGTACTGCAGTATAAGCTCGATAGACGAGTAATTCTATTTTTCAGCATTTATTAAGCTATGGCAGAAGATTATGTAGCTCTTAATTTTTTAGAGCAAATCGTAGAAGAAGATATTACTAACGGATTTCCCAAAGAAGATTTACGCTTTAGATTTCCACCGGAACCTAATGGTTATTTACACATTGGGCATTGCAAGGCTATTTGCATCAGTTTTGGACTGGGTGAGAAGTACAATGCTCCGGTAAACTTGAGATTTGATGATACTAATCCTTCTAAGGAAGAGCAGGAATATGTAGATGCGATTCAGGAAGATATTAAATGGTTAGGCTTCAAGTGGGATAAAGTTTGTTATTCTTCAGACTATTTTCAGCAGTTATACGATTGGGCGATTCAGCTTATAAAAGATGGCAAAGCGTATATTGATTCACAGTCTAGTGAAGCCATGGCTGAGCAAAAAGGAACCCCTACAGAACCCGGAACTAACAGTCCGTACCGGGAGCGTTCCGTAGAAGAAAATTTAGAGCTGTTTGAGAAAATGGCAAAAGGTGAATTTGCTGAAGGTGTACACGTTCTACGCGCCAAAATAGATATGCAATCGCCTAATATGTTATTACGTGATCCTATTATGTATCGCGTTATTAACAAAGCGCACCACCGTACAGGAAATACCTGGAATATTTATCCAATGTATGACTGGGCACACGGAGAGAGCGATTATGTAGAGCAAGTTTCACATAGTTTGTGTTCGCTTGAATTTAAGCCGCACAGACCGCTTTATGAGTGGTTTGTGGATAATGTGTATACAAACGGTATCAAACCCAAACAACGCGAATTTGCGCGCTTAAACCTAAGCTATACGATTATGAGTAAGCGTAAATTGCTTAAGCTCGTGCAAGAAGGTATTGTAAGCGGTTGGGATGATCCTAGAATGCCTACCATTTCGGGGATCAGAAGACGTGGGTATACGCCGGCTGCGATACGTAATTTTATAGATGCTGTAGGTGTTGCTAAGCGTGATAATGTGATTGATGTTTCGCTTTTAGAATTCAATGTTCGTGAAGATCTTAATAAAACAGCGCCACGCGTAATGGCCGTTTTAGATCCGGTAAAATTGGTCATCACCAATTATCCTGAAGATCAAGAAGAATGGTTAGAAGCCGAAAATAACCAGGAAGATGAAAGTGCAGGATTTAGAAAAGTGCCTTTTTCCAAAGAATTATACATCGAGAAGGATGATTTCAAAGAAAATGCAAACAGCAAATACTTCAGACTTACTTTAGGTAAGGAAGTGCGTTTAAAGAATGCGTATATCATCAAAGGAGAATCTGTAGTTAAGGATGCTAATGGAAACATTACCGAAATTCACTGTACATACGATGCCGATTCTCGAAGTGGAAGCGGTACCGAAGCAAGTCTACGTAAAGTAAAAGGAACCTTACATTGGGTTTCAATAAAGCACGCTATAAAAGCTGAGGTGCGTTTGTATGATCGTCTGTTCAATCACGAGTCTCCAGATGGTGATAAAGAGGTTGATTTTATGGAGCATCTTAATCCTAATTCTTTAGAAACCATTACCGGTTATCTAGAACCAAGTCTTAGCGAGGTAGAGCCGATGGATATTTTTCAGTTTCAGCGCTTAGGCTATTTTAATGTTGATAAAGACAGTACCGCAGAACATTTAGTCTTTAATAAAACTGTGGGATTACGCGATACTTGGGCAAAAGTTGAATCAAAATCAACAAAACAAGAGCAGCCTAAAGCGGCACCTAAAAAGCAAATTCCACAAATCCCTGCCTTAAACGAAATCAAAAAAGTAGGGAAGAAGCTGGCGCAAATTCCAGATGAAAAGCGTGTAAAGGCGATTGCGAGAATTCGCGAACTAGCTAAAGATGTAGATTATGAAGAACTTAAAGAGTTGTTTAATACTTCAGCTAAGAAGATAGGTACACGTCTAGCGGTTTTAGAAACCTTGATTGTTTTAATTCAGTTGAATATAGTTGACCAAAAGAATGAAGAAGTGGCAGCTTATCTTGAAGAAATGAAAACCTCAGGAAATGAACTCTTAGAAAATTCGGTTAACAACCTATAATATTATCTAAGCATAGTTATAGAAAAAGGGCCCTCGTGGCCCTTTTTTAGCATACCTTTAAGGTTAATAGTCAATTTATTAACCGGTTATTAACGGAGATTAGATTTTAACATTATTACTTTTGAGTATAACAAAAAACAATCACCATGTCAAAAACAAGTAATACCATTTTAGCATTAGTAACGGGAGCAGCAATTGGAGCAGGACTTGGCTTATTATATGCACCGGAAAGCGGCGATAAAACAAGAAAGAAAATTTCTAAAAACGCCAAAGAGGCTAAAAAGAAATTAGAAAAGCAGATTCAGGAAACTTCAGATCATTTATCTGCATCAGCAAAAGAGGCTAAAAAATCTTTTGACGCTAAGCTTGAAGATACTTTAAAGACTGCGAGCTCAAAAGCAGATAACATTTTAGTTTCTATGGAAAAGAAACTTGAAGAATTAAGAAAGAAAAATGCTAAAGCGACTACAGAAGTAGTTGAGGAAGTAAAAGATATTGATGTACCAACTGCAAAAGCATAAGGGTGCATGTCTATATTTAATCTTTCAGAACATATTAGTAAAGTATCAGACGATGCTAAAAAGTATCTAAACAGTAGTCTAGAATACTACAAATTAGATAGTTTTAAAAAGATGATGGATGGTGCTGTATCCTTAGTAAATCTAATGGTTAGCGGCAGCATCTTTTTGATTTTTATACTTTTTATCTCGGTTGGAGTTGCTATAGTAATTGGAGAATCACTGGGTAGTTTGAGCTATGGTTATTTTATTGTAGCAGGTATTTATCTTGTGATTTATGTGCTGTATAAATTATTTGGTAAACCATTTATTACTGAAATTGTACTAAGAAAATATTCTAAAGTATTTTTCAATGAATCTTCGCAAGAGGATGTGTTAGATGAAGAATTTAAACACTTACAAGAGTAATTATGAAAGTATATAAATCATTTGATCAGATAGAACAAGATCTTAGAATATTAAAGTTGCAACAGCAGATTGATGAAGAGCAACTTAAACTAAGTATTAATGATACTAAAGCAGCATTTTCTCCGGTAAGTTTAGTCGCGGGATCAGTAGGAGCGATCGTTCAAAAAACCATCGTTCTTAAAGCTGTGAACAAGATTTTAGGTATTAAAAAAGTCAAGGTTAAAAATATAGACGACAACAAATAACTTGTTATAGAAAAAGAGAAATAAAAAAACCGGAGTTTTGTACTCCGGTTTTTTTATTGCCCGTATCAAGGTTTAGAACACCTTGAATTTTCTTTTAAATTTACAAAGTAGAAAGATCATCGTCTGCATCAAAGTCATCATCATAACCTGATTCAGGTTTTGGCTTGTCTTTTTTCTTAGGTGTTTTTAAACCCAATTGTTCGTTGCGTTTTTTCATCTCTTCACCTATTTGGTTTGAAGCCACAAAACTTGCGATCATATTATTTAACATATCGCTACCTGCTTGTGGAGAATTAGGTAATAGAATTAAATTACTGTTAGTTTCTTCACCTATGGATTGTAAGGTGTCGTAATGCTGCGTAACCACGATTAGGGCAGAAGCTTCTTGTGAATTAATTCCCACATTGTTTAAAACCTCTACAGACTCCTCTAGACCGCGTGCAATCTCTCTACGCTGGTCTGCTATACCTTGACCTTGTAAACGCTTACTTTCGGCCTCTGCGCGCGCCTTAGCAACGATTTTAATACGTTCTGCTTCGGCTTCGTACTCTGCAGCTACTTTTTCTCGTTCTGAAGCGTTAATACGGTTCATTGCAATTTTTACCTGCTGATCAGGATCAATATCGGTAACGAGAGTTTTGATGATATCATAACCATAATCGGTCATAGATTGATTCAATTCGCTTTTAACAGCAATTGCAATATCATCTTTACGCTCAAAGACATCATCCAGTTTCATCTTAGGAACTTCAGAACGTACTACATCAAAGACATAAGAAGTAATCTGGTTTTGCGGATCTTCTAATTTGTAAAATGCGTCATACACATTAGATTTCACCACCTGAAACTGTACCGAAATCTTTAAACGAACAAAAACATCATCTTTAGTTTTGGTTTCGACGATCACATCTAACTGCTGAATACGCAAGTTTACACGACCGGCAACCTTATCAATTAATGGAATTTTTATCTGAATCCCTGAATTTCTAACACTGGTAAATTTACCGAAGCGTTCAATAATTGCGGCAGTCTGTTGCTTTACAATAAATACTGCTGAGATTAGGATAATGATCCCAAAAAACAGCAAAATCGGAAGGAAGTAAGTCATATTTTAAGTTTTAATTATTTGAAAAGTAAACGGGTACTGACTATTAAAAATACAATACATTTGTCGCCCATTTTAAAAATTCGTAACACTTTGAAGCATTTTTTATTATTCCTATTGATATTAACAACGTTTGCAGCAAATGCACAGCGCGATTCTAAATATGCTTCAAACCGTATTGGCGTACAAGGGCAATACGCGCTTTTGGATCTCAACACCTCAAACTTTCATACCAATCAAGAAGCTGGATTTTTAGCCGGATTATCTAAACGTACTGCATTTTATAACAACTTCGATTTGATCTTTGGTGTAGATTTTATGCAAACTTCACTAAGTCTAAATGCTAATGGTGCCGCTTCTGAAGTTGAAAAAGTAAAGTATATGTGGAGTGGGGCGCAGGTAAAAATGTTATTGAGTTACCTGATTGCAGGGGATCATTTTAGCATCGAATTTGGACCAATTTTTCAGGTTAATGGTAAAATGGAGTTAGATGACGAGAATCAACGTGCGCTAGTACTAGATGGTTACACCAGCTTACAAGCAGAAGATATTCAAGAGTGGTCGCGTGTGAATGGTTTAGTAACCTTGGGATTGAGCGCCGGATTTACACACGTACGATTTACCGCAAATTATCAATACGGGTTTACCAATGCGCTGAAGAGATTAAATGATGAAAGACTGGAATTAAAAGATCCTGCAGCAACAAATTTTAAAGGAAATCTGGGACTTATTACTGCAGGAATCGTGTTGTATTTATAAGGTTTCTATCGCAAATCGAATGCGCTCTAAAGTCTTTGCTTTACCAATTGTTGAAGCAATATCAAAAACATCTGGGCCAGACATAGAGCCTACAAGACTGAGGCGTAAAGGTTGCATCACCTTACCAAATCCTAAACCTTCATTCTGAATCCAGCCTTTTACATTAGCTGAAAGATTTTCGGCAGAAAAATCTTCGGTTTCTGAAATGATTTTAGAAAGATTGATCATGATCTCACCGGTATCATCTTTCCAGGCTTTTTTAGCTGCTTTTTCGTCGTAAGAAGTCGGTCTTTCAAAAAAGAAACTTCCTTGATCAAATAAATCAGAAACAAAAACCGCACGCTCTTTAACTAAATGAATAATCTGCTTTACATAAGCATCATCGTAATCCAGGTGTTTTTCTTTTAAAATGGCTTGTAAACCAGGAACCAAGGAAGCATCAGAAGCTAGTTGCACGTGCTGTTGCTGAAACCATTTTGTTTTTTCAGGATCAAATTTAGCACCAGATTTATGCACACGAGTCAATTCAAAATCTTGAACCAGTTCGTCAAGCGTATAAATTTCCTTTTCGGTACCAGGATTCCATCCTAAAAAGGCAAGCATATTGATAACCGCTTCCGGTAGATAACCGTCTTCGCGATATCCCGAAGCGATGTCGCCAGACTTAGGATCTTTCCATTCTAATGGGAATACGGGGAAGCCCATTTTATCGCCATCGCGTTTACTTAATTTACCTTTTCCTACAGGTTTCATAATCAGAGGTAAATGTGCAAATTGGGGTGCTTCCCAGCCAAATGCACGGTATAGCATCATGTGTAACGCTAGCGATGGAAGCCACTCTTCCCCACGAATTACGTGCGTGATTTCCATAAGATGATCATCAACAATATTAGCTAAATGATAGGTGGGCATACCATCTGCTTTGAATAAAACCTTATCATCAAGCAAACTCGTATCTACTTCAACAGCGCCGCGAATGATGTCTTCAAGTTCAAGAATTTCGCTTTGTGGCGATTTAAATCGAATTACATAATCCTCACCTGCATCAATGCGTTTCTGGGTTTCTTCCGCAGAAAGATTTAATGAATTATCTAACTTCTCGCGATTGTGCCAGTTGTAAATAAAGGTTTTACCTTGTTCTTCGTGGGATTTACGATGTGCATCTAAAGCTTCGGCAGTGTCAAAAGCATAATAAGCATCACCCGAAGCAATTAATTTTTCGGCAAAAGCAAAATATTTATCCTTGCGTTCACTTTGACGATAAGGACCAAAACCACCTTCTTTGCCCGGGCCTTCATCATAAGGTATTCCACACCAGTTTAGCGCTTCAACAATATAATCTTCGGCACCTTCAACGTATCTATTTTGATCAGTATCCTCAATTCTAAGTACAAAGGTTCCGCCGTGTTTTTTAGCAAATAAATAATTATAAAGTGCCGTTCTTACACCGCCTATGTGCAAAGGTCCGGTAGGGCTTGGTGCAAAACGCACGCGTACATTTTGATGCATAGTAAAATTTTAGGCTGCAAAGGTACTCAATATGAGAATGTGACACACATTACATTTTTAGGGTTTCAATAGCGGTTTTTAAGTCAAAATCATTTTAAATTGTGCGTGTAGAATCATTTTAGGCCTGTATGTTAAGCCCGTAGCAGCTATAATATATTGTTGTAGTTTTAGTTATTGAAATAACACAGGTTTAAAATCAAGGTACTTTTGCAAGAATTAGAAGCCAAATTAGAACGTTTTATTCGTAAATATTATAAGGATGAACTCCTTAGAGGACTCTTATTTTTTGTTGCAATCTGTCTGGCTTACGTGCTTCTAGTTTTAGTGATCGAATATTTTTTCTGGTTGAGTACGTGGGGCAGGGCATTTTTATTTTGGTCCTTTGTGGGCCTCGCGGGTTTGTTGCTATTTAGATTTGTGTTGATTCCTATAGCACGGCTGTTTAAGCTTTTAAAAGGTATAGATTATACTCAAGCTTCTAGATTGATTGGAAATCATTTCCCCGAAGTTCAGGACAAATTGTTAAATACGCTACAACTACAAACAAGTGCGAGCAATTCTGATTTGGTTCAAGCCAGTATTCTGCAAAAATCCAAAGAATTAGAACCTATCCCTTTTTCACTTGCTATCGATTACAAGAAAAATCTGAAGTATTTAAAATATGCATTGATTCCTGTTTGCATCTTTTTAGGAATAAGCTTGAGTAAGGGAACCACGTTTTTTAAAGAAAGTGCAACTCGGGTGATGGATTATAAACGTGTTTATGCGCCGCCTGCACCTTTTTCTTTTGAATTACAAAATGAAAACACTTCTATCGTTGAGGGTCAAACTTTAGAAATTCATGCAAAAGTTAACGGGCAAGAATTACCTGAGGAAGTTGAGGTTTCGCTAAATGGAGTCTCTTATTTTATGAAAAATAGGGGAGGAGGTAATTTCAGTTATACTGTAGAACAGCCTAATGAAGATTTAAATGTATATTTTAAAGGAAATGGTTTTGTTTCTGATCAGTATCAATTTGAGTTGATTAATACGCCTAGAATTTCAGAATTTAAAATCGAATTGAACTATCCTAAGTATCTTAATCGTACTGATGAAATTATAGAGAATACCGGAAATATTACCATCCCTGAAGGCACGCAGGTGCGTTGGCTTTTAGCTACAGAGCAAACAAATTTAGTAGAGTGGATAAGCGATACCGTTTTTCAATTTGAAAAGGATGATCAACAATTCAGTTTTTCAGAACGGTTCTTTAATCCAACTGCTTATAGTATCGCTACAAGTAATGCTAATCTCAAACGCTATGAACGACTCAATTATGAGTTGACTGTCATTAAGGATGCTTATCCTGAAATGAATCTCGAGGTACGAAAAGACAGTCTAGATGATGCTGAAACATATTTTCAAGGAAATCTGGCTGATGATTATGGCTTATTTGATCTTAAATTGATTTATTATTCTGAAAATCAAATAGATAATAGTAAAAAAGTGAGTATTCCTGTGAATTCTTCTACCGTAGATCAATTTTATTACTCATTTCCGGGAAATTTAGATTTATCAGCTGGCGTAAGTTACTCTTACTATTTTGAAGTGCGTGATAATGATGTGTTACACGGGCATAAAGCAACACGTTCTGAAACATTTTCGTTTCAATCTTTAACCACAGAAGAGGCTGTTGATAAACAGCTTGAGATACAAGAAAACTCGTTGCAAGGTTTGGATAGATCTGTAAAGCAAATGCAAGAACAGGAACGCGATTTAAAAGAACTTCAAAATCTTCAGAAGGAAAAGAATGCACTGGATTTTAATGACAAACGTAGAATTCAATCCTTTCTTGAACGTCAGAAAGCGCAAGAACAAATGATGCAGAATTATTCTGAAAAATTAAAGAAAAGTATTAATGCATTAGATGAACTTTCCGAATCTAAGTCGGAAAAGAATGAGTTGCTCAAAAAGCGTTTAGAAAAGAATGAGGAGCAACTTAAAGAACAGGAAAAATTAGTTGAAGAATTAAATAAACTCCAAGATTTAATGAATGATGAAGAGCTTAAGGAAAAGCTTGACGAATTATCTAAAAAATCAAAGAATTCCAGCAGATCTATGCAACAATTGCTAGAACTTACAAAGCGTTTTTTTGTACAAACAAAGGGAGAGCGTATTGGTAGATCGCTTGATAAATTAGGCCAGGATCAAGAGGAAGAAAGTAAGAAGCAAAATCCGGAATTGAACAGGCAAAAGGAACTGTCAGAATCTTTTGAAAATTTGAAAGAAGAACTTGAAAATTTGAAGGATGAAAATAAGCAGTTAAATAAACCTATAGATATTCCCGAAGATTCAAAGACTGAAGAAGAAATCAGTCAGGAACAAAAATCAGCTGAAGAAAATTTACAGAGACAAGAGGATTCAAAGGCGCAAGAAAATGCTAAATCTAACCAGCAGAAAGCTGGTAAGAAGATGCAACAAATGGGTCAAAAGATGATGCAGCAAATGTCAAGCGGCGGTGGTGGAGATGTCGAACAGTTGCAAGAAGATGTTGAAATGCTCAGACAGATTTTAGATAATTTGGTGATTTTTTCTTTTGATCAAGAAGCGCTAAAAGACAAATTTTCAACTATAGACAATGGGAACCCATCGTTCTCAAAATATCTTGTTAAGCAGAATGAATTACGCGACAATTTTGAGCATATAGATGATAGTCTATTTGTTATGTCCTTACGGAATCCTATGTTGCAAGAAGATATTAATGAGCAATTAACGGATATCACCTATAATCTGGATCAGAGCTTAGAGCGTTTAGCTGACAATGATATTGTCAAAGGTGTTGCGAGTGAGCAATACGTTTTTGCCGGCGCCAATACTTTAGCAGATATGCTCTCGGATATTTTAGATAATATGCAAGCGCAATTATCTTTTGCAATGGGATCAGGGAGTTCTGGTATGCCCATGCCTATTCCAAGTGGTGGACAGGGTAGTGGTAAACAGTTATCTGATATTATTATGTCTCAAAAGGAATTGCAGGAGCAATTGGGAGAAGGAAAGAAGGATGGTAAAACTGGACAAGACGGTGAGAATGGAAAAGAAGGAAATTCTGGAAGTCAAGGTGATTCTGGCAAGGCATCTGGAGAGGGTGACGGAAATGGAGATAATGGAGAAGGAACTTCGGAAAGCGAATTGGCTAGGCAATATGAGATTTATAAGCAACAGGAAGCGATCAGAAATCAGTTGGAAAATTTATTGCAAGGTTCAGGAACTTCTGAAGAGACTGAGCGTTTATTAAGAAGTATTGAAGCAGTAGAAAATGATCTATTAAATGGAAATGCTGAGAAAGCGCGGAGAAGAATGAATAACGTTATTCAGCAGTTTTTAAAGCTTGAAGAAGCCGAACAAGAAAAGGATAAGAATACCCAGCGTGAAGCAAATGTCAATCGTAAGGAATTTAATAATAACACGTCAAACAGCATTCCTAACGCGAAGCGTTATTTCAATGCAAAGGAGATTTTGAATCGGGATAAACTTCCGCTGCAGGAACAGTATAAGATTAAAGTTAAACAATATTTTCAGAAGCAGGATGATTGAATTTAGTAGCCAAAATGATTTTAATTTAGAAGACGAAGAGCGTGTTGAGCATTGGCTAAAAGCTGCTGCTGTGAAGGAATCTTTTGGCATAGAAAGTTTGGGGTATGTCTTTTGCTCTGACGAATTTCTGTTGGAAATCAATAAACAATTTCTAGATCACGATACACTTACAGATATTGTGACTTTTGATTATACAGAAGGGAAGATTCTCAATGGGGAAATTTATATAAGTACAGATCGCGTTGCCGATAATGCTAAGGATTTTAATGTTGGCTTTGATGTAGAGTTAAGGCGTGTCATTATTCACGGTTTATTGCATATGTGCGGTTATGGAGATAAAACTGACGAGGAGAAAGAAATGATGCGTGCTAAGGAGGATGAGTATCTTGTCTTATGGAATTCATAAGCTATGGTTAGGCGTTTAATTTTGAGTACCTTTGCGCCCATTTTTAAGGAAGTATAATTAAATGTTTCACGTGGAACAATGAGTTTTTTTGAAGATATATACGATGTGATTGTAGTCGGTGGTGGCCACGCAGGATGTGAGGCGGCGGCGGCAGCAGCAAATACAGGAAGTAAAACCTTGTTGGTTACGATGAATCTGCAAACTATTGCACAGATGTCGTGTAATCCCGCGATGGGAGGTATTGCAAAAGGTCAGATCGTTCGAGAAATTGACGCATTGGGAGGTTATAGCGGGATTGTTTCGGATAAGACCGCGATACAGTTTAAGATGCTCAATAAGAGTAAAGGACCTGCAATGTGGAGTCCACGCGTGCAAAGTGACCGTATGCGTTTCGCAGAAGAATGGCGTTTGATGCTTGAGAATACTCCTAATTTAGACTTTTATCAGGAGATGGTAAATGGTCTTTTGATCGAAGGTGATCGTGTTGCCGGGGTTCGCACTTCTTTAGGAATTGAGATTAAAGGTAAATCTGTTGTACTAACTAATGGAACCTTTCTTAATGGTTTAATTCATATTGGCGAGAAACAATTTGGTGGAGGTAGAGCAGGGGAGCGAAAAGCAACTGGTATTACCGAACAGTTGGTAGATTTAGGTTTTGATTCGGGAAGAATGAAGACGGGTACCCCTCCACGCGTTGATGGTAGAAGTCTTGATTTTTCAAAAATGATCGAGCAACCAGGTGATGATGATCCACAAAAATTTAGTTATAGCGATGCGACCAAGCCGCTCACGAAACAGCGGTCTTGTCAAATGAGTTATACAAGTCCTGAAGTGCATAATTTATTGCGGGAAGGTTTTGACCGTTCTCCTATGTTTAATGGTCGAATTAAAAGTACCGGACCTAGATATTGCCCTTCGATCGAAGACAAAATCAATCGCTTTGCTGATAAAGATCGGCATCAATTATTTGTAGAGCCTGAAGGATGGAATACTATTGAGTACTATGTAAACGGGTTTTCTACATCCTTACCGGAAGAAGTTCAGTTTAAAGCATTACGTCAGGTTGCAGGTTTTGAAAATGTCAAATTCTTTAGACCGGGTTATGCGATCGAATATGATTATTTTCCACCCACGCAATTGAAGCACACGCTAGAAACAAAATTGGTTTCTGGATTATATTTTGCCGGTCAGATTAATGGAACTACCGGTTATGAAGAAGCAGCTTCTCAAGGATTGGTTGCCGGAGTAAATGCGAGTTTAAAAGTTCAAGAAAAGGATCCGTTTATTCTTAAAAGAGACGAAGCTTATATAGGTGTTTTAGTAGATGATCTAATTACTAAAGGGACTAAAGAACCTTACCGAATGTTTACTTCTCGAGCAGAATATAGAACTTTATTACGCCAGGATAATGCTGATGCACGTCTTACGCCACGTTCTTTTGAAGTGGGATTTGCGAGTGAAGAACGTATGCGCACTCTTGAGAAAAAGGAAGCGCAAGCGGTAAATCTGGTTGAATTTTTTAATACAACAAGTATTCAGCCGGAAGAAGCAAACCCAGTTTTGGCTGAAAAGGGGACAACTCCTATGAAGCAATCTGATAAAATGGTTAAGATTTTTAGCCGTCCTCAAATTGCTTTAGACGACATGCTTTCTTTTAAGGATGTAAAAGAATATGTTGCGGAACATGATTTGGATACTGAAGTTCTAGAGCAAGCGGAAATAAGAATTAAATATTCGGGTTATATCGAAAAGGAAAAAGCCAATGCTGATAAATTACAGCGCTTAGAGAATATTAAAATTCCAGATAATTTTGATTACACTAAACTGAAATCGCTTTCTTACGAGGCCCGCGAAAAATTGTCTAAAATCCAACCTACAACTATTTCGCAAGCTTCACGTGTTAGCGGAGTATCGCCAAGTGATATTTCGGTAATGTTAGTTTACATGGGACGCTAAATTTTTAGTTCCACGTGAAACACTTTTAATTCATTTTAATAAAACGCTAATTCGTTGACTAAAAAAGCTAATCTGAAAATCAAAGATTATTCTATTTCTCAAGAAGAATTTACTTTGGTTTATGATGAAGTATTAGATATGTTTTCGACTGATCCAGTTCCGGATAATTTAGGAATGTATTACCTGAGCAAAAATTACATTTCTCATACCGATTCGAATAAAGGACTTTTTGAAAAAGTGTATCACTGGGTTAAAAATTATATGCTTAAGAAAAAAGTTAAGCTGATTTCGTCTTATGCGGAAAAGGGAACGCTTTTAGATATTGGCGCCGGAACCGGTGATTTTTTGAATCAAGCTAAAAAATCCGGTTGGGAAGTTACAGGAATAGAACCTTCGGCTGCGGCAAGGAAACGAGCTTTTGAAAAAGGGATTAATTTATTTGAAGAGGAGGCGGAAGTAGGAGAACGGAAATTTGATGTAATTACTATGTGGCATGTTTTAGAACATGTACCAGATGTAGAAAAGCAAATTGAATGGATCAAAAATCATTTATCAATTGGCGGAGTTTTGATTGTAGCAGTTCCCAACTTCAATTCTTACGACGCTAAGTATTATAAAAATTTTTGGGCTGCTTGGGACGTTCCTAGACATCTGCATCATTTTTCATCCAAGAGTATCAAAACGCTTTTTGAAAAAAATGGTTTTAGTTTAATAGAACAAAAACCACTAATTTTTGATTCATTCTATGTCAGTTTACTTTCCGAAAAATATATGACTACTTCTTTAATAAAACCAGTTTCCGCTTTTATGATCGGATTGCGTTCAAATTGGAGAGGACGACAGACTAAAGAATATTCTTCTATAATTTATGTCCTTAAATCAAGAAATACGCAAAATAAGACGTTTTAAGCGCTTTTAAGCAACACTCCTTTGTAATGTTATTGGTTTTCTATGAAAACGTCTGAGAACGCTTTATATTTATGTAATTTTTATAGAAATTAGTGATGAACTTAAGTTTAAGTATTGATTATTGTAATACTTAAGAATTTGAGTAAAAAGAGCGCTTATCTCGAGCAACTATTTACATTTGCATCAAAATCTTAAAATCTCTTATGAAAACTAAATTGAATCTTTTTGTAGTTGCAATTGCATTTACATTGGCAAGCTGTACAAAATCAAAATCTGCATTTGTAGATACACAAAAGCTTTTTGAAGAATATTCTGAAATGACAGAAGTTCAAGATAAGTATACAAAGCTTACAGACGAAGTGCGCGAAGAGCTTCAACCAAAAATACAAGCCTTTCAAATTAAAGTAGATCTGTATCAGAAAAACGCAAGCACTATGAGTCCGGCTGAGCGTCAGTCAAAGGAGCAGGAGCTGGGAGCTTTACAACAAGAAATTCAGCAAATGCAACAAGCGCGTGGTGGTCAGATACAACAGGAAAGTCAAGCTGCAATAGACTCTGTCATCAGTAAGGTGCGCAAGTTTATAGATACTTATGGTGAAGAGAACGGCTATGATTTTATTTACGGTAAAAATGAAAGCGGTAACGTACTCTACGGAAACAAAGAATTAGATATCACTGATGATATTCTTAAAGCTTTGAACACCTCTTATGGTTCAGGTGAAACGACTTCGACATCTGAAGTGCAAGAAGAAGAAAGCGATACTGTTTCCGCTGAATAAGCCGTGAATAGTAGAACAAGTAAAAAGCAACCTAAGGGTTGCTTTTTTTATGCTTTAGTATGAAGTAGGCGGGTTAATTTTATAGATAAATCGGTAAGAACGATTTTTGCATTTCCGTTGCGCTCAATATGATACGCAGCAGTTTGAAGCTCCTCAATGATGGCTGTTATATTATTTCCGTGAATGAAAGGTGCAAATTTAGCGAGCTCAAATTGCGTAACCGGCTGAAGATACACTAATTGATCTGCTTTGTAATTCAGTAACATGGCTTGCCTAAAAAAATCTTCACAGTAGCCTAAAAAACTCTTTTGTGTCTCTCTTCCTTTGGAAGCAATATTTTCACTCCACGCAATTAAATCTATAATGGCTTTTTTGTTTCCGCGGGCTTTAAAAGCCGTCCGTACCCAACCTACAAACCAAGTTTCAAACTCTTCTTCGTCGCTGCTATGATCTAATAGATGTAGCGCCAGATTGTAATCGCCGTGCGCTTTAATAGCTAGTTTTTTTGCCTCAGAAGGATTGCAATGGTGTGTATTTATCAACGCTTCTTCTAAAGCTTCGGCAGCAAGCGGAGGAAAGCGCAACACTTGACACCTTGACTTAATCGTGTCTAAGATTTGATCTTCATTTTCGGCAATGAGTATAAAAACCGTTTTTTTTGGCGGTTCTTCAATAAGTTTTAAAAGCTTGTTGGATGCAGCATTATTCAACTTATCTGCCATCCAAATGATCATCACTTTAAATCCGCCTTCATATGATTTAAGCGAAAGTTTTTTTACAATATCTTGGGCTTCATCGACGCCAATTTTCCCTTGTTTTTTTTCAATCCCTATGTGTCGGTGCCAATCGTATAAGCTTCCATATGGATTTTCTTGAATAAAAGCGCGCCATTCCTTAGCAAAGTTGTCAGATACAGGATGTGATTTTACATTTTCGTTAGGCGCTACAGGATAGGCAAAATGCAAATCAGGATGAGCAAGATGATCAAACTTGAGATTACAGGCAGATGAGCCTCCAGAATTTTCGCCGTCAACATTATTACAGATCAAGTATTGCGCATAGGCAAGCGCGCACGGTAAAACACCGCTACCACTAGGCCCTACAAACAATTGCGCGTGCGCAACACGACCACGATCTACACTGGTGGTGAGATGTTTTTTAATGAAATTTTGACCGAGAATTGATTGAAATTGCATTGGCCAAATATAACAGAAATGTAACGTATTTTTTGGCGCTATCCGTTATATTTGTTTGTTCAGTACTGCCTTAAATGCGGTGCTGGTTAGTAACGCAACCAACTAATTAATTACCAAAATCACAAATAATAAAGATTACATGAAAACCATCGACGATTTTAATTTTGAGAATAAAAAAGCATTAATCCGTGTAGATTTTAATGTGCCTTTAGATGATAATCATCAGGTAACAGATACTACGCGTATTGAAGCCGCAAAACCCACAATTTTAAAGGTTTTAGAAGATGGTGGATCTGCGATTTTAATGTCTCACTTGGGAAGACCAAAAAACAACGAACCTGAATTTTCTTTAAAACATATTGTTGCCAAAGTTTCTGAAATCATTGGTGTACAGGTAAAATTTGTTGAAAATTGTGTTGGTGCTGCTGCCGAGAAAGCTGCTTCAGAATTGGAACCAGGGGAAATTTTACTCCTTGAGAACTTACGTTATCATGATGAGGAAACCGCCGGAGACAAAGGTTTTGCAGAGCAATTGGCTCAGTTAGGAGACATTTATGTGAATGATGCCTTTGGTACAGCGCATAGAGCACACGCTTCAACAACCATTGTAGCACAGTTTTTTCCTGAAAATAAATGCTTTGGCTACCTATTAGCAAAAGAAATCGAGAGTATTGATAAAGTGCTTAATGACAACGAGAGTCCGGTTTTAGCTATTTTAGGAGGAGCAAAAGTTTCATCAAAAATCACCGTGATCGAAAATGTACTTGATAAAGTAGATGATTTGATTTTAGGTGGCGGAATGGCTTATACGTTCATCAAAGCGCAGGGAGGTCAGATAGGGAGTTCAATTTGTGAAGATGACAAGCAGGAACTCGCTTTAGATATTTTGAAAAAGGCCAAAGAAAAAAATGTAAATGTACATTTGCCGGTTGATGTTTTAGCCGCAGATAGTTTTTCAGAATTTGCGAATACTAAAGTGGAGCCTATTGATAAGATTCCTGATGGATGGCAAGGTCTTGATGCAGGACCAAAATCTTTAGAGAATTTTGCTCAGGTTGTAAAAAACAGCAAAACCATTCTATGGAACGGACCTTTAGGTGTTTTTGAAATGGAGCCTTTTGCTAAAGGAACAATCGCACTAGGTGATGCAATCGCTGAAGCAACTAGCAATGGTACATTCTCTCTTGTTGGAGGAGGTGATAGTGTTGCTGCCGTAAAACAATTTGGCTTTGAAAATAAAGTAAGTTATGTGTCTACCGGTGGCGGTGCGATGCTAGAAATGCTTGAGGGTAAAGAACTTCCCGGTATAGCAGCTATCAAAGAATAGTATAAAATGATTTAGGCTTTCTTCCGGGCGTTTTAGATTTTAATTAAAAAATACGACTTTAGCGTTTGCATCGTTGTAAACACATATGAAAAAACGTTATTGTCTCGGTTATGCTTTTGCGATCATGACCTCGTTGGCATCTTACGCCCAGAAGAAAAACCCTAATGCAGCAACACTGCAAATTTCTCAATCCCTACCCATTGTAGATACGGTAGAACTCAAGAATCTCATGCGCGAACTTAACAGCGCTAATGCTCACGTGGTTCAAAAAGTTCCTGAGCCTTTTCTTTTTAAAGAAGTTAAATGGGACAGCACTTCAAAAAAACTCAACGACCGTAAATTTCCGGCTAAGGTTGATAAACTTTGGTTAGAAGAACTTACCACAAACACGCTATACGATGATATGGCAGCTTTAGTGGAAGATACAAACTACGAAGAGGTAGATTACCCTGAACTCACCACAGAAACGCTTAAAAAGCGTTTAGCAGACCTCAATGCGCGCACTCCGTTCAATGTTGAGTATAATCCTTCTTTAGAAAATGTCATCAAAGGATATTTAAAGCGACACAAACCCACGCTAGAGCGCTTAATGGGCTTGTCTCAGTTTTACTTCCCCGGGTTTGAGCAGACCTTTGATAAATACGATATGCCGCTTGAGCTTAAATATTTGGCAATCGTAGAATCGGCATTACGTCCCAGAGCTAAATCCAGAGTAGGAGCTACGGGTATGTGGCAATTTATGTTCAATACAGGAAAATTGTATGGTCTAGATATCAGTTCGTATGTAGATGAGCGTATGGACCCTATTCTTTCTACCGAAGCTGCCGCACAATACTTATCTAAATTATATGAGATCTTTGGAGATTGGGATCTGGCGTTAGCAAGTTATAATTCTGGACCCGGAAATGTGAGCAAAGCCATTCGTCGTAGTGGCGGAAGAACCAATTATTGGAATATCAGGCATCATCTTCCTCGCGAAACAGCAGGGTATATTCCGGCATTTTTAGCAACCATGTATATTTTTGAATACGCTGAAGAACACGGCTATCACCCGGCGCAACCCGATGTCAATTATTTTGAAACTGATACCATTAAGGTTATAGAGACCATTACTTTACAGCAAGTTTCGTCATATACGGGTGTTTCCCTTGAAGAAATTCAGTTTTTAAATCCGGCATATAAACTGGATGTGATCCCGTTTGTAGCAGATGAAAACTATTATTTGCGCTTACCTATCACCGCGATTGGTCCTTTTGTAGCGAATGAAAACAATATTTATCAAACGGCTAAAAAAGAATTAGAGCGCGATGAAAAAACATTGCCCGAATATCTGGAAGTTCCGTCAAGCATTACTTATAGAGTGCGCAGCGGTGATTATTTAGGAAAAATCGCAGAGCGTTATGGAGTTGGTGTTTCTCAAATCAAACGCTGGAATAATTTACGCTCTAACAACTTACGTATTGGGCAGCGATTAACCTTGTATCCCAGTAAACCGTCAGCTTCAGTGGTTTCATCGCAGAACAGCTCTGGGAGTTCTCAGAAGAAATATGTGGTGCGTAAAGGAGATAGTCTATGGAAGATTGCACGCAAATTTCCCGGAGTAAGTGCAGAGAACCTTAAAGTTTGGAACGATATTAGCGGTACAAAACTCAAACCGGGAATGACCTTGGTTATAGCTAACTAACTCTAAACCTATTTATGTTATGCAAAAACTAATCCTAGCCTTTTTAATTTTTGCTCTGGTGGCTTGTAACGATAAGCCTTCAAGCAAAATCTTATCAGCTTCCTCCGGAGCCTTAAACAACCTTACTGTGGTGATGCCCAATACGATGTGGGAAGGTCCGGTAGGGGAGAGCATTCGGGAGAAACTCGCGGGGCCCATAAATGGTTTGCCACAAGTAGAGCCTATGTTTGCGATCAATCAGATGCCTGATGAAGCTTTTTCTGGCTTTATGCGAAAGCAACGTACGTTTTTAAAGATCGAGCAGGCTGATACTGCAGCTTTAGAAATTATTAAAGATGAATATGCCCGCCCGCAAACGGGAATTTTAGTTAAAGGTCCTACTGAAGAAGCGATCATTAATCTGATCAAGCAGGACAGTGCTCAAATTGTAAACACCATTAAGGAAACCGAGTTTACTGAAAAAGTTAGAAGAATTAGTCTTTCGCTTAAAGAAGATAAACCGCTCACCGAAGCTTTTGGGATCACAATGAAATTCCCCACAGCTTATCGCTATGCTAAAGAAGATGAGGACTTTTTCTGGATCAGAAAAGACATTCCTAACGGCGATATGAACATTACGGTATATGAGGTGCCTTACAATCTTATCGATCGCGACTCTAACACCATTGGCTCATTGATCAAAATGCGAGATTCTATAGGCGGAGATAACATTACTGTAAGTGAAGGTATGCGCTTCATTACCGAAGCTGCATTTGCACCTTACCTATCTGAAACTACAATTGCAGGAAAACCGGCGTATCAAATGAATGGTATTTGGGAAGTTAAAGGGCGATATATGGCAGGTCCCTTTGTAAACTTTACAGTTGATGATAAAGAAAATGATAGATATCTTGTGCTAGAAGGCTTTGTATTTAAACCTTCGGCGAATAAAAGAGATAATCTTTTTGAGCTGGAATCTATTTTAAGATCGGTAAATTTTGTAGACAAGAAGTAAACGCATTACAAACCATAAAAAAACCGCTTTAGAAAACTAAAGCGGTTTTTTTATTTCTTTTATTTCAGAACTTAAGATTTCTTTTCTTCTAAAGTTTCATCAGATTTATGAGATGCTTCCTCATCTTTAGAGGCATCTTTAAACTCTTTGATACCGCTACCAAGCCCTCTCATCATCTCCGGAATTTTCTTTCCTCCAAAAAGTAAAAGAATTACAACCACGATAAGTCCTATTTGCCAAGGCCCTACCATTCCTAAAAATATTGCTAATGCATTCATATCATGATAATTTAGATGGTAAATATAACAAGAAATCATAAGAATAGACCGTTCCTTAAGAAACTTTAGCAATAGGCTTACGCCTATTAAATTTTATATTTGTTGATCGATTGACGTTTATGGCAAAATCTAAAGAAAAAAAGAAGCTAAAAAAGCGCCTGCTTCATAAATACAGGCTCCTTATTTTAAATGAAGATACTTTTGAAGAGCGCGTTTCTTTTAAACTGACGCGGTTAAACGTATTTATCGTTGTAGGTTTTTCAGTTATCATTTTAATCGCATTAACCACTTTGCTTATTGCGTACACACCGCTTCGCGAATATATTCCCGGGTATTCTTCGGTTAAACTTAAGCGTCAGGCAACCGAGTTGATGTTTGAGACCGATTCTTTAAAACGACAACTAGACATCAATCAGCAATATTTTGCGAGTATCAAGAAAGTGCTTACCGGTGATGTTGAGGAGGTAAATTTCAATAGAGATTCTATTTTGCTTCTAGAACCCAGAGATACTAGTGGTCTCAATATGAGGATCTCTCGAGAGGATAGTTTATTGCGAGAGCAAGTGGCCAATGAAGACCGATATAACCTATTTGAACCTGCATCTTCAACGGTAAGTTTTTCATTATTTCCGCCGGTGAAAGGAAGCATCACAGAAGATTTTGATGCCGAAGAAAAACACTACGGGACAGATGTTGTGGTGCCCAAAAATGAAGCAATCAAAGCGGTGGCAGACGGCACTGTGATTTTTTCTGAATGGACTGCCGAAACCGGATATGTGATCATTCTGGATCACGGCAATGATTTAATATCTGTTTATAAGCATAACGCCTCACTTACCAAAGACCAAGGAGATTTAGTAAAAGCAGGCGAAGTCATAGCAACCGCCGGTTCTACCGGAAAATTTTCAACAGGGCCACATCTGCATTTTGAATTATGGAACAGCGGTTACCCTGTAGATCCTACTAATTATATTTCGTTTGAATAATGTCTATAAAGTCGTTTTCAGCAAAAATTTTTGCAAAATACATCGTCTCAAAAACCCGGAAATGGAGCGCGAACCCGGTGGCTACACAAAAAGCGGTTTTTCAGCATTTGATTAAAAATGGAGCGCAGACGCGATTTGGTCAGGATCACGATTTTCAGCACATTGATTCTTTTGAGGCGTTTGCCAAAAAAGTTCCTGTTAGAGATTATGAAGCGTTAAAACCCTACGTGGAAGAGGCGGTTGCCGGTAAGCCAGATATTTTATGGCCCGGTAAGCCCGAATATTTTGCAAAAACGTCAGGCACAACTTCGGGAGCTAAATACATTCCGATTACCAAAACGTCTATGCCTATGCACGTCAACGCAGCTCGGGATGCGATTTTACATTATATCGCCGAAAGCGGAAATAGCGATTTTGTAGACGGAAAAATGATTTTCTTACAAGGAAGTCCAGAGCTTCAGATTAAAAACGGCATAAAAACCGGAAGGCTTTCAGGAATTGTAGCGCATTATGTTCCCGGGTATTTGCAACAAAATCGAATGCCGAGCTGGTCAACCAACTGCATTGACGATTGGGAAGCCAAGGTTGATGCCATCGTTGAAGAAACCTTGCCAGAAAATATGACGGTCATCAGCGGGATTCCGCCGTGGGTACAGATGTATTTTGAAAAACTTCAGGAAAAAACCGGAAAGAATGTAGGTGATATTTTTCCGGAGTTTAACCTCTTTATTTATGGTGGGGTCAATTATGAACCTTATCGCAAAAAGTTTGAAAATCTCATAGGTAGAAGAGTTGATAGTATTGAGCTTTATCCTGCCAGCGAAGGGTTTTTTGCCTTTCAGGATTCTCAAAAGGAAAAGGGAATGCTGTTATTGCTGAATTCTGGGATTTTTTATGAATTCATAAAAGCAGATGAATTTTTCACCGAAAACCCACAACGTTTAAGCATTGGGGAGGTAGAAGTTGGCGTAAACTATGTGATGCTCATTTCTACTACTGCTGGGCTTTGGGCATACAATGTGGGAGATACTGTGATGTTTACTTCAACAAAACCGCATCGTGTAGTGGTTACAGGAAGAATTAAGCATTTTATTTCGGCTTTTGGCGAGCATGTGATAGGCAAGGAGGTAGAAGAAGCTTTAACAAGCACAGCGAGCCAATTTAAAGCACAAGTGAGTGAGTTTACGGTAGCACCGCAAATCAATCCTGATCAGGGCTTACCTTATCACGAATGGTTCATCGAATTTGATGCACCTCCCGAGGATTTGGAGACCTTTGCCCAAGCAATTGATCTGGCGCTCCAAGAACAAAACAGTTATTATAAAGATTTAATAACAGGAAACATTTTAAAAAGATTAGAAATCAGAGTAATTACGCAGGGAGGTTTTACAGCATATATGAAATCAAAAGGCAAACTTGGCGGTCAAAATAAATTGCCCAGACTTGCTAACGATCGTAGTATTGCTGATGCCCTTAATCAACTTGATTTTTAAAAAAGTATATTTGATTTAATGAGTTTAATAAAACAACAAGATAGAACACGATCTCAGGAAAGCTCTGCAGCAATAGAGCGTATGTATATTACCATGCGTCACTTGTTTAACAGAGGCTTTTATAAACCTATGGGCGTTTCGGGTGAAACCCTGCGCGAAGCCTTGCTTATTTTACGCCCCGAGATTTACGGCACCATTGCAGAAGAAAAAGTTGAACTTAATGGTTTATTGTATGTGATTGACCGCCTTCCGGAAGGAATAGAAGAGTGTAGATACATCAATCTCACCAGTGACGAAGGCTATAAAAATTCGCATTTTAAACCTATTGTTCCGCCAAAGCGTCGCCGTAATTGTTATCGTATTGACGATGAGCAAATGAATATAGAGATCACACGAGGCCGTTCTGAGATCTACGACATCTTAACCCACCTGACGTTCTTGTTTGTGGAGTCTCATAAAATTATGAAACGCGTAGTGATCAATGAAGAAGGTCATACCACTCGCGATTGGCAAAAATTAGAGAAAGCTGTATTGACCGAAGAACCGCTTTCTCAGGCTGAGCGTGAGATTGCCTTAACGCATACTGCAAACATTCTGGGGCGTACTTTTCACGAGGTTACTTCTATTTATAGCAAGTTTTCAGCGCCAAATAATGAAAAACGCTTTTTAAAGTTGGTCTATTGGTTGGGCAAGCGGGCGATTGAAGAGATTGTAGAAAGCGATAAGCGTCTGGTTACTTTTTCACCGGTTTTAAGAGAGCGTTTGGGCCATCATATTCATGGCGAAGTTTGGGCTGATTCGATCAAAAAAGAGTTGGATGCTAAAGACCTTTTACGACGCCCCATACACATCATCAGTGCCAATATGCACAGTGTGATGAATACGCTGTTTGCGCCTGTTGCTTTAGAAAAAGAAATGGCAAAAAAGTCAAATCTTGAGATTTATGAGACGTTGAGTAACGCCAGTAGCGGAAAATTGCGTGCGCGGGTTGAAAAAACAGCACAGCAACACGGAATGCTCTTTATTCCTGATCAAAGTGGGACCAATATTGATGTACAGATTTTTGATACGGCTAAGCTAGATCTGAAACAAAATAACTTTTGCTCAAAAACTTCTTACCCAGAAGGGAAGGAGCCGGTGATCATCGTGATGGATTATGCGTTTGGGGAGCAAGCCTATGAAACCATGGAAGAGCTGCTCAAACCTTATGAAGACAAGAGAGAAACGGTACATCTTGATGTTAAATCGGTTTCTATAATGGGAAAAGCCGGAATTCTTGAAGGAGGAAAAGGTGATATTATGATTCCTACAGCGCATTTATTTGAAGGTACTGCAGATAATTATCCGTTTGAAAACCAACTGAAGAAAGAGGATCTTGAAGGGCACGGAATTTCAGTTTACGACGGTGCAATGATCACGGTTTTGGGTACCTCATTGCAAAACAGAGATATTTTACGCTTTTTCTATGAAAGCACGTGGAATGTCATTGGTCTGGAGATGGAAGGCGCACATTATCAAAAAGCGATTCAAGCTGCTGCAAAATTACGCGGAAGCATTAGCGATAGCGTTAAAGTTCGCTATGCGTATTATGCTTCAGATAATCCGCTTGAAACGGGGAGTACGCTGGCCTCAGGTGGTCTAGGAACCACAGGAGTTAAACCTACCTATTTGATTACCGAGCAAATTTTAGAACAAATTTTTAAAGACTAATGCCTCAAAATTATAATCAGGATATCGATGTTTTTGATCTTTTCAGAGGGCTTAAAAGCCAGATGAAAAAGCTCCTGATTTTTGGGTATCGCTTTGTCAAATTTTTACTGAGGAATAGTCTGGTATTGGTAGCGCTTATCGTCTTAGGCGCTGCGTTAGGTTATGGCTTGTCAAAACTTTTTAATCCGCTTAAAACCGCTGAGATTTTAGTAGCTCCTAATGTTCAAAGTACTTCTTATCTCTACGGAACAATTGAAACCCTCGACCGCAGCATTTCTGAAAATGAAGCAGATTTTACTGGATGTTTTTCCGCAGAAAAACTGAAAAAAATTGAGATCGAACCGGTTGAAGATATAACCAGTGTACTCAAAAATCTTCAAGTCTTTCCCGTAGATATAGTTCCCAGAATTTCTGAAAGTTATGATGATGAATCTAGCTTTTTTGAAAAACCCTTGTATGCACCGGCTTATGACTTGCACAAGATCGTAGTGATTGCAAAAGATACTGTTAGTGTACAGGGAATCTTAGATTATCTTGAAGCAAATCCTTTCCTCCAAAACAAGCGGAAAGCAGCCTATAAAAGCATAGAAACAGAAATTCAGGCCAATAGGTTTTCGATCAACCAACTGGATAGTATTTTAACCGTGGTACCTTCAGCGGTTGCTCAAGACCATCGCAATCTTGCGCTACTAAATAGTGCCGAAAATAATGAGGTTAGCGCCATCATCAATTCAAAAACTAAACTATTAGAACGCAACGCAGAGCTCGTGCAGCAACTAGAAAGTTTAGATGCCGTTTTTAAGGTTTATGGGGTGTCTAACTGGGTTGATAAGACCTCGTTGAGAAGTTTGCTGATGTACATCATTCCGCTGGTACTTGTACTAATTTTTATCTTTTATCATCTCGCTTTGAGAATTCATAACAGATTGAAAGACCAGCATTAAATAACCTGCTATCCCCAACTGTTGAAATGTATTTATGGTTAAAAAACTTCAGGAATACTTCAATAGATCTAACCTACACAATGTGCTTGGTGGTGCGCTGCGCGTTTTTATTTTACGGGTTTTGGGCGTGATTTTCCTCTTTGGAATCACGCTTTATCTTACAAATTTCTATCCGGCTGAAGTCGTAGGCGCCTATGAATTTACACGTTCCTCTTTATTCTTGATCGGTGGTGTTACGCTATTAGGAACAGATCAATCCATTTTGTTTTTCTCTGGAAGGTTTTCAAAACCTGAGCAGGCAGGTACTTTGTTTCAAGTCTACCTAAAAATGCTCGCGTTACTTCTGGGAGTTTCCATTCTTTTACTAGGGATCATTTTAGCAATTCCGAAAGAATATTACAATTTGTTCTTTAACGATCAGAGGTCAGGAACCTTATTGATCAAAATGGGCTTCTGCTTATTTTTTTATGCGGTGACACTCTTCAATACCGAATTTTTCAGAGCTTTTGACCTGCATGAGAAGTCTGAGTTATATCGCGGTATTTTAAAACAATTGCCTTTTGGTTTTGGTCTATTAATTCTTTTCATTTTTAATAAGCACGACTATGTCGTTGAGGTTTTTTTACTGAGTTTTCTCTTTTGCGCGTTGCTCTCAGGATTGGAGGTTTACTTAAAGTATAAGCGCTTGAATCCCATTGTTTCTAGGCAAACATCCATACGATTTAAAACGGTTTTAAAAGCTACGATTCCCATTGCGATAAGTGCTTTTGGTTTTTATCTGCTCATTAGTATTGATGTCTTTTTTTTAAAGCGCTACACCAATTTTGAGACTTTAGCGTATTACGGAACTTCAATAAAAATCATTTTTTTGATCTCGACTTTAATCAATGTTATGGGTTCGTATTTATCGGTACGAATTGCCGATTTATTTGTGACCGATCAAGTCGCCTTACAAGCTGTTTTAAGAAAAGGAGTACGAGTTATTGTAGGTCTTGCATTACTACTTTCGGTAATTTTATTTGTTTTTGCGGCAGAAATTCTTGGCGTTTTTGGTGCCGCATATCAAGAAGCCGTTCCGGCATTGCGTATATTGATCGCCGGGCATTTTATGAGTACGTTGTTTGGCGTCACTCAAGTGTATCTCAATATGACTAAAAAACAAGTGGTTTTGCAATATATCTTGATCATTGCTGTGGTGATCAACGCGATTTTAAATGCGATACTTGTCCCGAAGTATGGAATGCTGGGAGCTGCGGTTGCTTCAGCATTTAGTGTGATATTCTGGAACGGCTGCGCTGTGGTTTGGGTCTATAAAAAAGACCGAATTAAATTGTTTTTACACTAATGAGATTGCTTATCCCAAGATCGACCTTGCTTTACCTCCTTTTAGGGCTGGTAGTTGTCGTATTGGGAGTATTGTCACCAAGTTATCTTCCCGAACGTTTCTTTTTTGATGCAATCGTTATTGCCGAAGATTTTTATAATGAAAAAGGCTTTTGGCGCAGCTACCCGGTGACGATGTTGTTTTATGATAAAACGAGTTTAGGCAGTTTACCTTTTGAACTTGTTGCAATTATTCAACTTCCTGTTTTGCTTTGGGTAATCTATAAAATCGGGATTCCAGAACGGTTTGCTAAACTTACGGTACGCAATATTTTGGCCTACTCTTTAATCCTTATGCTGGCGTTTTTCATCTCAATGCCTTCCAAAGAATTTATCACCTTTCTCTTTATCGCTTGGATGCCTTGGCTATTGATCAAGCGCAGGTGGAGTCTGCGAACTACTCTTATTTTGATCGTTTTTGGGCTTTTCTTTTTCGGTATTTGGTATCGCCAGTATTATGTATTGGTTCCCATAGTTGCAGGAGTTATTTATTTAATAACCTTGATCAATTTTAAGCGCAAAGCCCTCACAGGCATTTGCTCCGGACTACTTATGGTGATTTTTATAAGCCTTTCCTACGGAATGGTAAAAGGAGAATACCTGTCGCAAAGCACACGCGAAGCCCTCAATGAAGAGCGTTTGGGAGAAGAGGCAACCAATTCGGTTATTATATCGCCTTTAGACACCGAAACTTGGTACGGAGAGGCATATGGTATTCTTTATGGTTTTGCTTCGGTAAATGTGCCTGTAAATGGCTTGAAACATCTATTTCGGCCTCAAATTGTACTTTTTGTCTTCTGGCAATTGATACTCTCTCTGTATTTGTTGTATTTGTTCAAAAATTGTCTCAGTAATAAAAACGCTTACCGGTATGAGCTTTGGGCGTTTTACTTCGTTTTTGCCTATTTTATCATCCAAGGTGTTTTTGAACCCGATCTAGGTTCGGCGGTTAAGCATAAAATTGGCATCTTACCGTTTATTTACGTCGCATTGTATTATGATAGTTTCAGAAAGAACATACCGGTTTAGCTACAATGCGTGGCTCACAATTCTAGCCGTTTCAATTCCTTTTCGAATTCCGGCTACGGTGTTATTGATCTTGTTTGTCGTGTATAATCTCGTATTCTTCAATCAGCTGAAGTTTACTCGACGCCGCGTTTTTTTTATGGTTTTAATCGCTGCACCTTTCATACTCGATCTCTTGTTTTTATGGAATAACACCAGTATTGCTGAAGGTGTAAAACACGGCGAAAAGCGGTTAAGTCTGCTTTTGCTTCCCTTTTTTATTTTAAGTCAAAACCACCGTTTTAATACGGTGCTTATTCTCAGATATTACGCAATGGCGACAACTACAATTTTAAGCCTGTGTTTGATGAGGTTTGCGATAATTGAACCAGAATTATTCAGCAAATACCTTAACGGCGTTGATCTTTGGGAAATGGGTTATGCCTTCGCGCGCTCCATAAAGATGCACGCTCCGGCACTCAATATGCACGTTGCTTTTGTAGTAGTGATCAACTTTTATTTTTTTAAAGAGGCTTTAGGGCAGATCAGAAAAACTCACGTGATCTGGCGCTTGGTATACTTTTTAATTTCAGTGATACTGCTGCTGTATATCAATACAAGGCTAGCTATTGTAAATGCGTTCTTCGGAATCATTTTAATAAGTCTGGCAGATGTGCGAAAATTGAAAACAAAAGGCTTATTTAAACGGCTTGCCATCGGGGTATTCGGGTTTGCATTACTTTCCTACGGATTTGTAAAAACCTTTCCGTACAGTATCGAAAAATTTTCGGAAGTGACTTTTGCGCACCTTGATAAGGTAGGAAAACTAGATAGCCTTAAAAATCCGGAAGCTTCTGCGTATAATGGTCTTGTAACCCGTTTGAGTATCTGGAAAACCAGTCTTGACGTAGCTTTAGAACACCCGGTGATAGGCGTAGGAGCCGCCGATGGAAAACAAGCAGTGATCAATAAATTTGAAGCAACCAAGCAGCAGTTTTTAGCAAAATATAAGTTTCCGGTGCATAATCAATTTCTTGATTTCTGGATCAAATTCGGGGTTTTAGGACTGTTTGTCGTTGCGGTTTATATCGGCCTGTTTGCGTATATTGGGTTTAGCTCTCAGCAGATTTTATGCGTGTTTTTCTTTGTACTGTTTTTGACAGCAAACCTGGTGGATGATTTTCTAATACGTTTTGATGGTATCGTGTTTAGCGCACTATGGTTGTCGATTTTTACTAAAAATGCGCTGGATATTAAGCTTGATAAAGCCTAATTAGCTTTTGAAAATTCACGGCGCTGTTAAATAAAATTGCCGTGCGTTTCTTGGCAGCGTTCCCCAGTGCTATTCGTGTAGATTGATTTTTAGATTTTTGTAAAATCTGGTCAAATTCGTGTTCAGCATCAAAGAGGAAGCCGGTTTTTCCATCTGCAACAATGTCTTTATTTCCAATAATATTTGTGGCGACAATGGGAATTTCCCGGGCAGAAGCTTCTAAAAGCGCAATAGGCAAACCTTCCCACAAGGAGGTCTGAAGATAAAGGTCTAATACTTCAAGCTTTTGCAAGCCTTGCTCATAGTGATTAAACCAACCGGTTACAGTAATATTGGGCGCGGTGAGTTGATGACGCAATTCACCATCACCAATCCATAAAAATTCGAGCTCAGGATAGTTTAGCGCGATCTGATTAAAATAGGCCGGATTTCTGGCGTAGGTGATTCTGCCTAAAGTTCCTATACATTTGATTTGCGGCCGGTGTTGTTTCTCAAAGTTTGTTAGCCCCAGTTGTTGAATCCCGTTGCGCACTAAAAGCGCCGGACCAATTTTCTTAGCATAGCGCAATTCGGTATCGCCGCAAGCGATTAGCGTTCCGCCGGTAAGCTTCTGACTTAAAAACTCAATACTAAAAAATAAATGACGTTTTAGACTACTAATATCCTTCCGAAGAAAAGAAAATCCGTGTGGCGTGTAAAAGAGTTTCGCTTTTAAACGCGGAGAAAATAAATAGGCAAACCTACCCAAAATACCCGCTTTTGAAGAATGCAAGTGAAGTACATCAGGCTCAATTTGCTTCAAGGTAGTTTTGAGCGCTTTAAATGCTTTAAAATCTTCTTTGAAACGTATTTCGCGATGCATTGAGATACAGATCAAGCGGGTTTTAGGATGAAAATCAGCAACCACCTGATCGTTGTTGATTTCATCTCGATTTCCGCTGTAAATCACTGTTACCTCCAGATCTGGTGCTTCGCATAAAACCTGAGTGAGGTTTTTAAAATACGTGTAAACACCACCACCCAAGGCTTCCACAACGTGAACGATTTTTAATGTACTCATGAGCAGTAACTTGGGGTGTTTTAGCGCTTTTGAAGGATGGCAAGATAGCATCATAAATTCAATTAAACGATCATCTAAAGCCAATACTTAGAGATGCGCTTTATAAAAATTTTAAGAATACTCCTCAAGTAGCACTCAACTTGTTTGCTAAATTTGTCCAGTTGACTCTGTCCCAAGTCAGCTCAACTAACCGAATTTGTATGAACGAAAATGGTACGAAACATAGTTTTGTCCTTCAACCCCTAGTTGGTTTTTGTGATCTTCTCATTTTGATGCTTTGTGCGCTTTTGTTTGAATTTTCAAAAGCAGAATACACGTATTTTATTCCTTTTTTAATTTTCAGTTGGTTGATTACATCCGTGGGAATTGGTTTCTACAAAGTATATAGGTTTACGCCATTGGTAAATATTTTAGGCTTAGTGCTCAAGCAGGCGTTTCTTCTTTTAGTTTGTTGTTTTTCTTTTTTTGGAATCTTTAACGAAATCGATGTAGTTGTTTCTGCTGTTCTAGAATATGTGTGTCTCAGCATAGGTTTTATAGCGCTTTTAAAGCTTGTGGTTTTTAATCTGCGAAAAAAGTTTAGAAAGCAACTGGGACGAGATACCATTAGAGTAATTATCGTGGGCCGAAATGCAAAAACCGAGCAACTCAAAAATTTCTTCAATTATAATCCGGCGTATGGCTTTCAGTTTATCGCCAATTTTGATCTTCGCCTTGATACCATCGAGCTGGAAGAAGTGACGCGATTTGCTATTGATCAAAGAATTCATCAAATCTATTGCTCGGTCGCCGAATTGAAAAACAAGGAAATTCAAGAACTGATTCAGTTTGCTGATAATAATCTCATCGCATTAAAATTCTTGCCGGACAATAAAGACATTTTTACCAAGAAAATGGACTTCCAATACTACGGTATTACGCCCATACTAGCACTGCGCACGCTGCCCATTGACACCCCTATTCACTTGTTTTTAAAGCGCCTATTAGACATCGTGTTTTCACTAGTGGTGATCTTAGGAATTCTATCGTGGTTGACGCCAATTTTGGCACTTATAATTCCCTTGACCTCAAAAGGCCCTTTGTTTTTTAAACAGAAGCGTAACGGTATTGATGGCAAAGAGTTTTATTGCTACAAATTCAGGTCCATGACCATCAATAAAGATGCAAACGACAAACAAGCGAGTAAAAATGATATGCGTACTACGGAACTGGGTAAATTCTTAAGAAGAACGAGTATAGACGAGTTACCGCAATTTTATAATGTTTTGCTCGGGGATATGTCTGTAGTTGGTCCGCGGCCGCATATGGTGAGCCATACCCATTCGTTTAAACAGCAAATAGATAAATTTATGGTACGACATCTGGTAAAACCGGGAATTACCGGTCTCGCTCAAGTGAGCGGGTATCGTGGCGGAATTGAAACCGAACATGATATCAAAAGTAGGGTGCGTTTTGATATCTTTTACGTTGAAAACTGGTCTATCCTGATGGATCTGCGTATTATAGCAAAAACATTTTTTCAAGTGATTTATGGCGATAAAAAAGCCTATTGATGTCCGGCCGTTAGTTTCAATTGTAACCCCCAGTTATAATTCTGAAAAGTATATTGCAGAAACCATCGCCTCTGTTCAACAACAAACCGTGACCGACTGGGAATTGCTCATTGTTGATGATGCTTCTTCAGATACTACGGTTGCAGAAATAAAACGCTTACAGGCTGAGGATTCGCGTATAAAATGTTTTTCCTTACAAGAAAATAAAGGTCCCGCACACGCTCGTAATCTGGGTATTCAAAAGGCTAGAGGGAAATACCTGACCTTTCTGGATGCTGATGATCTCTGGTTTCCCGAATTTTTAGAGCGAAGTAGTACCGAAGCAAAAAAGCATCCGTTTGTGTTCGCTTCTTATAAACGCCTAGATGAAAATTTAGAGCCTTATCTCTCAGATTTCATTGTTCCAGAAAAGGTGAGTTATACTGATATTTTAAAAAGCAACTCTATAAGTTGTTTGACAGCTTTTCTCAATATCGAGGTTTTGGGTAAAAAATATATGCCGCTCATCAAAAAACGTCAAGATATGGGGTTATGGCTGCAGTATTTGAAGAAAAACGATTATGCATACGGCATTCAGGAACCCTTGGCGATTTACCGTATTCGACGGAATTCACTTTCGCGCAATAAAACCGGATTGATCAAATATCAATGGCAATTTTATCGCGAGGTTGAGCAATTATCAGTATTTGCGTCTGCCTACTATTTGACGTGCTGGGCGTATAAAGGCTTTGTGAAATACCGCAATTAAAACGTTCTGGTAAACTGCTTTAATTTTCCGCGCTTGCTTCGGTCTAGAATGGGTTTTTTATGGAAAGAAATCTGAATTTCCATCCCTAAATAATTCAGCATAGCGCGCTTGATCTTTTCAACATCCTGAGCAGAAAATTCAATGTCAGCAACATAATTGATGCTAAAATGATTCGGTTTATTCTGAATGATCTTGAATTCTTTTACGCTCGCGGTATCGTTCATTATTTCTTTGGTCACATAATAAAATGCCAAAGCCGGAATTTTTCTTCCGCCAGGAAGCAGCGCAAAATCACCCACACGACCTTCTAATTGCGTGAGAACTGGTAAGCCGTTCTGATATGCTAAAACCCCAAGATCGCCAATTTCATACCTGATAAAAGGATGCGCCTTATTGAACAACGAAGTAATCACAATTTTCCCTGAAGTGCCCGGAGCGACTGGTTTGTTGGCCTCATCAAGAATCTCGACATAGAGCAAACTCGAGTCAATATGAAGCGCGCCTCCGGCTTTTCCTAAAGCAATAATTCCGGTTTCTGAAGCGCCATATTCATTGATCACCGGCACGCCAAACTGCTGCTGAAGCAGTTCAAGATCTTCTTTAAACAGCATTTCGGCAGTAACGATACAATGCGTAAGACTCGGGCAGAGGTCTTTTAAAACGAGCTTTTTTCCGGCAAGATACCGTGCAAAAAGCACCAAGGCGCTGGTATATCCATTTAAATGGCCAAAGCGTTCTTTTTTAAATCTGGAGATGAAGCTTTCAAAATTGGCTTCCGAAGTGTCAAAAATTGAAAATCGATAGCGATTGCTTAGTCTGTCTTTCAAACGCTCTTTCAATCGGGCAGCGCCCTGATTGGGAATTCCATAAAATCGCGCTTCGTACGAATTGTGTAAATCGATTCCCGAAGTTGAATAAAGCTGAGTGATAGAAGCCCAGGTTAACGCGTGACAGAACTTATCTTTTGCAAAAATAAAAGGCGTTCCGGAAGATCCTGAAGTTTTATGAACGTGTACGTTTTTAGTTGAAAACTCTTTAGATAATCTACTTTTTAAAGCTTGTTGTAAATTCTGCTTCGTTAAAACCGGTAAGTCTTCCCAAGTCTGGTATTGATCACCTACTAAGTTCTTGTAAAAAGGGGTGTTTTTTAAATGATGCTTTAAAATTTCGGTCTTTTTCGTTTCAATATAAGCGGCATAATTATGTTCAACCTGTTGTTTGAGTTCCTGAAGTTGCTTCTGCGCAGCGGCGATAGCATAACCATTAAGGTGCAGGCTGAGGTTGATTAAATTCACAAGACTAAAATTAGTAGGTCAATTTACAAACATTTATTTTTGACGCTTAAACAAATCTTAAGCTATTACGATGAATATCCTCATTCTGGGTTCTGGTGGCCGTGAGCACACTTTTGCCTATAAAATTGCACAAAGTTCAAAATGTGAGCGTCTTTTTGTAGCTCCCGGAAACGCCGGCACAGCAGGTATAGCAACCAATGTTGCCATTGGCGTGACCGATTTTGAAGCGATCAAAAAACTGGTTCTGGATGAGCAAATCACAATGGTGGTTGTAGGTCCTGAAGATCCATTGGTTCAAGGGGTTTACGATTTCTTTCAAAATGATAAGGAATTAAGCGAAATAGCAGTTATTGGTCCGTCAAAACGAGGGGCTTTACTTGAAGGAAGCAAAGAGCGCGCTAAAGAATTTATGGCGATGTATGATATCCCAACTGCTGCTTACGAAAGCTTTAAAGCCGAAAGTTTGGAGGCGGGAAAGGCATTTTTAGAAAAACTCAATGCACCATACGTTCTTAAAGCTGATGGTCTTGCAGCCGGAAAAGGCGTGGTGATTTTGAATGATCTCGAGGAAGCAAAGGCGGAATTGACCGATATGTTGACCAATCAAAAATTTGGCGCAGCTAGTGAAACCGTTGTGATTGAAGAGTTTCTTGACGGAATCGAACTCAGCGTTTTTGTGTTGACTGATGGAAAAAACTATATCACCTTACCAACAGCAAAAGATTATAAGCGTATTGGCGAAGGCGATAAAGGCTTAAATACCGGCGGAATGGGAGCGATCTCTCCCGTGCCTTTTGCTGATGATGCCTTTATGGAAAAAATAGAAAACCGAATCATTAAGCCAACGGTAGACGGATTAAAAGCCGAAGACATCGATTATAAAGGCTTTATTTTTATTGGTTTGATCAAAGTGGGTGACGAGCCTAAAGTGATTGAATACAACGTACGTATGGGCGACCCTGAGACCGAAGTAGTGCTACCACGTATCAAGAATGATCTTGTTGAGGTTTTTGAAAAAGTAGCAGCGCAAAAGCTTGATGAAGTTACCTTAGATCTTGACACGCGCGCTGCAACTACAGTAATGCTCGTGAGTGGCGGTTATCCTGAAGCTTACGAAAAAGGAAAAGTGATCACAGGGACTGAAGAAGTTGAAGATGCTTTGGTATTTCACGCCGGAACGACTTTAAAAGACGGAGAAGTGGTTACTGCCGGAGGCCGTGTGATGGCAGTTACTTCGCTAGATGCTGACTTTAGGGCAGCACTTAAAAATTCCTATAAAAATATTGAGAAGATCAAGTTTGATAAAATGAATTATCGCAAAGACATTGGCTTTGATCTTTAAAAATCACGCATAAAAAAAGCCTGCTATTTAGCAGGCTTTTTTTATATCTAAAACGGTCGTTGATTAACCGTGAATGTTGTGATGCTCGTCTTTGTCAAACTTATTAAGTTGTACACACCAGTAAGTAAACGCTACCGATACGATGATAATAAAAACAAAGTTAAGAAGGTTTGCGGCAACCCAGCTGCTGTCTTGCAATTCTCGAATTGCATCTAACGGTGCAAAAGCAACGTTGACAAAAAAATCTTGAATACCGTAAAATAAATCTTTCAATTCCATAATTGTATACTTTTACAACGTGATTACCACGGTCACACCCTTAATTTTGACGTGTGCTGTGCAAAAATAGAAAAAACTAAAATGCTAACAAGCTTTTTCGGCGGTTCAAAACCAATAAATTTTGCGATGATTGTATTGGCAGTCATCGTTTACTTCACAGGATTCTATCTGGTATCAGATGTTTATGAGTTTACTTCATTAGAGGCCCTAGGTCAGTTTTTTGTGCTTCTAGCTTATTTGTTCTCTTTGGGAGTGCTCAATTTTGTGGTTAAACGCAATACACTTTCTAAGCGAACGACCTATATTTTGTACTTCTTTGTGTGTTTCACGTTTGCCGTTCCGGTTTCTTTTTTCAACTACGATATCGTATTTTCAGGGCTTTTTGTTTTGCTGGCTTTGCGGCGCATCATCAGTATGAAAACAGAAAAAGATTTTAAAAAGAAAGTCTTCGACGCGGCTTTTTGGATCACCATTGCTTCTTTGTTTTTCTTTTGGAGCATCTTATTTCTGGTTGTACTCTATTTTTCAATTTTATTTTACGGCCGAAGCGAATACCGAAATTGGCTAATGCCCCTTGGCGGAATCTTTGTCGTACTGCTGCTCACGTTCACCTTCAGTCTGTATTATGAAGGAGCAAAGGAGTTTGCTTTAAGTTATTTTGAGTTGCCTACGCTAGATTTTAGAGCGTATAGTTCTCTAAAACTGTTATTGCCCACATCATTCTTTCTGGCACTTTATATTTGGTGCGGTTCTCGATATATTAAACAAGTTTCTGACGCTCCTCAAAAATTAAAAGCCTCGTTTATTCTGATTATAATTAGTTCGCTTGTAGCGCTGTTTATAGCAATTTTTGTAGCTCCTTTACGGGATGGAAGTGAGCTGTACTTTCTTTTTGGACCGCTTGCGATCATCACGGCCACCTACATAGAAACCAGCAAGAGTTTTTGGTTTAAAGAGATGATGATGTGGCTCGCACTTCTTATTCCAATTCTTTTAATATTTTGGCGCGTGTAGTTTTAGAACATATAGAAAACGAACTCAAAAAGCGCTGGCCATACAGAGATGTTTGGTTTAGAAGGCAAAATAACATCTGGGATAATCAGAGCAATTTTATTTACAACATACAAGATTTTGACGAGCTCATAGAACGCATTAAAAGTCAGTTACAGCTCAATCAGTTTGATAAAAAGGAATTTTTCTACTACAGTTTAAATCGCTGGTACAATTACTGGAGTGCACGAGCGGTAGAGCAGCTTTTTATCGATCAACCCAATGTAAATGCGGTTTTAAATGAAAAAGACCGACTTAAAGATTTCAGTATCCAAGGAATTAGTTTTGACCTAAAAACTACCAAATTTCCCAAAGGTTTTCAGAAGGATTTTGCATATGCACAAAAGCATCCTGAAGCGCTTATAAAATGGCTTTACAAGAATCAGAGTAGGGGCCGCCGTTTTCATTTAGAAAACAGATTGTTTCTGGTGGTGTTTGCCGGCAACGGCGAGCACTATAAATTGAAAGCTGAAATTTCTTGGCTTCGGGCTTTAATTGAAAATTATGTGAGTACTTTTGAGCCCGAAAAATTAATTAGCGTCACCACCGAAACAAATAAAACGGCCCTTTCAGACATCATCTGGGCGACACGATGAATTATATCGGTTCAAAACATAAACTTTCAGAATGGCTGCTCGAGAACATCAAAGCCGTGTGCGGCGATGATCTTTCTCAGTTGGTTTTTTGTGATCTTTTTGCCGGAACCGGAGCCGTGGGACGCACGTTTAAACCTTATGTAAAAAGCGTTATTGCAAATGATCTGGAGTTTTACAGCTATGTCTTAAACCGAAATTACATCGGGAATAATTCAGCAATTGACGCTTCGGCATTAATTGAAGAACTTAATGAAATTCCGTCTAGAAAAGGTTTTATCTTTTATCAGTATAGTGAGACAGGTTCAGAAAACCGACTTTATTTTTCCGCAGAAAACGGTCAGAAAATTGATGCGATTCGGGCTAAAATCGAGGAGTGGTTGGAGCAGTCCAGAATCGATGAAGACACCTATTTTTTCCTTTTAGCAAGTTTGTTAGAAAGTGCTGATAAGGTTGCCAATACTGCTTCGGTTTATGGCGCTTACCTCAAAAAGCTTAAAAAATCGGCACAAAAAACTTTAGAATTAGCACCGGCTAATTTTCAGATCACTGGGGGAAGTCATTCGGTTTATAACACCAACAGCAATGCATTAATTAATGATATTGAGGGAGATATCTTGTATCTAGATCCGCCATATAATGCCAGGCAATACGGAGCCAATTATCATGTGCTCAATACTATTGCAAAAAAAGATACCTTTGTACCTAAAGGAAAAACCGGTTTACGGGCGTATACAAAAAGTGCCTTTTGCAGTAAGCTTGAAGTTGAAAAAAGCTTTGAAGAACTCATCGCAAAAGCGCGTTTTAAAACCCTGTTTTTAAGTTATAATAACGAAGGATTGATGCCTGCTGCAACAGTAAAAGAAATTATGCAGCGCTACGGAAAATATGATTTGGTGACCAAAGAATATCAACGTTTTAAGGCTGACAAAACCGAAAACAGAAACCATAAAGCAAACGCTACCACCGAATATTTACACATTTTAGAAAAACACCAGAAATGATTACTCATACCGCAAAACGTATATTTCAGAGCGCCGTTGACGATTACCACATCAAAGACCGCGTTGATCAGCCATTCAGTAACCCGTATGATACTGACGTTGACTTTTTAGAGCATTTACTCTACCGCAAAGCGTGGATTGACACCGTGCAGTGGCACTATGAAGACATTATACGTGATCCGCAAATTGATCCTGAAGCAGCGCTGAAATTGAAACGTCAGATTGATGCGTCGAACCAAGAGCGTACCGATATGGTGGAGTATATTGACAGCTATTTCTTAAATGAGTATAAAGACATTGAGCCCAAAGAATCTGCTACGATCAATACCGAAAGTCCGGCGTGGGCTTTAGATCGTTTAGCCATCTTGACGCTTAAGATCTATCATATGGAAGAAGAAGCGACACGCGAAGATGCTTCTCAAGAGCATAAATTGGCGTGCCAGCAAAAGCTTGATGTTTTACTGGAGCAACGCGTAGATTTATGCACTGCAATAGACCAATTGATCAAAGATATTCGCAATGGTGATAAGTACATGAAAGTCTATAAGCAGATGAAAATGTACAACGACGACGAGCTCAATCCGGTACTACGCGGGCAAGCAAAAAAGTAGTTGATGCCTTCTTCAAAAGCAGCGCATATTTTATGTATTCGGTTTTCAGCGATGGGCGATGTGGCGATGACCGTACCCGTGCTAATCGCGTTAACGCGCGCTTATCCGGAGCTGGAAATCACGGTGGTTTCTAAACCTTTTTTTGAGCCTTTCTTCTCAGGAATTGAGCGCGTTCATTTTTTTGGTGCCGAGGTAAAAACCAAATACAAAGGCGTTGCCGGTTTATACAAACTTTATAAAGCGCTTAGACTCGAACAATTTACTGCAATTGCAGATTTGCATAATGTGATTCGGTCTAAGGTATTGTTGTCTTTTTTTCGCTTACGCGGAAGTCAAACAGCACAAATAGATAAAGGTAGAGCCGAAAAAAAAGCACTTACACGAGAAACAGATAAAGTTTTTAAACCGCTTAAAACCACACATCAGCGTTATGCTGATGTGTTTGAAGCTTTGGGCTTCCCGGTGGGATTAAAAGGAGATGAGTTGCTACCGAAGCGCAAACTTAACGACACAATACAGCAAACCATAGGTCAAGAACCTTACAAATGGCTGGGTTTTGCACCTTTTGCAGCACACGAGGGTAAAAAATATCCTTTAGATCTGGTAGATCAAGTCTTGTCTGCTTTAAATAAAAAGCCTTTAAAAATCATTCTTTTTGGAGGAGGAAAGGAAGAAGAGCAGCTGCTGAATTCCTTTGCTACCAAATATGAGAATTGCATCAATGTCGCGGGTAAATTCAGTTTTGAAGAAGAATTAGCGTTGATCTCCCATCTTGATGCAATGCTCGCGATGGATAGCGGCAATGGTCATATGGCTGCGCTTTTTGGCGTTCCGGTGGTGACGCTTTGGGGCGTTACGCACCCGTATTTGGGGTTTGTCCCCTATGGGCAGTCGAAAGAAAACCAACTTACCGCAGATCGTAAAAAGTTCCCTGCGATACCAACTTCAGCATACGGAAACAAAGTTCCTGAAGGCTATGAACGCGCGATGCATAGCATTCAGTCGGAGACTGTGCTAAAGCGGCTTTCGGCAATTTTAGATTAGTTTTCATTTCAAGCTTTTCGCGTTAGCGTACAATATTTAGGTATCTTACTTCTCTAAATTACGCTTATGAAAACGCCGCTTACGCAACTGCTAAACATCAAACATCCAATCATTATGGCGCCTATGTTTTTGGTGTCTAATGTTGCTATGGTAAAAGCCGCAATGCAATCCGGAATTGCTGGTTGTATTCCTGCGTTGAATTACCGCACCTTACCCGAATTACGAGAAGCCCTAACCGAATTGAAGTCCGCTAAAACCGAAGGTGGAGCGTTTGGTTTCAACTTAATCGTCAACAAATCAAATCTGAAATTTCCCGAGCAACTCAAGGTCTGCTGCGAGCTGGGCTGTGATTTTATCATTACTTCTTTGGGTAATCCCAAGCAGGTGATTGAGGAAGCTCAAAAAAAGGGGATTCTGGTGTTTTGCGATATAGTGAATCTCGAACAGGCAAAGAAAGTTGAAAGCTTAGGCTGTGATGCGGTTATTGCCGTAAACAATGAGGCCGGCGGTCACCGCGGTAGTATTGCCCCTAAACAACTGATTGAAGAATTAAACGCAGCATTGAAGATCCCGGTAATTTCAGCAGGTGGCGTAGGAACTAAAACTCAACTTGAAGAAAAACTAAGCTTTGGAGCAGTTGGCGTAAGTGTTGGGAGTCCGTTTATTGCTTCGGAAGAAGCAGGGGTTTCTAAAGAGTATAAAGAGGCCTGTGTGAATTATGGAGCTGAAGATATTGTGCTTACTCAAAAAATCAGCGGAACGCCGTGTACGGTCATTAACACGCCTTATGTGCAAGAAATAGGCACTGAGCAAACCTGGCTTGAAAAGATTCTCAATAAAAATAAATGGTTGAAGAAATACGTAAAAATGCTCCGCTTCTTGAAAGGAACCAATATGGTTACCAAAGCCGCAACAGAAGCGACGTATAAAACTGTCTGGGTTGCGGGGCCAACCATCGAGCATAGCAAAGCCATTGAACCGGTAGAAAAAATTATTGAACGTTTTATTTAAATTATATTCAAACTAAAAATCCCCCTCAGCATTTCAAATGTTGAGGGGGATTTTCGCTAAGTAAGGTAATACCTTAAATATCATCATAATCTACTACCAAATTGGCTGAGGTTGCCAGCGCTTGACATGTTAGAATGAGTCCTTCTTCAACTTCATCGTCGGTCAGGATCTGATTTTTACGCATTACTGCGGTTCCTTCAGTTACGCGAGCAATACAGCTACTACAAATACCACCTTGGCACGAGTGTGGCGCGTCAATATCATTGTCTAATGCGGCGTCAAGAATAATTTTATCTTGAGGAATCACCAACTCAAACTCTTCGTCATCGCAAACAATTTTTAGCGTTGTTTGTCCGTCTAAAGCTTCGGCGATCTCCTCGCCATCATCTGACGAAGTAAACAACTCAAACTTTACTTGTTCTTTAGCTACGCCGTTTTCTTCTAGAACGCCACGTACTCCGTTGATCATCTCTTCTGGTCCACAAAGGAAATACTGATCAAAATCATGTGCTTTAAACTTATTCTTCAGCACAAAGTTTACCGTGGCTTTTTCAATTCGGCCAAAATGCGCATCGGTTTCCTGCTTCCGGCTGTAGATGAATTCAATAAATAAGCGGTCAGGATACTTCAACTGAAGCTCTAAAAGCTCTTTATGAAAAATGGTTTCTTCAACGGTTCTGTTTCCGTAAGCAAGTACAAAACGACTTTTAGGCTCTTCTTCAAGAACGGTTTTTACGATAGAAAGTACGGGTGTGATTCCGCTTCCTGCGGCAAAAGCCACATAATCTTTTTGATTTTCGCCGTTAGGCTCAACAATAAACTTTCCTTCCGGTGGATGCACTTCTAATGATTCTCCTACGGTCAATTTATTGTTTGCCAGTACAGAAAATGTACCTCCTTGAACTTCTTTCACCGCAACTTTTAAGTTTCCGCTTTTTGGTGTAGAACACAGCGAGTAGGCTCTGCGCACTTCTTTGCCGTCAATTTTGGTTTTTAAGGTGATGTATTGACCGGCCTTAAAAGTAAATGCCTCTTTTAAAGCATCAGGCACACCAAAAGTGATGCTTACAGCTTGCTGAGTTTCGCGGGTAATGTCTTGAATAGTAAGTGCGTGAAAATCGCTCATTGAATAAAATTTTGGCAAAAATACAAAGCGATGCGGTTTTGCAACGTAACATTTTTATAATTTTCATACCAATGAGGTGTGCCTACACAGAAAATCAATTCTTTATGATAAAATATTTCCTCACACTCGAGTGGAAGAGTTTTTTTAGATCTGCCGCTTTTCAGACCAATCTTATTCTAAAAATCTTTATGGCGCTGGGTGCGCTATATTTTATCGGACTTTTTACACTGGCGGGTGTTGGTGCTTATTTTGGTCTTGAAAAAGCCGGTCTAGAGCCACTAGAAACCGTAAATAGATTTATGATTTATTATGTGGTGCTTGATCTGGTGATTAAATATATGCTGCAAAAAATGCCGGTGGTTAATATTAAACCGCTGCTTTTGATGCCGTTTAAAAAATCGAAGATCGTCAACTTTGCATTGGGCAAAACGATGTTCTCGTTTTTCAACATTGTGCACGCATTTTTCTTTATTCCGTTTAGCGTGGTGTTGTTGACGCAAGGATACGATCCGCTTCAGGTTATCACCTGGCATTTGGGAATGATGGCGATGATCTACATCAACAACTTTATCAATGTATTTTTAAACGACGCCATGCCGCTGGTAGTAGGCGTAGCTTCGGTGATTATTGGTTTAGGCGCGCTGCAGTATTACGGGATTTTTGATGTTACACCGTATACCGGTGTGTACTTTCAAGGTTTATTTGAACAATTGTGGATGTTCGCCATTCCGGTTTTAGTCTCGATAGCGTTGTATAAAGTGGCGCACAGCTATTTCTTAAACCGACTGTACCTCGACGCCGGACTTTCAGCAAAAACTAAAGAAGCTTCTACTGAAAATCTAGATTGGTTAGATCGTTTTGGTAAAACGGCTATTTTCCTTAAAAATGATATTAAGCTGATCAAGCGTAACAAGCGTTCAAAAACCACGGTGATTATGAGCGTCCTGTTTTTATTCTATGGATTACTCTTTTTCTCCGGTGGAATTGACAGTTACGACAATCCGTTTATGAAAATCTTTGCCGGAATCTTTGTCACCGGTGGTTTCCTGTTCAGTTTTGGGCAGTTTGTACCCAGTTGGGACAGCTCGTACTATCCGCTTATGATGACGCAAAACATCAGTTATGAAGAATATCTACGGTCTAAATGGATGCTTGTCGTATTGGCTTCGGGGATCTCTACGATTCTAGGTTTGGGCTATTTATATTTTGGTTGGGAAGCGTATGCTGCTGTTTTTGTAGGCGGAATCTACAATATGGGAGTAAACGGGCACGTGGTGCTTTGGGGCGGTGCTTATATCAAAACACCTATTGATTTGACGAGCAATAAAAAAGCCTTTGGCGATAGTTCGTCTTTCAATGTTAAAACTTTATTGATCACAATGCCGAAGCTGTTATTGCCCATTGTACTGTATACCATAGGGCATTTTACACTCGGGCCCGTATTTGGCTATGCGCTAGTGGCCTTAGCCGGAATTGCCGGTTTTGCGTTTAGAGATTTTATGTTCAAAAAGATCATTGGCATCTACAAGACCGAAAAATATAAAACGATAGCAGCTTACAAACAGAAAAACTAAGGCTCTCCCTCAATCTCTCCCTGTGGGAGAAAAACCTCACTAACCACTAAAAATTGATATTATGATACATATTCACGATTTATCAAAAACTTACAACGGCGTTACCGTTTTAAAAATAGACGAACTTCAAATTCCTAAAGGCGAATCTTTTGGTTTAGTAGGAAATAACGGTGCCGGAAAAACCACTTTATTTAGTGCATTGCTCGATTTAATTCAGCCTACTACAGGATATATTCAAAATGGTGAGGTCAAAGTGCACGAGAGCGAAGCCTGGAAATCACATACCGCATCGTTTATAGACGAGAGTTTTTTAATTGGTTATCTCACGGCAGAAGAATATTTCTATTTTATCGGAGAATTGCGCGGCCAGAACAAAGCTGATGTAGATAAGTTGCTTGCCGGATTTGAAGATTTCTTTAATGACGAGATTTTAAATAAACGCAAGTACCTGCGCGATCTTTCTAAAGGAAATATGAAAAAAGTGGGCATCGTCGCAACCTTGATCGGAAATCCTGAAGTGGTAATTCTTGACGAACCTTTTGCCAATTTGGATCCTACTACCCAGATAAGATTAAAAGGCATCATCAAAAAATTGGCTGCAGAAACTGGTGTTACAGTTTTGGTCTCGAGTCACGACCTGATGCACGTTACCGAAGTTTGCGAGCGTATTGTAGTCCTAGAAAAAGGAAGTGTTGTAAAAGATATCAAAACTTCAGAAGCTACGCTAAAAGAGCTTGAGGCGTATTTTAGTAAGGAGGAGCCTTTGATAGAGTAGGAGTTTAATAAGTACTCAGTTGGATGTTAAATGAATTCATTTGATATTCAAGCTGTCTTTGATTATTGATTTGAGCTTTAATTTGTTCTAATAGGTCACCCGACCTATTGTTCAAACTAAGGATAGCGTTCTCCTGAGAATAGAATATAATATTCTCTTTTTCGATTGAGACACGGTCGATTCTTATTTCTGAGAAATACTTATTTTTTAGAATCGAAGAATTTAACTCTAACCATATTTCATCTTGATTTTCATTTTTAATAGACCTATGAATTGTATTGGTGGTCGCAGATTTTAAATTGAGCTCTTTGAGCAGCCTTTGTTCATCTAAGCGGGAATGAAAAAGCTCTGAAAGTAAAACCTTGGTTCCAGAATTAATATATACTAACCAACTGATTAAACCTTGAATTAGAAAGCTATCAGAACTATAAATATAGGATAGCTTGTCTGGAGGAAAGTCGCTGTAGGTATAAATTAAACCGTCAACCACATGAGTATTGGTAACTACTTCTTCTAAAGTACCAGTTTTTACAATAGCTTTTTCTTCCTTTTTAAATTGAATTAGTAAATCTTGATTTTGTCTGTTGATTTGTCTAATTAAATCAGGGGCTTGGCTTCCCACTCCAGAAGTCATAATTTTTTGCCATTGATTATTTGTAATTCCATCTGCACCTAAACGCTCTTCAAGCATTCTAGACTTTCTCACCTTTTTTATCAGGCTCGCTTTAGCAAAATAAGGGTTGTTAATATGTTCTCGATAACGAATTATTTCCTCACAATAAGTATTAGCAAGTTCAACTAATTTTAAGAGATTAATCAGGTTATAGCTTGCTGAACGGGCCTCAAGCTGAATAAGCTTACTTTCAATTTCTTTAAGGTTGAGTAGCGTTAATTGTCTGATTTGATTAAATGAGCTATTCTCTTTCAGGACCCTTGTTTGATCAGCTGCAGAAATTGATTGAAGAATAACTTCAGATACTTGATGAAAATCATTTAACAGGATTTTTAATCTGCTAAGTTCAAAATTTGCTTCAAGCTCTTCATTTAATAGGTTTTCGGTGATATCAAAATAATTATGTTCGAGAGTGCTTATTAGATTAATTAAAGGATTTTTGCTATCACCTTGCCTATGAGCGGCAAATAATAAATTGCTGCCAACTAAAGAAAAGAGCGATATAAGTAGAATTATTTTTTTCATAGCACAGCCGTTATTCTAAAAATATGAAATGAGTGCTTCACATTCTAAGAAAAATTATTTTAACGTCTTTTTAACCCCTTCATACTAATTTTGCTACTTTGCAGTTATTGCTATATAATCTAAATTGATTTGCAAACTCAGGTACAAAAATTACTCGTTATTCTGGTGCTTTTGACTGTTCTTGTGGGCTGCTCCCGTAAGAAAGACAAGTTTTTATCGCGCAATTTTCATGCGATCACCGCAGAATACAATACCCTTTTTAATGGACGCCAGGCCTTTGAGCAAGGGCGTGATGCACTTATTGAGGGCTATCAAGATAATTTTTGGGCCATCTTACCCATTGAGCGTTTAGATTCTCCAGATTTTGTACCCTTACCGGGAGAAGCAATTGACCCCAGTTTTAAAATTGCCGAAGAAAAAGCCGTAAAAGCCATACAAAAACACAGTATGGAAATTAACGGGACTGAGCGCAATCCGCAGATTGATGAAGCATTTATGCTGCTCGGAAAAGCGCGGTATTATGATTTGCGTTTTTTACGTGCGCTAGAAGCCTTCAACTACATTTTATCCTATTATCCGGCAAGTGATAACATAGCCCAAGCCAAGATATGGAAGGCCAAAACTCAAATTCGTTTAGACAATACTAAGCTGGCGATAGCGAGTCTGCATAAACTTCTAGAGGAAGAAGACGCACTTGATAGTCAAGATTTTGCCGATGCTTCTGCGATGCTGGCACAAGGATATATTTTTGAAAACCGCCTAGATAGTGCTTTGGTTTATATTGAAAAAGCAGCCTACCTCACCCGTAAAAACGAAGAAAAAGGCCGGTATTATTTTATTAAGGGTCAGCTTTATGACAACATCGGGCAGAACCAATTGGCCAATGCAAACTATGACAAGGTAATTGATCTCAACCGTCGTTCTCCGCGCCGCTATATGATCAATGCGTATATTAACAAGATTCGGAATTTTGATTACGAAACGGGAGATCAAGAACGCCTTTTTGAACTACTTACAGATTTAGAAGAAAATCGAGAAAACAGGCCGTATCTAGACATCATTCAATATCAGTTTGCAGAATTCTACCGCAATGTAGGTCGCGAAGATTCGGCGGTAGCCTACTATAATAAATCTATTGCCTCGCAAGGCGAAGATAAATACTTGACTTCGCGCGATTATTTAAGTCTGGGAGATCTCAATTTCAACAATTCAGAATATTTGATCGCGGGCGCTTATTATGATAGTACTTTAGCTTTTATTCCGGAAAATACTCGAGAATACCGCAACATCAGTAAAAAGCGCGAGAATCTTAGCGATGTGATTTTATATGAAGGAATCGCCACGCGCAATGACAGTATTCTCAATTTGGTTTATATGAACGATGCCGACCGGCAGGCATATTTTGAATCGTATATAACCGCGCTTAAAGAACAAAAAGTAAATGACTCTATCGCTGAAGCAAACGCCGAAGCAGCTATTGCGAACAACGAATTTTTTGTCGCAAATAACCCAAATTCCGGACCCAATCCACCAGGCGGAAGCAGTGGGTTTTATTTCTACAATCCGGTGCAGGTGGCACAAGGTAAACTTGATTTTAAACAGCGTTGGGGCTCTCGTGAAAATGCAGATAACTGGCGCGTTTCAAGCAGTGTAGGCAGTGCACTCGCTTCTAATGAGATTGCAGGTGAGGAGGATCTCCTTGAAGAAGTGGATAACGGGATTTACAATGCAGACAATTACATCAGTAAAATTCCTTCGGAACAACCTATCATCGATAGTATCAGTACAGCACGCAATTTTGCTTACTATCAGCTAGGCTTGATCTATAAAGAAAAATTAAAAGAACCGCAGTTGGCCATTCAGCGTTTAGAAGCATTGCTGGCAGCCAATCCTGAAGAACGTTTAGTGCTTCCGGCAAAATATAATTTGTATCAGCTTTATGAAGCGAGCGGCGATACCTTCAACAGCGATAAATATAAATTTGATATTCTTCAGAATTACGGGGACACCAGATATGCGAGTATCATCAACAATCCTGATAAGGCCTTAGAGCAAGATCAGAATAGTCCTGAAGTGGTTTATAACAACCTCTATCGGGATTTTGAGAATCAAGAATATGCTCGGGTTATTACGCAAGCCAATCGCTACATAGACGAGTATGCGGGAGATGCTTTTGTTCCGAAGTTTGAATTGCTAAAAGCAACTGCAATTGGCCGCTCAAAAGGCTATGATGCTTATGAGCAAGCCTTAAATTATGTGGCGCTGAATTATCCCAACCAAGAAGAAGGGAAGAAGGCTAAAGAGTTATTAGAAAAAGCTTTACCACAGCTCAAAAACAATACGTTTGTTGCGGATGCTGAGGCTAAAAAATACAATTTGCTGTATACTTTTAAAACCAGCGAAAAGAATGCGTTGTTACAAAAGCAAGATTCGATCAGCAACTATTTAAAGCAAAATAATTTTACGCAATTGAGCGCATCAAGAGACGTTTATGATGAGGCAACGCAGTTTTTGGCGCTTCACGGATTTAAATCAAAAGTCGAGGCTTTATATTTTGCTGAGCGACTGAAAGAGGCTAAGCTCGTTGTGATTGAAGAAGATCAAGAACCTGTTGTGATAAGTTCTGCCAATTATAGAATTATACAACTGCATAAAAACTTGGAAGCATATAAAAATTTAGATTCACAATAATGAGAAAAGACAGATCTGTAAAAGCTCCTGAAACAGGCAATAAACAAAACAGAATAAGTGATGGAACTTCGATTACCGGAGAAATCAAGTCTGAAGGTGATTTTAGAATTGATGGAAAGTTAGAAGGAAAAATTGAAAGCACCGGCAAGGTGGTTATTGGTAAATCTGGAGTTTTAATCGGTACGCTCGAGTGTAAGGAAGCAGATATTGAAGGTAAAGTAGATGGCACAGTAGCTATTAGTGGGTTATTAAACCTGAGAGCTTCGGCAGTCATTAAAGGAGAAGTCGCTACCGAAAAACTTGCGATAGAACCCGGCGCCGACTTTAATGCGAGTTGTGTCATGGGTAATGGTGTAAAAAACCTGTCTAAAGATGTCAGAAAAGAAACCGGAAAGTCCGCTTAAAAGCTGGGCAAAATTTTCTACAGTTGCGATCCAAATGGGGGTCACCATTTATTTGGGGAATCTTTTGGGCTCTTGGCTCGATGAAAAATTTAATACTGCATTTTTAGAACCTGCGGTTACGTTACTCGCCGTATTTTTGTCAATGTACGTGATCATTAAAGCCGTCAAAGATCTAAATTCATGAATCTTACAAAACCTCTTCTTACCACAGCAGGAACGATCATCGGCCTGGCTGTAGTTTTTTACGGCCTGCATTTAGGTATACTAAATCTTCTTGATGTAGAACTTCCATACAATCTGCTCAATTTTTATTTGTTTGGTGGAATCAGCAGCTTGATCATTTGTCTCACATTTATTACCCTTCCGGCACTGCTTCCGGAGCTTCACGATAAGGTAGGATATATGTTTTTGTTTACCATTTTCGGCAAACTTTTTTTATGGGCTTTAGTTTTTAAGAATTTGCTCTTTTCTGAAACTGTTTTCTCGCGAATGGAGCGTCTTAGTATGTTGATACCCATATTTATATTCTTGATCTATGAGGTCTTGGTAATTGTTAAAATCTTAAAAAAAGAATCTTAAGTCTATTTCTTGATAAAAAAGGTGCAATTGTGAATAAATTGATTAGTTTTGCACCAAATTTTAGCAAGCCTGATTTTTTAAAAAATAATAATGAAGATAACTTCTTTACCCATTCATTTTCTAGCTGTTATCAGTTTTCTATTGTGCGGAACGCTGTTAAATGCGCAAGAGCATAGTGTCGCGGAAGCTAATGACGAAGGCCCTGTAAATACCCAGCAGGAAATCACAGATTATACCAATCATCACTTAAAAGATTCTCATGACTTTCACTTGTTCTCGTATCAAGGGAGTGATGGTGAGCGTCACAGTTTTGGTTTCTCATTACCCGTAATTTTATGGGCGAGTAACGGTCCTGTTGCATTTATGTCTTCAGAATTTCATCACGATATTGACGGTGAAGTTGTTGTTGAAAAAGGTGGAAACCGTTTTGTAAATCTTCACGATAAAATTTACGAACTAGAAGAAGGGGCTGAGGAGGTCGTGATGGGAGAAGATCATCATCCGGTAAATGCACACAAACCTTTTGACTTATCAATCACCAAAAGTGTGTTTGGAATCTTACTTGTAGGATTATTATTATTATTCTGGTTTGGTTCTTTAGGAAAGCAATACAAAAAGAAAAGTATCCCAACCGGTTTTGGCCGTGCATTAGAGCCGCTAGTGATCTATGTACGTGATGAGATTGCGCGTCCTAATATCGGTGAGCACAAGTATCGTAAGTATATGAGTTTCTTGCTTACCGTATTTTTCTTCATTTGGGTTTCAAACCTTTTGGGGATGACGCCATTCGGTTTTAACATCACAGGGCAAATCGCAGTTACCGTTTGTCTTGCATTATTCACGTTCTTTATCGTTCAGTTTAGCGGTAATAAAGATTACTGGAAACACATTTTCTGGATGCCAGATGTACCGGTAATTATGAAAATCATATTAATACCTATCGAAGTTTTAGGTATGTTGACCAAGCCTTTTTCCCTTCTTATTCGTTTGTTTGCAAATATAACCGCAGGTCACGTTGTGGTAATGGGGTTGATCGCATTAATGATTACTTTAAAAGCCCAGTTTGGCGCAGTAGGTTCTACAGGATTATCTCTGGTTCTTACCTTGTTCATCTCGGTTATTGAAATATTAGTAGCATTCTTACAGGCATTTATCTTTACAATGCTCTCAGCGTTGTTCATTGGTATGGCGGTTGCAGAACACGACCATCACCACGAGCACGATGAAGAGGGACACGAAGTGGATGACGTAGAGGATGTAAGAGAAAGTTTTGTTTAATTTTTAAATCAATTGTTATGTACAATTTAATTGGAGCTGGATTAATCGTTATCGGTGGTGGTATCGGACTAGGTCAAATCGGTGGTAAAGCGATGGAAGGTATCGCTCGTCAACCTGAAGCGGCTGGTAAGATTCAAACTGCGATGATTATTATTGGTGCACTTTTAGAAGGTCTTGCTTTCGGTGCGTTGATCTTAGGTAAATAATCAAGCTTAAACAACTAAGCAATTCCTGTAACGGTTGGTTACAGGAGTTGTTTTATTTAAAACATTAAATTCAAAGATGGATCAGTTATTAAATGATTTTTCGCCGGGCTTGTTTGTAATGCAAGCTGTTATATTAATTATCCTCATCTTATTGATGAAGAAATTTGCTTGGAAACCTATCTTGAGCTCTTTAGATGAGCGTGAGCAAGGAATTCAAGGTGCATTAGAAGCAGCAGAAAAAGCACGTTTGGAGATGAAAAATCTTCAGGCAGACAACGAAAAAGCATTGCAGGAAGCACGTGCAGAGCGTGATGCTATGCTGAAAGAAGCTCGTGAGATCAGAACAAAAATGATCGCAGAAGCTGAAGGTGATGCAAAAGCGCAAGCTGATAAAATCATCACTCAAGCACAAGAGGCTATCGCAGCAGAAAAGCGTGCGGCAGTGGCTGAGTTAAAAGGTCAAGTTGCAGAACTTTCTCTTGAAATCGCAGAGAAAGTGGTTAAGCAAGAGCTTTCAGATAAAGAAAAACAGCAGCAGTATGTAGATAAAATGCTGCAAGACGCTACCCTTAACTAATAAAACAAGCAGTTCATGTCATCAAGAGCAGCAATACGTTACGCAAAGGCAATTTTAGATCAGGCCAAAGAAAAAGGTACTGAAGAAGTTGTTTTTGGTAATATGAAATCTATTGATGCTACACTAAACGCAAGTAAAGAATTGCGCAGTGTGCTTAAAAGTCCTGTTATAAAGCCCGAAGATAAAAGAGCTTCGTTAAAGGCTGCTTTTGCAGATTATGACCCAAGCACACTAAGCCTTATCGATCTTTTGGTTGATAAAAAGCGTAGCGCTCTTTTAGGTCAGGTAGCTCAAAGCTATGTGAGTTTATATAATGAGTCTAAAGGAATTGTTGTTGCTCAGGTAACAACAGCTGTGGAGTTAGACGCTAGTTTAGAAGCAAAAATTTTAGCTAAAGTAAAAGAGCTTACCAATAGCAGTGAGGTTACTTTAGAACAGCATATTGACCCAAGTTTAATAGGAGGGTTCATTCTTCGTGTAGGAGATGTACAGTACGACGCAAGTGTTGCAAATCAACTTGTGAGCGTACAAAAAGAATTTAGTAAACGTTTATAATTACAACTTAGCTTTGAGTTGTATCAAAGCTTACTTAGATATCAAACAAAATGGCAGAAGTAAAACCAGCTGAAGTTTCAACGATTTTAAAGAAACAACTTTCAGGCTTTGAAGCATCAGCTTCATTAGATGAGGTAGGAACAGTACTTACCGTGGGTGATGGTATTGCCCGTGTTTATGGTCTTTCTAACGCACAATACGGAGAGCTCGTTGAATTTGACGGAGGTCTTGAAGGTATTGTATTGAACTTAGAAGAAGATAACGTTGGGGTTGTACTTTTAGGTCCTTCTAAAGAAGTTAAAGAAGGTGCTACAGTAAAACGTACACAACGTATCGCTTCAATCAACGTAGGTGAAGGTATTGTAGGACGTGTTGTTAACACCCTAGGACAACCTATCGATGGTAAAGGAGCAATTGAAGGTGAAACTTATGAGATGCCACTTGAGCGTAAGGCTCCTGGTGTTATTTATCGTCAGCCGGTAAATGAGCCGTTACAAACAGGTATCAAATCTATCGATGCGATGATTCCTGTAGGTCGTGGTCAGCGTGAGCTTGTAATTGGTGACCGTCAGACAGGTAAGACTACTGTTTGTATTGATACCATTTTGAATCAAAAAGAATTTTATGATGCTGGAGAGCCTGTATACTGTATCTACGTTGCTGTAGGTCAAAAGGCTTCTACTGTAGCTGGTATCGCTAGTGTACTTGAAGAAAAAGGTGCAATGGCTTATACTACAATTGTAGCTGCAAATGCATCAGATCCTGCTCCTATGCAGGTATACGCTCCATTCGCAGGTGCTGCAATTGGAGAGTATTTCAGAGATACAGGTCGTCCTGCTTTAATCATCTATGATGATTTATCTAAGCAAGCGGTTGCCTATCGTGAGGTTTCACTTTTATTACGTCGTCCACCGGGTCGTGAGGCGTATCCTGGAGACGTTTTCTTCCTACACTCTCGTTTATTAGAGCGTGCTGCAAAAGTGATTGCTGATGATGATATCGCAAAGAATATGAACGATCTTCCTGATAGCTTAAAGCCTATCGTTAAAGGTGGTGGTTCATTAACAGCGCTTCCAATTATCGAAACTCAAGCAGGTGACGTTTCGGCATATATCCCAACAAACGTAATCTCGATTACAGATGGTCAGATCTTCCTTGATGGAGACTTATTCAACTCGGGTGTACGTCCAGCGATTAACGTAGGTATTTCAGTATCACGTGTTGGTGGTTCTGCACAGATCAAGTCGATGAAGAAAGTATCTGGTACACTTAAGTTAGACCAGGCGGCTTTCCGTGAACTAGAGGCATTTGCTAAATTTGGTTCAGACCTTGATGCAGCTACTTTAAGCGTTATTGAAAAAGGTAAACGAAACGTTGAGATCTTAAAGCAAGCGGAAAACACACCGTATACTGTAGAAGATCAAATCGCGATTATCTACGCAGGTTCTAAAAACCTATTGCGCAATGTGCCTATCGATAAAGTAAAGGAGTTTGAAACAGACTATCTTGAACTTTTGAATGCAAAGCACAGAGCCACTTTAGATACGTTGAAAGCAGGTAAGCTTACAGATGAGGTGATCGACACCTTGACTACTGTAGCAAGTGATCTTGCTGCCCGATATAAGAAGTAATTCTAAATTCTGAATGTAGAATTTAGATGGCTTATGTTCCTAGAAATAATGCGATAGTTGATAAATCCTTTCATTTTGCGTGTGAAATAGTTGTTTACACACAACAATTAAAAGCCAAAGGTTTTTATGAGATTGGATCACAACTTTTAAAATCTGGAACAAGTATTGGTGCTAATGTGCGTCAATCGCAACGCGCAGTAAGTACCAAAGATTTTAAGAATAAATTGAGTATAGCTTTAAAAGAAGCAGAAGAAACTCAATATTGGTTGCAAATTATTGAACATACTGAAATAGCTGAAGTATCTAAAGCTCTTTCGGAAAACTGTGAGGAATTAATTAGGTTGTTGGTTAGTATAATCAAAAACTCATAATTCTCAATTCAACATTTTGAATTAAATAAATGGCAAATTTAAAGGAAATACGTAACCGAATTTCATCAGTATCTTCAACGATGCAGATCACAAGCGCTATGAAAATGGTGTCTGCTGCTAAGTTGAAGAAGGCTCAAGATGCTATTACAGCAATGCGCCCTTATTCTGATAAATTAACCGAGTTGCTTCAAAATCTTAGCGCTTCGATGGAAGGAGACAGCGGAAGCCGTTTTGCTGAAGAGCGTCCTGTTGAAAAAGTGCTTGTAATTGCGATCTCTTCAAATAGAGGTCTAGCAGGTGCTTTCAACTCAAACATCGTAAAAGAAGCTAAGAACATTGCAGATACTGTTTACGCCGGTAAAGAAGTTCACTTCTTAACCATTGGTAAAAAAGCAAATGACATTCTGAAGAAATCACACACAGTGATTTTTAATGATAGTGAGATCTTTGATGATTTAACGTTTGAGAATGTTGAAGCAATTGCTGAGCGTGCAATGAATTTATTTACCGAAGGAACTTATGATAAAGTTGAATTGCTTTACAATTCCTTTAAAAATGCCGCTACACAAATTGTTACCCGTGAGCAGTTTTTACCTATTGTTCCTTTAAAAGAGCAATTTGAAGAGGTAGCTCCGGCAAACACTACAGATTATATCTTTGAACCATCAAAAGAAGAGATTGTAAAGCAGCTCATACCTAAAGCTTTAAAAACACAATTCTTCAAGGGAATAAGAGATTCTGTGGCTAGTGAACACGGTGCTCGTATGACGGCGATGCACAAAGCAACAGATAATGCGACTGAGTTGAGAGATCAGCTTAAACTAACGTATAACAAAGCACGTCAGGCTGCAATTACTAACGAAATTCTTGAGATCGTAGGTGGTGCAGAAGCATTAAACAACTAGAAATTATTTTATTTCATATCTTAAAGCCTTGCAATTGCTGCAAGGCTTTTTTGTTGGTACAATCGCAGCGCTTAATATCCAGTTCTGATAGCTATTGCGATGCCCAGAGATAGTTTATCTATTGTATACGACCTAAACAATCCATACGTTAGCTTTGTAAACCCAATCTAAGCACTTATGAAAAACATTTTATCAGCTTTGTTCTTATTTACCTTATTCTCTTGTGGAGGAAGCAACCAACTCGTTAAGAACCCGCCTTTTGAGGTTGAAAAAACGACTCGTAAATCTGGGGTTAAGGGCCTCGAAAACATTCGTTTTGTAGCCAAAAATATTCCGCAAGAGGTAAGCTTTGAATCTTTATATTTTCAGCAGAAAAAATCTAATGTACTTTGGGAAGATACCAATCTGTATTATGCCACCTTTTCGACAGTGCCTGCGAATAGTAAAGACCGCGTATTATCAGTAAATCGTGAAGATGAAGCGAAAAATCCTTTACCGCAAATTCCGGTTGAAGTGCCTTTTAAAATCAAAGCAAATGAAGCCTTATTAGAATACAAAGTAGGAGATAAGACCTTTTATACCGTTCTGGAGGTTAAATAGGAGAAAGCGTTGCAGTCTCGGTTTTGGATTGCTTCCGAATAGTTATTTTTAAATGGAAAAAATCGAACTTCTTTGAGCGTACTTAAAGGTTTTGTAAAAGATACGGCGGTTTATGGGCTGGCCACAATTCTCCCCAGATTGATGAACCTGTTTCTGATCAGTCTGCATACCGACAGTTTGGAAACTTCGGGCTATGCAGATAATACAGCCTTTTATGTGGGGGCGGCATTTTTAAACGTCTTGTTGGCTTATGGTATGGAAACGGCCTTCTTCCGTTTTTTTTCCAAAGCCGAAGAGGAAAATAAGGTGTACAGCACGGTGCTGATCGCACTTACTGTAACCTCTTTAATTGCGTTCGCCGTACTTTATGCATTGCGTGTACCCATTTGCGAGGCTCTAGAGCTCCCTGTTGAGTATTTTGGATACTTACTAGGCGTCACCATTTTGGACGCGCTTGTAGTAGCTCCTTTTGCGTATTTGCGAGCAAAAGGTAAAGCGTTGCGCTTTACAGGAATAAAACTTACCAATCTTGCGATCTATGTTGTGCTCAATATCTTTTTCCTTTGGGCAATTCCAGAATTTAATATGCAGTTTAGTTGGTACGATCCAACCGATTTACTCACGTATATTTTTGCGGCCAATTTAGCTGCGAGTGCGGTGACGTTTCTTTTGATCGCGCCAGATTTTTTTAGGATCAAACTTGTATTTGATAAGCAGTTATTCGGTCAGTTGTGGCAATATGGTTGGCCTGTACTTGTTGCGGGTTTAGCTTTTGTGGTAAATGAGAATTTAGACAAGCTTCTAATTGGGAATATGCTCGATAAGGATATCATGGGTGCATATTCAGGATGTTATAAGTTGGCGGTATTTATGACCATCTTTATACAGGCCTTTCGCTTGGGAGCAGAACCGTTTTTCTTCAGTCACGCAAAAAACAAAAATGCTCCAACGACCTATGCTACCATTTTAAAGTATTTTGTGGTAGTTGGTGCTTCAGGCTTGCTTTTTATCGTATGCTTTATCGACTTTTTTAAAGAGCTTTTGATCAGTGACTCTAGCTATTATAAAGCCATAGAGATCGTGCCGTATATTCTTTTGGCCAATTTGTTCTTGGGGATTTACCACAACCTATCGGTGTGGTACAAGCTTACCGATAAAACCCGATACGGAATGTACTTTTCCATTCTTGGAGCTGTATTAACCATTGGTCTCAATTGGTATTTTATACCGATTCTTGGCTTTATGGCTTCGGCATATACGACTCTTGTGGCTTATGGTACGATGATGTTGATTTCGTACTTTTACGGTCAAAATAATTACCAAATCCCCTACAATGTGAGCAGAATAAGTATGTATCTCCTCGTGGCAACAGCCGGAGCTTTGATCTCTTTTTATTTTTTCAGATCAAATTATGGAGTAAATACTGCAATACTTCTGGCTTTTGCAGGGTTAATATTTGTGCTAGAATACAAAGAATTACTAGCCATTTTAGGCCGAAATAAAAACTAAAAGATTTCCACCTTGTGGATGAAACAATACACACTATGCAAATAAATATTATAAATAAATCCAATCACGCATTACCGCATTACGAGACCGAAGCTTCTGCAGGAATGGATCTTCGCGCAGCGCTTGATGCACCGGTGACCTTAAAACCTTTAGAACGCGCGATCATCAAAACAGGTTTGTTCATTGAGCTTCCTGTGGGTATAGAAGCCCAAGTGCGCCCCAGAAGTGGTCTAGCAGCAAAAAAAGGTATTACTGTGCTCAACGCTCCGGGAACGATTGATGCAGATTATCGTGGGGAAATCGGCGTGATTTTAGTCAACCTATCTAACGAAGATTTTACGATCGAAAATGGCGAACGCATTGCCCAACTAGTCATCGCAAAACACGAGCGTGCTGATTGGAATGAAGTTGAAGTTTTAAGTGAAACAGCTCGCGGCGCTGGAGGTTTTGGAAGTACCGGAACCAAATAATGAGCTAATGATTTAAGAGGCATTCACCCAAAACACGCCTTTTAAATTCTAATAACGGTTCTTTTTGCAGAGAACAACCAGAAATTTAAACGTATGAAAATCATAGTCCCTATGGCAGGTCGTGGATCACGACTACGGCCGCATACCTTAACCATTCCAAAACCCTTAATCCCTATCGCGGGCAAACCTATTGTGCAGCGTTTGGTGGAAGATATCGCAAGCGTTCTAGATGAGGAAATCGAAGAAGTAGCGTATGTGATCGCAGAGGATTTTGGTAAAGAAACCGAAGAAAACCTCAAACAAATCGCACAAAATTTAGGCGCAAAAGGAAGCATTTATTATCAAGATAAACCCTTAGGAACCGGGCACGCCATTATGTGCGCGCAACAATCTTTGAGCGGCCCTTGTGTAATTGCTTATGCAGACACACTCTTCAGAGCAGATTTTACGTTAGATAAAGAAGCAGACAGTGTGATCTGGGTAAAACAGGTTAAAAATCCAGAAGCCTATGGCGTAGTTTCGCTAAATGAAAACAATGAGATCGAAGGTCTGGTAGAAAAACCCAAAGATTTTGTTTCAGATCTTGCGGTTATAGGCATTTACTATTTTAAAGATGGAGCTGTGCTCAAGAGCGAATTGCAGGCGGTTTTAGATGCTAAATTGATGCACGGTGGCGAGTATCAGATCAACGACGGGATCAAGCAAATGCAGGCGAAAGGCTACACTTTTAAACCCGGTAAAATCGATGAGTGGATGGACTGTGGCAATAAAAATGTAACTGTAGAGACCAACGGAAGAATGCTTCAGTTTTTGCACAAAGAAGGTGCGCACCTAGTTGCTTCTTCAGCTCAACTAGAGAATGCATCGGTGATTCCGCCGTGTTATATTGGTGAAAATGCAGTGATAAAGGATGCTACCATTGGCCCAAATGTCTCTATAGGTGAAGGCACGGTTATTGAAAACAGCACCATTGAAGAAAGTTTGATTCAGAATTATAGTCAGGTTACTAATGCGCAGTTAAAAAATGCTATGATTGGTAATTATGCTAAATTCGATGGTAACTTTACGGCAATCAGCATAGGAGACTATTCTGAGTTGGTTTAAAAGATCAGAATGAAAAGATTCGCGTTTTTAGGGATATTGCTTTTGTTTTCGCCTTTGGCGGAAGCCCAGGAGCCTACACCTTTGCAAGACATGAATGTAGATCAGTTGGAAGATGTTACAGACGCTTTTCAAGAATCTTTTTTTGAAGCGCTGAAGCAAAAAGGAATCGAGAACTATGATCGTGCGATCGTTGCATTAGATAAATGCATTGCATTACGGCCGCAAGAGTCTATTTTATATTTTGAGAAAGGTAAAAATGAGGCGGCTTTGGGCAACACTCAAGAAGCCGAAAACAATTACCTGAAAGCGCTTCAGCTTAAACCCAATCAGCGCGATATAATGGAGGCTTTATACGAAGTGTACTATGCGCGTCAGGATTTTGACAAAGCGATAGATCTCGTACAAGACCTAGCTAAATTTGACATTAAGTATAAAGAAGATCTAGCGCGTATTTATGTGCGTAAGGGAGGCTTTAAAGAAGCTTTAAGCGTTTTAGATGAGCTGGATGAAGCGTTGGGTAAAGATGCTTATCGCAATCAGATCAGAGAACAGGCCATGGCATTGAGCGGAGGTGATTTTAAAGAAAAAATGCTTCTAGACGCGATTGCTCAAAATCCGCAAAACGAAAAAAATTACCTGAATCTTATTTATATCTATAGTGAACAAGGTAAAACACAACAGGCTTATGCTACTGCACAAAAGTTACTTAAAGTAAATCCAAAGGCAGATGAGGTGCATTTGGCGCTGTACAAATTTCATTTAGAGCAGAATGATGTAGCGCGCGCTTTTCAATCTTTAGAACGCGTGATGAAAAGTTCAAAAGTTGAAGCTAAAGCAAAACATAGCGTCCTTAATGATTTTTTAATCTTTGTAGATCGCAATCCGGAGTTTGAGCCAGAATTAGAACAAGCGATCGCTTTATTTTCTGAGGAAGAGGCGACTGATGTTAATGAAGAATTAGGAGCTTATTACCTAAAGAATAATGATAAAACAAAGGCGTTATCTTATTATGAGGCTGCTTATAAGAAAAATCCCGATGATGTAAATGTGCTGCGTAATTTGGTACTCTTGCAATTACAGGCACAGCAGTTTGAGAATGCTGCTGCGTTAAGTGAAGAAGCGCTGGCATTTTATCCGGCGCAGGCGGTATTTTATTTAGTTTATGGGGTAGCGCAAAACGCTTTAGGAAAAGCGCAGAACGCGGTAGGTTATTTAGAGATGGGGATTGATTACGTAATTGAAAATCCTCAAATGCAAGCCGATTTTTATAGCGAACTTGCGCGCGCTTACGAAACGCTGGGAAATGCCGAAAAGGCCGCAGTGTATCGCAAGCGATTAACAAATTTGACACAATAGTATGCAATTGATATATCGAGGAATTTTAGTGCTAACGCTTATAGGTCTTGTGGGATGTAAGGCGACCAAAAACGCAGCATCTACAGAAGATTTAGCTTCGGCAAAGATCATTAAAGCGCATTATGACACGCATCCTGAATTTGAGACGTTGGCAGCACGGCTTAAAATTCGTTACTCAGATCCTGAGACCACACAAAACGTAACGGTAAGTCTAAGAATGAAACAAGGAGAAACCATCTGGATGAGTGCTTCGGTGTTAGGAATTTCTTTAGCGAAAGCAATGATCACTAAAGACCGCGTTCAATTCTACGAGAAAATAGACGGTACTTACTTTGACGGCGACTTTGAATTATTGAGTGATTTATTAGGCACAGAGCTAGATTATGACCAAGTGGAAGCTTTACTGCTGGGGCAACCTATTTACGATTTAAGAAGTGGGGGCTTTAGCGCGGGCGCGACTTCTTCGCGCTATTTGGTAGCGCCGCGCAAGCAATCTGCTTTGTTTGATCTGTTTTTCTATCTTAACAGCGAGGCGTTTACGCTGCAAGAACAGCGACTGGCGCAGCGGGAAGCTCAGCGCGACCTCACTATTTCCTACGGAGATTATATCGAGGAGCAACAAGGCTTTTTTCCTTCAGAAATCCACGTGAAAGCACAAGAGGCAGAAAAAACCACAACTATTGACATCACATACCGCGGTTTAGATTTTAATTCTGAAGTGAGTTTTCCGTTTAATATTCCCGGTGGTTTAAAAGAAATCCAACTTTAATGCAGTTGAAGCTGAAATTGAAATACACCCTATTTTTTGGACTTTTGCTAAGTTCGTTACTCGCTGTTGCCCAAAATGACAAACAAGCTGATCTGGAGCGCCAGCGTCGTGCGCTGATGAGTCAGATTGAAGAGTTGAGCAAGTTGCGACAAAGCAACAAGAAGAAGGAGATTAACGTGCTGAGCCAGGTTGAAGATTTAGCTTCAAAAATTAAAACCCGGGAAAACCTCATAAGGGTAACCAACAGTCAGGCGAATTTACTCACCCAAAAAATCAATCAAAACATCAATAAAATCAGTGAGCTGAGAGCCGAACTATCAAAGCTTAAAGAAGATTATGCTGCGATGGTACAAAAGTCATACAAGAGTAAAAGCAGTCAGAGCCGTATTATGTTTTTGCTGTCTTCAGAGAGTTTTTTACAAGCCTATAAGCGGGTGCAGTATATGAAGCAATACAGCAATTACCGCAAAAAACAAGGCGACCAGATTAAAGAGCGTACGACACTTTTACAAGAAACCAATACCAAGCTCATAGATCAAAAAGAAGAAAAACAGCAATTGATCGCTCAAAACAAAAGAGAGCAAGAAAAGCTTGAAGATGAGAAAAAACAGCAAGATGCTTTGATTGCGACTATACGTGAGAAGGAATCTTCTTATGCTGCGCAGATCAATAAAAAGCAAGCCGAAGCTAATCGCATTGACCGGGAAATAGACCGATTGATTCGGGAAGCGATCGCTGCTTCTAAAAAGGAAAGTGGCGCTACCACTACTTCTGAAACAGAGATCAAAAAGGGAGCGATGCCTACTTTTGCGTTGACTCCGGCGGCAAAAGCACTTGCTAATGATTTCGCATCTAATAAAGGAAGAATGGACTGGCCTGTGGAACGAGGCAGGGTGTATAAAAAATTCGGAACCTCAAAGCATCCTACGCTTCCTAATATTACTACATACAATAGTGGTGTCGAGATTGAGACTGCACCCGGTAGTGTTGCGCGTGCAGCATTTAAAGGCACCGTACAACAAGTGCAATTAATACGAGGCGGTGGTTATACGATTCTCATTCGTCACGGTAATTACCTCACAGTGTATCAAAACTTAAAAAACCTTAAGGTTAAGGTGAACGATCAAGTTTCAACAAAACAAGCCTTAGGAGAAATTGCCGAGAACTCATTTAATGGAAAAACCATTCTGAAATTTTTAGTCTATAAAGATTCAGAGCGCTTGAATCCTGAAGACTGGATTTACAATATGTAGTAGAGTATAGCTCGTAAAATCAGATTGTTGTATTTTAGAAGTGCACAAATTCTTCAAACTGATTTTATATGAAAAAAACTACCTTCCTTTTTACGTGTTTACTCTCCACGATTCTTTTCGCCCAAAACAAACAAGAGCAAGTTTTAGAACAGCTTGATCAAAACACCCAAGCCTACGGCGAGATCGCCCATAAAATATGGTCTTTTGCCGAAATGGGATATCAAGAAGAACAAAGCGTTGCTTTACTTCAGAAAACTTTAAAAGAAGAAAATTTTACCATTGAAGCCGGCGTGGCAGGAATGCCTACGGCTTTTATCGCGAGTTATGGATCGGGAAAACCGGTCATTGCGGTTTTAGGTGAGTACGATGCCTTGCCGGGGTTATCCCAAAAGGCCGTTGCGCATAAAGAATCAAACGGCGGTGTGGCCGGGCACGCGTGCGGGCATCATTTGTTTGGTACAGCATCTGCGGCCGCGGCGATTTCAATAAAACACTATCTGGAAAATACAGGAACATCCGGAACCATTCGTTTTTACGGATGTCCTGCCGAAGAAGGAGGTTCAGGTAAGGTGTATTTAACGCGTGCTGGACTCTTTGACGATGTGGATGCGGTGATCAATTGGCATCCGGGAAATTCCAACGGCGCTGATCCCGGCGCGGCATTAGCAAACAAATCGGCTAAATTTAGATTTCACGGAATTGCCGCACACGCTGCCGGTGCTCCTGAGAAGGGGCGCTCGGCGCTTGATGGTGTAGAGGCGATGAATTATATGGTCAATATGATGCGCGAGCATGTACCCGAAGATACTCGTATTCATTATGTGATCACTGATGGCGGAAAGGCGCCCAATGTTGTTCCTGATTTTGCTGAGGTATATTATTATGCGCGCCACACGACCCGAGATGTGGTGATCGATGTGTTTGACCGTATGGTTAAAGCAGCTGAAGGAGCAGCACTAGGAACCGGTACAACAATGGACTATGAAATGATTGGCGGAACGCACGAATTGCTACCCAATCTTACGCTACAGAAACTTATGTATGACAATTTGAAAAAGGTTGGCGGGTACACCTACACGCCCGAAGAACGTGAGTTTGCCGAAGAAATTGCTACAAGCTTGAATACAGACCTTGATGTAAAAAATGTAGAAGGTATAAGTGAGTACAACCCTATTCCTGAAGCGGGCGGCTCTACAGATGTGGGAGACGTGAGTTTTACCGTACCTACCGTTGGCCTGTATACGGCTACTTGGGTACCGGGAACACCTGCACACAGTTGGCAAGCAGTGGCAGCGGGTGGAACCAGTATAGGCACCAAAGGAATGATGGTAGCAGCAAAAACTATGGCTAAAACAGGTATGGACTTATTTGACCAACCCGAAATTCTTAAAGCAGCCTGGACTGAATTTGAAGAAAAGCGTGGCGAAGATTTTAAGTATATCCCTTTGTTGGGAGATCGAGAACCGGCACTAGATTATAGAAACTAGTATACGTACTAAACTAAACAAAAACGGGAAGCAACTGCTTCCCGTTTTTGTTTTATGATTGAACTGGCTTACTCAAAAAGCGCTTTTAATTCAGTAGCTTCTTTAGCTTCCATTTTTCCGGCAAGAACAAGACTGAGTTGTTTTCTGCGTAAAGCGGCATCATAACGCTGGATTTCTTTTTCGGTTTCCGGTTTAATTTGAGGGATAGGGACAGGCATTCCGGTTTCATCTACGGCAACAAAGGTGTAAATCGCATCGTTTGCTTTTGATTTAAGGCCGTTTTCGCGATCTTCTACCCACACATCAATCACAACTTCCATAGAGGTCTTAAAAGCTCTGGAAATCGAAGCTTCTACAGTCACCACACTCCCCAACGGAATCGCTTTATTAAACGCCACGTGATTTACCGATGCAGTAACTACAATTCGGCGTGAATGTCTTCTGGCGGTAATACTCGCAACACGATCCATACGTGCAAGAAGTTCGCCTCCAAACATATTGTTTAAAGGGTTCGTTTCATTCGGCAAAACCAGATCGGTTTGCGTGGTACGCGATTCAGAAGGCGTTTTTGCTTTCATAGTTTGATTTTCGGCAAAAATAGGAAGAAAAAGCCGGTAGAAAATCAAAAAAGCCTCCTAGTTTGGAGGCTTTTGCATATTAATCGTAAAAATAGACCTTTAATTCAATTCCTGGATCAGCATCCAAGCATTAGGATTATCTGTGTTACGTATGTTGCGTAATTCTTTTAAAGCTTCGGTGCGATCTGTGTAACTTCCGTAAACCACCTGATGCAAGCCGTATTTGTTTTCACCTAAAGTGCGTGCTTTATAACCGGCTTCGCGCAGTTGATTTACACGTGTTTCAGCATTTTCAGGAATTCTAAAAGCTCCTGCTACGATGTGAAAATTTCCTTTTGGTTTAAAGGCATTCAAAGTAACGGCAGGCAACGGATTATCAATCGTGAAGGTCGCGTGCTGAATGGTATTTTCAATCTGACTTTCTGCCTTTTGTTTTTCGGCAAAATTATGATCTGCAATATCCTTGAAATATAAAAAGCCTAATGCTCCAGATAAACCTATGGTAAGCAATCCTACTGCGGCATACTTCATCCAGCCGTTTGAGCGGCGGGCAGGAGTGAGGTGTATAGGCGCCTTCTCTTCAAGAGCTTCGGCTTCTTGCACTAATACCTCGCGTGTCACCGGTTGAGCGGTATACGAGGCAAGACCAAAAGCTTCGGTTAAATAATTGGTAGATTGCTCAGGCTCAAAACTCAAGTTTCCGGCTTCATTTTGAGACAAGGTACCAATTTTATCAAATACAAGCGTTTCTTCAGCATTCAATTTTTGCTGAATATTCACAGCGAATTCTTGCACTTTTAGTAATGCACTTTCATAGCTTAAATGCTCTGCCGAAGCGACATAATTAGCTAATAGTCCATCATTTTCTTTCAATTGTGCATTAAAAGAAATACGTTTTTTAGGTGGGAAAAAGGCCTGTGCGGTTTCGTCGTGATATGCAGAAACGCGGTGTGCTAAAAACGCTCCGAAGCCGGGAACGATCACACACTCGTATCTATAAAGTAAGTCGCTGATGTAGTTTGAAAAATGCATAAAGTAAAATTAAAAAAAAATGCTACCGCCTTTAGAAAGTTGTTCGTGATTTGTTAACAATTTTGCAATACCTTTATTAACAGCAATTTAAAATAATGAAAGAAGACGAACTTCACGCATTTCTGACCTTACAGCGTATTCCTAATTTAGGCGACACATCGATCAAAAGACTTATTGCGCGATTTGAAACTGCACCACAAGTGCTAGATCAAAAGAAAGAAAGCCTTTTAAAACTAGACGGAATCGGCGCTTTTAAGTTGAAAGCTTTTTTTGAAAAGGAACACAGGCTTGCGGCAGAAGAAGAATTAAAATTCATTCAAGAGCATAACATTGATTACTGCAGTTATAAAGATCAAAACTATCCTGAGCGATTAAAGCACTGCATCGACGGGCCAATTTTGCTTTTTAAACGCGGAAGTAAAGATTTTTCTCAGCAGCGAATAATCTCTATTGTAGGAACGCGTAAAGTCACCAATCACGGAGTAGACTTTATAAAGCAGTTTGTAGAGGATCTTGCACCTTTAAATCCGCTTGTGGTTTCGGGGTTTGCTTACGGAGTAGATATTACTGCACATCGCGCAGCGCTAGATCAAGGTTTAGATACGATTGCGGTGTTAGCCCACGGTTTGAACCAGATCTATCCTAAAGTTCATGCTAAGTATGTAAAAGCTATTGAAGCGCAGGGCGCATTCATCACTGATTTTTGGAGTAGTGATGCGTTTGACCGAACGAACTTTTTACGTAGAAATCGCATCATTGCCGGGATGAGTGAAGCTACGGTAGTAATCGAAAGTGCCGAAAAAGGAGGCTCGCTCGTAACGGCAGATATCGCAAATTCTTACAACAGAGATGTTTTTGCAGTCCCCGGAAGACCGGGAGATGCGCAAAGTTTAGGCTGTAATAATTTGATCAAAACGCAGAAAGCACAGTTAATTACCAGCGCAGCAGATTTAATTTATTTGCTCAATTGGCAAATAGAAGAGGAGCTCAAACCTGTGCAAAAGCAACTTTTTGTAGAACTCAATGCAGAAGAAAAAGTGATCTGCAATTTTTTATCAGATGTGGGCAAAGAGCAACTCGATTTGATCGCACTGCATTGCAAAATGCCCACGTTTAAAGTAGCCAGTATTTTGCTTAATATGGAATTAAAAGGAGTAGTAAGACCCTTGCCCGGAAAACAGTTTGAACTGACTTAGTATCCTACTTTCTTACGAACGCGATCTAGAACTTCGTTTGCAATCACTTGAGCTTTTTCTGCTCCAACACTTAGTGCGGCATCCAATTCATCAAGATTGTCCATATAATGGTTGTACAATGCACGCTCTTTTTCAAACTTGTTTATGACAAGTTCGTACAAAGCCTTTTTAGCGTGACCGTAACCATAACCACCGGCTTCATAATTTTTACGCATTTGAGCAACTTCATCTTTTGAAGCTAACAACTTATAAATACCAAAAACATTACAGGTATCAGGATCTTTAGGATCTTCAAGCGGTGTGCTATCAGTCTCGATACTCATAATTTGCTTTTTCAATGCTTTGTCAGATTGAAAAATTATGATGGTGTTGCCTTTGCTTTTACTCATTTTCGCACCATCAGTTCCCGGAATATACATCGTTTCCTCGTGAAGTTTCAGCTCAGGAATTACAAAAGTTTCACCCATTTGCGCGTGAAAACGAGAAGCGACATCGCGCGTCATCTCAAGGTGCTGAGATTGATCTTTACCTACCGGAACAATTTCGGCATCATACAACAAGATATCAGCGGCCATAAGCATCGGGTAGGTGAAAAGTCCGGCATTTACATCTTCCAGTCTATCTGCTTTGTCTTTAAAACTATGTGCTAATGTTAAGCGCTGATACGGAAAAAAACAGCTTAAATACCAAGTAAGCTCTGTGGTTTGTGGGATATCGCTCTGGCGGTAGAAAACCGTTTTTTCAATATCAAGACCACAAGCAAGCCATGTCGCGGCAGTAGAATAGGTGTTGTGTCTTAAGGTTTCGCCATTTTTAATCTGAGTAAGCGAGTGCATATCTGCGATGAATAAAAAGGATTCATTTTCAGGCTGATTAGCCATATTGATCGCAGGGATTATAGCTCCTAATAAGTTACCTAAATGTGGTGTTCCCGTACTTTGAACACCTGTTAAAATTCGTGACATGGTTCATTTAAATTTTGCGTAAAGTTACCCCTTTTCAAGTATTAACTCCTTTTAAAATGTCTATTTTTGAGACGTCGGTTTGTATCTGCAAGTCGGCAGAAATCCTATACTGTTGATGTTAAGACTGCTTCAGAAATTACTGATTTTACTTTGGCGCATATGGTTCTATGTGCTCATCATAGTGCCCATTATCATATTGTTGCCCTTTCTACTTATTTCGGTAGCTAAAGACTCCTGGTACCCTTACTTTTTTAAAATGGCTAGGCTGTGGGCACGCATTATTTTATACGGAATGGGCTTTTGGCCAGAGGTAAAACGTCTTGAAAAAACCGAACAGGGTAAAAGCTATATGTATATCGCTAATCACACTTCAATGACAGATATAATGTTGATGTTGAGTAGTGTACGTAACCCTTTTGTGTTTGTTGGAAAACAAGAGCTGGCAAAATTTCCACTGTTTGGATATTTCTACAAACAAACGTGTATTCTGGTAGACCGCGGGGATCCCAAAAGTAGAAGAGCGGTATTTGAAAGTGCTCAAAACAGACTCAACCAGGGGCTTAGTATTTGTATTTTTCCTGAAGGTGGTGTGCCCGATGACACTAGCATAGTGCTTGATACCTTTAAAGACGGAGCATTCAGGCTAGCGATAGATCATCAAGTGCCCATTGTGCCAATGGTGTTTTATGATAACAAAAAGCGTTTTTCTTATGAATTTTTCACCGGTACGCCGGGATTGATGCGCGTAAAAGTCTTGCCATTTATTCAAACCAAAGGCCTAAAAGCGATAGATCGAAAAACTGTAAAAGAGCAGGCCTTTAAAGCTATTCATGCCGAATTGCTAAAAGACCAAGCCTACGCGGAAACCTAAAAAAGTCGCCCTAACCACAAGGCGACTTTTCTTCATCATTGCATATGCAATAATTAACCTAACCAACTAAAAAACTAACCTAACTTCCTGTGCACTGTTAGTTGGCAGTACACAGTTTCTTTTAAAGTTTGAAGATTAAACCAAAGTCCGGCCGGTTGAAATACAGCCAAACTTTGGTTATCTCATCTTCCCCTTTCATATATTTTAAAACCGAATGCTTAAACCGGTGTAAAGACCTAAATAATAGGGTCTGAAATCGCTCACCGATTTGGTATAGGCATTCAGTTGGTATTTAAACATAGGTTCCAGATTGAATTGAATGTGAGGCGTGAATTTATAATCTAAGCCCAAACCAACGTTGGTACTGAAACTAGTATTATTAAGACTGTTTGACGACCCGATGCGAGAAACCAAATTATTATTTTCTTCAAGTGAAATGGAATTGTCATTTAGGAATAGGGTGCTAAAACCACCAATCACTTGAATACCGAATTTGCGATTGAGCAAAGCATATTCAGCTTCAAAAGGAACCTCAATGTAGCCTAATTCTTGACGCAAAGCATTGTTGATACTCGTACCCGCAACCGAAGCGTTACTTGCAAATTCTGCTGCTGAAGAAGCCAGACTTTTATTAGCATCTGCGACTTGAATCAGCTGCGAATTTTGATTATAATCTATACTGCTAATAGATTGCCCCTGAATGCTGGGGGCAAAGTTTACTTGTTCCGTACGGTAGCCCAAATCAACTTTATTCACTCCGGAGCGCACCGTAAGCCTGTCGTTAATGGCATAACTTACTTGAACCCCATAGCTAAAATTCACATCGCCACTTTTTTTGTTATCGGCAAATTCTGCCGCGATCCCAGAGCCACCAAAACTGTTGTAATACACGGGAGCCACCATAGGCGTAATACCCCAGCGTGATGCATCTTGAGATGCTGTATTTGAAGTTTCAGTATCCGCTAGAGCTTCTTCCTCATTTTGCGCGTTTGCAATTTCTTCCAATGAGGGTAATTCATCTGCCGCAGCATTTTCTTGGGATTCGTTTTCAGTAGCCGCAATAGCGGTTGTGTTCTGCTCTGTGTTTGAAGTTTTGTCGTCCTGTGTAGCATTTGCATCATTGCCTTGGTCAGCGGTAGCAATACCTGTTGAAGCAGCAGTGCTGCCAGATTTTTTCGACTCCGAAGTGTTTCGGTTTTGAGTCGTGTTTGATGCTTTACTTTTACCTTGATTTGCTTCCTTAGCTGAAGTAGAGGCAACAGCAGTAGCTTTAGTACTTGAATTAGATTCAGCCTTCTTTTGAGAATTAGAATCTTCAGTGCTTTTTTCTTCGGAAGAAACCACGGCATTGTCCGCAGTTTGCTCAATAGTTTTAGGTGTGCGCTGGTCTTGCTCAGGCGTTTCGGTTTCCTCTAAAACCACTTCTACATCTTGTGCATCTGATGTTGAGAATATAAAGTTACCGGCCATAAAAATTAAGGCCAAGATAGCAGCTGCACCGCTCAATTGAAGCCATAGCGGGATTATTGCGCGTTTTTTTTGCTGCTTGTCTACAATGCCAGCCCAGACTTTGTCATCAGGCATTGCCTCAAAGTCTTTAAACTTTTCCTGAAACAGGCGGTCTATGTTTTTTTGCTCTTTCACCGTGTTGAGGATTGTAGGGTTTCACTCTGCTGATAATTTTCAACTTTTTCTTTTAAGATCATTCGGGCACGCGCCAGATTAGATTTACTGGTTCCTTCACTAATGCTTAGCATTTGCGCGATTTCCTTGTGCGGGTAACCGTCTAGAACATAAAGGTTAAACACCAGCCTATAGCGGTCAGGTAATTCTTGTATTATTTTTAATAGAAATTGAAGCGAGATCTCATTGGTGTCAACAAGAACCTCTTCCTGCTCAATCTGTTCTTCATTTACAAGTTCAAACAAACTCTGTTTACGATACCGTTGCAAAGCGGTATTGATCACAATACGCTTTAACCAGCCTTCAAAAGAGCCTTTGCCTTTGTACTGATGTACTTTTTTAAAAATGGTTAAAAAAGCATCTTGAAGGTTATCTTCGGCCTCCTCATAATTACGAGAATACTTAAGGGAAACCCCAAAGAGCGTGCGAGCGTACAAAGTATACAACTCGGCCTGCGCTTTGGGTTTTTCCTTAGTTAAACCTTTTAAGAGCTTTTCTAAACTCACATTGTTACGTGCTTAAATTACGGTTGCTCTACAGGAACTTCTTGAGTTTCATAAATAGGCTCCCCATTTTCGTCATCGCCTTTATACATTTTAAAGACGTAGGTGTAGCGGTAAATTACATCGAAATTTAAAAAAGTGGAAACCGTGTCGTTTGGTGTGTCAGTACACATATCACTTTCTAAAACCTGACTTATGGCATACACAAAACGGGTGCTGTCTTCTCTAGCGGCTTCAAAATTGTAAAACTCGTGGCACGTTGTAGGTAATACAAACGAAACCGGCAATTGATAGCGCTCGCCGTAGACAAAACTTTCGGGTAACTCATAATCTGCAATCGGGAGCGCTTCATAGCTCACCACTTGCCCTTCATCATCCAGTGAACAACTGGTTATTAAACCTAATAAACCAATTAATAAAAAAACCTTTTTCATCATTAAAATTATCTGCTTTTTGTAAGTAGATACTTTAAGATGAAAAAGGTTGCGTAAGCCGTTTAAAAATTTTTCTAAGCTTCTTTAGCTATTTTAATGGCTTCTTTGATTTTAACTTCAAGTTCTTCTAGGAGATCAGGGTTGTCTTTTAAGATGGCTTTTACTGCATCACGTCCTTGTCCTAGTTTGGTATCTTGATAACTAAACCAAGAACCGCTTTTTTTGATGATTTCATAATCAACACCAATATCAAGGATTTCACCAACTTTAGAAACACCTTCGCCGTACATAATATCAAATTCTGCCTGACGGAACGGAGGCGCAACTTTATTTTTAACCACTTTTACACGGGTTTTGTTTCCTTGTACTTCGCCGTTAGAATCTTTGATCTGTGTAGAACGACGAATATCGAGACGTACCGAAGCATAAAACTTAAGTGCATTACCACCGGTAGTTGTCTCTGGGTTACCAAACATCACCCCGATCTTCTCACGCAACTGGTTGATGAAGATAACAGTACAGTTGGTTTTGCTGATAGATCCCGTAAGTTTACGTAAGGCTTGAGACATCAAACGAGCATGTAATCCCATTTTAGAATCTCCCATTTCTCCTTCGATCTCACTCTTTGGAGTTAATGCAGCAACAGAGTCAACAACAATAATGTCAATAGCTCCAGAGCGAATTAAATTATCTGTAATTTCTAGTGCTTGCTCCCCATTATCCGGTTGTGAAATGATGAGGTTTTCTATATCTACGCCAAGTTTTTCAGCATAAAAACGATCAAAGGCGTGCTCCGCATCAATAAAGGCTGCAATACCACCTTTCTTTTGCGCTTCTGCAATAGCGTGTAAAGTTAGGGTTGTTTTACCTGAAGATTCAGGACCATAGATCTCGATGATTCTACCTTTAGGCAAACCACCAACGCCTAATGCCATATCAAGACCAAGCGAACCTGTAGAAATAGATTCAACTTCAACGATCGCGTTATCACCCATCTTCATTACGGTACCCTTTCCGTAGGTTTTATCCATTTTATCAAGGGTAAGCTTCAGGGCTTTTAATTTAGCTTCTTGTTCTTTGCTCATAGTTTTTGTCTTTAACGCTGATTTTGAGTGCATTTTTAAAGAGTCACTACTAACTATAGCTTCTTTTTTTACACGCTGCTAAAGTACTATTTCTTTTAATGCACGCCAATGAAATCAATCCAAATTATTGGAAAAATTCCTATTTAATTAAATTTTTAAAGAGATTGAACACCTAGAGACGGAATATTTCCGAATAAAATTTAACATCTACCAAAGCAACCTCTTGCGTAAGTATGTATCTAAATGTAAAACCTTATGTGCTATGGTGCAGAAAGTTAAGCAAATACATTGCGTAAATAAGGGCTGTGTCGGCATTCCTTATTTTTGCAGTATCAGATTGGACGGCGGTTAGCGGTATTATGTTGATGAAATCAAATAATATATAACCTGAATTAGCCGTTCAAGAAAAATGCCCCCGAGAAACTCGCGGGCATTTTTTTGTTTTATAGCGAGACAAGTTTTAAAACACACGAGGCTATTCTTGCAGCTAATGACTTAAAAATGCTACTTTTGCGCCACTTTTAACCTTAAAATTAAGTATAGCATGCAACTGTACAACAAATTAAGCGCAAAAGAACGATCAGCATTAATTGATGAGGCAGGCGAAGACCGCTTGACGCTGTCGTTCTATCAATATGCCAAAATTGGCAATCCGCAACTTTTTAGAGATCACCTATTTTTAGCTTGGAATCAAATGGACGTCCTGGGCCGTATTTACGTGGCTCAAGAAGGAATTAATGCCCAACTTTCGGTGCCGGCAAAACGTTTTGAAGAATTTAAAACCTTTTTAGACGGAATTGATTTCTTAGAAAATGTACGTCTCAATATTGCCATCGAGCAAGACGCCAAATCCTTTTTAAAACTCAAAGTTAAAGTGCGTCCTAAGATCGTAGCAGACGGTCTTGATGACGACACTTTTGACGTTACCAATAAAGGTGTTCACGTAGATGCTGCAACCTTTAACGAACTCATCGAGGCAGATGATGTGGTACTGGTAGATATGCGCAACCACTATGAGAGCGAGATCGGGCATTTTAAAAATGCAGTAACACCAGATGTTGATACCTTTCGCGACAGCTTAGATCTTATTGAAGAAGACCTGCGCGATCACAAAGAAGACAAAAAATTGGTAATGTATTGCACCGGTGGAATTAGGTGTGAAAAAGCCAGTGCGTACTATAAACACAAAGGTTTTAAACAAGTCTATCAACTAGAAGGCGGAATTATTGAATACGCACGTCAGGTTGAGCAGTTAAAGCTTGAAAATAAATTTAAAGGGAAAAACTTCGTATTTGACCATCGTCGGGGCGAGCGCATTTCAGAAGATATTATTTCAAATTGCCACCAGTGTGGAAAGCCTTGCGATACGCACGTAAACTGTGCTAACGAAGCTTGTCATTTACTTTTCATTCAATGTGACGAGTGTGCCGAAGCGATGAATCACACCTGTTCAGATGAATGTAAAGAGGTGATCGCTTTGCCTTATGAAGTGCAAAAAGAACTGCGCAAAGGCATTCCTAACAGCAACAAAATCTTTAAAAAAGGAAGATCTGAAAAGCTGAAGTTTCAGAAGAAAGTATAAGAATTGAAGAAGCAACGCAGAAAAAGTCGGTTTTAGGTAACCGACTTTTTTTATGCGCAACAGCTTCCAAAATGCAAAATGCCGCACATTTGCTTTAATCCCCAATTAGAATTACTATATTTTTGCATAGCTAAAATGTTATCTTTAGCAGCAATTAAGACGGAAGCTTTCCGTTGTCAACATATATAAATCATCAAATCCCGGAGTTTTTTAATCTGGAGATTTACAAACATATAGGATCTCATGGCGTGTGGAAATTGTGGTACGACCAAAAACGGTCAACCACGTGGTTGTCAAAATAATGGTACCTGTGGTACCGACGGATGTAACAAACTAACAGTCTTTGACTGGCTTTCAAATATGAGTCTGCCTGACGGGCAGGAACCCTTTGACTTTGTTGAAGTTCGCTTCAAAAATGGTCGCAAAGAATACGTGAAGAACGTAGATAAATTACAGATCAACGTAGGCGAAGTACTGGCGGTTCAAGCGGCTTCGGGTCACGATGTGGGTATTGTTTCATTGACCGGAGAGTTGGTACGCATTCAAATGAAAAAGAAGAAAATCTCCTACACTTCAGACGATTTTCTAAAAATCTACCGCAAAGCCAATCAAAAGGATATTGAAGTTTGGGAAAGCGTAAAAGAGCGTGAAGAAGGCATTAAAGTACGTTCGCGCCAGATCGCTATTCGTTTAGGACTTCAGATGAAAATCTCTGATATTGAGTTTCAGGGCGATGGCTCTAAAGCGACTTTTTTCTATACTGCTGAAGAGCGCGTAGATTTTAGACAACTGATCAAAGAATTTGCACAAGAGTTTAGAACCCGCATCGAAATGCGTCAAATAGGCTTTAGACAAGAAGCGGCGCGTTTAGGCGGAATAGGCTCTTGTGGGCGCGAGCTGTGTTGCTCAACTTGGCTAACAGATTTTAGATCGGTGACCACAAGCGCAGCACGCTACCAGCAACTTTCTTTAAATCCGCAAAAATTGGCAGGTCAATGTGGGAAGCTAAAATGCTGCTTAAATTATGAGTTGGACGCCTATTTAGATGCGCTAAAAGATTTCCCAAAAACAGAACAAAAACTGTATACAGACAAGGGTACAGCGGTTTGCCAGAAGATCGATATTTTTCAAGGGCATCTCTGGTATGCTTATGAAGGCGAGTGGATGAACTGGCACAAGCTCACCACCACGCAGGCCAATGAGATCATTGAAGCCAATAAGAAAAAAAACAAAGTAGCAAGTCTAGAAGAGTATGCTGCAGAACTTATTACAGACGCTAAAGTAGATTTTGGAAACGTTGTGGGGCAAGACAGTTTAACCCGTTTTGACAAACCTAAAAACAGCAGGAAGCGTTCAAAAAACCGTCGTAAAAAAGGAAATTTCCGAAAAAAGGGACCTAAAAAAAATGCATAAATACCTCTGTGCGCTTTTAGTTTTAAGCTGTTTTTGGTCTTGCGATAAAACAGCTGCTTTTCACGAATATAAATCGCTGCCCAAGCATTGGAAAAGCGATTCTGCGGTAACGCTAAAAGTCGATAACGTAGACACTTTAAGTACGTATAATGCGTTTATAACCTTGCGCAATGACAATTCGTATGCCTTTAGCAACGTGTTTTTGATTGCTTCGATGCAATTTCCTAACGGAAAAACCATTACAGATACGCTAGAGTACAAGATGGCAAATCCTGACGGAAGCTGGCTAGGTACCGGTTTTGGTGATATTAAGGAAAATAAACTTTGGTATAAAGAACATATACAATTTAGCGAAGCAGGCAGCTACACCTTTAAGCTGAAGCAGGCAATGCGTCGCAACGGGGACGTAAATCCTATTACTGATTTAGAAGGAATCAGAGATGTAGGTTTGCGTATAGAAAAAACAAAAGAATAGAGATAAAATGGCTCAAAGTAAAAAGAAGCCTGCAAAACAGGCGAAAACTTCAAACCATAAACCCTATATAAAAGGGTTTTGGATTTTGTTTTTAAGCGGATTAGCTGCTGTAATTTTAGTGTTTCTTCTTGCCTCTTGGGGAGCTTTTGGGAAACTGCCCACCTTTGAAGAGCTTGAAAACCCAGAAAGCAATCTCGCTACTGAAATTCTTTCTTCTGACGGAAAAACCTTAGGTAAATTTTATAATGAAAACCGAACTCCGGTAAAATATGAAGACTTGCCGCAAAACCTTGTTGATGCTGTAGTTGCAACCGAAGATAGACGTTTTTATGAGCACTCCGGGATCGATATGCGAGGTACAGCAAGGGCTGTAGCGTTTTTAGGATCAAAAGGTGGTGCAAGTACCATTACACAGCAATTGGCAAAACTTTTATTTTCTGACACTCCAAGCAGCAAGTTTGAGCGTGTGCTGCAAAAGGTAAAAGAGTGGATTATTGCCGCGCGTTTAGAAAGTCAGTACACTAAAGAAGAGATTATTACAATGTATCTCAATAAGCAGGATTTCTTGTTTCAGGCGGTGGGAATTCGTTCTGCTTCAAAGATCTATTTTGACAAAGAGCCTCGTGAGTTGCGTCCAGAAGAATCTGCGATCATCGCCGGGATGCTCAAAAACCCAAGACAATTTAATCCGTATCGGGAGATTTCAAGAGATAAGTCGCTAGAGCGAAGAAATACGGTTTTAGCGCTTATGGCTGAAACCGGAAAAATTACCGAAACCGAGCGCGACAGTCTGATCGCAATGCCTATGGAGATCAAGTTCTCTCCAGAAGGTCACGCAGATGGAATCGCAACCTATTTTAGAGAATACTTAAGAGCCTTTATGTCTGAATGGATCGAAGAAAATCCAAAAGGTGTAGATGCTGATGGTAATGAAGAATATTACAACATCTATCGCGACGGACTCGTAATTACCACAACGCTTGATTCTCGTATGCAACGTTATGCAGAAGAAGCGGTAACCGCACATATGGAAAATCTTCAACGCGAATTTGATCGTCAGAACGAAAAGAATAGTACGGCACCCTTTAGAGATATTAGTAAAGAGGAAGAAGAAGTAATTATCAATCGCGCAATGCGTAATTCTGACCGTTGGAGAAAGATGGCCGCTCAGGATATATCGGTAGAAGATATCAAGGCTTCTTTCGATAAAAAAACTGATATGCGGGTTTTTGTCTGGAAAGACGGTGCAAAAGAAGTGGATACCGTGATGACTCCACGTGACAGTATTTTGTATTACAAACGTTTCTTACGCGCAGGTTTGTTGAGTATGACTCCGCAAACAGGAGAAGTTAAAGCTTGGGTAGGAGGAATCAATTACAAGCATTTTCAATACGATCACGTAAAAACGGGTAGACGACAAGTAGGCTCAACGTTCAAGCCATTTTTATACGCCACGGCCATAGATCAATTACACCTTTCGCCTTGCGATACCGTTCCAGATATTCCGTATTGTATTCCTGCGGGAGAAATGGGAGCTCAAAAGGCTTGGTGTCCAGAAAATTCTAGCAGTGGCTTTAAGGGAATGGTAACACTAAAGTCGGCTTTAGCAAACTCGATCAATACCGTATCAGCGCGTTTAATGCATCGTGTAGGTCCTAAACCGGTTATCAATCTTATTGAAAAACTAGGAGTGGATACAGAAAATATCCCGGAAGTGCCTTCTATTGCTTTGGGTACAGCAGACTTGAGTTTGTTTGAGATGGTCTCGGCATATTCTGCTTTTGCAAATAAAGGCGTTCACGTAGAGCCACAGATCGTTTCGACTATCGTAGATAAAAACGGTACTGTTTTATATCAGAGTGTTCCTAAAGCTAAAGATATTATCAGTCAAGAGTCGGCTTACGTTACCGTTAATCTGATGGAAGGGGTGACCCAGTATGGTTCTGGTGCTAGATTACGCTCAGGTGCGATCAATAACTATGTGTACAACAATGTAGTTACGGGGCATCCTTATGCGTTTAAAAATCCAATTGCCGGTAAAACAGGAACTACACAAAATCAAAGTGACGGTTGGTTTATGGGTATGGTTCCTAACTTGGTAAGTGGTGTTTGGGTAGGTGGCGATGACCGCTCGGTGCACTTCCCTTCAATTACCTATGGTCAGGGAGCAACAATGGCATTGCCAATTTGGGCGGTTTTTATGAAAAAATGCTACGAAGACGAAGAGCTTAAAATTTCAAAAGGAGATTTTGAGCGACCTGAAAACTTATCAATCCGTGTAGATTGTTCGGCCCCGGCAGAAGGTGCGGCACAAGAAGTAGATTTGCCAGATGAGTTGGACTTTTAATCCTTTTTAGAATACCATAAATTACTGCTAAAAGATTGCGGTTAGAAAACGTATTTTGTAATTTTCTTAAACTAAATTGAGAAAATGATAACAAAAACGGTAAACTCGGTTACAGAAGCATTAACGGGCATTGAGGACAATATGACCTTGATGTTAGGTGGTTTTGGGCTGAGCGGTATTCCGGAAAAAGCGATCGAGCAACTCGTTAAACTTAACGTGAAAAATCTAACCTGTATTTCTAATAATGCAGGAGTAGATGATTTTGGTTTGGGCTTACTGCTTCAGAAAAAGCAGATCAAAAAAATGATCTCGTCTTACGTGGGCGAAAATGCTGAGTTTGAACGCCAAATGTTAAGCGGCGAACTTGAGGTCGAATTGATTCCGCAAGGAACTTTAGCCGAACGTTGCCGCGCTGCACAGGCAGGTTTTCCGGCGATATATACCCCGGCAGGCTATGGAACCGAAGTAGCTGAAGGCAAAGAAACCCGAGAATTTGATGGTAAAATGTATGTGCTGGAACATGCGTTTAAAGCCGATTTTTCATTTATCAAAGCCTGGAAGGGAGATACCGCAGGTAATCTCATTTTTAAAGGAACGGCGCGCAACTTCAATCCGCCAATGTGTGGAGCGGCAAAAATCACAGTTGCTGAGGTTGAAGAACTCGTGCCTGCGGGTGAATTAGACCCTAACCAAATACATATTCCTGGAATTTTTGTTCAACGCATTTTTGAAGGTAAAAACTACGAGAAACGCATAGAGCAGCGCACCGTAAGGAAACACAACGACTAACAACTAAACATATATAACAACCAAAAATTAATTTAATAATGGCACATTTAAGATTAGGTGATGTTGCACCAGATTTTACAACAGATACCACAGAAGGAACTATAAATTTTCACGAATGGCTTGGCGACAGCTGGGGGATTTTATTCTCGCATCCGGCAGATTATACTCCGGTTTGTACTACAGAGTTGGGAACAGTAGCCAATTATCACAACGAATTTAAAAAGCGTAATGTGAAGCCTATCGCACTCAGCGTAGATGGCGTGGCATCACACAAAGAGTGGATCAAAGACATCAACGAAACCCAAAATACCACAGTAGATTACCCAATCATTGGCGATGAGGACCGTAAAGTTGCAGAGCTTTATGATATGATTCATCCTAACGCAAGTGAGAAAGCTACGGTACGTTCGGTTTTTGTGATAGGACCAGATAAGAAAATCAAACTTACGTTGACGTATCCACCTTCAACAGGACGAAACTTTGACGAAATTGTACGCGTGATCGATTCGCTTCAGTTGACAGCATACCACAAAGTGGCTACGCCGGCCAACTGGAAGGATGGTGAAGACTGTGTGATCTCGCCAAGTGTAAGTAATGAACAAATTCCGGAGTTTTTTCCTAAAGGGCACACAGAAATTAAGCCTTACTTGAGAATGACTCCACAACCAAACAAATAAGATGCTAGACAAAAACGGAATCGCCAGGCGTATCGCTCGTGAAGTTCAAGACGGTTTTTATGTAAATCTCGGTATTGGCATACCTACATTGGTTGCCAATTATGTACGGGATGATATTGAAGTCGAATTTCAAAGTGAGAATGGGGTTTTAGGAATGGGGCCTTTTCCTTTTGAAGGGGAAGAGGATGCGGATATTATTAATGCCGGTAAACAGACCATTACTACGCTCCCGGGCGCTTCGTTTTTTGATTCGGCTTTAAGTTTCTCTATGATCAGAGGGCAACACGTTGACCTTACTATTTTGGGTGCAATGGAAGTTGCTGAAAATGGGGATATAGCCAACTGGAAAATTCCGGGTAAAATGGTGAAAGGTATGGGCGGCGCGATGGATCTTGTCGCTAGTGCCGAAAATATCATTGTTGCAATGATGCATACCAATCGTGCCGGGCAGTCTAAGCTTTTAAAGCGCTGTACACTACCGCTTACCGGTGTGGGTTGTGTTACTAAAATAGTCACCAATCTGGCGGTGTTAGAAGTTACTGCTAAAGGTTTTAAGCTTTTAGAACGCGCCCCTGGAGTTTCTGTAGAAGAAATCAAGAAAGCGACCGAAGGTACCTTAGAAATTGCTGATGAGGTTCCCGAAATGATTCTAGCATAAATAATTTGTAGTTTATCGATATAAAAGAGTCTTTAAAGAGGCTCTTTTTTTGTCTTTGAACGATGGAGGTTGTTCGTTGAAATACTTGTTTCAGAATTTTCAACGCTGAAAAACACTTAAATTCGGTTGAAAAGCAATAATTTTTAACATTGTTTTGATAAAATCAACTGATTTTGTTTGGAGCAATGAAAAAAAATCCTACATTAGCAGCATTCCAACTCGGTAAGATTTTATAACAACCCTAGGAATTGCAAACAGAGGTTGTTGTTTAGCTTCAAAATAGGAGTATTTTGATGTTATGATTTGTTAAAAAAACCGCGAGGGGAGCCTTGCGGTTTTTATTTTATAGAAACCCTGAATCGTAAGATTCCAATTATAAAAACAAACACCTTTACTATCAAAGGTGTTTTTTAGTCTTAATAATCTATGTTTCATTAAAAGCATCGCCCAATGCGTACACTTACCCAACCCGTGTCTTTCTTCCAAAAAATAACATATAGTTTTAAAGCAACCGTAGCGGTTATTGCAATGCTGTGGTACTTGGTACGTAAAGTGTTTTTCTTTATGTTTTAAATCCCTTTTGGGATTGCATTAATAAGGGCTTGCGTATAATCGCTTTGAGGAGCAGCGTATACCGCATCGGCCTCTCCCGTTTCTTCAAATTGTCCGTTGCGCATTACAATTAAACGATCTGAAATATATTTTACTACAGCCAGATCGTGAGAGATAAACAAATAGGTGAAATTATACTCTTCTTTTAAGGTATTCAGAAGATTGAGCACTTGAGCCTGCACCGAAATATCTAAAGCGGAGACCGATTCGTCACAAACAATAAATTTAGGCTTTACAGCGATGGTACGTGCGATACCTATACGCTGGCGCTGACCTCCACTAAACTCGTGCGGATAGCGGTCATAATGCTCGGGAAGTAATCCTACCTGCTCCAGCAATTTTAAGGCTTCTGCTTTGCGCTCTTTTTTAGATGCATAAAGTTTATGAACTTCCATCGCTTCGGTGATCGCTTGCCCCACTGTTAATCGCGGATTTAAAGAGGAATAAGGGTCTTGAAAAATGATCTGAATATCTCTACGCAGTTTCCGCAAGTCACGGGTTTTTAAACGCGTCAAGTCGGTACCCTGATAAAAGATATGACCAGAAGTCACTTGATCTAACTGAAGAATTAAATTTCCTAACGTAGATTTTCCGCAGCCGCTTTCACCCACAAGCCCTAAGGTTTCGCCTTCGAAAATCTTAAAACTCACATCATTCACAGCCTTGATGGTTTCTTTTTTACCAAAGAATGAAACGTTACTATAATACTCCTTTTGAGCATTTTTAATCTCAAGCAACGGAGTTTTTGAATACAGTTTTTGGTGTTTCGCTGTTCTTACCGCCTCGCTTACCGCAGGCGCCATTGGCTTTTGATTTAAAAAATCAGCTACCGTAGGGAGTCGCTCCAAACGCTCTTTTGTAGAGGGTCGGGCATAAATAAGGGCTTTAGTGTATTCTTCCTTAGGATTTTTAAAAATTGACACCGAACTCCCACGCTCAACGATCTTCCCTTTATACATCACGATAACACGGTCGGCGATCTCGCTCACTAGCGAAAGGTCGTGCGAAATAAACAGGATGCTCATTCCTGTTTCCTTTTGAAGCTCTTTTAAGAGCAGAATAATTTCTTTTTGCACCGTTACATCAAGTGCGGTCGTAGGCTCGTCTGCGATGAGCAATTTAGGTTTACAGGTAATTGCCATTGCGATCATCACACGTTGTTTTTGACCGCCGCTTATTTCGTGCGGATACGCCTTAAAAACGCTCGCCGGTCTTGGTAATTTTACCTGCTCAAAGAGTCTTAATGTTTCAACTTTGGCTTCTTGGGCTGATAGTTTTTTATGACGTTGCAGTATTTCGGTGACTTGTTTACCGCAGCGCATCGAAGGATTGAGCGAACTCATAGGTTCTTGGAAGATCATCGAGATCGCGTTGCCTCGTATTTTCTGAAGTTCTTGGGTAGAGTAGTTGAGCAAATCTGCACCTTCAAAAAGAATTTCTCCGGAAGAAATGTCAACACTCTTTTGAGGCAATAAACCCAAAACAGCAAGATTGGTTACCGATTTCCCGGAGCCTGATTCCCCAACGATTCCCACAATTTCGTTAGGAAGAACATCAAAACTAATGTCGTGTAAAACCGCATTGGTGGTGTTACGGGATTTAAATCCCAGACTTAGATTTTTAACCGAAAGAAGTGGCGCTTGATTCACATTTTAAAAGTACAATTTATCTGAAGCAATCTAGACGGAAGTGACCTCGTTTTCTTGCAGCAATTGCTCGTTACGCAACCGCAGGACGATTTGTGCAACAGCCACCACATCACGCTCACAATATTCTATAATACGTTTGATATCTTTCTCTTTGTAGAAAACTTCACAAACCTGACTGCCGTCGATATCGGTTTTGGGAGATGGAATATTTAAAATTTTGGTGAGTAATTTTAAAGAGGTGTAATGTTTGTAGTCGCCAAATTTCCACAGTTCTAACGTATCCAAATGCGGAACTTCCCAAGGTTTCTTTCCAAATAGATCCAGCTTAAACGGAAGCTTTATTCCGTTGATGATCATTCTTCTTGCAATAAATGGAAAATCGAATTCTTTCCCATTATGGGCACAAAGTACGTGTTGTGGTTTATTGTAATGCTCGGTCAGTAATTTTTTAAAAGCCAGCAGCTGCTGCTTTTCATCCCCTTGAAATGAAGTCGTTCTAAAGCTTCGGCCTTGTTCTGTGTTGTGAAAATACCCTACAGAAATACAAACGATCTTACCAAATTCTGCCCAGATTCCGGCACGGTCGTAAAAAGCTTCAGCGGTAAATTCGTCTTTTCGTTGATACTCGGTTTTATCACCGTAAAGCTGTTGTAATTCGGGATCCAAATCGCTGAAATGCTCGTGCTGCGGAACCGTTTCAATATCTAAAAAAAGAATGTTTTCAAGCTGAAGTCGGGAGATCATAGTCAATTCATTTTATAAGCTTCTTCAAGATAGGCGTCCATTTCATCAGGATAACCGGTCGCATTGGTTTTACCACGGCTGTGGCCCAGACGCACGACAATAAGATCATCTTCAGGAATCACCATCACATACTGACCCAAGTGCCCGCGCATCATAAAGACTTTTTTATCCTTAAAATCTTTCAGCCAAAATCCGTAGCCGTAAGGTTCGCCTTCAAATCTTGGTGTGATCGATTTAGCTACAAACGCTGAGTCTAAAATTTGTTGGCCATTCCATTCACCATAATCTTTATACAGTTTCCCTAAACGGGCAAAATCACGAGCGTTTGAGGCAATACAGCAATATGCTTTGACAAGGCCGCCTTCTTCACTGTCTAATTGCCAAAGCGCATCTTGATTGGCGCCAAGCGGCTTCCATAAACTTTCAGAAAGATAATCGGCTAGTTTTTTACCAGTGGCCCGCTCTAAAACCATCGCGAGTAATTGCGTGTTTCCGCTGAGGTATTTATATGCGGTTCCCGGTTTTTCTTTCATTCCCAAACCGAGCATCACGGGTTCTAGATGGTCATCAAAGTACGCACGCGTCGTCACAGAAAACGGACTGTAATATGACTCGTCCCAATTGAGTCCGCTGGCCATCGATGCTAAATCGCCCACGGTCATTTGCGCTGCAGTTCCTTCTGAATATTCTGAAATAAAATCACCTACAGGCTGATCTAAACTGTTTATGTAACCATCTTTTATGGCTTTTCCCAACAATGCCGAAACATAACTTTTGGCCATCGAAAAAGAATTGCTTTTAGAATCCTGACCAAAACCATCATAATAATCTTCAAAAACAATACTGTCATTTTTGATCACCATATAAGCGATCGAACCAAACTCTTTATGAGTCTGCATCAGCTCATCGCTCAGGGTGTAGTTGTTGTAATTTTTGGCTTGCGGCCAGGGTTGCGCAGTTCCTGCTTCAATGGTGGTGTTGTCAAACTTTCTATAATCCTCGAGGTAGGCCGTGGTGTGACCCGTGAAATATATTGTGCGCACGGCTTTGATCAAATAGTCGTAATCAAACACATACAATGCGATGATGAGTATGAGGATCAGGCTGATTAAGCTTAAAAAGATGCGTTTGAGTATTTTCATAACTTAAAGATACCCAAAAAATTAAATGCGGAACGTTTAGAAAAGCGATTGCTGCGTCACCGGACTTTCGTGCGCTAATAACCATTTTTTACGCCAGATGCCGCCAGCGTAGCCGGTCATAGATTGGTCACTGCCAATGACGCGATGACAAGGAATGATGATAGCAATAGGGTTTTTACCATTTGCCGAAGCAGCAGCGCGAATCACTTTGGGATCGCCCAGATTTTTAGCCATTTGTAAATACGAAGTGGTTTTTCCGAAGGGAATCTGGCTGAGTTCTTGCCAAACGCGTTTTTGAAAATCGGTGCCTTGCGGGTTTAGTTTAAGGTCAAAATCAGTGCGATTTCCATCAAAATATTCTTGTAGTTGAGACACAGCTGTTTTTAAAGCATGCGGAATTTTTTCGCTCTGCGGAAATTCGTCCTCCAAAAAAGTTACCGATGAGATTCCGTTTAGATCACCGCTGATTTCAAGCGTTCCCAGTGGAGAAGCTATAAAGACTTGATTCATTCTGAAGGTTTATCAGTATCCGGTCTGTCTTCGTGTTTGACATCGGTGTCGTGCTGCGGAGAAAGTTTTACCTCTTTAACCGGTTCTGGAGCTCGGTCTAAAACGATCCCCATACGTTTTGCGCGTCGTTCCCAGTTTTTACGCGCTTGTACCTGCATATCTTCGATATCGTCGCTCTCATCCATAATCTCGAGTCCAAGAAGGGTCTCGATGATATCCTCCATAGTGACGATACCAATGGTATTTCCAAATTCATCGGTTACTAAAGCCAAATGCCCACGACTCGAAACAAAGGTGTCAAAAAGCTGTGGAATAGGTTGGTCTGCATCTACGATCAAAATATCACGTCTGATGTCTGCTAGCGTTTTTTCACCGCGTTCTTCAACAATTTCTTCAAGAACATCGTCCTTAAGAATAAAACCGGTGATGTTATGCGATTTGTCTTTAAAAACCGGAATTCGTGAAAATTTTAAATGGGGGTGTTGCTTCTGAAATTCTTTGAGGGTAATGGTCTCATCTTCTGAAATAACCACCGGAAAAGGCGTCATCACGTCTTTGGCCATCACCGATTTAAAAACCAGCAAGTTCTTAATTACAGTAGTCTCATTGTCCTCAAAAACCCCTTCTTTTTCGGCAGCATCAGTGAGCGCCATAAACTCTTCACGACTCATCGTGCCTACGTGCGCTGATTTACCTACGAGTTTGGTGACTTGCATTAAAAGCCATAAAACGCCGGTGTATTTTAGAAGAAGCAAAATGATCTTAAGGGATTTTGCGGTGAAATTCCCCAAGGATTTCCAGTAGGTTGCACCAATGGTTTTCGGGATAATTTCTGAAAGAACTAAGATCGCCAAGGTCATTACTGTTGAAACTAAACCAACAAAATTGATTCCTAAGATGTTGACATCGTAGCCAGATTCTGCAGCCATTTTACCGGCTTGATCGCCCACTAAAATTGCACCTACGGTATGCGCAATTGTATTTAAGGTAAGAATGGCGATAAGCGGCTTGTCAATATCCTTTTTAAAATTGGCTAAAGTTTCGGCATATTTTTTTCCTTCTTTGGTTTTTATTCGGATAAAACTAGGCGTTATACTGAGTAAAACAGCCTCAAGAATAGAGCAGAGAAACGAGAAAAAAATCGATATAAATGCAAAAGCGATGAGTAAAGCCATTGGTTAGGTTTGATTTGTGATAAATATAATATAATTCAAAAACTCTTAGCCAAGGCTTAAGAAAAGCTTATAATCATTTCTTCTTGCTTCTGGATAGGTATTCTCCTAAAGGAACATCAAAACCAACTCCAATCATTGGATATTTAAAAGGCGCTTTATCATCAATAAGAGGAATACTAAAGGTAACATTAAAATCTAATGCATTGTAAAAACGGATGCCCGTACCCACCCCAAATTGTGCATAATCAAAGTTTTGATCTGTTGTGGTATTGGCTACGGTGTAAAGCAATCCGGAGCCATAAACCATGGTGTACCACTCATTTATAAAAGGTGATTGTTTGCTTAAGTAAATGTCACTAGGAACTGTATTGGTGTAATCTGAAATTCTTTTAAAATCCAGAATTTTATAAGAGACACCCAATTTTTCCGAAGCGAGACCGACTGATTTTTCAGAGCCTAAAATTGCAGTCTCACCAAGAATAATATTTTGATTAATACCAATACCCAGATAAAAGCCCCAATTTGAGGTATCATTTTTATCATAATAGTTTTCAAGTTCTACTAGAAAAGAAGCGACATCTACATCTATTTTTTGGTTTTTGGTGTCGATAAGGGTGTATTTATCAACCGCATTTGAAAACAGATTATAGGCGTTTTTAAATTCACCTTGGGGTAGCTCTGCATAGATTTTTTCATTGCCTTCTCGAAAAAGGTTAAGTATACTTTCAAAGGTTTGAGCTTTGTCTAAGTTGTCAAGATTGGAGATGAAATTAAATAGACTAAGTGCGTGCTTAATTTTATCAGAGTCCAAACCTAAATCAGTTAGATCACTTTCTTTTTGTAAAAGTGCTTGTGCTTTTAAAAGTGGTATCCCCGCCAGCAATTTTTCTTTTAGGCTGTTAATCTTTATAGAATCTGTCAAAATGTTTTGTATTCCAATAATTTCAGGTAAGACATAGTTTTCTAAATATTCAATGTCTCCCATATGTATGTCATTTTGCTGATTAAACGAGTGAATTTTTAAATAAAGGTCTTTAATGAAACCTGCAACTTTAACCGAGTGAATAGAATCAGACTTTGTAATAAACTTGTTTTTCAACAGGAAATCTTCATATTTTTTGAATTCCTGCTTATAAAAAGTATTTGTGTTAGCCAATATGGCTTCTCCTTTTTCAGTCAAATCTTCTTGCTGAATTTCCTCTCTTTTAATTCTCTTTTCAATCTCTATCTTACATAAATTAAGTTCTTTAATATATTCATCAACTGCTGATAATGTAGAATAATCCTTATTTAATTTTTGAATTCTATCCTTTTTAATAGAGTCTACATGAGTTTTGCTTAGAATTTCTTTAAAGGCATAAATCTTTAAATCTAAATAGGTATATTTTGTTTTCTGCCACTTTTTAAGTTTTTCTTCGATTCTATTTAGTACATTATTTAAGTCTAAATTTTCTTTGGTCAATTCTATATTTATAGAGTCGTTGAGATTGGCAAACTTTTTTACAGCTTTTATTCTCTCTAATTCAGTTTTTGTAAAAATTAATTTTTGATGGTATTCACCAAGTGATTCTAAGCTTTGTTCATATAGATTTATTTCCTTTGAATCTAACAAATTAGTATTTAAAATTTCACCGAGAGAAGATTTATTGTTTTTTACAAAATCATTAATGTATTTATACTTAATGTTTTCTATTAAAGTTGACCCTTGGATAGAATCAACATTAATATTTGTTACTAAATTGTGGAGTATATCATAGTTTGAAATGTAGACTTGGAGTTTCTTAGAAATTTCATCTTTTAATCTCCGTAAATCCTGTCTTTGCTTTGAAGAATATTTTGAAAGCTTTGGGTTTGAATGGTAATCCACTTTTCTTTTAAAAAATCCTTTTTTTTGTAGTGTGTCGTTTTGAGATAATGAGGTAGCTACAACATCTAAGAGAAGTCCAAAGTCAATCGAAGTATCTTCTTGTGAAGTAATGTTGGCTGAATCGTAATTTAAATTACGTCTAAGAAGAACTTTTCTCAAGCGATCCTCAGGACTACTTCTTAAGATGCTTTTAATAGAACTTCTTGTTTCTTTAGTTAACCACTTTAATTTTTTTTTATCTGTCTCTTTTTTGTCAAGAATAGACTCTATACTGGTGTATTTGTTAGCAAGAACTTCAATGTAATTATTGTCAAAATTTTTATTCTCATTAAGAATTTCTTTAATACAGGAAAATGATTTCTCGTCTAATGTACTTAATGCATTATCAAACTTTTCACGATTATCTTTGACCAAATATGATTTAATAAGATCGATAGAACTATTATAAATGGCAGTCTCTATATTTTCAATCTCAAAAGCAGATTGAACTATTTTATTTTTTATGAAATCTGTTGAGATTAGATCTTCATTCTCATTACTATTGAAAACCTTTCGCCTCAGGCGTTTAATTCTTCTAGGCTCATCTAGGAAATTCGTCCCTATATTTGACTGGATAAGACCAATGTCTTTAAAATTCTGGAGGTCTTTCTCGTGCACAATTTGATAAGCGGAAGTAAATCCTAAGGCCAAAGAATAATTAGTTAAAATTTCCATTAATTCGCGCCTTATGACTTCAGGATTTTTTTCGTTAAGCAGAATGTGTAAGGCATTTTGTAAATAGAACTTGGTAGTATAATTCTGCTCAGGAAATAGATCAAACATAAAGCGTTTAAGAGCCTCTTGTTTAAGTTCTTGCTGTTTTTCTATAATAAGCTCTGTGAGTAATTCAACATCAATCGAACCTTTAGAATATGAGGTTAATGCATCAAGGCCAACTGATAAGGTAGGATCTGTTTGGGCTTGAGATAGCGTTGAAAGCGATAGGCTTATCAGAAAAAAGAAAATGTGTTTCATGGTGGTTAGTTGTTGGTAACCACCAAATTACAAAAATGTTAATGAAAGTATAAAGGGTGTAATCACCCTTTTAACTAATCAACTTCACGACATCTTTTGCAAAATAACTCGCGATAAGGTCTGAGCCGGCACGTTTGATCGCGTAGGTTTGTTCAAGAACTACAGCGTCGTGATCAAGCCAACCTTTTTCGGATGCGGCTTTGATCATTGCATATTCACCACTTACCTGATACACAGAAACCGGAATATTCACCGCATTTTTAATATCGCGTACGATATCCAAATAGCAAAGACCCGGTTTTACCATCACGATGTCTGCGCCCTCGTCAACGTCCATCAAGGTTTCTTTAATGGCTTCTTCACGGTTGGCGTAATCCATCTGATAGGTTTTTTTATCTTTTGGAACATCTTTAAGGTCTACCGGAGCACTGTCAAGCGCATCTCTAAACGGACCGTAAAAAGCCGAAGCATATTTCGCAGAATAACTCATAATCCCAACATCATGATGTCCTTCATCTTCAAGAAGGGTGCGCATTTCAAAAATGCGACCGTCCATCATATCGCTGGGCGCAATAAAGTCAGCACCGGCATTGGCGTGTGATAATCCCATCTCGGCAAGAACCGCACTCGAGTCATCATTAACGATCTTTCCGCCGCCTACGATTCCGTCGTGACCAAAAGAAGAGAAGGGGTCAAGGGCCACATCGGTCATGACTACCATTTGCGGCTCGGTTTCCTTAACCGTTTTGATGGCGCGTTGCATCAATCCGTCTGGGTTTAAGGCTTCGGTACCGGCGTTGTCTTTTAATTTATCGTCAACTTTCACAAAAAGCAAAACGCTTTTAAGACCCATTTTCCAGAGTTCTTTAATCTCCTTCTGAAGATTATCTAAACTCAAGCGGTAATAGCCCGGCATTGATGCGATTTCGTCTTTTACACCTTTTCCTTCTACCACAAAAAGCGGAACGATAAAATCACTTGGGGTTACGATGGTCTCACGCACCATTGCGCGTAACGCTTCTGAAGTACGTAATCTTCTATTTCTTCTTAATGGGAACATAATATTCTTTTTTCTTAATTCTTATTTCAATTTTTTACACCCAATCCTTAGGATTTTCTAAAACGTTTACCAGTTGCGCCTCGGGGCTTCTCGGCTCGGGATGGTGATCGTAGCGCCACTGTACTGCCGGCGGAAGACTCATCAAAATACTTTCAATTCTTCCGTTAGTTTTTAAACCGAAAAGTGTGCCTTTGTCGTGTACGAGATTAAATTCTACATAACGTCCACGACGTACTTCTTGCCAATTGCGCTCTTTTTCGCCGTAGGCTAGATCTTTTCGCTTTTCTAAAATAGGAGCGTAGGCCGTGAGAAAACTATCGCCAACCTCGGTCACGAAGTTGTACCAGTCTTGCATTGAGCGTTCATCGGTAGCTTTAAGGTAGTCAAAAAATAAGCCGCCAAGACCACGGGCTTCCCCACGATGACTGTTGTAAAAATACTCGTCACAACGCTTTTTATACTGCGGGTAAAAAGCAGCATCGTGCGCATCACAAGCTGTTTTACACGTCTGGTGAAAATGCTGTGCATCTTCTTCAAAAAGATAATAAGGCGTTAAATCTTGCCCGCCACCAAACCAAGAATCTACAAGGTTTCCGGCTTTGTCGAGCATTTCAAAATACCGCCAATTGGCGTGCACTGTTGGCGCGTACGGATTTTTAGGGTGAATGACGAGACTGAGTCCGCACGCAAAAAAATCAACGTCACCTACCTTAAAATACTGTTGCATCGCCGGGGCTAGTGGGCCGTGCACTTCAGAAATATTAACGCCGCCTTTCTCGATCACATTTCCGTTCTCGATCACTCGGGTGCGCCCACCGCCACCTTCTTCACGTTGCCAAAGATCCTCTTTAAAGGTAGCCTTGCCATCAATAGCTTCAAGCTTTGCGGTGATCTGATCTTGCAGGTTTTTTATATAGCTAACAAACTGTTCTCTCATAAAATTTTATTTGTGGTCTTAACGCGTGGCGATAGAAGATTTTTGTGCACGATTAATGAGTTTGACCTCAATTAATGCTAGAATTAAATAATAAATACAACCAAGACATAAAGCTGTTTTGGGATCTTCGTTGAAAAGTCCACCACTACTGTTTTGTTCAAAATAGCCCGATTGTTTTAAAAAGGGTTCATTTAAACCTAAATCGGGTAAAATAGATTGGCTAAACAGGACTACAAATATCAAAACAAAATAGATGCCTGCTGCCAGAATAGAGGTTAAAATAGCCCGGGAGCGTATCGCTTCGGAAACATCAGAAAACGCAAAACGCATTCTGTTTAGCATAATGAGCAAATAGCTGACAATGATAAAAGGATTGTTTCCGGCTTTAAAAAATCCGTAAGCGAAAACTCCGTAAAAGGGAAAAAACAGGAACAAGGACATTTTACGGGGTGCCAGAGCCATAAAAACACCACTATGTACCAGAATAAATTCAAAGGTTATAAAAAGCGTAAGTGTGGTGATGGTATCAATATCCCCATACTGCGGCCAGCACCAGAATTTAAAATATTGAAAGGCCAGCAAAAGATTCATGGCCACGCCAGTGTAGACTAATGAGGTGTCATATTTTTCTAAAATACGCATCATAGACTTTGCTTTTTAAGAAGCTGAAGGGTAGTCGTACTTGCGGCAGTTACCGAAATAGGCAACACCAAAATAATTCCCACAAACGGAATGAGCAGAAACAGCATAAAAACGATACCGTTTCCGGTGGCAAAACCGCGATGCGCTTTAACAAAGTTGATGCTTTCGCGATAGCTAAAATGGCGTTCCAGTGTATAGTCCATATTCCCAAAACCGGCATAATAGGCCTGAATCAGAAAGAGACTTGCAGTTGCCAAAACCCCAACCACAGGAATCAGGCTCAAAAGCAAAAAAGGAATGCTCAAAAGTAGTTCCCAGGCTAAATTGCGCAGGTTGATCTTAAGACCGCGTAAAAGCTGACTCGCATTTGAAGTGTTGCGATGTTGATGCACATTAGCATATAAATGAGCTTCTATTTTCTCTGAAACCGGACTCATAAACGGAGCGGACAAGGCCATTACAATATGTTTGTAAGCGATGAGGCCGAGAGCAATGATAAGGAGCGCGCCGGCAATATCGCTTATGGTGCGTACAGTGCTGGCACCCCATTCCCAGATCCATAAGGAAGAAATCAGGCCTCCAAGATCGTCAGAAAAGCCATAAGCACTAAAGCCAATACTTAAAGCCGTAATAAAGCTAATGAGCATGGGGACTGCAAAATATTTCCACAGGTTTAGCTTACTTATGAGCGGCAGCGCATCTTTGTAAGCTAAGAGTCCGTTGAGCAAAGCTTTAATCATGACTTAGGAATATAAACCAATTTATTTTGGTGATTTTCTGCTTCAGCAGGACTGGCTATTGCGATCGCATTTTCGGCAGCTTCCCGTAAAAAATGAATTGCTTCAGCTTCAGGTCTGTTTGCAAACATGCGAAGGGCTTGAATACCAAACGCATTGTTGTGCAAATCCATCACACGATCCATTTTTCGGTTTACAAAAAGTTCTTCGTGTAAATCTGTAAAACGTTGAGCCCAATCTTGCGCCTGGCGCAGGCTTTGTGTTTTTTTGTACACCGCCTGGCCTAAAAGAATATTCCAAACGGCGTGTCTAAACGCATTTGCTTTATTGCTTTTATGGTGGATGTTTCCGTAGTATTTAGTGGCGATGCTCAAGGCTTTTTTTGAGGCCTTTGCCGTCAGAAAAACGTATCCCGGGTTTTGAACAAAAAGACCCGCCAGCTTAAAAAGCTGAGAAAAACTCAATCCTTTTAAACGGGCAAGTATGCTCATCGCTCAGCTTTGTATTCTTTTACGGCTTCAATAAACGCACCGGCGTTTTCTAGCGGAATATTCGGTAGAATACCATGGCCTAGATTCACAATGTATTTGTCTTTTCCAAAAGCGTCGATCATTTCGGTAACCATACGTTTGATTTCCGCCGGAGGCGAAAACAAGCGCGTAGGATCAAAGTTTCCTTGAAGCGTAATGTTGCCACCGGTTAGGTAGCGTGCATTACGAGGGCTGCACGTCCAATCTACACCTAAGGCTGAAGCACCACTTTTTGCCATTTCGCCTAGCGCAAACCAGCAGCCTTTTCCGAAAGCAATCACCGGAATTTCTTCTTTTAAAGCATCAATGATCTGCTGGATGTATTGCCAACTGAATTCTTGATAATCTACCGGAGAGAGCATTCCACCCCAGCTGTCAAAAACCTGAACAGCATTTACACCGGCTTTTACTTTCTCTTTTAAATACAAAATCGTGGTATCTGTAATCTTCTGAAGCAGTGCGTGTGCAGCTTCGGGCTGAGTAAAACAAAACTCTTTTGCGATATCAAAGTTTTTTGAACCTTGACCTTGCACGCAATAGCATAAGATCGTCCACGGGCTACCGGCAAAACCAATCAACGGAATCTCGTCGTTGAGTTTCTCTTTGGTCATTTCGATGGCGTCCATCACATAACCTAGTGTGTCGTTAATGTCCGGTACGATCACACGATCTAGGTCTTTGTGAGAACGAATAGGATCTGGCAACCACGGCCCAATGCCAGGTTTCATCTCTACGTGAATATTCATCGCCTGCGGAATCACCAAAATATCACTGAATAAAATCGCGGCGTCCATCCCGTAACGACGTATGGGTTGCACGGTGATCTCACTGGCAAGCTCTGGAGTTTGGCAACGAGTAAAAAAGTCGTATTTCGCTTTGATCTCTTGAAATTCGGGTAAATAACGTCCCGCTTGACGCATCATCCACACCGGAGGGCGCTCTACCGTTTCTCCTTTTAATGCTCTTAAAAATAAATCGTTCTTGATCATAATAGTTTCTTGTCGTCTCGAGCGCACCCGAGGTTAGTTTAAAGCCTTAACCGCTCGCGCAATAACACTCTCGATGGTAGTGGCGTTGGCAACGGTAACGTTTTGGGTATGTTTTTGAACTTCGGCGGCGGTGGTGTTACCAATGCAAACCGAAAGCATATTCTTAAAATGATTTACAGCCGAAAAACTTTGTACTCCAGACGGACTGAAAAAAAGAACGGCGTCAAATTCCTTTTTAAATTCTTGCGGATTACTTTTTGTTTTATAGCAAACGATTTCCTCAAAAGATATTTGATTTTTAGTCAAATGTTCCGGAAGTTCGTCTCTTCTTATTGCACTACAAAAGAATGAAAAATGCGCGTTTTTGTAGTTTTTCACGATGAAATCGGCCAAATCTGCTGCATTTTGAGCGGTTTTCACCACTTTAAAACCTTTTTTGATTAAGGAACTTTCGGTTTTAGAACCTACGCAAAAACAGCTGAACGTTTCGATATTCAGATCGGGTTGCGTCTTTAAAAAAGCCTGAACCCCATTTTTACTCGTGAAAATCAGATTTTCTAAGTTCTTCGGAAATTCAACATCCAGAAATTCAATTTGAATCGCATCATATTCAACCACCGAAAAACCAGCGCCCAAGATCAAATTCTTTTGAGCAGAAGTGAGTTTTTTTGTGGAAAGAATGCTTTTCATTGTTGAGGATGAGGGTTTTAAATTTCTTTCTTAATAGCTTCCATCAATTCGCGACCGCCTTCTTCTAGAATTTTTAAAGCACATAGCGCACCAAAATCCTGACATTCTGAAACCGGAATGCTTTCTTTGATCTCTAATTTTTGAGTTCCATCCAGACTGAAAAGTGCGCCGTGAAAATGAATATGGTCGTCTTCAATTTTTACGATCGCACCAATAGGAGCGGTACAACCACCTTCTAATTTCCGAAGAAATTCCCGCTCTACTTTGGTGCTTAATGCTGCATCAGCATCATTGAGTTTAGCACAAGCTTCCTTGCAAAAAACATCATTATCCATTACTGCGATCACCATTGCGCCTTGTGCCGGAGCCGGAATCATCCAGTCTAAAACTTCGTGATTTTCGGGCTTCAAGTTAATGCGTTCTAAACCGGCTTTTGCAAAAACAGCTCCCGCCCAATCATTATCGGCTACTTTTTGCAGGCGGGTGTTCACGTTTCCGCGTAGATCAACCACCTGATGCTTTGGGTATTTATTAAGCCATTGCGCTTTGCGGCGTAAACTTCCCGTAGCAATGGTAACAGAATCTGAAAAATCTGTAGTGTTTTTATCACCTTTAAAAACAAAAATATCTTCGGTAGCAGCACGCGGTAAAACCGCTCCTTGCACAATGCCTTTAGGGAGTTGCGTGGGAACATCTTTCATAGAATGCACCGCGATATCTACGTCGCCATTGATCATCGCAACATCAAGAGTTTTGGTGAAAATACCGGTGATTCCTAGTTCGTAAAGCGGTTTGTCAAGGATAAGATCTCCGGTTGATTTTACCGAGACCAACTCGGTTTTATAACCTAAAGATTCCAATTGATTCTGTACGGTGTGTGCCTGCCAAAGCGCTAGTTCGCTATCGCGGGTACCTATGCGTATGGTTTTTGCCAAAGCTTAGTTATTTTGAAGTTTAAACACTTTTTGAATCAACTCCAGACTTTCGGTATTTGAAAAATCCTCGGTTTTTAAGTGTTTTGCAAACTGAGTAGTAATTTTTTGAATGATGCGCTCGCTTATGATTTCGGCTTGTTCTTCATTAAAACCATCAATTTTTTTGCGCTGATTGTCGATCTCTCCATCTTTAAAATCGGCCAATTTCATCTTTAAAGCGCGAATGGTGGGAGCAAATTGGCGCGCGGTTAACCACTCGTAAAATTCCTCTTGAATTTCCTCGATGATAGCTTCTGCCTGTGGCAATTGCTTTTTGCGGCGATTGAGCGTATCGTTGGTGATTTTTGAAAGTTGGTCAAGATGCACCAAGCTTACGCCGTTTACTTCTTCTACGTTTTCATTCACATTTTTCGGAATGCTCAGATCAAGAATAAGTAAGGGTTTCTTGAGGTACAAAAGCTCCTTTGAAATGGTAGGCTTTTGTGCGCCTGTTGCCACAATCAGCACATCTGCTTGAGCGATTTCCGACTGAATATCAGCGTAATCCTTTACAATAAGATTAAATTTCCCCGCGATACGTTCGGCTTTGTCTTTGGTGCGGTTGATGAGCGTGATGTGATCGTTTTTGGTGTGTTTTACCAAATTCTCACAGGTGTTACGCCCAATTTTTCCGGTACCGAAAAGCAAAATGTTCTTCTCTGAAATAAAAGGAACACGGGATAACATATATTGAACCGAAGCAAAACTCACTGAAGTTGCCCCGCTCGAAATATTGGTTTCATTTTTTATGCGCTTACTCGCCTGAATCACGGCATTGATCAATCGCTCCATAAACGGATTGACCAAATTGAGTTTTTTAGCGCGTTTAAAGCCGCTTTTTAACTGACTTATAATTTCAAAATCTCCTAGAATCTGACTGTCAAGACCGGTGCCTACTTTAAAAAGATGCTCAACGGCTTGCTCGTTTTTGTATTCGTAAGAGACCGCTTTAAACTCTTCAATGGTGCCGCGCGTGTGCTCGCATAACAATTTGATGAGGTCTAAAGGTTCTTGAGCAAAACCATACAATTCGGTACGGTTGCAGGTAGAAATAATACTCATGCCTTCAATACCTTCCTCGTGAGCGCGACTTAAAATCGCTTCTTGAATGGTACTATCAACACTAAAATGCCCGCGCGTTTCAGCATCAGCTTTTAAATAGCTTAAGCCGATGGCGAAAAAATCACCGGGATAAGCCGGGTAAAAATGTCGTTTGCCGTTTGTATTCATAAGTTCGGGTGCAAATGTATTTCGGTAAAGCTTCAAAAAATAACGCTAGAGGTATGATTTTTAACGATGACCGAATAAATTGCCCTTTTTTTGAGGAAAATGCTGCAAATGGGCTAATTTAGTGAGGTGTTGTAAGATGAAGAAACGATACTGTTTAGAATAAATCTAAATAAAGTTTATTTTTAAAGTTATGGAAGCAGTCAAAAATATCGCTACAGGTTTATACAGTGAAACCACCATTGAAGAGGGTTTTTTTATTCTAAAATTTAATAATGAAACCACTGAAGCCCAACAGATAGCCCGTGAAGTTGATAGTAGTTTTATTCAATTTCATTTTTGTGCAAAGGGTAATTCGGTCTTTCAATTTAATGAAGGGAATTACAAACTTCCGCTTGCTGAGGAACATTCTTTATTACTGTACAATCCGCAACGGGATTTACCCATTAATCTGGAGATCGCTCCGGATAGTTGGGTGATTTCGGTGTTTATTTCGATAAAAAAATTTCATTCCCTCTTTTCAAGGGAGGCCGATTTTATCACCTTTTTAAGTGACGAAAATCGAGACCGAAAATATTACAAGGACGGTTTGATCTCACCTTCCATGGCGATTGTGCTCAACCAATTGATGAATTATAACCTGCATCCTTCGGTCAAAGCGCTGTACTTTAAAGGGAAGGTTTATGAATTGATCAGCTTGTATTTTAACCGTCCGTCTGAAGCTGATGTGGAGCAGTGTCCGTTTTTGGTAGATGAGGATAATGTAGCAAAGATCAAACACGCTAAAGACATCGTGATCGCACGAATGGCCGAACCGCCATCACTACAGGAACTCGCTGATGAGATCAATCTTAGCCTCAATAAACTCAAAGAAGGTTTCAAACAGATCTATGGGGATTCGGTTTATAGTTTTTTATTCGATTATAAGATGGAAGTTGCCCGCCAGTTGCTGGCAAGCGGATCGCATAATGTAAATGAAGTAGGGCTGAGAATTGGTTACAGTACTGCAAGTCATTTTATCGCGGCTTTCAAAAAACAATACGGGACTACGCCCAAAAAATACATTCAATCTTTAAGCTAATTATGAGAAAATTAATCCCGGTTTTAGGTCTATTGCTGATTCTTTCAAGTTGCAATTCGACCAGAACTACAAACCAACCTGTTACAAAGCACGTTTTAGTTTTTACCAAAACAATGGGTTGGCGTCACGGTTCTATTGAAAAAGGAGTTGCAACGCTCAAAGAGATAGGAGCTCAGGAAGGTTGGAAAATTATGCAAAGCGAGGACTCATTAGCTATCAATACTGAAAATCTAGCTAAAACCGATCTTGTTATTTTCTTGAGCACTACGGGAGATATTTTAGGTCCTGATCAGGAAGCTGCGTTCAAGAATTACATTCAAAACGGCGGTGCATTTATGGGAATCCACGCAGCTACAGATACTGAGTTTGACTGGCCTTGGTATGGTAAGTTAGTAGGCGGTTATTTTAAAGATCATCCTAACGATCCCAATGTGCGCAAGGCTTCTTTAAAGAAAGCGGCTCCACACGTAACCACGAGTATGTATGCTAAAACTTTTGAGCGTACAGACGAGTGGTATAACTACTACAATTTAAGTGACGCAGTGACACCTACGTTATATTTGGACGAAACCAGCTATGAAGGCGGAACCAACGGCGATTATCATCCCATTGCCTGGTATCAGGATTTTGATGGAGGTAGAATGTATTACACTGGCGGCGGCCACACCGACGAAGCGTATGATGAGGTGGCATTTAAGGCACATCTGGAAAGTGTGATGCGCTGGTTGATGGAATGAATCACAATAAATTTTTCTGATAAAGTTTCACATAAGCTTTATAGTTATCGTATTTCTAAAAAACTGATAAGTCGTAATTTTGACGCACTAAAAAAAAGGCATGAAAAAAGGAGTACTTCTAGTGAATTTGGGATCGCCTAAAAGCACCGATCCTAAGGATGTAAAAGAATATTTAGGAGAGTTTTTGATGGATGAACGCGTGATCGACGTCCCGCTTTGGGCGCGCACGCTGCTTGTAAAAGGAATCATCTTAAACACCCGACCAAAAAAATCTGCTGAAGCCTATTCAAAAATTTGGTGGGACGAAGGTTCGCCTTTGATCGTCTTAAGCGAACGCCTGCAGGCAAAAGTTTCAGAGAAGGTTGATGTTCCTGTGGCATTGGCGATGCGATACGGCACACCGTCCTTAAAAGAAGGTCTTGAAGAGTTGAATGCAAAAGGTGTAGATGAGGTTTTGATTCTTCCCTTGTATCCTCAGTTTGCTATGGCGACAACAGAAACCATTCTTGTTTTAGCTGAAGAGTTGCGTAAAGCACATTTTCCGCATATGCGTTTTTCAGATATTCCTGCGTTTTACAACAAGTCGGAGTATATTGAAGTACTTTCAAAAAGCATTCACGAGAAAATTGAAAACCTTGACTATGAGATGTTGGTTTTCAGTTATCACGGAGTTCCTGAGCGACACATTCGCAAAAGCGACGTTACAAAAAGTCATTGTAAAATAGACGGCAGCTGTTGTCAAACGCCTTCTCAGGCACATCAGTTTTGCTACCGCCACCAGTGTTATGAAACCACACGCCAGGTTGCTGAAAAACTCAATTTAAAAGAAGGAACCTATTTCACTTCTTTCCAATCTCGTTTAGGTTTTGACCCGTGGTTGCAACCCTATACCGATCGTACCATCGAGCGTTTTGGTAAAGAAGGCATCAAAAAAATGGCAATTGTTACTCCGGCTTTTGTGAGTGATTGTCTCGAGACGCTTGAAGAAATTGCGATGGAAGGCGAGGAGATCTTCCACGAGATGGGCGGTAAGGAATTTACCACTATCCCTTGCTTAAATGATCGTGACGATTGGGCGCATGTTGTTGCTACCTGGATCAACGATTGGGCACTCGTTGAAGCTTCAAAAGCTATAGCATAACATCATTCCCGCGTAGGCGGGAATCTTTTTTTTGTAAGCATCTGGAATTTTTGTTTTCGAGAATACTTACAAGCATGAATCTTTTTAACCCAAAACAAATTGCTAAAAACCGAACGTTCTGAAGCTTTAGGAAACGAACCTATCAGCACGCTGCTTATCAAGCAAGCAGTGCCGGCATCTATAGGGATTCTAGTGATGTCGCTCAATATTCTTGTCGACACCATTTTTGTAGGCAATTGGATTGGGAGTATTGCTATTGCAGCTATTAACGTGGTGCTGCCGGTTTCTTTTTTTATTGCGGCTTTGGGGATGGCAATTGGGATAGGTGGTTCTTCTATTATTTCTCGCGCGTTAGGAGCTAATGATAAGAGCAAGGCGCTAAAAACCTTTGGTAATCAAATAACCATAACCTTACTGTTGACCATCAGTATGGTGATTTTAGGCTTGGTTTTTATCAATCAGTTAATTCCTGCCTTCGGAGGAAAGGGCGATATCTTTGAGCCCGCAAAGATCTATTACCGAATTGTACTTTACGGAGTGCCGGTGCTTGCGCTGTGTATGATGGGCAACAATGTGATCAGGGCCGAAGGCAAACCTAAATTTGCAATGATCGCGATGATCATTCCATCGCTGGGGAACTTGATTCTTGACTATCTTTTGATCAATATTCTGGATATGGGGATGGAAGGCGCCGCTTGGGCAACCACAGCATCGTACATCTGTTGTTTCTTCTATGTTCTATGGTATTTTTTAAGTGACAATTCTGAATTGAAAATTGATATCAGTCATTTTGGTCTTGATTGGCCTATTTTAAAGGAAATGTCGGCTTTAGGTTTTGTGACCCTTGCGCGACAAGCAGTGGTAAGCTTGACCTATTTGTTGATGAACAATATTCTGTTTGAACTGGGCGGCGAAGCTTCGGTCACAGTCTATGCGATCATAGGTCGTATGCTTATGTTCGCATTGTTTCCCGTCCTTGGGGTTACCCAAGGTTTTCTACCGATCGCCGGTTACAATTACGGAGCGCAAAATTATGATCGGGTGCGCCAAAGCATCAAGCTAGCGATCTATTATGCTTGCGGAGTTGCCGTACTGATCTTTATAGCAATTATGGCATTTCCCGAAGCCATTGTTTCGGTTTTTACCCAAGACGAAGCGGTGCTGCACGATACACCTTGGGCGATGCGCTGGGTGTTTGCGGCGATTCCTATTATAGGGATTCAGTTAATTGGTTCGGCGTATTATCAAGCGATTGGTAAAGCAACTCCGGCATTGCTTTTAACGCTCACCAGACAAGGATTTTTCTTTATTCCGCTAGTGCTAATACTTCCCAATTACTTTGGCGAATTAGGCGTTTGGATTTCTTTTCCCATTGCTGATACCTTATCAACAATAGTTACGGCTTACTTTTTATGGCGAGAAACACGCCTAAAATTAGACTAGAGGTATTCAAAAAAGATTGTAATGATTAACTTAGTTAGCTACTAACTAAGTCTTTTAATTATGCACAAACTTTTACTCGTTAATCGAGGGTCAAATGCCGCAAGTGGCTACACTCAAACAACGCGAAACGCGCACAATGCATTTCGCAGTGTATCTTGTTTGCTTGGTTTATTTTGCTCCTTGTTCTTTCTTTCATCAACCAATATTCAAGCACAGGAGGTTGATGAGTCCCTTTATGAAGCTTTAGAATATCGTCTTATAGGTCCGTTTAGAGGCGGTCGTAGTGCGGCGGTGACCGGCGTTCCGGGCAAACCCAACTTATTCTATTTTGGAGCTACCGGTGGTGGCGTATGGCGTACCAAAGATGGTGGTCGTTCTTGGGACAATATTTCTGATGGTTATTTCGGCGGAAGTATAGGCGCGGTGGAAATTGCTCCTAGCGATCACAATATCATTTATGTGGGTGGTGGTGAAAACACGCTGCGCGGAAATGTTTCTTCCGGTTATGGAATGTGGAAATCTACAGATGCCGGTAAAACCTGGGAAAAAGCTGGCTTGCCTAAAAGCCGACACGTTTCAAAAATACGGATACATCCTACCAATCCAGATATCGTTTATGCTGCGGTTTTGGGAGATATTTATAAACCTACGCAAGAGCGTGGAGTTTACAAATCTACAGATGGTGGCGCCAATTGGGAGCGCGTACTTTTTGCTACCGAAGATGCCGGTGCAGTCGACTTGACATTCGACCCTAATAATCCACGAATTTTATATGCTTCGACCTGGCATTCTCGCAGAACGCCGTACAGTTTTATCAGTGGGGGAGAAGGTTCAGCCTTATGGAAATCTACTGATAGCGGTAAAACCTGGAAAGAAGTTTCGAAAAACAGCGGATTCCCAACAGATACGTTAGGAATCATTGGAGTTGCGGTTTCGCCTGTAAATTCAGAACGTGTTTTTGCGATGGTTGAAAATAAAGATAAAGGTGGTCTCTACCGAAGCGAAGACGGCGGTACCAGCTGGAAACTCATCAACGACGATCGCAACTTGAGACAGCGCGCGTGGTATTATACCAAAGTATATGCAGATACTCAAGATGAAGATGTAGTTTATGTGCTTAATGTGAGCTATCATAAAAGTACGGATGGCGGTAAAACTTTTGAAAGTAATAATGCGCCGCACGGGGATCACCACGATCTGTGGATCGCTCCAGAAAATCCTATGCGTATGGTAATGGGAGATGATGGTGGCGCTCAGATCACTTATGATGGTGGAGAAACCTGGAGTACTTACGGCAACCAGCCTACTGCGCAGTTTTATAGATTAGCAACAGACAATCAGTTTCCATATCGTATTTATGCAGCGCAACAAGATAACTCTACGGTGCGCATTCCGCATAGAACAGATGGCTACAGCATTAGTGAAGAAGATTGGGAAAGCACAGCCGGTGGCGAAAGCGCGCATATTGCGGTTGACCCAGAAAATCCAAATATCGTTTATGGTGGAAGCTACGACGGCTTCTTAACCCGAGTGAATCACGAGAACAATACGGTGCGTTCGGTTTCAGTTTGGCCAGATAACCCAATGGGCCACGGAGTAGAAGATATGAAGTACCGTTTTCAATGGAATTTCCCTATCATGTTCTCCCGTCACAATCCAGATGTGCTATACACCTTCAGTAATCACGTGCATAAAACCACAAACGAAGGACAAAGTTGGGAAGTGATTAGCCCAGACCTAACCACTGATGATAAGTCAAAACAAGGTTCTTCCGGCGGACCGATCACGCAAGACAATACTTCCGTAGAATATTACTGTACCATTTTTGCAGCTAATGAGAGTCCGTTGAAAGAAGGCTTACTCTGGACGGGTAGCGACGATGGTTTGGTTTATGTGTCACGCGACGGCGGTGAAAACTGGGAGAATGTGACGCCAAAAGGAATGCCCGAGTGGATGATGATCAATAGTATTGAGCCGAGCTATTTTGATGAAGGTACCTGCTACATCGCCGGGACCAAATATAAAACCGGGGATTTTGCACCGTATTTATACAAGACTACAGATTATGGTAAAAGCTGGGAAAAAATCATTGACGGAATTGAAGCAGAACACTTCACGCGAGTCGTACGGGAAGACCCTGAAAAAGAAGGTTTATTGTATGCAGGCACGGAAACGGGAATGTACATTTCGTTTGACGCCGGTGAAAACTGGAAACCTTTTCAGCTGAATTTACCTATTGTTCCGATTACTGATTTGGCGCTTAAGGAGAACAATTTGATCGTAGCAACACAAGGGCGAAGCCTTTATATCATTGATGATTTAAGTATGTTGCATCAGGCGATCGAAGCAGAAGATACCGATGCAGTGCATTTGTATAAACCAAAAGATACTTACAGAATGGACGGCGGTAGTCGCAAATCAAATTCGGCAGGGACCAATCACCCAAGTGGCGTGATGACCTATTTCTATCTTCCGGAATACGATGCTGAAAAAGACAGCATTTCATTGACGTATTTTGATGCTAAAAACGATACGATCAAATCGTACAGCAGTAAAGGAAGTGACGATAAATTAAAAGTCAAAGAAGGGACTAATCAATTCAACTGGGATATGACCTATGACGGTGCAGAGCGACTTCCGGGAATGATCTTATGGTGGGCGAGTACTCAGGGACCACAGCAAATCCCCGGGGAGTACACTGTAAAATTGAATGTAAACGGAACTGATTATTCGCAACCGTACACCGTTCTGGCAGATCCACGTTCTGAAGCGACCGTTGCAGATATGCAGGCGCAATTTGATTTTATTTCAGATGTAAATGAGACTGTAGATCATGCGCACCAGAGCATCAAAAAGATCAGAAACATCAACGCGCAGTTGAGTGCTTTTGAGAAGCAGTACAAAGACAATCCCGATACTGAAGAACTTCGGGAAAAGTCTAAAACCCTTCGGGAAGATCTTGAGGAAATTGAAAAAGCGCTGTATCAAACCAAAAACCGAAGTGGGCAGGATCCGCTTAACTTTCCGATCAAGTTGACTAATAAATTGGCGCACTTAAATTCGTTAGTGGGAATGGGAGATTTTGCGCCTACAGATCAGGATATCGCGGTGAAAAATGAACTAACGGCTAAAATAGATGCAGAATTAGACAAGTTTGATACGCTGGTAAACGATGAGGTTGCCGCGTTTAATAAAGAATTCAATGCGATGCAGCTCAATTATCTGTTTGTAGCAGAAGAATAGATAAAGCGCTTCAATATAATTGAAACTAGAAAACGATTCTCGCCTTTCGCTTAGGTGACGAATCGTTTTTTATTATTTCGGGTTACCTTTGACTTATGGAATACTACAACTACTTTAAATCGCTGCACCTCATATTTATCGTGACGTGGTTTGCGGGCTTATTCTATGCGCCACGCTTGTTTATGTATCAGATTGAGGCTTCCCAAAAACCCGAACCAGACCGAAGCATTCTGGGCGATCAGTTGGCTTTGATGACCAAGCGCCTTTGGAAGATCATCACCTGGCCTTCTATGATTTTAGCCAGTCTATTTGCTTTTGTGATGTTGCATTTAAATACGGGGCTTTTGTATGCACCTTGGATGCAAATTAAATTAGCATTTGTCGTGTTGTTGTATGCCTATCACTTTAAAAGTCATCAAATATTTAAGCAACTGCAACGCGGTGAGATAAATTATACGACCAGATATATGCGCATCTGGAATGAGGGACCAACCTTAATTCTATTTGCGGTGATCTTTTTGGTAATTACTAAAAGTGCTACCAACTGGATTTGGGGATTGGCCGGTTTAATATGTCTAGCTGTGCTTTTAATGTTGGGAATTAAACTTTATAAAAGCATTCGCGAAAAAAATCCTAATGCCTAACGGCGCGATTTTTGATAATTAGTTTTCGATGAAATTCAATAAGCTTTCTTTACGCCTGCGTATCTTTTTTGGGATGGTGTTGCTCATTTTAGGAGCTTCTATTCTCATCGGGATCATCAGCGTGGTTCAGTATAAAGAGGAAGCAAAAGAGTATCATCGCGACCGCTTATTGCGTAAGGAAGATCAGATACGCGCAGAGATTGATTATGTACTGGACCAGACCACTTATGAGGTTATCTCTAAGAACATTCCGTTTATTTTAAAGTACAATAATGATATTTACCGCATTGCAGATGTTCACGAACTGCCTATAAATATCTATGATCTTAATGGAAAACTACTCGTCAAATCTAAAGAAACCTTTACCGAAGACACTCTGGAAACCAGCTTAAATCCTTCGGTTTTAGAAGGACTCGCCAACACGCCTACAAAACGATGGATCGTACAATCTGAGATCGATGGCGTAAAATATCAATCTTCCTATACCTATATCAACGATAACAAATTCAAACCGCTGGCGATAATGAATTTGCCCTACATTCAGGATGATGATTTTATCACCCGCGAGCTTGATGAATTCTTACGTAGACTGGCAGAAGGGTATTTGTTTATGTTGTTGATTGCAACGGTACTCTCTTATTTTTTATCTCGTTATATAACTTCCAGCTTAAAAACCATAAGCGATAAGATGATCCAGACGCGGCTTGATAAACGAAACCAGCGCATTGAGATCGATGATGCTAGTGAAGAGATTAGCAACCTGGTGCGCTCCTATAATGGGATGATCGACGAACTTGAAAACAGTGCGGCAAAATTGGCACAAAGTGAGCGAGAAGCGGCCTGGCGTGAGATGGCAAAACAGGTGGCGCACGAGATCAAAAATCCGTTGACACCAATGCGTCTTACCGTACAGAGTTTTCAAATGCGTTTTGATCCCAACGATCCGGACATTCATAAAAAGCTAGATGAATACAGTAAAACCTTGATTCAGCAGATAGATACGATGAGTTCGATTGCTGAAGCGTTTTCCAATTTTGCTAAAATGCCGGCGCAGCAAAACGAGACGCTTAATGTGGTTTTCGTGACCAAATTGGCACTGGATATCTTTACAGAACATTACCTCACTTTTGGCACCGATGCTGATGAGATCACGGTAAAATTAGACCGTACGCAACTCATACGCGTGATCACCAACTTGGTTAAAAATGCAATTCAGGCGACAGAAGGGGTTGAAGATCCAAAGATTCGTGTGGAGATCAAAAGTGATGAAGAGCAGGTTTGTATTTTGGTTTGTGACAATGGTCACGGAATTCCGGAAGAAAATATCGAAAAGGTCTTTGAGCCAAAATTCACCACCAAGTCAAGCGGAATGGGACTTGGGCTAGCAATGGTTAAAAATATCGTGGAAACCTATAACGGAACCATTACCTTTACTTCTAAGGCAGATCGAGGTACTGTTTTTAAAGTGACCTTTCCCAAAGCCGAAGCTTAATTTCCGCGCTGCGGAGCAAAAATATTGACTATGAATTTTGAAAATCTCATGTATGAGGTTGATGATCAATTGGCGATCATCACCATAAACCGACCTAAAAAATTAAACGCACTCAACAAAGAAACCATACAAGAACTGCACGACGCATTTGCTGAAGCAGATGCCGATGAAGACATTGGTGTGATCATCTTAACCGGAAGCGGCGAGAAGGCTTTTGTGGCCGGTGCAGACATCAGCGAATTTGCTGATTTTGAAGAGGAAGAAGGTGCTTTGCTGGCGAGAAAGGGCCAAAAATTACTTTTTGATTTTATTGAAAATCTAAGCACACCGGTCATTGCGGCGATCAACGGTTTTGCTTTGGGTGGCGGCCTCGAACTCGCGATGGCGGCACACATACGTATTGCTAGTCACAACGCGCGCATGGGCTTGCCGGAAACTTCGCTGGGCTTGATTCCCGGGTATGGTGGCACGCAGCGATTGCCGCAGTTGGTAGGTAAAGGCCGCGCTTTTGAAATGATTATGACTGCCGGGATGATCGATGCAGATCAAGCTTTTCAATCGGGCTTGGTAAATCACGTGACTTCGCAAGAAGAGTTGATGGCACTTGCCGAAAAAATTGCGGGTAAGATCTTAAACAACAGTGGTGTTGCCATTGCCACCGCGATACAAGCGGTAAATGCCGGGTTTAAACCCGGAGTAAACGGTTATGATGCCGAGATCGAAGGTTTTGGCGCGTCTTTCGCCACCGAAGATTTTAAAGAAGGAACCACCGCATTTTTAGAAAAACGCAAACCGGAATTTCCGGGGAAATAAAAGGCACTGCCTTAGAGAATTTAAATAACCCGCTTAAATGCGGGTTTTTGTTTACTAGGAAATTCAAGTCCAAAACATAATTAAATCAGGCTTATGATCTGATAATTAACTTGGTGTTCGATTATATTTGTTTGGTTTAGTAATATTATTAGGAACCACAAAATGACCGACGATTTCATTCCGCCTATAAAAGAAAGAACGATTGATCAATTGTTGGATATTGTTGGTGACCATGATAAATGGAATCCAAAAGCTGTTAGCTTAGCTAATAACGAGTTGAAAGCAAGAAATGTCAACCCGAAGAAAATTGAGACAGCTAAATACTTGTCAAATAAGAGAAAAAGAATTGAGAAAAGAATTAAAGCTAATGAGAGTTACGATTTTTGTGACTTCGTTTTTAATCCATTATGGACTTTAATAGAAATAACATTTGCTTGGGAACTTAAAAAAGATGGGTTTGTCCGAAAGGCTAGGCAACAACGGTATTTTAGAATAGGTCTTGGTCTTCTTATCGTTTTTTGTATTTGTTTTGCTTACTTGTGAGATAAGTAAAATTAAGAGGCGTACAGTCAGCCTGTATTTAGTGACTTTAATTTTAATGTCTAAAGGTCCAATTGACAACCTTTTAAACTTACTATATCCAAGCCTAATCTTTGATTTAAAACAACCATCTTGAAGAAAATTACATTATTCATACTTTTATTTGTCAATTTATGCATTGCTCAAAGCAAGGATAATCTTGAGTTTGGGATTATCACCGCATTGTCTATCAGTAATGTTTCTGACAGTTATAATCAAAGGACTAAGTCATTGGTCGAATATAGTGGTGGAGCTTTTGGAAACTATTATTTGAGCGAGCAATGGAGCTTAAAATTAAAAGCTATCTACGAGCGAAAGGGTTATGCAGAGGGATTATATGAAAATAGAGAAACCGATGTTGCTTTTAATATGATATCAGTCCCTGTCACCGCTAATTTCTATTTTGGAAATAGTAATAATTGGTATATAAATTTAGGTCCATACATAGGCTTTATGATTGCTGCCAAAGCAACTGCCTTCAACGTTGACGTAACGAGATTATTTAATTCTACTGATTTCGGAATTGCTGGAGGTATTGGCTACAAACTTCCTATTGGAGAAAACCTAGATGTATTTGCAGAAATTGATAATCAAACTGGTTTGTCAGATATTCTCATTGACAATCCTGGCTCTGCTGTTAGAAACAACAGGCTCAGCTTTAATCTTGGAATTGTTTTCTAAAATTATAAAACATAAAATTCATCATTTACCCGAACAAATTTCAATAGCTCATAAATAGGAAATATTCCATATATTTGTAATAAATCCTATTTTATGCAAGCCGAAGGAGAACACTTAAAAGGACGTGGTGCACAGCGTCATATCGCCAATAGATTTGATGCCAACAGCCACGAGCTGCGAGACGATTTTCTCAATTACTGCGTACAAGAAGGGGACGAGCCTCAAAATCTGAAAACCCTTTTTATAGACACCTTCCCAAAAAGCATCGTCAATAAAGTAGAAAGCCCCGATGTAGGAATGGAATATTCCTTAAACCCGTATCAGGGGTGTGAGCACGGTTGTGTGTATTGTTATGCGCGTAATTCACACGAATATTGGGGCTACGATGCAGGCTTGGATTTTGAAAGTCGCATTCTCGTAAAACGCAATGCGGTGCGCCTGCTTGAAAAGCAACTGGCTAAAAAATCTTGGCAAGCGTCACCCATTGTCCTTTCAGGAAATACCGATTGTTACCAGCCCGCAGAAAAGCAATTTAAGATCACCAGAAAATTGCTGGAGACTTTTCTCAATTATCGGCACCCGGTGGCGATAATTACAAAAAATGCATTGATTCAGCGGGATTTAGATATCATTAAGGAATTGGCTTCTTATAACCTGATTCAGGTCAATATGTCTATCACCACTTTAGAAGAAAAAACGCGTCGCCTGCTAGAGCCTCGAACTGCCAGCATTAAAAAACGGCTAGAAACGGTAAAGAAACTTGCTGAGGTTGGAGTTCCGGTAAATGTGATGACCGCGCCCATCATCCCGGGAATCAACAGCCATGAGGTGTTGCCTTTGATCAAAGCCGCGGCAGATCACGGAGCAAAATCGGTAGGATATACCGTGGTGCGTTTGAATGGTGCGATAGGAAAGATCTTTGAGCAGTGGCTTAAAACGGCGATGCCAGACCGTTCAGATAAAGTGCTTAACCAGATCGCCGCGTGTCACGAGGGCAATTTAAACGATTCGCAATTTGGTCGTCGTATGCGCGGTAGTGGGGAGTTTGCGAAGCAAATCGCTGCGCAGATGGAGCTCGGCAGAAAGAAATATCTCAAAGGACGGAGTATCGCTCCGCTCAATTGCGAACTCTTTGAGCAATATCGCCCTGGTCAACTCTCGCTATTTTAGCGCAATTGGCACAGTTTCTGATTATTATCAGAAGCTATGAAAAATCATTTTTTGAAATTTATTGGGGTTGCTTTAGTGCTCCTTTGTTTTTCCTGCGGAAAGCTTACCAAAGTGACCGATGTGATCACGCAGCCCACGGCCCGCGAAGTCTACGCGCGTAATTTTGATGCAGATTCAGTACCGTATCGCCTGTGGATGAACGCTTTTCAAAATGCGTTGAATGATAGTTTGCAAGTTGCCTCTCCCTATCAAGAAACTGGAATATTCAATCCGGAAATTGAACCGGTGTATGGCTATGATCTTGATCTGGAGCGCGGGCGTAGGTATACCTTCAGTATTCAGACAGATACGCTTCAACCGAAAATTTTTATCGATCTCTATGAAAAGACTTCAGACAGTATCCGGCCGTATAAATTGGTGCAGCAAGCCGATTATGAAGCTTCCACTTTAGATTTTTCACCTAAAAATTCAGGAACCTATAAAGTTCTTTTTCAGCCGGAATTGAACACGAGCTCAAGTTTTGTATTACGCATTCAGAGCAATCCTTCGTATTATTTTCCGGTAAGTGGCGCTTCTGCAAAATCTATTCAGAGCTTTTGGGGAGCAGCGCGTGATGGTGGCAAGCGCAGCCACGAGGGGATAGATATTTTTGCCAATCGCGGTACGCCGGTAGTCGCAAGTGTTGATGGCTATATAAGCAGAACGGGAAATCGCGGTTTGGGCGGTAAGCAGGTTTGGTTGCGTGAGGGGTTGTTTGGCAACAGTCTGTATTATGCGCATTTGGATAGCATTATCGCGACCAGCGGCCAGCGTGTAAAAGTGGGTGACACATTGGGGCTCGTGGGCAACACAGGAAACGCACGTACCACTCCGCCACATTTACATTTTGGTGTATACAGCCGCGGAGCAATTAATCCGTTGCCGTTTGTAAAAGAAGAGCCGGAGTTACCGGCCCTTAATACTTCAACTGAATTTTATAAAAGCTATACGATCAAAACTGCACAAGCTAATTTGAGAAGTAGTGCTTCGGCGAAATCACAAAAAATTGGTGCGCTTTCGCGAAAAGATACTGTGCATTTATTAGGTAAAAGTGCCGATTGGTTCCACGTTGAAACGTCTACTGCACAGCGTGCTTTTGTGCATCAGAGTTTGGTAAAAGCTTTGTAATTTCCTGAGACTACGAGATTATTTATGCGGTAGCTTTTGGAAAGTATTTCTTTCTAAACCAAAACGAAACACGCACCAAAAAGATCAACGCCGGAACTTCAACTAACGGACCAATAACACCCGCAAACGCCTGCCCGGAGTTGAGCCCGAACACAGCGATGGCCACTGCGATCGCCAATTCAAAATTGTTGCCGGCTGCAGTAAATGCTACAGAAGCCGTCTTGTCATACGTTGCGCCCATTGCTTTGGTAAAAAAGAAACCTATGATAAACATCAAGGCAAAATAGATCAAAAGCGGGATGGCCACGATCAAAACATCCTGTGGAATTTCGACAATGAGTTCGCCTTTAAGCGAGAACATCACTACGATGGTAAAAAGCAGAGCGATCAAGGTAATTGGTGAAATCGTTGGGATGAACTTCTCGTTATACCAGGTTTCGCTTTTTAATCGTACCAAAATTGACCGACTCAAAATCCCCAAAACAAACGGAATTCCTAAATAGATGGCAACACTTTCCGCAATGGTAGCAATGGAAATATCTACGATCGCACCTTCAAATCCAAAATAGGGCGGAAGTACGGTGATAAAGATCCAAGCATAAAAACTGTAAGCAAACACTTGAAAAATGCTGTTTAACGCTACGAGACCTGCGCCGTATTCGCTGCTTCCCTCTGCGAGGTCATTCCATACCAGAACCATTGCGATACAACGCGCAAGACCTATTAAAATCAATCCTACCATATATTCAGGATAGTCTTGAAGAAAGGTAATGGCCAGGATAAACATCAGTAACGGCCCAATGATCCAATTCAGGATTAAAGAAATGGAAAGAATTTTTACATTTTTAAATACTTTGGGTAATAGGGCGTAATTCACTTTGGCCAGCGGCGGATACATCATCAAGATCAATCCTATCGCCAGCGGTATATTAGTGGCGCCGGTACTCATCGTATTAACCACTTCGGGGAAGGATGGAACAAGGTAGCCAATCGCAACGCCAAGTGCCATCGCGACAAAGATCCATAAAGTTAAGTTTCGGTCTAAAAAGCTTAGTTTTTTAGTACTCATACTACTAGCTTATTTTTGAGAATACATAGAATAATTCTGTAGCGATCTGCTCACTGCGCTCTTGGTATTTTTCAGCTTGCTGCGGCGTATTATCAAAGGCTTTAGGATCGTCAAATGTGATGGGAATACGTTTTTCTGCTCCCGGCACAAATGGGCAACCGGCGTCGGCTTGTGAGCACGTCATGATTGCTGCAAAGGCTGAAGTAGGATTAAAAGCATCATCTAGCCGCTTTGAGAATCCAATAACCGGGTGCGCATTTTCGGCATATTTAATACTGTAAACCGGATTGTTCTCTTGAGAAAGTTTTGCGATTTGAAAACCCGTATTTGTTAAGGTTTCTGCAACCATTGGGAACAGAGCAGTTGCTTCGGTTCCACCGGAAAAACAATCTACATTATCAATATTAAAATGCGTTGCCATCGTTTGTGCCCAAACTTGAGAGAGGTGGCTTCTGCGTGAATTGTGCGTACAAATAAAATTGATGCGTACGGCTGCATTGGCACTCACTTTTTCTTGAATAAAAGCGATCAAAGGCTCAAGCGTCTCTTTGCGTTCTTCGGAAATAGTTTCCGGCTTTAGCGTACTTATAAATTGGTCGATTTCCGGAAATAAAACAGTGTTCATCATAACGTGATTAAATGGGTTAACAACAGTTGCCATCAGGCCCGCAACAAGGCTCTTGATTTAAATCTGATAGTTTTACTTTAGGTTTTTCAGCAGGAATTCCGCAGGCGTCTTTAGCAAGACAATCGGTTTGTTTGGTAGTCAATAGAAAATTTGTTCCATCAAAATCGATCCCAAATTTTCCAATGGTTTCGCCTTGATACTCCACTTCAACATCTTGGTCTTCAATCTTCAATACTTTTTCAGAAAGCTCAATGATGCTGAGCAGTTTTTCAGGATGCAGGCGGTGATCGTGGTCATCGGCATTCCATAATTGAAAATTCACAACCTCCTCTTGGCGTAATGTGCCGCCACAATCAATAAAATGTTTAGATACTTTGCCTACTTCGGTTACGTGAAAATGATTAGGAACCAGACTTCCGTCTGGTAATTGAAACCCTATTTGTTCTAAGTTTTTTAAAACGGTTTTGACCTGTGATAGTTTCATATTATTTATTGTTATATCGCAATATTACGATGATTGATTTTAAATTTTTTTTAGCAGCAATCTGCGCTGTTAGATAGATCTTGGTCGAGAAAATGAGTCATTAATTTTTTCATCTCTGTCCAGTTTTCTTTGTCTATACAATAGCAAACACTAGTGCCCTCAACGCTTCCTTTGATCAAACCAAGATGCTTAAGCTCTTTTAAATGTTGAGAAATCGTAGGTTGTGCCAGACCAATCTCATTAACCAAATCACCACAAACACAAGAGTCTATTTTAAACAAGTGTTGTAAAATAGATACCCGCGCAGGGTGCGCAAATGCTTTTGCAAACTTGGCGATCGCATTTTGGCTATCTGAGAATATTTCGGTTTTGGCTAAGCCCATTGTTTAATTGTTACATTGCAATATTACGATTAATGAAATTTATGACAAAGAAATGGTCTTATTTTTTTACGCAGCGCTGTGATCATCTTGTTATTAACAGTTTTTTGGCTGCACACCCGATTAAAGCTTGGTATTTTTAAATTGAAATTTTAAACCGCAAACGATGTCGTTATTTGGAAAAGTAAAGAATACCATAGGTCTTTTAAAGTCGGTTGACTTAGAAGCACTTAATAAATTGTCTCAAAAAGTAGATTTGTCGCAAGTTATGGCCGCGGTGGGCAACTTAGATGATCGCCAATTGAAAGGCTTGATGAAGATGTTGAATTCGCAAGCGAAAAAAGGACAGCATAAATTGCCGCCAATTGATGGCGATTTTTACAACCTGGCACAAAAACTCACTCCTGAAGAGCGTGAAATTCAAATGAAGATGCGCAATTTTATGGAAGATGAGGTAAAGCCTATTGCCAACCAATATTGGAATAGAGCCGAATTTCCACACGAGATCATCCCAAAGTTTGCCGAATTAAATTTAGCCGGAATTGCTTATAAAGGCTACGGATGTCCCGGACAATCCTTTTTGATGGAAGGAATTCTGGCGATGGAACTGGCGCGTGTAGATGTGTCTATCTCTACCTTTTTTGGAGTGCATAGCGGTCTCGCCATGGGATCAATCTACCTCTGCGGAAGCGAGGAGCAAAAGCAAGAGTGGCTGCCTAAAATGCAGAAGTTTGAAAAAATAGGAGCTTTTGGTCTTACCGAACCCGAAGTAGGTTCAGGAGCTGCCGGCGGTCTGGGAACCAGCTGTAAAAAAGTTGGAGACGAGTGGGTCTTAAATGGTGAGAAAAAATGGATTGGGAATGCAACCTTTTCTGATATTACGATAATTTGGGCTCGCGATGAAGATAGCGGTAGGGTTAAAGGCTTTATTGTACGTAAAGAAAACCCCGGTTTTCACGCGGAGAAAATGAAAGATAAAATGGCGTTGCGCACCGTACAAAACGCCCTGATCACCTTAACCGATTGCCGCGTACCCGAAAGCGATCGCTTACAAAATGCCAATTCGTTTAAAGACACGGCCAAAGTGCTACAAATGACGCGTGCGAGTGTGGCTTGGCAGGCGGTAGGTTGCGCGCGCGGAGCGTATGAAGCTGCATTGAAGTATACTAAAAAACGGGAGCAATTTGGCAGATCTATTGCAAGCTTTCAGCTGATTCAAAATCATTTGGTAGAGATGGTATCCAATCTTACGGCTATGCAAACTTTATGTTTTCGCCTTAGCGAAATGCAAGACGGTGGTCAGTTGACCGATGAGCACGCATCCCTTGCTAAGGTATTCTGTTCTATGCGCACGAGAGATGTGGTAAGTAGAGCACGCGAAGTAATGGGTGGTAACGGTATTTTATTAGAATATGATGTAGCGCGTTTTGTGGCTGATGCCGAAGCGATCTATAGCTATGAAGGCACAAAAGAGATCAATTCGCTCATCGTAGGTCGAGCAATTACAGGCTACAGCGCTTTTGTAAGCTAGAAAGCACAATCAACTCTAAAAGATTTTTATAGGTGTTTTAATATGCCGTTATTTGCATCTGAAATTTTTAAAAACTATAAAATGAAATTCAATAGATTATTTCTGGCGTTACCTGTTGCGCTTACTTTGGTGAATTGTAACGATTCAAAAATGGGTTCAGGAGGCGATGTTGAGCTTAAAACCTTTAAAGATTCTGTTTCATATATCATCGGTGCTAATACCGGAGCACAATTCAAGCAAGCTTTAGGAGATAATGCTGAAGAGTTTTTTGATGCAGATGTATATTATAGCGGAGTACAAAAAGCACTTACGGATAGTGTTGAAATTCCGCAGGCAGATATGCGTCGCATTATGAATCAGTTTCAAACGCAATTACGCGAGAAACAACAAGAAGAGCAAGCTGCAGTTGCTGCTGAAAAGAAAGAAGCAGAGCAAGCATATTTAGCTGAAAATGCTAAGAAAGAAGGCGTGCAGACTACAGAAAGCGGTCTTCAATACAAAGTGATCGAAGAAGGAAGCGGGGAATCTCCTGCAGAAACAGATCAGGTTCAGGTAAATTATGAAGGTAAATTACTTGACGGAACCGTTTTTGACAGTTCGTACGAGCGTCAGCAGCCGGCTACTTTTGGTGTAAACCAAGTAATCTCAGGTTGGACTGAAGGACTTCAGTTAATGAAAGAGGGTGCGAAATATGAATTCTACATCCCTGCAGATCTTGCTTACGGTCAGCGTGGTTCTGGGCCTAAAATTGGTCCTGGTGAGACTTTGATCTTTACTGTTGAGCTTCTTGACGTAATCAAACAATAAGTAGATTTTGACATATCTTGTAATTGCCGTAGTCTCGGGAGCCCTTATTTTAGGAGCGATTTGGGGCATTTACGGAAATTTACAAAAGAAAACAGAGGGCTTTCTCGTTGCTTTAGCAGGAGGAGCCCTTATTGTTTCTACCGTATTAGAGTTGATCAATCCGGCTGTAGAAAAGGCTAATGTATTGATCGCGCTTGGTATTGTTTTACTGGGAGCAGGTGTATTCACAGGCCTTGATTATCTAGTCAAGCAAAAATGGGGATCAGACAGCGGTGGCGGTTTACTTGCTGCGATTACGCTTGACGGTATTCCTGAAAATTTAGCTTTAGGCGTGGCGCTCATAGGTGCTGATGCTTTGACAGTGGCCGCACTTTCCGGGTCTATTTTTCTATCTAATCTTCCTGAAGCCGCCGGTGGCGCAAAGGAAATGACCGAAAACGGCGCATCAAAAAGGAAGATTCTTCTGCTTTGGGCAGCAACCGCTTTGATACTCTCTTTAGCGGCTTTAATCGGAAATTGGGCACTTACAGATGTTTCTGAAGAACTGCTTGCTTACATTCGCTGTTTTGCCGGTGGGGCCGTAGTAGCTTCGCTTGCGATTGAAGTGTTTCCTAAAGCGTATAAACAAGATTCATACTGGGCCGGTATCGCTACCGCGATTGGGTTGGTGCTGGCATTTTATCTCAATAGTTTGGGATAAATGAATCAGTTGAATAAAACCCTTAGCAAACTGCGCATTATTGAGTAGTTTAGTAGCATAACTAACGAATTTAAGTTCAATGAAAAAATTAGTGCTTGCAGGAGCTGCGGCAATTGCATTGGCAAGCTGTGGCGGAACTAAAAAAATAGCAGAAACTCCAGAGCCGCCTTTATTTCAATCGTTTCAAGATTCGGTGGCGTATTATATGGGGGTTTCTATTGCTGAAAATATCAAGAAAGACAAAGCCACCTATGAGAATTACTTTGACAAAAAAGTGTTTTTAACCGGTTTTCAAGAAGCCTTAAAAGACAGCGCGCAAATTTCTGAAAAGGAAGGGCGTCAGGTAATGACGAGATATTCCCGCGAGTTGATGGAACTTCAAGAAAAGCTGAAAGAAGAACGCATTGCCGCGCAAAAGGCTTTTTTAGAAGAAAATGCATCAAAAGAAGGTGTAATTACGACCGAAAGTGGTTTGCAGTATGAGATTATCACCGCAGGAACTGGCGCTTCACCAGAAGCTTCGGATCGTGTAGAAGTGCATTATGAAGGGACCTTAACTGACGGAACCGTTTTTGATAGTTCGTACGAGCGAGGCGAATCGATCACTTTTGGTGTTGGTCAAGTCATCGCAGGCTGGACGGAAGTCTTACAATTGATGAAAGAAGGTGCAAAATATCGTGCATACATTCCGGCAGATCTGGCGTATGGAGATCGAGATATTGGTGAAATTCCACCGGGATCAACCTTGATTTTTGATATCGAATTGATCAACGTGAAATAACTAGTAAATTAAAAAAGCCGCGTTTCGCGGCTTTTTCAGTGGTAGTACCAAAAAATTAAGTTTTGGTTTTAAACGAATACTTAAAAGTTTGACTTATTGTTAGCTTACTACTTTCTTAAGGAGCAGGATTGGGTATAGCGTTATGAATTGCTTCAATCTCTTCTAGAAGCTCTGAAGAAAGCTGAATATTCACACTATCAATATTCTCTTTCAATTGTTCCAAGTTCGTTGCACCTATGATATTTGCGGTCATAAAAGGTCTGTCGGTTACAAAGGCTAAGGCCATTTGGGTAAGCGACAAATCGTGTTTTTTGGCAAGATCAAGATAGCGTTTGGTTGCTTCAACAGCTTGCTCATTAGAATACCTGCTGTATTGTGGAAACTTATTGATACGTGAAGCTTCGGTATCTTTTTGCTCAATATACTTTCCTGATAACGTTCCGAAACCTAAAGGTGAATAGGCCAGATAGCCCACTTTTTCGCGTTGCATTACTTCGGTAAGGCCAATTTCATCTTTTCGGTTTAATAAATTATAGGGATTTTGAACCGTGATCATTTTAGGAAGTCCTTTGCGGCTTTCTTCCATATAACGTGACAATCCATAAGCGGTCTCGTTGCTCACTCCTATGTGACGAATGAGTCCTTCACTTACAAAGTCTTGTAAATACCCTAAAACTTCAGCAAAGTTATCTTTCCATTCTTCGTCTGGGTCGTGCGTATAGCCTAGTTTACCAAAATAGTTAGTATTGCGCTCCGGCCAGTGCAATTGATACAAATCAAGATAATCTGTTTGCAAGCGCTTTAAGCTTTTGTGAATCGCGTCTCTAAATTCTTCTTTAGTATAGCCACCGGTGCGAATGTGTTTTGACATAGCTGCCGGTCCCACAATCTTTGAAGCGATGATAAGATCATCACGTTTGCCTCTGTTTTTAAGCCAAGAGCCAATTATACGCTCGGTGCTGCCATAGGTTTCCGCGCGTGACGGAACGCTGTATAATTCTGCAGTATCTATAAAATTGATGCCTTGATCTATTGCATAGTCAAGTTGTGCGTGTCCTTCTGCTTCGGTGTTTTGCTCGCCCCAGGTCATTGTGCCCAGGCAAATTTTACTTACTTCGATGGAAGTTCCGGGGAGTTTTGTGTATCGCATAATTAAAAATTGATGTTGCGAAAGTATTGTAAAAATGCAAAAGCCCCACCCAATTGGTGAGGCTTAAGATTTTTATAACAGGAAGTGCTTAAATATCGTTGAGCAACTTGGTCACTTCATCTAGTTTTGGTGTGAGAATTACTTCGATTCTTCGGTTTTTTGCTTTTCCTTCTGCGGTGCTGTTGGTCGCTACGGGAGCAAACTCGCCTCTACCCGCTGCAGTAAGGTTTTTAGGGTCAATCTGCGCATTTTGGCGTAAGATCTCTACAATTGCTGTAGCCCGTTTGGTAGACAGATCCCAGTTGTCTTTTAATGGTCCGTTTCCACCGTAAGGCACATCATCAGTATGACCTTCAATCAAGACTGCGATTTCTGGATTTTGAGCCAGTACGCTTCCCAACTGATTCACGGCTTGTTTTCCTTTAGCACCTACATTCCAGCTTCCGCTTTCAAAAAGGAGTTTATTTTCTAGAGAAACATACACTTTGCCATCACGCTGCTCAACGGTGAGACCGTTACCTTCAAAATCTACTAGAGCTTTAGAAATCGCATCTTTTAACGCGCGCATTTTTGCATCTTTTGCAGCGATCATCGCCTCTAATTCTTCAACACGGCGAGAGCGTTCGGTGAGGTCACGCTGCATTTTTTCTAGACGGGTTTGTTCAGCAGCAAGATCAGCTTGCTTCTCATCTAACTGGGCGAGAAGCTCCCGGTTTTGTTTAGAATTTTCGGCTAGTGCCTTAGAACTATTGGCTTCAAGTGCGTCGTAAGATTCCTGAAGGTTTTTAAGGTTGGTTTGTGCAGCGGTGTATTTGCGCTGCAAATCATCACGCTCGCTAGTGGCCTGAGCCAGGTCTTTTTCAAGCTGTGCTGCCTGATCTTCAAATTGCTTTCTCAGGCGTTCTTCTTGAGAAAGCTCTTGTTGTAATTCTTGATTTTCGGCTTTGAGACCGGCAAAACGAGATTCTAAGTCTTTATAGACTTTAGCCGAAACACACGAAGATAAGGTAGCTGCGGCGCCTGCAATGATGCAAAATTTTCTAAACATAAGGTTGAGTTGTTTTTTAATAATCAACGCCGGCTAAGTGAAAATATTGGCACGGCTTTGACTAAAAAAGCAGCAATTTTAAGATTGATGATCAAGTTCTAAAAGGGCAGGGCAGTGGTCACTGTGCTTGGCTTCAGGCAAGATCACTGCGCGTTTTATTTTATCTTTTAAAGGCTCGCTAACCATGTTATAATCAAGGCGCCAGCCCTTATTATTTGCGCGGGCATTTGCGCGATAGCTCCACCAGCTGTATTGCTCAACATCGGGATTGAGTTGTCTGAAGCTGTCTGTAAATCCGCTGTTGATAAACCCGCTCAACCACTCACGTTCTACCGGGAGAAAACCGCTTACATTTTTGAGCCTAACAGGGTCGTGAATATCAATGGGTTCGTGACAGATGTTGTAATCGCCGCTCACAATAAGGTTAGGTCTGGTTTTGCGCAATTCTTCAGCATATTCTTGAAAATCTGCCATATACCTTAGTTTGTGTTCCAGGCGGTCAATATTGGTTCCGCTAGGTAAATACATACTCATAATGCTCAGATCACCAAAATCTGCTCTTATATTTCGGCCTTCGTGATCCATATAATCAATTCCGGTACCGTGCACAATATTGTCTGGTTCTTTCTTGCTTAAAATAGCAACGCCGCTATAGCCTTTTTTTTGAGCACTAAACCAATAATCGTGGTAACCGGTTTCTTCAAAAAGATCAATGTCTAATTGTTCTTTATGGGCTTTGGTTTCTTGTAGTAAAAGCACATCTGGGTTGGCTGCTTTTAACCAATCAAGGAGGCCTTTGCGTATTGCAGCCCGTATTCCGTTTACGTTATAGGTGATTATTTTCATGCTAAAATTTTGGATTTTGGCGAAGTTAGGTATTTCGTTATAAAATGGGTGTTGGCGGTTGCAATACAATTCTATTGAGCATAGTAGGTTTTAGGCTTTTTCCCGTAGTTTTATAGCCGATGCGTCACCTTGTTTTGATATTGTGCTTTGGGATTGCTGCAACCGGTTTTGCGCAGGATTTTCAATTTAGTGACAGCAGGGTCAAACGCCTGGCGGTGCGGGACACGATGCTGATAGATTCGGTAAGTATCAATCCGGTGGAATTTGCCATTTATACACTTTCAGGAATTCAACTCGACAGTACTGCCTATGCTATTGATTATGGGCGGGCTCTTTTCAGCTTAAACGCGCAAGCGCCTAAAGTAGATTCTTTAAAGTTTAAGTACCGGGTGTTTCCTGATTTTTTGACCAAAACCTATTTTGAATATGATCCTGATCGCGTAGTTAACAGTTCGGGTAATCTGAATAAAGTCTACGCGCTAAAGGAAGAAGAAAATACAGCGGTTTTTACTCCTTTTGACGGTTTGACCACTTCCGGGAGTTTGGTGCGCGGTGTGACTGCCGGAAACAATCAAAACAGTACTTTAACTAGTGAATTAGATCTACAGATCACGGGGAAATTGAGTGAAAAGGTATCGCTGCGCGCGTCATTGCAAGATGCAAATCTTCCGCAGCAAAATGGAGGTTACTCTCAACGGCTTGATGAATTTGATCAGATTTTTATTGAATTGTTCAGCGACGATTGGAACATTAGAGCTGGTGATATCAATCTCGAAAATAACACCTCCTATTTTGGAAGGTTTACAAAAAAAGTTCAGGGGTTATCGCTTTACGGGCGCATCAATCACGAGTCTTCACAAACCGAAGCTTTTGCCACAGGAGCGCTCGTGCGCGGTGTTTTTACTCAAAGCAGATTTACCGGTCAGGAAGGCAATCAAGGTCCTTACAAACTTACGGGTCCCAACGGCGAACTTTATGTACTCATCGTTAGCGGAAGCGAACGCGTGTTTGTGAATGGGGTTTTATTAGAACGCGGAGAAACTGCAGATTATGTGATAGATTATAATGCGGGAGAACTACGTTTTAACCCCACATTTCCCATTACCAGCGAGATGCGTATTTCGGTAGAGTATCAATATAGCGAGCAAAATTTCACCCGAATTATCGCGTATGCTGGTGGCGGGCATCGCAGTGATGATGGCAAACTGGAGTTGAACGCACACGTGTATTCTGAGATTGATGCTAAAAACCAACCTTTGTTGCAAAACTTAAATCAAGAGCAAGTTGCTGTTTTGCAAGAAGCCGGCGATAACAAGGAATTGATGATTGCGCCCAGTGCCAATCTTGACTCGTACAATGAAAACAAGATTTTATACCGAAAGTTTTTTCAAGACGGAAGGGAGGTTTATGAGTTTTCAAATAATCCTGAAGAGGAGTTGTACAATGTGCGGTTTACAGAGGTTGGCGCTAATCAGGGAAATTATGTGTTGACTAACGCTTCGGCGATCAACAGGATTTATGAATATGTCGCTCCGATCAACGGTGTTGCACAAGGTAATTATGCTCCTGTATCGCGTTTATTTGCGCCTACGCAATTGCAAATGGCGGTAGTGCAAGGAGCGTATAATCCTTCAGATAAAACGAGTGTCTCCTTTGAAGGCGCGGCAAGCAAAGAGGATCTCAATTTGTTTTCAGATTTGGATGATGGCGATAACAAGGGGTTTGCAGGTCGATTAAACCTGGCGCAGACGCTTTATGAACAAAACCAAAGCAAGCAGCTTACGGCCTTTGGGACGCTTGATTATATTCAGAATACCTTTCAAAATGTAGAGCGTACCTACGCAATTGAGTTCAGTAGAGATTGGAATTTGCCGCTGCTTCCTCAAGGCGATCAAACCTTGATCACTTCAGGAATGCAATATCAAGATACCGCGGTAGGGGTTGTGAATTATAGCTTTGAGCACTTACAGTATAGACAGAACTATTCGGGAAATCGAAATATGCTGAGCGGAGCGCTTCGGTTTAAAAAATTACGCACGCAATTTAATGCCAGCTATTTAAAGTCTGAAGCAGACACCGCAAACACCCGGTTTTTTAGATTGAATGCCGCAACAATTTATGGATTCAAAAAAGCCTGGGTGGGAGCCAAAGTTCAAGCAGAAGACAATGTGAGCCGGAATCCGGTTTCTGGGGTTTATGACCCGTTAAGTCAAGGTTTTAAAGCGTATCAAGGTTTTGTGGGTAAAGGAGATAGTACAGCAGTTTTTGTAGAATTGGGCTATCGCTATCGCGTGAATGATAGTTTAAGAGGTAACAGCTTGCAAGAGGTAAACCATAGCAACACGTATTATTTAAAATCCCAACTGATACAGAATGAAAACACGTCTTTAGGGGTATATGCAAATTACCGACAACTACGCTATACAGACCAAAGTTATGAAGATGAGCAATCGCTAAACTCCCGAATTTTATATGATCAAAAGTTGTTTAAAAACCTGATACGGCTCAATACGGTTTTTGAAACCAGTAGCGGAACTTTGCCTCAGCAAGAATTTACCTATGTAAAAGTAGATGAGGGTTTGGGAACTTATACGTGGATAGATTACAACGCAGACGGCGTTCAGCAACTTGAGGAGTTTGAGGTGGCGCAATTTCAAGATCAGGCAGACTTTGTGCGGGTTTTGTTACCCAATCAGGTTTTTGTGAAAACCCATCAAAATAAATTGAGCCAGATCATCACCTTCAATTTGCAACAGTGGAGTGGTAAAAACGGATTCAAAAAATTTGCTTCTCACTTTTACAATCAAACCAGTTATTTAATTGACCGCAGGCTCTTGCGGGAAGGTGATACTTTTAACCTGAATCCTTTTAAAGAAGCAGATAATACGCTAGGATTGAACCTGAATTTTAGAAATACGTTTTTCTTTAACAGAGGGAAGCAAAAGTATACCTCAAGCTACACTTATTTAGCAAATTCAACGCGCAATTTGATTTCGTTAGGATTGCAAACTAATGAATTGCGTAGTCATCAATTCAGCTTTTTACACAAGATAAAATCCAGCTATCTGTTTAATTTTAATGCAGATTTGGGAACCAACAGCAGCACATCAGAGAATTTTGAACAGCGCAATTACAGTTTAGAAACCATGGCACTAAATCCAAAACTCTCTTATTTGTTTAATGACAATACCCGGTTGGAAGCTTTTTACACGCTTAATAGGAAAGAAAATACGTTAGGTGAATTGGAGCAATTAAACCAGCAAAACGTTGGGATGGCTTTTGCGTATAGCAACGCCGAAAAAGTCTCCTTTAATATCGAAGCAAATTATATCAAAAACTCATTTAGCGGTAGTGCGTTTTCGCCGGTAGCTTACCAGATGCTCGAAGGCTTACAGCCCGGATCTAATTTCACTTGGAATGTTTTAGCGCAGAAACGCCTGACCAAATTTTTAGATTTGAATCTGGCCTATTTCGGTAGAAACAGCGAGGATTCAAGAACGATTCACACGGGCACCGTGCAACTGCGTGCTATTTTTTAAACTTCAGTATAAAATTTAAATGCTTACTTAACGATGATCTTTTTTGATTGTCCGCCGGTTCTGTTACCAATACGTACGATATAAACTCCACTTGCGGCGTAAGACATATCTAAATCATAAACATAGCTACCGTATTCATTTTCGATCCAATTTTCGGCTAATTTTTGACCAAGAATAGAATAAACACTTACCGCCATTTTTTCGGTGGTTTCTTCGGTGCTTAAAGAGATCTGAAAATGATTTTGTTCCGGCTCAAGAATTACGAGTTCGCTATCAGGAAAAATATTCTCTTCAACCGAAAGGCTATTAAAAATACGCACGCTATAATCATTGGTACGACCATACGCGAGTTCGCCACAAGCGTCTGTCACATCACCTTCGTATTCCGAATCAGCCCCACGCACGCGCATTCTATATGTTCCTAAGGCAACGCCCTCTGGCAATTCAAGTTCAAATTCGGCATCCACATCGGCAAATGGTGCGGTTCCGCTAGAAACCAGTTCAGAAGTTTCAAAGCCACCATTGTTATTAAAATCGATAAAAATGGCATAATCGGAATTTTGATACCCCACTTGAAGCACACCTGTATAAGGATCGTTCTGAATATCAAGATCAAAAACCGTGTCAAGATCAGCAGTAAAGCCGGTTTCGGAACATGCTGTGGTGACTGTGGTTCCTTCTAAATTTATCTGTGTAACACCATCGCCAAAACCACTACAATTAGAGTCGGGTTGACAATAATCGTTGGTAACCGTTACCGAAGCGATGTCATTTGAAGTATCGCTATCGGTTTCTAAAGCGGTACCGGCGGTAATCTCATAAGTACCAATTGCCGAAAAATCTTCTGTGGTGCTGAAGGTAAATGTTTCTGAAGTCTGTGCGGCGATGCTACGATCAAAAGTTTCTGTGACCTGCTCGCCATCATTCAATTGATAATATACGGGGAAGTTGCTCTGTGCATCCTGCCCGTAATTAGTAACTGTAACCGAGATTGCGATCGCAGCGCCTAAACCTGAGTCAGATTCAGGAGTGTCTATAGAAGCCACACCAACATCATTTTGCCAAAGATTTTTTACCGTAATCGACATGGTGTCGTTGCTGGTATCTTCATCATTTTCAAGGTTGGTAGACGCTTCAATGGTATAATCTGCACCAATGGTAGATAGATCTGCGGTTTGTGTAAAGGTGTAGCTTGCCGTTTCGTTAAAAGCAAGCGATCCTGTGTAGGTTTCTTCAACCGTTATGCCGTCTACGGTGTAACTTACCGGAATGCTGGTTTGCGTGTTACTCCCGGCGTTTCTAAGGGTTATGCTTATGCTTTCGGTGGCAGAGAGTGCACCATCTTGTGGACTATCAATAGCAATAACCTGAACGTCATTGGCATTGTCTGGCGCCAGTTTAAAAACACTTACAATATCGGTACGCTGCGGATTAAAGTATTCTGAAATAAACCAGAAGGTTTCATCATCAGCAGGGTCAATCGTAAGGTGTGTATAATCTGCATAACGCTCTGAAGTGCTTACGTCAGTACTGCTCGCTAAAAACGCTTCAGGGACAGACATTTCACCTATTGGATCATTAGTGTATCTTCCTGTAAAGTTTAAGGTAACCGGCAGGTCTGCACTTACGGTAGTATACCCCATCGCGATGCTGCCGGCCCCATCCATTGCCATACTAGCACCAAAGGCGTTGTTTCCGGTAGGAGAAACATAAGTGCCTTCCTGATAAATCGTCCACGGTTGGTTATCACCTGTTTGTCGTAGTTCATACCAGCGAATTCCGGCTTGTTCTTCGCCAAGAGGGGCAACGTTGACCACAAAATTAAAAATAGCCGAATTGTGATCGTCAAATTTTCTAAATTGTGCCTGATTCATCACGGTCCCTTGCATCGCATCGATCTCTGCGCCTGCAGGCTGAGGTAAGTTAGAAAAACTTCCGCCGTCAAAAACACCGTCAAAATCGCTTACGGTAAGAATTTCGGGTTGAGAAATGCTTGAATTTTCCGGCGTGTCCCAGTCGACGTCCACCGTCCACAATTTTAAGTGATCATCATCAACTCCAGACCAGCCGTCATCCTGAAAATATAAAACGGTAGCCCCGCCGGTGGTTGGAGCGTTAGCAGAGCTTATATTGAAAAATTGCGGACTATAAAAGCCGGTTCGTTGCAGGGTAGGTAACGGAAATCCTAAAAATCCCACGTCGCTCAACCCTTGCAGCATTTTTTCACGCTCCATTACAAAAACGGCATCTCCCGTCGCATCGCCACCCGAAATAGCAATATTTGATGTAATATAATAGCCATCGTGCCACACAGAATATTTAGGATAATCAGGGAAAGCACCGGTTTCAAAACCGGCGGTATAAACATACCAGCCGTCATTTACAGGGTCAGAACCTTGACAAATAGCAATGTTTAAACCATTGTCAAAGTCGTTGTCTGCATCGCTTTCATCCTCATTTTCAAATTGGGTAATGATAAAGCGATCTGCGGGTGCGTCGTACAACACAATTGGATCACCGGCTTCATTTCCTTCAAAAAGAGTTCCCAGACTGGCGGCTTCGGTTAATGCGTTTCCGTTTTTGTCAAAAATTGCAAAACCTACATTCCAAGCAGCTACATAATGGTTGGGACCGGCAGCGCCTGTAGGGTCAGAAGGCGTAAAATTTGAAACATTAGCTTCAAATACGTTAATGGGCTCTAACGTGTAGGATTTAGAATCAGACTTGTTTTTTTGGTCTTGCTTCTTGATCAGTGGGTCACCATCTTTTGGGAAGCCCTTTCCCGGAACCACTTGATTTGCGCGGCGTCGCTTCGGGTTAATTTCTTCTGGATTGTGGGATCTATCAGCGGCCTTGAACGTACCATTTTTAAGCTGTGAAGCAAGGCTTGGAACTTCGCGCACAAATCGCATTTTACCATAAAGTGTAGGCTTTTCTTTTTCCTGACCGAAAGCGGTAGTGTCTAAACTGCTAATAATAAATACAATAAAAAAAGCTAAAAGAGTAGAATGATGGAATTTCCAGGTGTAGCGTTGTTTCATTTTCAGTGTATTAGGTCTTTAAATGTACGAAAGTTTAGCCTATAAGGTTCAAAAAAAGCCCCTTGCGGAGCTTCTTTTTTTATCTATTAGAATTGAGACGTGATTATTGCGCCCAATGTTTAAAATCTATCTTTTCGTGTAAGATTGTAGCCAGTTCACTGATTTTTACACGCTTTTGCTCCATGGTGTCGCGATCGCGGATGGTTACGCTTTCATCTTCTAAAGTATCGTGATCTACAGTGATACAAAATGGCGTTCCGGCAGCATCCTGACGGCGATATCTGCGCCCTACAGCATCTTTTTCGTCATAGGTTACATTGAAGTCGTATTTTAAATCGTCGATGATTTTTTGAGCAACTTCAGGTAATCCATCTTTTTTAATTAGCGGAAGAATCGCAGCTTTCACAGGCGCTAAAATCGCAGGAAGTTTTAAAACGGTACGGGTAGAACCGTTTTCTAGTTCTTCTTCTTCTAAAGATTTTGAGAATACCGCTAAGAACATACGGTCAAGACCTATTGAAGTTTCCACCACATAAGGCACGTAGTTCTCATTCAATTCAGGATCAAAGAACTGAAGCTTTTTACCTGAGAATTCTTCATGTGCTTTAAGGTCAAAGTCGGTACGGCTGTGAATTCCTTCTAATTCTTTAAAGCCAAATGGAAAATCAAACTCGATATCTGCTGCTGCATTTGCATAATGCGCTAGCTTCTCGTGATCGTGAAAACGATAATTTTCTTCACCAAGCCCTAGCGATAAATGCCATTTTAGACGTGTTTCTTTCCAGTGCTCGTACCATTTTAGTTCGTCACCTGGACGTACAAAAAATTGCATTTCCATTTGTTCAAACTCACGCATTCTAAAAATAAACTGACGCGCTACGATCTCATTTCTAAAGGCTTTGCCGGTTTGAGCAATCCCAAATGGAATCTTCATTCTTCCGGTTTTTTGAACGTTCAAGAAGTTTACAAAAATTCCCTGAGCGGTTTCTGGTCTCAAGTAGAGATCGGTCGCAGTTTCTGCAGAAGCACCCAATTTAGTCCCAAACATCAAGTTGAATTGACGCACGTCTGTCCAGTTTTTTGAACCGGTATCCGGGTCTGCGATGCCTAACTCTTCGATCAAAGCTTTTACATCAGCAAGATCTTCTGCTTCAAGAGAACGCGCCATACGCTGTAAAACGGTTTCCTGCTCTTTACGATAACGTAAAACACGTGGATTTGTGGTTACAAACTCCTGCTCGTCAAATTTGTCTCCGAAGCGTTTTTTAGCTTTTGCTATTTCTTTAAGTGCTTTTTGATTCAGCTTTTCAGCATAATCTTCGATTAACACATCGGCACGATAGCGCTTTTTAGAATCTTTATTGTCAATAAGTGGATCATTAAATGCATCAACGTGCCCGGAAGCCTTCCACGTAGTGGGATGCATAAAGATCGAAGCATCGATACCCACGATATTCTCGTGCATTTGCACCATACTTTTCCACCAGTAATCACGTATATTTTTCTTGAGCTCGGCTCCGTTTTGACCGTAGTCGTAAACAGCGCTCAAGCCGTCATAAATCTCGCTACTCCCAAAGATGTAGCCGTATTCTTTTGCGTGTGATATTACCTTTTTAAAATGATCTTCCTGTTGTGCCATTTGGTATGTTGCTTTTGTATTTGATTTTGGTTGTTTGGCCATTGCGAAACAAGGAGGTAAAAATAAAAAAACCGCAGCAATGCAGCGGTTTTTTATACGATGATTTTTGAAGCTGAATTATTCTAACTCAACTACACTATTGCTGAGTAAGCGATCATTTTCAAACAAATTAATGCGGTATATTCCGGGGTCAAATTCTTCTGCCATCGGGTTGATCCAAACGCAACTTTGCAGTTCTTCGTTTTGATAATTGATCTGCTGGTACGCGCTGTAGATCAAAATATTCTCTCCAAAAGCAAGCGAAACGTGCTCGCCCATCACATTGTTTTTGGGGTTGATCACCTGAATGTAGAAATCGTGAATTCCGGGTGCGGCTAGCTCATTCTCGTTGATGGTATAACAAATTTCAATTTTATCAATGCGTCCTGCGCGGTCGTTAGGCACTGTTTTTCCACTGCGGCGCAAGATCACCCCGCTGGTTCTAAATTTGCTAACCGTAAGTTGAGCGCCTTTTGTGAGGTTTTCTTGTAGCGCTTCATTTTGCTGTTTTAGAGAATCCCGTTCTACAATGCTTTCATCAAAAGCAGCTTCGGCATTGGTTTTTTGGGTTACTAATAGGGCGTTTTCGAGCAGCAGGCTGTCGGCTTTTTTGCGCAACGCATCACGCTCGTCACGCAAGATGGCCAGCTCGCGTCTGTAATTTTGAAGCGTACTTTGTGTACTGTTTGATTGCTCTAAACGATACAGTAAGTTTTGAATACGAGAGCGGGCTTCTTTCAATTCTGAAGTGAGCAATTTATTTGTCTCAATTTCAGAATTGTAATTGGTTAACAGGTCACTCAACTCTTCTTTGAGAAGTTCTTTTTCTTCAGACAGTGCCACTTTACTGGCGCTTAGCTCGTGGTAAAATTTGTAGGTGTAGCCACCCATCCCCAGGAGCAATAGAAAAAGTATACCGATAAGAATCTTTAAAGCATTGTTATTGCGAGTAGCACTCATGCAGCCTATTTTGATATCTTAGTGCGAAAGTTATAATAATTAATCAAAATGAGATGAAGTCTTTGCTGAAACTCTTCTTTCCTGATCAATGCAGCGCCTGTGACGAACTGTTGAGCGAGGGAGAAGCGTTTGTTTGTACTTCGTGCAGGCACACCCTGCCTGTGACTCATTTGCATACTACAACGCTCAACCCTATACAAAAATTATTATACGGCAGAACAACTATTCACCTTGAGGCGTCTTTGTTCTATTTTGATAAGAAAACACGGGTTCAGCAACTTATACACAATTTAAAATATCGCAGGCAAGAACAACTTAGCCCGTTTATGGGAAACTGGTTGGGGAGCCAGCTTGCTGAAGCTCCTGCATTTACTGCGATAGACTGCGTCATCCCGGTACCTTTACATAAATCTCGATTACGAGAACGCGGCTATAATCAGGTGGCGGGATTTGGTAAAGCGATTGCGCACTGCTTAAATAAGCCGTATCACGATGCTATTTTATATCGAACAAAAGCAACGCGTACACAGGTATTTTTAAACCGTGTTTTTAGAGGAACCGAAGTTTTAGACTCTTTTGCAGTTACCGAAACCGCAAGCCTTCAAGGGAAGCATATTTTGCTGGTAGATGATCTGATCACCACAGGAGGAACCATCGAAGGTTGTGCGCTCGCCTTGCAGCAAATACCAGACATTAAATTGAGCGTTGCCGTGATGGCAATAGCCCAGTGATTTTCTCGTTTTATAACGCAGCTTCTTTTCTGATGATTATCAAAAAGCACTGCTGTCTCATCTTTAAAAATAATCGTTACTTTGCGCTGTTATGTCAAAAAAGGTTTTACAGCTCGTTTCTGTTTCTATTTTACTGCTTTTTGTAGTACAATGTGCCAAGCGTGGTACTCCTACAGGAGGGCCCAAAGATGAAACACCGCCGGTTTTGGTGCGTGCCGATCCTCCCAATTACACCACAAATTTTGACCGAAAAGAGATCAGAATCTATTTTGACGAGTATATCAAACTTAAGGATATAAGTAAAAACCTTATCGTTTCTCCTCCGATGGATCCTAAAGCGCAGGTGAGTCCGCAGGGGAGTGCATCGCGGTATATTGATATTCAGATCACAGATACGCTTACGCCAAATACTACCTATCAATTTAATTTTGGCGAAAGTGTTACAGATAACAATGAGGGTAATGCGTTTCCGTTTTTTAAGTATGTTTTTTCTACCGGGGATTATATAGATTCTCTTAATGTAACCGGGGTTATCAGAGATGCGCTCTTGCAAAAACCAGATGAGTATGTGACTGTGATGCTTTATGAGGCAGACTCGACGTATTCTGATTCTATCGTTTATAAAGATGTGCCGCGCTACATTACTAACACTTTAGACAGCACTGTGGTTTTTGAACTTACCAATGTGAAAGAGGGGCGTTATAAGTTGGTAGCGATGAAGGACGATGCAAACAACTATACCTTTCAGCCAGATAAAGATAAAATCGCTTTTTATGATGGTTTTATTGAGGTGCCTACAGATAGCGTGTATGTTTTGCGCTTGTTTAACGAGCAATTAAAAAGTGAAACCGGAAGACCAAAACAAGCATCGGCACAGCGCATTGCGTTTCCGTTTACCGGAAATCCTGATAGTATAGATGTAAAATTGATCAGTGCTAAACCCGAAGGTTTTGAACGTCTGGTAACGCTTAAAAAAGGTCAAGATTCGTTACAATACTGGTACAAACCTCAGGTAGAAACAGATTCGTTGATTTTTGAAACCTACGGAAATAAGCAGTTGCTAGATACGATGTACATTAGAAAGCGTGGTTTAAAGCCAGATTCGCTTCAGATTCAATCGGTGTCCAGCAGCTTGATCTTAGAAGAGCCTTATCTGTTCAACACAACCATACCTGTGGTGGCGGTTGACACTTCAAAAATCAAAATCAGCCGAAAGGACTCAACACTGGTTGAAGCGTTTCAGGTGAAATTATTCCCCGAGAAATTGCAGATGTCGCTCAAATTTGAAACGGAAGAAAATGAATCGTACAGCATTCGAATGCTTCCGGAAGCGCTTACAGATTTCTACGAATCTAAGAACGATACGCTCAATTTTAGTGCTTCAACAAAAGCCTACGGCGATTACGGTGAGTATGATTTAACGTTGCAAGGCGCCGCAGACGTACAACACATTGTGCAATTAGTTACTGAAAAAGGTGATGTAAAACGTGAAATAATTGGAGTACCGGGCACCACAGTATTTCAGTTTAACCGCATTGAACCCGGGAAATACTATGCACGTGTGATCGTAGATCTTAACGAGAATGGTAAATACGATACCGGAAATTATTTGGAGCAAAAGCAACCGGAAGAAGTCTTATACTATCCAGATTTGCTGGATTTACGCTCGGGCTGGTATCCTAAAAATACTTTTATTCTAACTCAGGAATAAGCTGAACGTCACATTAAAATATTGCTATTTCAATTCAAACGCATCCTGATCGGCGAGAAAATTTAGTTGGTTGCGGGTTTCTTCTAAATGGGCTTTGCTTAAGGTTGCATAAATAGTTTTTTCTTCCGCTTCCGCGAAAGCTAAAGTAGCGCCCAGACTGTCGTAAATTCCGCTATAGCCGTTGTATTCATAATTGCCGCCATCAACGCCTACACGATTTACACCTATGCAGTAACTCATGTTTTCTATTGCCCGTGCTTTAAGCAAAGTATCCCACGCAAAAACGCGTTTTTTAGGCCAATTGGCTACATAGAGCATCACGTCATAATTAGATGTATTGCGCGCAAAAACAGGAAAACGCAAGTCATAGCACACCTGCAATAAAAATTTAAAGCCTTTGTAGGTAGCGATTACAGGTTTTTCACCGCGTTTGTAAACCTTATGTTCACCCGCTAGGGTAAAGGTATGGCGTTTATCATATGTAGTGCTGTTGCCGTCAGGAGTAATAAAATAAAAGCGGTTGTAATAGTTATTGTGCTCTTGAATCATCAAGCTTCCGGCAAGTGCGGCTTGCTTAGCATTTGCAGTAGCTTTCATCCACGCAACCATATCGCCGGTATCAACAATGCCTTCAGGATTCATACTAAAACCTGTTGCAAACATTTCGGGTAGAACAATGAGGTCTACACCATCTATCTCGCTTATTTTTTTATCAAAATACGCACGATTAGCTTCCGGGTTCTCCCAAGCAAGATTTGCTTGAATTGCTGCTATTTTTAAGGTGTCTTGCATAACTTAAAAGTACAAAAAAGCTGATGAGGTTAGGGCAAAAAAATACCCGCTGCATTGCAGCGGGTATTGGAATCTTAAATATACTTATATATATCTTGGCTTATAGTACGCGTACTTGCGCAGCTACCATACCTTTTCTTCCTTCTTCTTCGATGTACTCAACTTGGTCACCTTCTTCTAACACTTCACCGTTAAGACCGGTTGCGTGTACAAAGATGTCCTTGCCTGTGTCATCGTTAGTAATGAATCCGTAACCTTTTGATTCATTGAAAAATTTAACTGTACCTTTCATTATAAAGTTGTAAAAAAATTAATATTGATACAAAGCTACGTGTTTAAACAACACAAAAGTTAACTTAAGGTAAATTTATTTTTACAAAAGTTATTGATTTTCAGAATTTTTGCGTGATTCTTTACTTTCATTGAAGTCTCTCATCTTCCTTATGTTATCTTCATCAAGCATATAATCTTTCACGTTGCGGTCTTTCCAACGGTGATATAAAAACATCGGCATCAAAATAAAGGCAACGGCCAAAATGGTTAGGCCTAAAAACCGATCACCGGTTAAGGTATCTTCTGTAAAATATCTGAGATAAAAGCCGTAACCTAAGGTTAAACAAAGAATGCAAAAAAGTATGATTATCGCGTTGCGCATAGTACTTTGAGTTAATTTATTTTTTACTGAAATGATATTCAAAACTTACACCTATACCTAAACTGCTATTCTTTTCAGGAATGGGGCGTTGCCCGGTTTGCATAAATGAAAGTTGATCAAAATCCTGACGTAAGTCTAAAGTCGTATAAACCAAGTATGCCGAAATTAAAAAACGCTGATCAAAGTCAAGATAACCTTCAAGACCCAGGGCAAAATCAAAGTAATCTTGTTGGTTCTTATAATTAACTGATTCTTGCAGCTGCAAGCGTGCGGGGTTATTTTCAGTTTTAAAATACGAACTGGTATACTTAAAGTTTCCAAAACTATATTCGGGCCAAAAGAAGAGCCAAACATCTTCTGGCTTTGTGAGCCTGATTTTAGTTCCTACGCTTACAAGATTACCTGTGTAATTGGTGCGTAGCTGTTCTTCTGTAGTTTCCGTAAAAACCGAAGCATCGTTTAGCGCCCCATTGTTATGCTTAAAAGCCAGTTTAGGAGCGATCCAAAAGTCTGAGAATAAACCAAAGCCTAGCTGAATATCATAAAATCCATTTTCTTTAAAACTCTTATTTCTAAAGCCGTTGAGTTTGGCAAAAACTGACGGACTGATATCTTGAGCGTATGCCGAAAAACAAAAAACGCAGCATATAATGATAACGTACTTTTGTTTTAACATGGATTATTTTCTTGAAAAGCTCACCAGCATACGTCTATACGCGGTAAGGAGTTTTGATTTTGAAATGAAGCCGTGGTATTTTCCGTCTTTGATCACGGGTAAATTCCACGCGCCACTGTCCTGAAACTTGCGCATCACTTCTTTTGCGGGATCAGATTCTAGGTAAATATATTCAGGAGCGGCGTGCATTAAGCTGCCCACTTTTGTCGTGTCATACAGCGACGCATCAAACATAATTTCTCTGATATCATCAAGTGTGATTACGCCTACGAGTTCGTCTTCTTCGTTCACCACCGGAAATAAATTTCGGGTAGATTTCGCGACTGCGCATTTTACCATTTCGCCTAAAGTCATATTCGGCTTAACCCGTATAAAATTAGACTCAATGATCTGATCAACATTGAGTAAAGTAAGCACCGCCTGATCTTTATCGTGTGTGATGAGTTCGCCTTTTACGGCAAGTTCCATCCCGTAAACCGAATGCGGCAAAAAGTATTTATTAATTCCATAGGCGATGGCCGCAGTGATCATCAGTGGAATAAAAAGCCCGTAACCACCCGTGATCTCTGCAATAAGGAAAATTGCAGTAAGTGGTGCGTGAAGTACTCCCGCAAGTAAACCGGTCATTCCCACAAGGGTAAAATTACTTTCTGAAATATGAACACCGTTAATGCCCAAGTTGTTGATGACTTTCGCAATGCAATTGCCCATCACGCTACCCATAAAAAGAACAGGAGCAAAAATACCCCCTATTCCACCACCGGCAAAGGTGATGGCAGAAGCGATCACTTTAAAAAGCACTAGGCCTGCAAGCAGTGCGATCACCACCCAAATGTTTTCAAGATAATCACTAAAAAAAGTTTCGCCCAGAGCACTTATCGTGTTGCCCTCAAGCAGCTGGTTGATAATGTCAAAACCTTCACCATACAAGGGTGGAATAAAAAACAAAAGCACACCTAGCGAAGCGCCTGCAATGATGAGTCTGGTGGTAGCTGAGGTCCACCTGCTGTAGAACTTTTGAGTCGCAAAATAAGCTTTACTAAAATACACCGAAGTCAATCCTGCAACTACGCCCAGAACCATATAGTATGGAAAATCTGCAATAGTAAAGGCATCCTTAAGTTCAAAAGGTAAAATAGTATCTGATCCAAAAAAGAAATAAGAGGTTAAGATCGCCGAAAGTGATGCCAAAAGTAACGGCATCAGCGATAACAAAGTAAGGTCTAGACTAAAGACTTCTACCGCAAATATGATCGCTGCAATGGGTGCCTTAAAAATACAAGACATAGCACCCGCTGCCGCACAGCCTAACAGTAAATTGCGGTGCGCTTGATCCATATGAAAGATGCGGGAGAGGTACGAACTAATTCCTGCGCCGGTAACCACTGTGGGGCTCTCTAATCCTACCGATCCTCCAAAACCTACGGTGATCGGTGCGGTGATCAACGAAGCGTAAACTTGATAATTGCGTAATAAACCTTTTCGCTTTGCGATAGCGCGCAGCGTCATAGGAACCCCGTGACTCAGCGGATTTCTAATGATAAATTTTACGATAAGTACCGTAAGAGCAAGACCTATAATCGGGAACAAAAAGTAAAACCCATACCTGTAATTCTCAACGAGTTTTCCTTCAAGAAGATTTTGAATTACGTGAGTAAAGTTCTTGATCAAAACAGCTCCTAGACCGGCAAGAAGCCCTGTGATCACACTTAAAAAATAGATAAATGTGGTCTTAGAAATATGCTTGTAGCGCCAGGCGTGAAAGCGATGTAAAAGAGGTTTTTTACCAGGCATTATCACTCGATTTATTGCCGCAAAAGTAAGGTGTATAAATCAAAATATAGTATAATTAGAAATTAATTATACAAAACAGAAAACCCCGCCGAAGAGGCAGGGTTTCAATATTTTAGCAAGCGTACGTTACTAGCAATACTCGTTAAAAGCATCTACAAGATTATCTGCAATAAGTTCTGCAGGACGCCCTTCAATATGATGACGCTCCAACATATGTACTAATTCACCATCTTTAAATAACGCCATTGAAGGTGAAGAAGGAGGAAACGGCACCATAAAATTACGTGCAAGCTCTGTTGCTTCGCGATCTACACCGGCAAAAACAGTGTATAAATTATCTGGAGTTTTTGCATTTTGTAAAGCCATACGCGCTCCCGGTCTGGCATTTGCCGCTGCACAACCACATACTGAATTTACCACAACAAGCGTGGTTCCTTCTTTTTTCATAGCTGCCTGTACATCGTCTGTTGTATGTAATTCTGTGAAACCTACAGAAGTAAGGTCTTCACGCATAGGTTTTACTAATTCTGCTGGATACATAAGTTCTTTTTTAATTTTTGGTTTACAAAGATATAAAATAATAGTCGGGCATAAGTTGTAAACCCTACGTTGAGCATCTGCTTTTTTATTTGGGCGCATCTTTGCCTAGGGGCAAAGTCAGGCTTTCGGCCGTCGCTGTTTGCAATGTTGCTCATTGCAAACGAGCTCCACAAGGCCTCAATCCTTTGCGCATACGTTTAAAGTCTATAGCGCATCTTGACCAAATACGTGACATACAATACTATCACTGCGAGTAACAATTTGTCATATTTGCGACCTACCTGTAGCAAAGGCTTTATTTTTGCACGGGTTTATAAACACCGGCAAAAGGTATAAAACCCTGTCCCGATGGTCATCGGGTTGGCTAGTAATTAAAAAGTAGGAGGGTTGTTTGCAACAAGCAGATAAACCAAAACCGAATAAAAAAGATTAAATGATACGATGGATAGGAGCCATCATAGGCTTTGCTTACCGAGGATTTCTAGGTACGGTTGCAGGCTATGTGATCGGGATGCTCATAGATAATTTATTTTTCAATAAAAGTGACGGTCAAGCTTCGGGCAGAAGTCGCTCGCCGTTTAGTGGTGGGCAGCAGACGGTAACTCCGGGAGATTTTGAGCTGAATTTACTTTCGCTTTGCTCTATAGTTATCAAAGCAGATGGGCAAGTGAGTCAGCGCGAGATGGATTATGTGCGTCAGTATTTTGTGCAAGCTTATGGTAAAGAGCGCGCCAATGCTACTTTTAGAACCTTTAATGAGGTGGTGAAAAAGCGTGAGGTAAATGCGCAGCGTATTTGTGCGTATTTGGTACAGCGTACACGTAGAGAAGTTCGATTACAAATTGTTCACTTTTTATTTGGGATCGCCCAGGCAGACGGAAACGTTTCTACCGCAGAGGTGAATCAAATCTCAAGTATTGCGGGGTATTTAGGATTAAGCCGCAATGAGTTTGAAGGACTTAAAGCGATGTTCTTTAAAAATTCTGATAGTGCGTATAAAATATTAGAGATTGATAAATCTGCAACAGATGCAGAAGTAAAGAAAGCTTATCGCGATATGGCAAAAAAATACCATCCAGATAAACTACAGCATATGGATGAAGCCTATCGCGCCGGAGCAGAAGAAAAGTTTAGAAATGTGCAGGACGCGTATGAAACCATTCAAAAAGAACGCGGGATGTAGTATTTGCTAGAAGTTAATCCGTACAACTAAAAAGCCCTTTAATTTCAATAATTAAAGGGCTTTTTAGTTGTGTGTATAGTGTTTTGATTTTCAGATTTTTAAGTATTATTTTTAATGTGAAGAATTTTATCGTGTAACTTTTTTAAAGCCCATACTTTTTAAAGGTTCTACACGTTACACTGTTGTTAATTAACGCTTTAATGCCCCCTCTGATGAACAAGTACTACCTACTTGTCTTAGTTTTTCTATTTACATACCTAGGCGGTTATACGCAGCAGGTAAGTGTTGATAGTCCGCGACCTGCGCAGGATTTGGTGAACACTCTTGTGGGTGATGCTTGCGCTGAGATCAGCAATATTGCTATTTCTTCAACTCAAGCTGCAGGATTATTCTCAAATAATGGCGGTCTGTTTCCGTTGGCTAATGGTGTGGTTTTACGTACGGGTAATGCACGATTAAGTGGCGGGGCTTACACAGGAAATGAAGCTCAATTGAGCAGCGAACTCAACACCAATGGAGATGCCTATTTACAGAGCATCAACGATGCCACCGGTACAAGTGCACCTATTGAAGAAACGGCTTTTTTAGAATTTGATTTCGTACCGCTTTCTAGCGATTTTAGCTTTGATTTTATTTTTGCTTCTAATGAATATGGAGAATGGCAGTGCTCTTCACAGGATGTAGTGGCGTTTATCCTTACAGATCTGAGCACTGGTACTTCGCAAAATTTGGCACTTACACCTTCGGGAGAAGAGGTTTCCGTGCGCAATATTCGGGATGACCAGAATAATGCGAGTTGTAATTCAGTCAATCCGGGGCTTTTTGATTCGTATGAGGTGACCAATGCACAATCTACCATCAATATGCGTGGTTATACCCAAGTGCTTACGGCTTCTAGTACTTTGACGCCCGGTACCTCCTATAATATTCGTATTGTGATAGGGGACTCTAATGATACCAACTTTGATTCAGCGATTTTTTTGGCCGGCGGAAGTTTCAATACCAGTGTTGATCTAGGCCCTGATCTGGTTTTATGCAGCGGAGATTCAACAACACTTTCTACAGGTTTAGATGCTACGGTCTATACGCATCAATGGTTTTTAAACGGAAGTGCAATTCCCGGCGAAACCGGAAGTACGTTAACCGTTTCCAATAATGGTACGTACCGCGTAGAAGTTTCTAATAATGGCTGCGTGATCGCAGACGAAGTTGTGGTAAGTCCGCTTTCAATTACTGCTCCCGAAGATCTAATCGCTTGTTACAATAATGGAAATCCTTCAAGTTTCAATTTGACCCAAAACGATGCGAGTGCTTTGGGGCTGAGTAATGCCCAATTTGAAGTGGTGTATTATGCCAGCACAACAGCTTTAAGCACAAATCAGCCTATTCCAGATTCTGAATTGAACGCGTTTCAGAGTACTGGTCAACGCATATTTATTCGTTTACGTAATTTAAATACAGGTAATTTTTGCGGAGGCAGCTATTCATTTATGCTCGAGCAACGCCCAGAAATTCGCGTAACTACTCCCAGTCCTTTGCAAGCCTGTGCACGCCCCGGAAATGACGTGGCAGTCGATTTAACACAGCTTAATAACGAAATCTTAAATGGTCAAAATCCGGCACTTTTCAATATTACCTATTATGAAAATCAAACTGATGCAGATGCGATGAGCAACGAAGTTTTCTCGCCTTATGTGATTTCCGAAGGCACAACAACGCAAAACTTTGTGGCAAGGATTTCATTTGCAGACGAAGATGCCTGCTACGAGACGGTAGAGGTTACGGTTGAAGTCAATGATTTACCACCGGTAGATCAATTGGCAGATGTGATCACGTGTAATGCATATGAACTGGAGCCTTTGACAAACGGAAATTACTTCTCAGGCTCCAACGGAAGAGGCACTTCGTATAACGCAGGAGATATTATTACAGAAGATATGGTCTTATTCATTTATAACGGTCCGGATGCTAACGGCTGTAGTAATGAGACCTCTTTTAGTATTACTTTTGTATCTGAATACGACTTGTCAGACCGGGAGTCTTGTGGTGCTTTTATCATTCCTTCAACCTTAGCCGGTGGTTTTTATACGGCAGCAGGTGGACCCGGCGGGGGTGGAACACGCTTAAATCCGGGTGATGCGCTTACCACTTCACAAACCATTTATTTTTATTTTGAAGAAAATGGAGCGGTATGTCGTGATGAGGCATTTAATATTACGGTTTTTCCGCTTCCTCCTGTTGATGAGCCGGCAGATGTAGTGGCTTGTAATAATTATACTTTACCCGCATTAACCAATGGGAGTTACAACACCGAGCCCGATGGCACCGGTACTACACTCAACGCGGGCGATGTCATCATTTCTACGCAAACCATCTATATCTTTAACGACGATACCAAGTGCACCAATTCTCACGAATGGCGGGTTTTCATCGTTCCTGAATTTGACAATCTGGATGCCTGTGGTTCTTATACCGTTCCCGAAGTAGAGGAGGGTGCGTTTTATACCGCGGCTGCGGGCGGAGGAAGTGTCATCCCAGAAGGGACGGTGTTTACCACCTCTCAACGCATCTATTATTACGTGAATACAACTGCAGGATCTAACTGTACCACAAATGCATTTTTTGATGTCAACGTGATTGCGATTCCGCCGGTAGATACGTTGCCAGATCAATTGTTGTGCGAGGGCGAAACATACACCTTACCCACTTTAACCGATGGTGAATATTTTACTGAAACCGAACGCGGCGGCACGCAGCTTTTCGCCGGAGATGTGATCGATGAATCGCAAATTATTTATATCAATAACCAAGTAAGTGGTTGCCAGAATCAAACTCAATTTGAAGTTGAAATACGACCGTTACTTCCTGTAGATAATTTGACCTTCGTGTACAGTTGTGAACCGTATGTGCTTCCTGAATTGGAAAATGGACAATATTTTACGCAGCCTATGGGAGCGGGAGATCAGCTTTTCGCGGGAGAGGTCATCACTGCTACGCGTACAATTTATGTGTACAACGCGTATGATGATTTTACTTCTTGTTATAGCGAAAACACGTTTACGATAAATATTCTTGGGGTGGAGGTCGAGGAATTTAACGACACGGCGCAATGCGACAGCTACACGTTACCGGCGCTGGCTGTGGGTGATTATTTTACTGAATCTGGCGGGCAGGGAACCCAATTGAACCCGGGAGACGTATTGACCACAACTCAGGAAGTTTTTGTTTATGCGCGTAATGGAACCCGCTTTTTCTGTGAAGATGAAAGCAGTTTTACAGTCACTATTTCGCAAACTCCGGTTTTGGTTCCGGAGCCCGATGTGGAGCAATGTGGCAGCTACATGCTTCCAGCCTTATCTCAAGCTACTTTTACACAAGGCTATTATTTGGGGCCAAATAAACAAGCTCCTATTGATCCTGCTGATTACGAATTGCTGCCGGGTACCTATACGATTTACAAATATGCCGAAGCCTCAGATAATACTAACTGCTTTGCTGAAGATGTATTTGAAGTCACCGTTTATCCGCTTTTAAATTTTTCTGTGGAAGGAGGAACACTATGCCGTAATGCTACTACCGGAGCAGTCGAAAATCCTGTACTTCTCGATTCTGGTCTTGATGCTTCAGAGTTTTTGGTGAGTTGGTTTTTAGATGGGCAGTTAGCAGGGCAGGGCAGCACGTATACAGCTGTCGAAGCTGGTGTTTACAGCGTTTCTACGCAAAAATTGAATCCTGAAGTAGGAGCAGCCTGTAACTATAATCCCACTACAGTTGAGGTTTTTGAGTCGGCTGAACCTGTTTTTGATGTTGAAGTTTCTCAACCTTTTGAAAATGTCTCTGAAATTACTGTTACGGTAACGGCCGGCTTTGGAGATTATGAATATCGTTTGGACGATCAAGCATTTCAAAATACGCCACGCTTTATAAATGTTTCTCCGGGCACGCATCTCATCACCGTACGCGGAGTTAATGGTACTTGCGGTGCTGCTTCTGTAGAAGTTCAGGTGATTGATTTTCCAAAGTATTTTACACCCAATAATGATGGTTATCACGACACCTGGAACATTACTTCACTTGAAGATTTCCCTGAAGCGCAGATCTTTATTTTTGATCGCTTCGGAAAGTTATTAAAAAGCTTATCCCCTCAAGGTCCCGGCTGGGACGGAACGTATCGCAATCAGAATATGCCTTCTGACGATTACTGGTTCAGAGTAGAATATACATTTGAAGATACTCCGGCAGTATTCAAATCTCATTTTACGCTCAAGAGATAGAAAAGGTTGGTTTGAGAGCTTTCGACCCTATGCATTTTCATAGACCTATCGTAAACCAAATTTTATCAGTAAGTTAGAAGGGTTGAAGATTAATCAAATTCAGAATACCTTTCTTATGAAGAATACATTTTTAGCCTTGCTTTTACTAGTAGTTGTCAATGCCTTTGCCCAAAACGCAGAAGAACGCGAGATCATCAGTGTTTTAGAGAAAGAATCAACTACTTGGCGTGCAGGCGATGTAGAAGGTCACGCAAGCTGCTGGGCGGTCAAACCCTATAGTCGAATTTTGATCTCTACAGGAGATGGGGAGGTGATTGATCTTGATCCTCAACTGATGATCAACCCACCCAAAGGTATGATGGGCAACGGAGGAACTTCGGTGAATTCAAATTATAAATTTCATATCAGTGGGAATGAGGCTTGGGTGAGTCACGACGAGCAATCAACGGCAGCAGATGGTAGTGTAAACAAAACTATAGAAATACGAATGCTCGAAAAAATCAATGGCAGTTGGAAGCTTACCGGGCAGTCTATTCACGTAAAAAAGGATAGAACTAATTTGACAGCTATTGATTCTATCAGGCTGAGTGATCCCTATATTTTAGCAGATGAAGCGACCCAAACCTATTATATGACCGGCACCGGCGGTAACATGTGGAAAAGCAAAGATCTGGCATATTGGGAAGGTCCGTTTGATGTTGTAGAAACCGATCCCAATTCGTGGATGGGGCCTAAACCTATGATCTGGGCGGCAGAATTACATCAATACAAAGACAAGTACTATGATTTTGCGACTTTCACCAACAGGGCGTTGAAGATCGATACCGTTGACGGAAATATCATCGAGCGACGTGCAAGTCATATTTTGGTTAGCGACACTCCAGACGGCCCGTATAAACCTATGGAGGACGAAATTTATCTACCCGCAGATATGCCAACCTTAGATGGAACCTTTTGGGTAGATGAAGACGGTAAACCGTATATGGTATATTGTTACGAATGGTTGCAAAATGGCAATGGAACCATAGAAAAAATTGAACTGAAACCTGATCTAAGCGGTTCGGTGGGAAAAGGCGAATTGTTATTTAGAGCGAGTGATTCTCCTTGGTCTCGCGAAAAAGATAAAAATGGAAATGACAAACCCAACAAAGTTACTGATGGTCCATTCCTATTTAAAACTGAAACAGGAAAATTAGGAATGCTGTGGACTAGCTGGATCTATGACGAGTATGTGCAAGGCGTTGCATATTCTGAAAGTGGCACGTTAAACGGACCCTGGATTCAAGAAGAAAAACCGATCACGCCACGCAATTATGGTCACGGTATGTTATTTAAAACTTTTGATGGTAAAACACTTATGGCAGCGCACAGTCACGCGGTGGTAAATGGTAACTATCACAGAGTTCCGCATTTGTTTGAGGTAGATCTTTCAGGAGATAAACTCAGAGTTGTTGCGCCGTATACACCTTGATAGTAGGATTTTTAATGAATGTTTAGTTGTACATTTAAACCGGAATTCAACTTTAAAATTATGAGACGAGTAGTAGTTATCCTTTTTCTTTTAGTTCAAACTATTTCCCAGGCACAAGACTATAAATCAAATATTAAAGCATCTTTTTCAGACTATCTAGACGCTATTGTAAATCTAGAATTCGAGAGATCAATGGATTATATGTTGCCTGAGTTTTTTGAAATTGTTCCTAGAGAACAGTTAGTGGGTTTAATGGAGCAGACTTTCAATAATCCTGATATTCATTTTAAAATAAAAAATCCTGAAATTTTAAAAGTTGAAGATGCACAAAAGATCGATGGAAAGTACTACGCTTTGTTGACCTATGCTAACGATATGGAAATACAATTACAAGCAGAAGCAGATGAAACAAGCGAGGAGAAGGGTATGCGGGTGAGCTTAACGCAAGCTGCTTTTGAGCAATCATTTGGTAAGGATAATGTGGTTTATAATGATAGCTTAGATCAATACTTGGTTCATTCAGAAAAAGACGTTTATAGCATTTCTGAAAATGGAGTTACAGATTGGAAATTTCTAGTGCTAGAAGAAAAGCAAAAGGCAATTTTAGAAAAGCTACTTCCAGCTCAACTAATTGAAGATTAAATTAAACAGCACAAAGACCGTTAGACAATCTTTGTGCTGTTTTAATGTGTGCTGAACTTACAAATTCATTCCGCCTGAAACTTCTATGCGTTGGCCGTTGACCCAGCGCGCTTCCTGCGAACATAAAAAGGCAACAACACCGCCAATATCTTCCGGTAATCCTGCGCGACCTAAGGCTGTCATTTGAGCAACCATTTCGTTGGTTTTGGCATCATCACGTACGTGTCCGTTTCCAAAATCGGTTTCAATAGCGCCCGGTGCGACCACATTTGCTGTGATTTTTCGGTCACCCAATTCTTTAGCAAGATAACGCGTGAGTACTTCAATTGCACCTTTCATAGAAGCATAGGTTGAAGATCCCGGTAAACTGAAACGCGCCAATCCTGAAGAAATATTAATGATTCTTCCGCTGTCATTCATATAGGGCAACGCTTTTTGCGTTAAAAAGAAAACACCTTTATGATGTATGTTCACCATCTCATCAAACTGTTCTTCGGTGGTTTGCATTATTGGGGCATACAGCGCAGTTCCGGCATTATTGATCAAAAAGTCAAAATTGTGATGGCTTTCCTGCTCTTTTAAATGATTGGTGATTTGTGCGATAAAACCATCAAAAGACTTAACGTTGGCAGTATCGAGCTGAAATGCCGCAGCTTTTTGACCTAAGGCTTCGATTGCAGTCACCACCTCTTGTGCTTTATCTGCGTTACTGTGGTAAGTGATCAGAACATCAACACCGGTTTTTGCAAGGCTAAGTGCCATATCTTTACCTAATCCACGGCTTCCGCCGGTTATCAAAGCGATTTTGTTTTTAGTTTCCATAGTTGTAGTATTTAATTATACTGCAAAGTTGCGGGAAACTAAAGGCTATTGCTTTGCAAGCATCAAAGCATAGTTTGTAAAAATCAAAGTAATTTAGGTTCTGAAGTTGAGCGGAGACAGTTGAGTTTGCTTTTTAAAGAAGTTTGAAAAATGAGCTACCTCTTCAAAACCAAGGCTAAATGCGATCTCAGAGACCGTCCAGTCGGTTTGTTTTAGCAGAATTTTAGACTCTTGAATAATACGTTTTTTGATAATATCTGTTGTGGTGCTGCCTAAGCTTTCTTTGAGTACTTTGTTCAGGTGATTCACGTGAATCGCAAGCCGATCTGCGTAGTCTTTAGCCGACCGTAATTGCAAGCGTTGCTGAGGTGATTCAATGGGAAATTGACGTTCAAGAAGCTCAATGAATAAAGAAATGATGCGCTTAGCGGCATTCTGATTGTTACTCACCTGATGCGCCGGACGCAGCTTTTGCCCGTAATGAATCAATTCGAGTAAATAGGTGCGCAGCAAGTCGTATTTAAATTCATAATCAGAAGCGATTTCGGTTTTCATTTTACTGAAAATAGGCGCAATAGCCTCAGCTTGTTCATCTGAAATCTCAAATACGGGAAGACTTCCGGGCTGAAAAATAGGAAGTTTTTCAAGATCGATACCGCTTTTACTTTGCGTTAAAAAGGCATCGGTAAAGACACAGAAAGAGCCGTTTTGATCTTCATCTAAGGGAACCCAATGATAGGGCACATTAGGCGTTGCAAAGAGCAATGCATTTGATTTTACCTCGATCACTTTGTCAGCATATTCTGCTCTGTTTTTACCGCGTATCAAGCTGATTTTGTAGTAGGCTCTGCGGTTATACGGCATTTCGTTTTTTTCTTTTACCGCCCTGATCGTTTCAGAAATATCAAAGACATTAAAATGCCCGATCTCCTTGTTGATGCCCGGAGGCAACAGCGTTTCTATTTCTTTGCCAGTAAAAATGGCGGCTTCCTTATAAAATGCTTCCAGACTGGTGTACTGCATGATTCGAAATTACCTAATTGTAAAATTCAAAGGTAAGAAGATCTAGGTAAGTTTGAGCTAAAGATTACTTTAACCCGAAAAATGACTTGATGAATTCCTTTTTTGGCATACTTAAAATGATGCTCAAATCATCTTTCAGGCTGCTTTCTCCGTCCAGAAATCTAAAAATTGCATCCACGTTATTTTTCTTGAACATTCGGGTAAACAACTGCGCACCCATTTGATTTTTTCGGTAAAGTACATCCAGAAAAATTGCATCGTACCAGCGGTAACGATCCTTGATGCTAAACTTAGAAAGATCATTTTCCGCTTTCAAAAAAGCAATAAGTTGTTCTGTGCGTTTTATGGTGTAGGTAAAAGTATAACCGGTGCTTCCGCGGGTCCAGCCGCCTGCAGTACCTATGTGAAGTATGTTTTTTGAATTGAATTGTTCAAAAGGAAAAGCCGTCATAGGAATGCTGCCCTGTTCTTTAGCGTGAATGGTATACTCGGGAACACCTAATTCTTCAAGATATTCTTGAATTGCGACTTCATATTCTGCTTTTGGTAGCAGTTTTTCTGAAAAAAGCGTGTACTCTACTAGCGCCTTATTTTTCGCCGTAGGCAACACATACATAAAACGTGTATTACCGCGCTGCGGAATATCAAAATCCATAAATGTGGCAATGTCGGGTTCAAAAACTGCCGATGGAGTTTCAACTTCCCACCCTATAAAATGCTGTTGTAAAACAGGAAATTGCGTTTGCTTTTCAAGACGCTCCGGAGGAAGAATGCTGGTAAAAAGTTTTTCAGCGGAATATATGTTGTTTTTTGTCTGAACTTCAACCGAAACACTATGTTCACGATGACTCAGGTACGTTTCCGTTCTAAATTGGAAATTTTTCGAAGCCCGAAGTTGTTCAAAAATTTGGTTGTAAAAATCGAGTCCTTCAATTTTGTTGTAGGTGTACTTTTTTAGTGGAATTTTGGCATCAAATCCTGCGCTTTTAAACCGAATAGTTTTCCATTTTTTGCTGATCACCGCATCCCATTCGGCGGTATGTTGACTCCAGAAACACCAGGTGCGATCATTGACTTTTTTGTCAGACTTATCAAGAATCAAAACCGATTTATCCTTAAAAAAAGCATCTTGACTCATGCGATAGGCAAGCATCAACCCCGAAAGTCCGGCGCCGAGAATGATGTAGTCAAAGTGATTTGTGGCATCTTGCATCTGAGTTTAAAACTAGGATTAAAAATGCGTCCCGGCAACGGTCTATTGGTTTAAATACTTTAAAAGTTCTGACGAAGTGTAATACTCAAAGATCCTGCGTTTTACCTTGAATAGTTCGTCAAACATCAAAGTTACCGGTAGCGAGAATTCCCGATCTTCTCGCGATCCCAAAAGTGCAGCCAGTTGATGCACTGCATTGCGCTGTGTTTTTGCTAGCGGATTGGTAAACACCTTTCCATCAAAGGTGATGGTGTCTGTGGTTTCAGCGTTCATTCTGACTGCATAAAAATCCCGGTTAACTTTGGCGATGACTTCAGGTTTAGTAAAGACCACCCGGTCAATTTTTTTGCAATACGCACACCAGTCGGCGTGAAAAAATACCAAAGTCTTCTTGGGGTTTTCAGTCAACGCATCCTCAAGTTCTTCCCAACTTAACCAGTTGATTTGCTGATCACTCTTTTGAGCAATAAGGCTTCCGCAAGAAAGAAATAGAAAAAAGATTAATTGTTTCATAAACAAATTTTTGCCTGTCCTGCAAGGATTAGAAGTCGCCGAAGCGAATTCCAAAGAAGAATGTTCGCGGACGATTGGGACCATAAATATAATCTGAATCTCTAAGAGGCCCGCGATCAAAATCATCCTGATAGCTGTTAAACACATTTTGAACACCGGTACTCAATTCTACGTGAAAGGTGTCTTTGAGATCAAAATGATAGGTGACTTTTGGGGTCACATCTATAAATTGTGGCGTTTCTTCAAGGGCTATAAATCCACTGTCGCTAACCACGTGCGGAGCAATCATACTGCCCGTGTAACTTGCTGCAAGGTCCATTTTAAAGGCTTCACTAATCACCCAGTTGGCATTAAAAAAGCCGTAAAGATTAGGCGCGCGTGTAAACTCAGAGATAATCACGTCGTTTTCTCCGGGTACGGTGCCGTCGCTTTCAAAGAGTACTTGATCTTCTTTGTAGATCGACTTTTGATAGGTGATTCCGGCTTGAAAATATAAGTCTTGACTGGGCGAGACCGTAAGTTCTACGTTTGTCCCGGCAACATAAGCGCCACTACCATTGCGAGATTCTTCAAGGATAGCCCCATTAGGTAATGAAGCTCCGGTGCTTACCAGTGTAAACGGATTCTGCAAGGTGGTGTAAAACCCTTCAACAAGCAATGAAGTCTGAGTTTTGTTGAAATTTTTAGTGAGATTCAGCGAGGCAGTATAGGCATTAGAAAATTCGCTTTTCAGGTCATCGCTCAAAATAGCAAAGCGCTGTTCGCCACCTACTGAGCTGATGTGTAAATCTTCATTAAACGCTTGCGGCGCTCTAAAACCTCGAGCATAACCTCCTCTAAATTGCAACTCGTCTGTAATGTCATAAAGCAGCGTAATACGCGGACTCAAAACGGTTTCTGAGACTTCTGAAGTACGCTCAATATTCTGAATGGTGTAATACCCATCTACCGAAATATGATCAAGGCGTGCACCTAAAAGGGTGGTAAAATCTTTTAAAGGTTTCCACTCATATTGACTGTAAAGCCCAAAACTATTTACTTGCTGATCTACAACACGGTTGTATCCTAAGATCACATCTTCAGTATCATTCAATTGATATTCAACACCGCTGGTTAAAACATCTTTATTTTTAAAGGTATGACTGAATTTTGCTCCGGAAACCAGCGCGAGATCTTTAGTGTTTCCAAAAGCGTTGTTGGCAGCGATAGAGTCTGCAGCCGTGCGCTCGCCACCTAAACCACCGTAATAGCTTTTGCGATCAGTATGTTGCACAGAAGCATACACCGAAAGATTATTTGTGCGTTCGTCATTGTATAACTCATAATCTACCCCGGTAAATATCGTGTTGTGATCTAATTCTTCGGTAATGTCTGTAAACTGGGGCGCCAGCTCAATACGGTCTCCGCCGCGGCGGTATTCTTTTATTGCCGTAAAATCTAAACCAATCCTGCTGTTATCATTAGGTCTGTAAAAAGCTTTAGACCCAAAAGAATGATTGGTGAGCTTGGTGATTTCGCTAAAACCATCTCCATTGGCATCAAATGCATCACGATCACGGTACATTCCATATAGCGTAACTCCTGTAGATAGATCTTCGCTCACAATTGATGTATTCATATTCAATGTACGATCTGCTGTTTTACCATCTATTAGACCCAGATTGCTGTTTACTTCCCAACTGTTATTCACCGGTTCTTTGGTTATGACATTTACAGTTCCTGCAATCGCGTTAGACCCAAAAAGCGCGGAACCACCACTACGCACAACTTCTACCCGGTCAATGATGCTCACCGGAATTTGCTCCAGACCATACACGCCGTTGAGCGCACTAAAAACAGGTCTGCTGTTGACCAAAATTTGTGTGTATTGGCCTTCAAGTCCGTTAAGGCGCACTTGCGTAAAACCACAATTCTGACAGTTGGTTTCCACACGCACTCCGGGCTGGTAATTAAGACCATCAGCAAGCGAAATAGATTGCGTTGCCTTAAACAATTTTGGGCTAAGCACTTTTACAATCACAGGAGCCTCTTTTTTACTGATGCGATTACGGGTGGCGCTCACCACAACTTCTTCCAGACCTAGTAGATCTTCTTGAAGTTCAATGGTCAGCGGTTTATTTTTAAAATTTTTAGGTTGAATCGCTTTACGCTGGGTTTTAAAACCAACAGCTTTAAAAACTAAAGTAGCTTCTTCAAGAGACAAAGTGATTTCAAAAGATCCGTTCTCATCAGCGGCAACACCATTTGTGGTGCCTTCTACTATGATATTAGCAAAGGGAACCGGAGCAGTACCATCTGTGATTACACCGGTTATTGTGGTTTGCTCTTGTGCTAAAACCAATTGTGTGATGAACAGAAAAGCGATTTTAAGGTAGTTATTGAGAGACATTTACAGTTTTTAAAAATTAAAGTTTAGGCAAACCTAAAAAATATATTTGATATATTTTGCGTATTATTGCGGTATATTTAAAAATGAATATGACTTTTTCTGAAGAAAATTATTTAAAATCTATTTATGCCTTACAAAAAGAGCATCCTAAAGGTGTAAGTACCAATGTTTTATCTAAGTATTTGGATACCAAGCCTGCTTCGGCTACAGAAATGATTAAAAAGCTTGATGAGAAGGGATTGGTGCATTATCAACCTTATCAAGGTGTGATTTTAAAAGATTCGGGAGCAGTTTCCGCATTGAAAATTATACGTAAACACCGCTTATGGGAAACTTTCTTGGCCAATAAGCTTGATTTTAGTTGGGATGAAATTCACGATGTTGCCGAACAGTTAGAGCATATAAAATCTGATAAGCTCATACGTGAATTAGATAAGTTTTTAGGGTATCCTAAGCACGACCCGCACGGTGATCCCATTCCTGATGAAGAAGGAAATGTCATAAAAATGGAAAAAAAGCGGGTTTCACAATTAAATCCGGGCGATATCGGGACGTGTATTGGCGTGAACGACACCTCGTCTTCGTTTCTTCAGTTTTTAGATCAGCAAAACATACGTTTGGGCAGTGTGATCCATATTCTAAGTGTGCAGGAATTTGATAAAAGTATGACGGTGCGTATTGACGATCGCGAACTTCTACTTTCTCAAATCGCGACAGAGCACATTTATGTGCGTGTATAGTTTAATCCGTTTAAAAAGTTAGCATTTTAATATTATGAATGAAATCATCAATTATTTTGAAACCTTGAGTCCGGTTACCGGAGCCTTTTACGCAACCCTTTTTACTTGGGGCGTGACTGCATTGGGAGCAGCTTTAGTATTCTTTTTTAAAGGAATGAACCGCGCATTGTTTGATGCTATGCTGGGTTTTGCCGGCGGAGTGATGGTAGCAGCCAGCTTTTGGAGCTTGCTCGCCCCGGGAATTGAAATGAGCCCGGGAGAAGGTTTTGTTAAGGTGATTCCTGCTGCGGTTGGTTTTGCATTGGGTGCAGCTTTTTTGTTTGGTCTTGACAAAGTGTTGCCGCATTTGCACGTTAATTTTAAGGAAGAAGATAAAGAGGGAATCAGAAGTCCTTGGCACAAATCGGTATTGCTTACGCTGGCGATCACGCTGCATAATATCCCTGAAGGTTTAGCCGTAGGGGTTTTGTTTGGTGGAGTAGCAGCCGGTTTTGACGGGGCTACCATTGGAGGTGCAGTAGCACTTGCAATAGGTATAGGATTACAAAATTTTCCGGAAGGTTTTGCGGTGGCAATGCCCTTGCGTCGACAAGGTTTCAGCCGTTGGAAAAGTTTTAATTATGGGCAGCTTTCGGCTATTGTAGAACCTATTGCGGCGGTGGTTGGTGCCTATGCGGTGATGACTTTTCAGCCTATATTGCCTTATGCTTTAGCGTTTGCAGCAGGGGCAATGATCTTTGTAGTGGTAGAAGAGGTCGTGCCGGAAACCCAACAAGGCAATCATACTGATATTGCTACAATGGGCTTTATTGGCGGCTTTATCTTGATGATGACCCTTGACGTAGGTTTGGGCTAATTTGCAACAGCAGTCTGTTTCTGAAGTCTTTAAGAAATAGATATACTACATTATGATGCGATTTCTCGTTGTTTTATTTCTTTTGGTTTTCAATTGTAGTCTGAGCGCTCAAGCGCAGCAAAGTCAAATCGTTATTGGCGAGGCAGTACATGAACCGCAGCTCGTGGTCCAAGTTCCTTTTGGGGAACGGGTTGCGTTTGGTGATGTTGAAATAGAACTAACCCGAGTGATCGACTCGCGTTGTCCACAAAACACAACTTGCGTTTGGGCAGGCATTGTAGAAATAGAGGCTTTAGTCTTCAAAAATGGAAAACCCATTGAAAGCCGAAAAATCAATTTAAACAGTCCGGCTAAAACACTCTTTAATTCTTCGGCTCAAGAATTGATGGGGCAGTCTGTTTTACCTTATCCTGATGCTTCTCAACCAAAAATCAAACAAGAAGATTATGTGCTGAATGTAGTTTGGAGTCAGTTTTAAAGTTTGGAGACGCCAATATTAAAGAATGCTGCAGTGCGTGTTGAAGCGGATGCGCCTTTTAAGATATATCCAATATTTATAAGATCATCAGTCTGTAGTATTAAAAGAATATTTCCACTAGTACCCCAATAATCTGATCCCGGTAAGTTTACTTCACCGTTTGTAATAATTGACGAAGTTGTGTTGTTTAAGGAAACCTCAAGACGATAGGTTAAACTTCCTGGTGGGAGATTAGTCGTTGAAAATCCCGCGGAAATCAAATACGTTCCACTTCTTAAAATGCGTATTTCTCCGTTATTCTCTGTGGCTTGATAAAAATCAATATCTGAAACGAGTGTATTATCCTGATTTAATGGAAAAGGTGTAATGTTAGTGGTGTCAGTTATGATAATTGCGTTATTTGTTTGACCACGGTTAAGTATTATTGAAGGGGTCTGCACTCTGACAAAAGTCTGCCAAGAGCCCTCTTTATGAATGTACCAAGCATTTTCGGTAGTATTAAAAATAAATGCGCCATCAAGAGGTGTAGGAATTGCATTCATTTCAGAAGAGGTCATTCTTGGTTGTACCATTGCCCCAGTAGTACTTTCAATTTGAAACGCGGAACCAGGAGCTAGGGTTGAGGTGCCAATACCGACACCTACCTGATTTTCTTCAGTTTCTTGACTAAACAGAGGATTTAGATATAAAAGAACTAAAAAGATTGTGAAAATTCTACAAAGCATAGGTTATAATTTAACGATACCTATGTTAAAATATCTGGCATTTAGACTAGTTCCTGAATTATTAAGTACATAGCGAAGACTAACTACATCATTAGCATTAAAGCTAAAAACGAGAACACCGCTCGTTCCCCATTCGTTAGTTCCCGAGGGAAAATTGACATTACCACGCACTAAATAACCTATAAGACTATTATTTCTATAAACACCAATGATATACTTTCTGTTCCCAGAGGGTAAATTGCTTACAGCGAAACCTGAAGATACCATGTAGTTTCCTCCTTCTAATATTCTTAAGGTCCCATTACCAGTGATTTGAAAATATGAGTTGTCAATCGAAGTAACATCTGCTGTATTCAGTGGGAAATTGTAATAGGTATTATTCCCAGTGGCTACGATGCCATTGGTTGACTCTGAAGGATATTCTCTTCGTAAAACGGCAGACGGAAGGTCTGGTCGTGTTAAATCATTCCAAGTTCCTGAGGAATACAGAAATAATGAAGAAAAAGTATTGTTGTAAACAATTGAGCCGTCTAATGGAGATGGTATAGCAAGCATTTCAGAATTCGTCATTCTAGGTGGAACCAAAGCTCCAACTTTGCTATCTATTTGAAAAGCGCTACCATCGTCAGGATTAGTGGTACCAATAGCTACTTGGCTAAGTACAGGCTGACAAAAAACCAGAATTAAAAGGAAACAGAAAATATAATAATATCTTCCGTTGGGTGGTAATACGCGCACTTTAATACTTTTTCACAAGTATAATACTTATTATTTGGTATTTGAATAAAATTATTAAAAATAAAGGATAATTTTTAATAAAATCAGTGACACCCGCAATTATCGCTTCCGCAGGATTTATCGTTAGACTTTCCGTTTAAGAAAGCCGGTTTCCAGATGTATTTAGTTACTAAATATCCTACTGCGATTAGAAAGATCAATACGACTAATATATTCTGTAACATAGCTTTTAAATTATAAGTTGATAAGCCACTAGAGCTACAACATAAGCAAAACCACTCATAACCACAAGTTGTAGTATGGGCCACTTCCAAGTGTTGGTTTCCCGCTTTACGATCGCGAGCGTACTCATACATTGCATAGCAAAAGCATAAAAGAGTAACAGCGAAATCCCACTGGCAAGATTAAATAATGGTCCGCCAAGTATAGGGTTAACCTCACCCGCCATTCGGTTTTTAATGGTTTCTTCTTCTTCACTACCCACGCTGTAAATGGTTGCAAGAGTACCTACAAAGACCTCACGCGCTGCAAACGAACTCACAATAGCTATACCAATTTTCCAATCGTAGCCTAAAGGTTGAACTACCGGCTCAATCGCTTTACCCATATAACCTATATAACTATACTCGAGCTTTTGAGAAGCGATATGCTTGTCGAGTTCGCTTTCAGGAAACTCGCCGGCTTCCATTCTTGCGATGCTGTTTTCTTCTGCATTGTCAAACTGATCACCGGGACCGTTAGAAGCAAGAACCCAGAGCACGATAGAGATCGCTAAGATTATTTTTCCGGCACCCACCACAAAAGATTTGGTCTTTTCGATCACATTATACGCCACATTTTTAAAAAGCGGAAGCTTGTAATTAGGCATTTCAATCACAAAAAAGCTACGGCTCTTTATTTTTAAAATTCGGTCTAAAATCCAAGCTGAAAGCACTGCGGTTCCAAAACCTATAAGGTAGAGCAGCATCAGCACTAAACTCTGTAAGTTGAAGATATACAGCACGCGCTCATCAGGAATCACAAGCGAGATGATGATCAAATATACCGGTAAACGCGCACTACAGGTCGTAAAGGGTGTAACTAAAATCGTGATGAGGCGCTCTTTCCAATTCTCTATATTTCGGGTGGCCATAATCGCAGGAATCGCACATGCAGTTCCTGAAACGAGGGGCACCACGCTTTTTCCGCTAAGGCCAAAACGGCGCATGATTCGATCCATTAAAAAGACCACGCGACTCATATAGCCACTTTCTTCTAGCAGCGAAATGAATAAAAACAAAAAGGCGATCTGTGGAATAAAAATCACAATTCCTCCAAGTCCCGGGATGATTCCTTCAGCAATTAAATTAGTAAAGGCGCCGGGAGGCATCGTGTTGCGCACCCATTCTCCCATCGCGGCAAAACTCTCATCGATCAAATCCATAGGATAAGACGACCAGTCATAGATCGCTTGAAAGATGAGAAGTAAAATCGCAAAGAAGATCACATATCCCCAAACCTTATGAGTAAGAATGCGGTCAAGACGACTGCGTAGATCTTTTGCTGCCAAATGATCTATGCTCAAAGTTTCTTTTAGAACCCCGTTGATGAATTGATAGCGAACAATAGTTTCTTTCTGTTGAAGCCGCTTGAGGTTTGATTTGCTTTCGGTTTTAAACGTGCTGATGCTTTGCATCTCATTGCGATCAAGTTTTCCAAAATTCACATCTTGGGTAATGACCAGCCACAATTTATATAAATCCTGCTTTGGAAAAGCGTTGCGCAACCGTTCAAAATATTCAGGAGCGATCACCGAAGCATTCACGCAAGGTTCAGTCGTAATGTTTTTATAATTGGCAATAAGTTCTTTAAGCTTGTCGAAGCCTGTGTTTTTACGCGAACTTACCAAGGCAATTTTAGTATTCAGGCGCTCTTCGAGCTTCTCGATATCCAGACTTATAGCCTTACGATCCATACGATCTGCCATATTTATCGCAAGAATCGTGGGGATGTTAAGATCTTTAATTTGGGTAAACAGGAGTAGATTTCGCTTTAGATTTTCAACATCTGCGACCACTACAGCAACATCAGGATAATCCTTATCATTTTTATTGAGAAGCAGTTCAATGACTACATTTTCATCAAGCGAACTTGCGTTAAGACTGTACGTGCCCGGAAGGTCAAGAATATGCGCTTTTACTCCGCGCGGAAGTTTACAAACCCCTTCTTTTTTTTCAACGGTGATTCCCGGGTAGTTTCCTACCTGCTGTTTTAGTCCGGTTAATTGGTTAAATACAGAGGTCTTACCGGTGTTGGGATTTCCTATAAGGGCTACATTGAGCTGTTTACTCATGAGAGAGCTTTTCTACTGTGATAAAACTAGCAGTCTCGCGGCGTATTGCTAAGTGACTGCCATTAATATTGAGGTACATGGGGTCTTTAAAAGGAGCTATCTGTACCAATTCTACTTCATTGCCGGGAAGGCACCCCATTTCTAATAATTTAAGAGGGACATTATCAAGTTCAAATGAAACGATAATTGCTTTTTCCCCACGTTTAAGTAAGTTGAGTGAAGTAGTCAATTTATTTAGATTGAATTTAAACAAGGCAAAAGTAAACGAAAACCAATAGAAGCGAAAAGATTTTAGGCACAAACTGGGCTAAAGCGGCATGTTTTAAGAGTTTTCGTCATCTTCTATCGCTTTTAAGATGGCGATATCTTCTAAAAGTTTTTCTATGGCTTCAGGGTCTGTACCATCATAAAATCCACGGATGCGCTTTTTAGAATCAATAAGCATAAAATTCTCGGTATGAATCATATCATATTTACCGCCGTCTCCTTGCGTTTTGACCGCTAGATAACTTTTGCGGGCCAGCTCATAAATTTGCTTTTTGGGACCGGTAACGAGATTCCATTTGGAGTCATTCACGCCTTTTTCTAGCGCATAACGTTTGAGTTGTGCGACGGTATCAGTTGCCGGTATCACGGTGTGTGATAGTAATTTAACCGAAGGATCGTCTTTTAATTTTTCTTGAATTTGCACCATATGTTCCGTCATAATCGGGCAAATCGTCTGGCAGGTTGTAAAGAAAAAATCGGCTACATAAATCCCGGGGTAATCTTTTTGAGTAATAGTGTCTCCATTTTGATTCACCAATTCAAAATCGGCTATTTTATGGTATTTTTTTACAAACTGAACCGTGCTATCTACTAAACTATTGTCAACCATGGTAGGTTGATAGATAGGAAGGCTGGGCGCCGGTTTCATCAATGTATAAAAGGTGTAAAGGATCACTGCGGAAAGGATCACCATCACAATGGCAAACTTTTTGTATCTAACAAAAAACTGAAGCATAACACGTGTTTTGTATCTACAAAATTACGCCGTGAACGCTGGTTAGCAAAGCCAGAATGCTTCAATCTTTGCATTTTACATTAAGCTTTACTATCAAAGTTTCTAATGCGAATGTAAAAGGTTACTTTTGTGCAATTTTTAATAGCAGGGCGATCACCAAAAGTTAAACTACCCTTAGGTAGAACCACTGATGATCGACTTCTATTAAAAAATGTTTTTTGCTACTAATAAGGAGGTGGTTAGTTGCCACTAGTTAGATAAATTTTATGGATCCATTTTTTGTAAAAGGAGCTCAGTTGTTTTTGAGCCTTTCACTTTTGATTGTACTTCACGAGTTTGGGCATTTTATTCCCGCACGACTTTTTAAAATTCGCGTAGAAAAATTCTTCCTCTTTTTTGATGTTAAGTTTTCGCTTTTCAAGAAGAAAATAGGAGAGACCGTTTACGGGATTGGCTGGCTTCCGCTAGGAGGTTATGTGAAAATTGCCGGAATGATCGATGAGAGTATGGATAAGGAAGCGATGGCCCAGGAGCCTAAAGAGTGGGAATTCCGTTCTAAGCCGGCCTGGCAGCGTCTTATCGTGATGATCGGTGGGGTTACTGTGAATATTATTTTGGGCTTTTTTATCTACATAATGATCATTGCCTATTACGGAAATCCGGTGGTAGGTCCTGAACAAATGCCTGACGGAATTGAGGTTTCTGAAGGATTTAACGAATACGGTTTTAGAGACGGAGATCAGATTTTAGCCGTTAATGGAGCGCCTTACGAAAACAATTTGGCGATCAATCGCGATATGATGCTGCGCGATGTGAGTTCAATTACCGTTGCACACACTGACGGAAGCGAGGAGACGATCACGATCCCAGAAGATATAGGGACTACAATGTTTCAGTCTGGAGAGACCGATGCATTAGCGCCACTTATTAAGCCGGTTTTAGATAGTGTTGTTCCTGAATCTGCAGCGGCAAAAGCCGGACTTAAAAAAGGGGATGTACTTACTCAAATTAATAATAACCCAATCAATACGTGGACTGATTTTAAAGGAAGTAAGAAGGAAGGTGTTAACGAGTATGCTGTGACCTACTCTCGTGATGGGCAACTGGCAAACACCACCGTAACCTTAGACGATAACGGAAACTTTGGTGTGTATCCTAAAGCTAATTATAAATCAAAAGTGATTAAGTATTCTTTTGGTGAAAGCATCGCAAAAGGAATCAATCACGGGTATTGGAAGCTGCACGACTACGTGGCGCAGTTTAAATATGTGTTTACTAAAAAAGGAGCGTCTCAAGTAGGTGGTTTTGGTGCGATTGCAGGATTATTTCCAGATACTTGGAACTGGTTATCGTTTTGGGAAACAACAGCTTTTATTTCGATCATACTGGCGTTTATGAATATTCTGCCAATTCCTGCTTTAGATGGAGGTCACGTAATGTTCTTATTATATGAAATCATCACCGGAAGAAAGCCTAGCGATAAATTTCTTGAGTATGCGCAGATGATAGGGTTCTTCTTGCTAATTGCCTTAGTATTATACGCTAACGGAAATGATATTTACCGCTGGATTACCGGTAGCTAAGCCACAAAACACGACGATAAAAAATCTATCAAATATTTTTTAAAATTAGTTTTGTGGGTTTAAATAGTTGTGTATATTTGCATCCGCTTTCAGCAAATAAGCGAAACGTTCTTTAAGGCACAACAAAAACAGAAGTATTGCGATACGCTGTGTGACTTTAAAAATTGAAAGATTAAATTCCGCCTTAGCTCATCCCGATAGCTATCGGGAGGTTAGAGCAAAATCGGGAAAACGTTCCTATGTATTATGTATATATTCTTTATTCAGCGAGTTTGAATAAATATTATGTAGGTCACACCGAAAACGTAGATTTACGATTGGATCAGCATAATACTAAGTTTTTTAAAAACTCGTGGACCGCTCATTCAGATGACTGGATTATTTACCACACAATATTGTGTGAAAGTAAAACACAGGCTCTTAAAATTGAGCGACACATTAAGAATATGAAATCTAGAAAGTATTACTTTAATTTAGTTCAGTATCCTGATATTGAACTTAAGTTAAAAGAAACATATAAAGATTAAATTCCTCCTTAGCTCAGTTGGTTAGAGCATTTGACTGTTAATCAAAGGGTCCTTGGTTCGAGCCCAAGAGGGGGAGCAAAATTAAGCCTTAACTACCTGTAGTTGAGGCTTTTTTGTTTTTTAGGGATTCGTTTTATCCAACCGTTTATCCATCAAAAGGCCGAATACAAGCTATACGCACAAAACAGGATGACAAAGCCGACGACTCCTTGTAGTAACGTGCCTAATGTGTGTTTGCGGTAGGCTTCCTTTACCGGCATTTCTCCCAGTTGACTTACGATCCAGAAATACGAGTCATTAGCGTGCGATACGGTGAGAGAACCTGCTCCGATGGCTAGAATTACCCATACTTTGCCTAGTTCAGAATCAAAACCCAATGCAGGGAGCAACGGCAGCATTATAGAACTTATGGTGATGATCGCAACGGTAGACGAACCTTGAGCTGATTTAAGTAATGCAGCTAATAAGAACGGAATCGCCAAGCCCAATCCATTGCTAAAAGATTCTAAGTTGATCCCGTCAGTAAGGTTTGCGGTTTGAATAACGGTTCCTAAAGCACCGCCCATTGCAGTAATCAAGAGAATAGGAGCAGCTTGCGCCATTCCTTTTTTAATAATTTCAGAAATATCTCGTTGTTGTGTTTTACAGATGCTGAAGGCAACTAGTACACCGGCTAAAAGCGCAATGGCAGGATCTCCTAGAAATAGAAGTATATCGATGAATAGATTGGATCCTTCAAAAAACAATGGGATGATCGAAGCTGCTGCCATTAATAGAATAGGGAGCGCTAAAGGCCAAATGGCTGCCGAAAACGAAGGGAGATCAGTGTCTTGGTCAAAATAGTTTTGAAGATTGTTATGATCAAATGCATCCTGCTGATTACTTTTTCTGAAAAAGTAGTACGAGAAACATGCAGCGATAAGCATCAGTACAATACCAAAAATTCCGCCTGCCAAAAGCAACAGATATAAATTTTCGAGTTGAAGGTTTCCAGCCGCGGCTAACGGTCCCGGCGTTGGTGGTACCAAAACGTGAGCAGAAAACAGTCCGGTGGAAAGCGCAACCGTTAAAGCGTTGCGCCGGGCGGTGTTATTGAGCGCCAGTTTTTTGGTCAATGGAGCCAAAATAACGAAAGCCGCATCGCAAAAAACAGGAATTGAAATGAGATAGCCCAAAGCACTAATCACAAAAGGCAGCGGTAGAATAGTCAGTTTTTTAATGATGCCTTTGGCAATTGCCGTGGTAGCGTTTGTTGTTTCTAAAGCAACGCCAATCCACGCGCCAAAAAGAATCAACAGGCCGATGTTTTTAAACATCGCTCCAAAACCAGTGCTTATCGTTTCCGGGATTTCTTCTAAGGGAATTTGGAGGAGAAAGGCCAGGCCTAAGGCGCTAATAAGCAACACAAAAAAGGGATGCCAGCGCAGGTAACTCGTACCTGCAATGATCCAAACAACAACGAGTACAATATAAAGTAGATCTAATCCCATAATTACAGTTCGGTGTTTAGGTGTTGTGCAACCGCAGTTTTAAGCAATGCAAAGGCGTTGCTTTTTGCATATTCCAGAGACATCGTTTCTGTTTTTATCGCGATAGCTTTGGTAATTCCGGCGGCGGTTAGTACTTCTTGGTCTGCTTGAACACTTCCGGCAAAGAGGTAAAGCGGTTTGTGGTGTTTGCGCGCCAATTCTGCAAGTTTAAAAGGCACTTTGCCATACTGACTTTGATTATCGGTTTTTCCTTCTCCTGTGATGATCAAATCGGCTTGTTTTACGCGTTCTTCCAAGTTCGCAAGTTTGCTGAGCAATTCAAAGCCGGGCTCGAGTTTGCTGTTAAAGAAGCCAAACATTCCTGCGGAAGTGCCTCCGGCAGCGCCACCACCGGTAATGCTCGTTATAGTCCTTCCTGTTTTTTGTTGAATGATTTGCGCTACACGTTCGGCGCCTTGTTCTAGGGCTGTAACCTGTGCCGGCGTAGCACCTTTTTGCGGAGCATAGATCGTTGCTGCTCCCGTTGCGCCAAGCAGCAGGTTAGACACATCACAAGCCACGGTGATTTGTGCCGAAGCGATTTGGGGTACGAGACTGTCAAAATCAAGATCGGTTATAGCTTTAAGATGTGCTCCACAGGCTTGAACCGAGTTTTGTTTGCGGTCTAAAAGTTTTCCGCCTAAAGCGGTAAATATACCCGTCGCGACATCATTTGTAGCGCTACCGCCAATGCCTAAAATTATATTTTGATAACCGTTTTCTAATGCATGCTTCAGTTGTAATCCGGTACCGAATGTAGATGTGCGCATGGGGTTTTTCTCTTCATCTTTTAAAAGCGCGATTCCTGAAGCTTGCGACAATTCGATCCACGCGGTTTTTCCATCTTTAAATCCATAGTAAGCAGCAGTCAAAGGTCGACGCAAAGGATCGCAAACTTGACATTCAATTGTGTTTCCCAGTTGCAATGCTTCAAAAAGTTCAAATGCACCCTCGCCACCGTCAGAAAACGGCAATAGATCTAGGTGTGCGTTAGGGTTAATGCTTTGCAATCCTTCGGCGATGGCCTTGCAAACTTGTGTAGCGCTAATACTTTCTTTGAAGGAATCTGGTGCAATAAGAATTCTGGACATAAGATGGTGCTATAAGTGTCTCGTAGAAATTTAGTGTTTTTCTTGAAATAAAATTTAAATGTAAAGTTTGCTTTACATTTAAAAAAGTGTACTTTTGTCAAGTAAACTTTACATTAATCAAAAATCAAATAGTATGAATTCAAAATTTATTGCTTCAAGAAATCGCTTGGCTAAATGGTCTTTGGCTTGGGTATTTACAACTGCTCTGGTCACCTTTGGGTCACAGTTTGTATGGGATTCCCAAATCATTACAGTTTTAAGTATTAGTATTAGCCTTGCTGTTGGCGTTGGGATGGTGTTGGCCAATCGCAAATTTGTGAATGATGGAGATGAGTTGCAGCGCAAGATTCAATTAGAGTCTATGGCGCTTACTTTGGGGCTCGCAGTGGTTGTGGGCATCGCGTATTCTCAATTAGATACCACTAATCTCATTAAGGCTGACGCCGAAATTAGTGTACTCATTCTTTTCATGGGGATCACCTATATTTTTTGTGTGTTTTTCAATTCGCGTCGTTACTCATGAAAAATAATATTAAAACGTTACGCGCAGCATTTCAACTTACTCAAAGTGATTTGGCTGAAAAAATAGAGGTTTCCCGTCAGACGGTTAACGCGATCGAAAAAGGTAAATTTGACCCTAGTTTGCCCACAGCTTTTAGGCTTGCTGCAGTTTTTAATTGCAGTATTGAAGAACTTTTTATTTATGAATCTGAAGAATAAGAGCAATTTATGCGCAACTTCTTAGTAAAGAATTTATCCAAAATACTAACAGCAGTTGTCGTGCTTTGCGGTGTAGCTGCTTATTTTACACTGCCTGAAGTGCAGCATTTTTTAGATGAAGCTTGGCGGGTGCTTACCGGTGGTGACGAGCAGGAAATTAAAAATTGGGTAGATTCTTTTGGTTGGGCGGGTCCCGTTGTGCTGATCTTGGCGATGGTGATCCAGATGTTTTTAATAGTGATACCTTCTATCGCGCTGATGGTTGTTTGCATTTTAGCTTACGGTCCTATCTGGGGTAGTTTACTGGTTGGTGTTGCCATTAGCTGCGCTTCTACAGTGGGTTATTTTTTAGGCCGAAAGCTAGGCGATGGAGTAGTAAAAAATCTAGTAGGTGCTTCAACCGAAGATAAACTTGAGGATTTCCTTAACGATTACGGGTTTTGGGCGATTGCCATCACTAGGTTGAATCCGTTTTTATCTAATGACGCAATCAGTTTTGTAGCCGGAATTTTAAAGATGAATTATTTCAAATTTTTAGGCGCTACCCTGGCAGGAATTGCTCCGCTGACACTATTCATCGCGATTATGGGTGAAAGCACAGACGGACTTAAAAACGGACTGCTTTGGGGTTCTATAGTGAGTTTAGTTATTTTTCTAGGTTATGTTTTTTGGAGTAAAAAGCGCAAGAAAAAGAAACAAAAAGTTTGACTTATAGGTGTTCTACCAAAGTTTTAAAAAGACCAAAAGGGCAAGAATGATCAGATTATAAAACACAAATTCAGAAAGTAGAAAACCGGTAAAAAATCCTCTAAATCTTCCGGTGTATTGATCGATCCCTTTTGAAGTTTTAGTATAAAACGACTCAAAGGGCCAAAAACCATCTTGATCCTGCAAAAATCCCCCAACTTGTGACAGTGAAGATTTTGTACCGGGTTCCCTATCTGTAAATAAGAATATTTCAAAAGTTTCTCGCTCAGAAACCGCTTGTATTTTCGGCGAAATTCCAAAATAATTTACGCCAAAGGCAATGCAATTAAAACCAATTAACGCAACGGTAAGCCGTATTATGAGCGATTGCTTCACGTTTTAATTTTTCCCAAATGTACTTGTCAGGTTTTAGGTAGAGTAGGGGAATTTCCCCCATTATATAGTTTTGTTTAGGGGAATGTATGTCATTATAATTTGTCACTTCAAGTTGATGTGTTTTCTTTGCTGTTAAGTTTTAAACTCATGAGAAAGTTTTTTGCATATCCGCTAAGTGTGATTTTTTATCTGGCTTTTGGTTTGACCATTTGTATTTTTCATCCCGTGCAATGGGTGTGCTATAACTGGTTTGGTTATCAGGCGCATAAAAAGAGTGTAGATTATCTTAATTTTTGCATTTTAAAGTGTCTGAATCTTCTGGGAACGCGCTTCACTTTTGAAAATCCATACACTATAAAACGCGATCAGCCTATAATCATCGTTGCTAACCATCAGGGGCAATGGGATATTTCACCTATAATCTGGTATCTGCGACGCCTGCATCCCAAATTCATTAGTAAAATTGAATTAGGAAAAGGTATTCCCAGTATCTCGTATAATTTGAGAAAGGGAGGTTCGGCATTAATTGATCGTAAAGACAAGCGCCAATCTATTATGGCGATTCGTGATCTCACCAAAACTTTAAATAAAACCAACAGATCTGTGGTTATTTTTCCTGAAGGAACGCGCAGCAAAGATGGGATCCCAAAACAGTTTGCCACAGGTGGTTTGGTAACGCTTTTTAAATTTATGCCTGATGCGATTGTCGTGCCGGTGACTATTAACAATTCATGGAAATTAATGCGCTGGGGCGGATTTCCGCAGGATATAGGAGTACACGTAAAGCATACCGTTCATAAACCTATTCCGGTTGCTGGGACCGCACCTGAAGAACTGGTAAAACAGGTGCAAGATATTGTGCTTGCTGATTTTCCCAAAATTAAAGAGCATACCCGAAAATCAAAATTGATTTAAGCTATGACCGAATCTCTGAAGTTGCATAAGTCTGATATCGCACTGATCGAAAAGACCAGCGATTATGTCAAGAAAACGCTTTTAGAAGCTGAAGGAGGGCATGATTGGTTTCATACGCTTAGAGTGTATAAAAATGCGCTGAATATCGCTAAGGGCGAAGATCAGGCAGATGTGGTGATTGTAGCTTTAGGTGCGCTTTTGCACGATATTGCCGACTCTAAGTTTAACAAAGGTGATGAGCGTATTGGTCCTAAACTGGCTACAGCGTTTTTACAATCTCAAAATGTGACCTTTTCAAGGGTTGAGGCGGTGGTTAAGATTGTTGAGAATGTATCTTACAGAGGCGGAAATCCTAAATCTGACTATTCAAGTATTGAACTTCAAATCGTGCAGGATGCAGATCGTCTTGATGCCATAGGTGCAATTGGAATCGCACGCACATTTAACTACGGTGGATTCAAAAACCGCAAACTTTATGATCCTGCTATCGCGCCTAAACTGGATATGACCGCAGAGCAATACAAAAAGTCTGAAGCTCCTACCATCAATCATTTTTATGAAAAGCTCTTGTTGCTCAAAGATAAAATGCACACAAAAACGGCCCAGGCTATAGCGCAAGAGCGCCACACTTTTATGGAAACTTTTCTGGAGCAATTTTATGCGGAGTGGGAAGGAAAAAAATAGTCTTATTTTAGGATTTTGAAGGTTATAAGACCTCAAGCTTTGAGACTCCTAATACGCTCAATGAGCGATTTTTAAATCTTTTTGGGTAATTTAGGTAACTAGCTTAGCACAGGAAGTGTAGTCTTGTGATTAGCCAGTTTACACTATGCTTATACATTAGTGATCTTGTTAGATACGCTATGTGTTTAAAGCAATAAAATTATTCTCAGAGATTTTACAGCCTATGAAACCCTCAATTCTTTTTGCATTCTTACTCTTCATTTGTTTTGGTTGTTCAGATAACGAACCGGGTTTTATCGAGGAGGAAGAGACTGATCAAGAGATACCGGTAGAAAATCCTGAAGAAAATCCCGAAACTCCAGAAGAACCTGAAGAAACTTATGAGGTTGCCGGTGAGATCGAATTCTATGATGAGAACCTTATAAGCGAAGGCTATGTTTTAGTCAATGATGTGGGATTTAATCGGGTGTATATGATCAATAAAGACAAAGCCGAAATACGTCACGAATGGGAGCTTGAGCAAGGTATAGGTAATGATGCAGAGCTCCTTGAAAATTCAGACTTATTGGTAAGCCTGATTGCCGAAGATGTAGCGTTCGGTTTTGGTGGGTTTGGAGGTTTAGTACAGCTCGTGGCTCCAGATAATACAGTAAAGTGGGAGTACGAGATCAATACCACATTTGAATTAGGGCATCACGATGTAGAGCAATTGCCTAACGGAAATATTCTCATATTGGTCTGGGAAGGTAAGCTGAATGCTGACGCGCGTGAGACCTTTGGATATGCTTATGATGATGAAGTAATTTATGCTGAAAAGCTCATAGAAGTCAATCCGGCAACCAACGAGATTGTGTGGCAGTGGAGTTCGTGGGATCATACCATACAAGAAGACGATGTAACCAAGTCTAACTATGGGTTGATTTCTGAAAACCCTCAGCGTATTGATCTCAATTACCGGGACACGCTTCGTGACGGCAGTTACAACGGCGATATCATGCACGCTAACGGAATTGAATATGATGCTCAGAACGATCTGATCTATATAAGCGTGAATTTTTACAGCGAAGTATGGGTGCTTGATCACAGCACAACCACCGAAGAAGCTGCGCTCAATACCGGCGGTAAAAGAAACAAGGGAGGTGATCTCGTGTACAGGTTTGGGAATCCTGAGACTTATAATAATTCAAAAGGAACACGAATGTTCTTTTATAATCACGGCATCAATAAAATAGCAAATACAGAGCATATATTGATCTATGCCAATGGTGGCTTGGGTGGTGTTACGCAATCTGTGGTTTATGAATTAGCATTACCTGACGCATTCGTAATGCAGCCTGATACTGATAATGAATTAGATGAAGTATGGAGTTTTACAGACCCTGATCTGTTTGCACCCCGAGTTTCCGGAGCTTATAGATTGTCAAACGGAAATACCTTAATTACCGAAGGGGATTATGGCTGTTGGGAAGTGACTCAGAACCAGGAAATCGCTTGGAAGTATAAAGGAACGGGATTCACGTGGCGCGCTTATGCCTATGATAAGGATGATACTGTCTTAAATCCTTTCGACCTACAATAAATACAAAGCCCGAAGCTATAAAACTTCGGGCTTTGTTAATGTATGAATGCTTTCTACATATGCTTTTTGTGCTCTATGTAATAATGCTCGAGCAAATTCATAGTTGCTTTGATCAGATCTTCAGTTTCTTGAAGAATACTAAAATAGAGCATGGTATTTTTTGGACTGGAATCAGCACTACGGGTGCGCTCTACTTGTTTTTCGATCTTTTGCGAAACGCTATCAAGCAGATTTTGTTTTTCCTCTAAAATAGCCACCAGATCGTCAAAGTTTTTCGCATTGAAAGTGTCTTCAATTTTTGAAAACAATTTATCTAGTTTGTCCTCAATTTCTTTTAGATCCTTAAGCTGTGTAAACTTAAGTCCTTTGTGGTTGTTGTTGAGGTGATTGTAGCTTGAGGTCGTAACAAAGTCTATAGACTGCGTTACATCTTGTAAATACCCCAAAACATCAATGTAGAAGCGACTGGCTTGAACGTGGGTTTCATCTAGATTTTTGATGAAATAATACAAGCTGTTACGAAGTTCTTCAACCTCATTATTGAGTTTTGCAATCCCTTTTTTACTCTTTTTGAGTTTACCTAAATCTACTTTAGCCAAACCTTCAATCGTACCAACATAAACTTTGCTTCCGCGTCTGAATGCTGAAGCAACATTGGTTGTACTTTCATTGATAATTCCTTGGATAGAATTACTCACAGCGCGCATTAAGCGGCCCTCTTCAGCTTCGGCTTCAGAGCGTTTTTTGTGGTTCATATAGTTGCGTACCAGGATCGCGATCGCAGCAGCAAACAATAAGAACAGTGCAATGCTTCCGCCTTTGTACAGAAGAAAAGCCATTATAGCAGCGGCTGTAAATGCGCTAAGTGCAGTCATAAACCAACCTCCAATGACGTTAAGTACTCCGGCAACACGATATACGGCGCTTTCACTTCCCCAAGCACGGTCTGCAAGTGAACTACCCATAGCGACCATAAAGGTTACATAAGTTGTAGAAAGTGGAAGTTTAAGCGAAGTCGCCACCGAAATAAGTACACTGGCGATCATTAAGTTTACCGAAGCACGAACCAGGTCAAAAGCTGGCATATCAATAGTAGCAACGCGCGAAGTAACTTTAGGTTTTGCAAAGCGTTTTTCCATCATTTGCTTAGCCGAATCGGGCAAAATTGACATAATTCCCGCATTGAGTTTCATAGCGCCACGTACCAAGGCACGAGAACCGGCATTGGCTTTAAAACGCTCTTGGCCTTCATCCTGACGGGATAGATCTACCGACGTTTTTACAACACGACGGGCTTTTTTAGAAAACCATAAGGTTAAGATCATTACTAAACCGGCTCCTAAAAGTAACAAGGGTTGTGTAGGTACTTTTTCTGCCAGAGATTCCATAGTGAAACTAGTAGCAGGTTCACCACTTGCTAGCCAAATCTCATACGAGTTGTAGGCTGCCATAGGTACACCGATGAAGTTTACGAGGTCATTTCCGGCGAAAGCCATCGCGAGGGCAAAGGTACCAAAGATGATAACCATCACATAGACATTGAGCTTAAAAGCTTTGATCAGGATATATGAAATAAGGAACCAAACAATAAAACTTAAACCAATGAAAGGCCATACGTTAGCATTAGCCCAATCTAAGAAAGCTCCCTGAACAAAATCGGCACTTTTTAAACCTTTGATGATAATGAAGTAGCTGATCGCTGCAGTAGCAATTCCGCTAAATGCCGCAGCATTCCAAGTAGGACGCTTAGCGAAGTTGAAGGTTAAGAGCAAACGGGTAATAAACTGTACTAAAGCACCCACCGTAAAGGCAATGGCGACCGAGAGCAGAATACCCACAATGATCTCTATAGCTTTGTCTGAGTTGATGTATTCCCCAAGATGTAATAACGTGTCTGAGTTTCCAGAAAGCTTTATGAAGGTCATACAGAAAGCCGCGCCTAAAAGTTCAAATACAATAGATACCGTAGTTGAAGTAGGTAATCCCAGCGTGTTGAAGAAATCCAGCAATAAAATATCAGTAATCATAACAGCCATGAAAATGACCATGATTTCGTCAAAATAAAATTTCTCAGGAACGAAGATACCTTTACGAGCAACCTCCATCATCCCGCTAGAAGAGAGCGCTCCAAAAGCAATACCAATACTGGCAACGATCATAATGGTCTTAAAACTCACCGCTTTTGAACCAATCGCTGAATTCAAGAAGTTAACCGCATCATTACTCACTCCCACTACTAAATCTGCAATGGCTAAAATGGCCAAAGCGATAAGCATAATCAAGTATATATTATCCATAAAAAGGGTCTGTCTTTTAAATGTGCAAATTTGATATTTATTTTAAAGTTGAATGTTACGCGAAGGTTATAAGTACGGTAACAAAATGCATATTCTAGGCTTGAAAAGCGTTTAAACAGTGGGGGAAAGCGTATATTTTAAGTTAAAAAATAATATCAAAAACTTGTAAATCAGAGCTTTGTGTTTTTAATGTTAACTCAATGTTACGTAAATGTTTCTTTATGTTTACTAATTTCATATATTTGTAAAGTAAAGTTTAACCCAAATACTGTTTATTATGAAAAAGTTACTAGTTGCCGTTGCCTTTTTAGGAGCTGTAAGTTTTGCTTCAGCACAGGAAAAGAAGAACATTTATGTTAAAGAAGGTAATTTAATTAAAGCAACTTTGTTTCACGATAATGGGCAGGTTAGTCAAAAGGGTTACTACACAGCAGATGGAAAGCTTCAAGGTGAATGGATCAGCTACGATAAAAGCGGAATTAAAACTGCAGTAGCTAACTATGAAAATGGCGAGAAAACCGGAAAATGGTTTTTCTGGAATGACGACACCTTAAGAGAAGTAGACTATAGCCAGTCTCAAATTACCAGCGTTAACACTTGGAAAATTGAGGGTGAGCGTGTAGTGAGCAATGAGTAAACCTAGCTTTTTATTAAAAACAAGGTCTTAAAAATTATAAGTCCGCTGAATGTTCAGCGGACTTTTTTTTGCTTTAAACCGTCTGAGGATGCTACACTTAAACATTCTCTGGTTTAGAGTGTCTATTAGAAATCTAAATGCTTTTCTGTAAATTGGTATTCTAATAAATAGAAGTTGTAAACAAGTTGAAATTAAAAATGAAATTAAAATATAATTTATTCTTTACTTTAATCCTATTTATTACCTCAAATATTTTCTCCCAAGACACTCGGATTCATGGCCATTGGAAACCTTTTGCAATTGACAACGGTGAATTTTATATGAATGTTGAAACTGACTCAATTTCTTTATATGATGAGTTCGAATATATCGCAAATGATTCTTTGAAAATAAATCAACTCAAAAAAACAGCAAATCAAATTTACTTCAAACAAACTCATACCTTTTCGGAAAATGGTAAGTACATTCAGAATTTAATTGTCATGAAACTTGAGCTTGATTATAAAATTGATGTTGAAAAAAATTTAATTCTTACATCTAAAAATAATTTCTTGAATGAGAAAGATATTCTTGAATTGCCATATTGGATAAAAGATGACATTTTTTATATGGAAATACCTGTAACTGAACCATCAATAAAAATATGGTTAAAAAAATAACCTTTATACAACACCAACTATAATTCATTACTGTAGTAATCCCCAAATTTTATTTGGCCACTTTACTATCTTTAAGTTTGGCAGAAATGTCGTGCGGATGCTTCCGCAACGAAATCATAGACAAACCTTTAACAAAATGAACATAAACTATCAACTTACAAACTCGGATTTTCTAGAGCATCAACTCTATACATCTTCAAAATCTGAATTACATAGAAAAAGGCGATTTCGTTCTCGAATAATTATTCCGATACTTTATTTGGTACTCGGATTTTTTTTCGCAAATCAGAGCGGAAAATTAGGAATTGGAATTGGATTCGCTGTATTTGGAATTTTATGGTTCCTATTCTATCCGTTATATTCTAAATGGAGATATAAGAACCATTTTAGAAAGCATGTTGAAGAAAATTATAAAAATCGAATAAACAAATCTGTTGAAATTGACTTTGATGAAAATTCTTTGAATGCTAAAGATTTCACATCCGAAAGCAGAATAAAAGGAACTGAACTAAAAGAACTGATAGAAACTAAAGACCATTTCTTTATTAAGTTACAAACTGACTTGTCTCTGATTGTCCCAAAACACTCAATTGAAAATCAATCGGAATTTAAAAAGCGAGTAACTGAATTAGGAGCGGAATACGTTGATGAACTGAATTGGAAATGGAAATGAAAAGTACTACTGCCAACACCGGCTGTAGTTCATTGCTTCTGATTTTCATACAGCAAAACCATAGATAAGGCCTTAAAAGGCTAACAACAAAAAAAGGGGATGCTCCATAAAGAGCATCCCCTTGACCAAAACAAAATAACTAGATAATTACTGGTTAGTTATAGGGTGTGGCGCATCCCACCAAAGGTTTGTGCCTAAATTGTCTTCTCCTTGTGTACTTACTGCGGCTTCATAATTCGCTGAGTTTGATTGTGACCAATCTAAGTCATAACCGTGGCGCACAGGAATATCGCTTCCGTTTAAGGGCTCTGCAGCCGGGGTAAGCTCAGGATATCCTAATCTTCTCCATTCTGCCCAAGCCTCATAGCCTTGTAAGAATAACGCTTTCCATTTTTCTTCTGCAATTTGCTGCATTGCTGTTGCATCGTTAGTGCTTAAAGGTACCGTTGCGATATAGGCATCTGCATCTGCTGCGCCCCATTGCTCGTAAGAAGCTGTAATTGCTGCCTCATAATAATCGCTTGCGCTGCCGCTAATCCAGCCTAATTTTACAGCTTCGGCATAAGAGAAAAGTACTTGAGCATAGCTATAGATCACTCCGGGAGCCGTTTGATCATAAATAATATCGCTTGTGATAAAAGAAACATCGCTAGCCGCATAGCTTGATGTGGTCAAACCATAAGGCATTCCAATATATTGCGGGTCTCCTGCAACTACAGAACTTCTTGTATATTCTGCGTAAACATCAATTCTGCTGTCATCATCAGCTAATAAACGGTTTACAAAAACATCACTTACTGCATAATCCTCACGAGTTTCAAAACGATCTTCCCAAGGGTTATCATACGACTGATCTGCAATAAAAGGATAAAGCAGATTTTCGGCATTAGAAGAGATAGCGCCGCTCATCGCTTCCTGAAATTTAGTAGCTGCTACACCGCTTGCTCCAGGGTATACGTTAGAAAGACGTAAAGCCATACTAAGCTTTAAGGTATTTGCAAACTGAATCCATCGCGTCATATCTCCGTCAAAAATTAAATCACCGGTAGGTCCTGCTTCTGAGGGATTGATCAAGGCAAGGGCATCATCAATCTCATCAAAAAGAGAAAGGTAAATTTCCTCTTGAGAATCAAATACCGGAGTGGTGTTGTCTAAACCTTGTAGCGCTTCAGAATACGGAAGCATTCCCCAACGGTCAGTTGCAAACTGGTAGAAATACGCTTTAAGTAATTTGGCCACAGCGATCTGATTATCGTTAAAACCGTAGGCAACTTGAGTTAAGGCAGTTTCTTCGTCGCTGTTAAGATCAATAATGGTTTGCAAGTTTATTAAGGGACCATAGTAGAGATAGTCAATATCCCAGTTTCTTGTTCCGTAACGTGAACCTTCGGTATAGGTAATGTTTGAAATGTATTGTACATATAAATTACCTGTTTCTGCGGTAACTGCAGAACCTATTTGCGATTCGGCATAGGTTAAGAGACCACTACTAATTGCAGCTGTAGTAGCATCTGGATCAATATTGGTGTCGTTAAAATCAACAGTGTCACAAGAAGAGACTTCAAATAACAGAATTGATAACAACGTAAGTTTTAATATATAGTTCTTCATAATAATTTTGTTTCTAGAAGGTTAGTTTAATATCCATACCAAAGGTTCTTTGACTTGGATTTTGTCCTGCTTCTACCCAACGGGCGTTTCCACTAGAATAATAATCTTCAATTTCAGAAGGGTCAATTCCTTTTACGCTAGAATAAATAAGCCAAAGGTTGTTTGCGTAAACACTTACTTTCACATTTTCAAAAGGAAGATTCTCGATCATAGATTTTGGGAAATTATAGCCTAGAGAAGCTTGTCTTAATTTGATATATGAAGCATCGTACAGCCACTCTTCAACAACACCATAAAGATTTCCGAAATACGTTCTTGGATTCACATAGTATGAAACGAGTTCGCCTGTAGTCGCATCTGCGCCATCTACACGAATACCTCCAGAAGAGCTTTGCGCGTTGTTCACGTTTACAGAAGTCACTTCGTTTCCGCTTGCGTCAATTACGACATCACGTATTGGGTTACCTAAGTCGTTAGTACCTACGGTCTGAATACCTACCCCTGAACTCGCGTTAAACATTTTTGTAACCGAATAGAATTTTCCGCCTTTTTGAAAGTCAAAAGAGAAGTTTAAATCAAAGTTCTTGTACGACATCTGGTTGTTGAAACCACCCGTGAAGTCAGGCTGAATGTTTGCGATCTTCTCGATAGCATTGGTGTATTGTGGCGTTCCTGCTTCGTTTAAAAGAATGTTGCCATCTTCATCACGCTGCCATTTGTAACCATAAATATTACCCCAATCGTCACCTTCATCTGCGTATAAATAACCTCTCCAAACGCTAGCTAATAAGGTCTGATCTGTAAGATCATTGATCTTAACCACTTTCTTATTGTAGTTGGCGATGTTAAACGCCATATTCCATCTAAAATCAGGGCCGTCAAACGGCGTTGCGGTAATCCCTAATTCCCAACCGTTAGTTTTAGTGATTGACTCGTTTCCGGTAGTAGCAGTATATCCTGTTGCACCATTAATGGTCAATGAGGAAGGAAGCTCACTGTCTTTACGGGCGAAATACGTAAAGTCAAGGCCTATGCGGTTTCCAAAGAAACGAAGCTCTGTACCTAATTCTTTTTCTTCACGAATTCCTCCTTTAAGCGTAAGGTTAGCTAATGTGTTTGGGGTAGAGATACTTAGCTTGTCTTCGTATGAATTCTGAATAGAATAGGTGTTGTTTAAGGCGTATACTCCCGGAAATGATGGAGCCTGCGCCAGACCGGCACGAAGTTTACCGAAGCTTAATACGTCATTGTTCTCAAGAACATTAGTAAAAATGAAACTTCCTGAAACCCCGTAGGTATCTACACTGTTGTCATTTACATCTGCAGTAGAGCTCCACTCTTTTCTGTAAGAACCGTCTAAATACAAATAGTTTTCATAACCAATGGAAGCAGTAGCAAACATTGAATAGTTCTTTTCTGAAGAGTGATCTCTCGAATAATTAATGTTTCCAACCGAAGTTCTGATGCTGTAATAATCTGGAATTTGCAGTCCACCTGTGGTGTTGGCGCCTATGTAAGAATATTTTCTTTGATTCCATTGTGCACCTACATTTGCCACTACATCAAAAGCACCAAATTTGTTCTCATAGTTGATTTGTGTGTACAATTCGTTAAACTCATTCGTCGTCGTATTTTCAGAATAGCCTGGCTGACTTAAACCGTACCAACCTGTTTTGCTTTCATACTCATAGCTGTTAAATGTGCGACGAAGATCTACAAGACCGCTTAAGTGCTCATCATACTCATATTCTAAACCAATACTACCATACACCGCATTTTTGATTTGAGAATTTGTGTTTTCATAAACATCAAAATAAGGAGAGTTCCAGTATAGTGGTGTTGGATCTGAAGCAGACTTCATATTCCAAGAATAAACTTGTCCGTTTTGTCTGTAATTTCTTAGACGGTTAATGTCTAATTGACGTTGCCACCACTGGTTGAAGTTAGAACCGATACTACCATAACCTTGTACAGGGAAATTGTCTGTTAATCGATACTGATAGTTAAAGTTTCCGTTGAATTTTAATTTAGGAGCTACATTATAAGATCCTTTAAAAGAAACTGTAGTCTGCTCTCTGTTTGTGTTTGGAGTGATCAACGACGTCTTAAGATTGTTGATCGTAGTTTTAATATTATAATCGTCTCCTCCTTTTAGTAAAGAGAAGGTAAGGTTATTAGTAGTTGCTGTTTCATAAAAGTCTCTTACGTTATCAGGATTTGCAGACCAAGGTCTTAGTTCGCCGTAGGTGTCAGAATTAGGAATCCAACTATCCCAGTGTCTTACAAGAGTTCCATCAAGTTCAGGACCCCAAGATTCATCTGCAGAATAGTTAGGGGTTAATTGACCTTCAAAAGTTGAAAACTCTTGAGAGTACCCACCACCGTACTGATTTTGATATTCCGGCAACAGATAAAGAGAAGACATCGATACTGCTTCATCAATAGAGATTCTTGTTTCTCCGTTTTTAGCTGATTTTGTGGTGATGATAACGGCACCGTTACGCGCTTCTGTACCATAAAGAGCTGTACCGGCAACACCTTTAAGAACAGAGATGTCGGCTACATCTTCCATGTTGATATCAGAAACCGAATAGATTTTTACACCATCCACAACATAAAGTACTCCAGTTTCACCTCTTAATCGTATTAAAGCATTGTCGAAAGTAGAACTTGGTGAACCAATGAGCTGAACCCCTGCGATCTTACCTGCAAGAGCGCTGTTGATATCAGTATCTTTTGCTTGAACTACAGAAGAACCGTCTATAGATTGTTGTGAATAACCAAGACTCTTTTTCTCACGTTTAATCCCATTTGCTGTTACAACAACTTCATCAAGGCTTTCTCCTGATTTCAGGCTAATAGAATATGTTGTCTCTTCTGTAACGGGTATTTCTTGATCATTAAAACCCATAAAGCTTACTACAAGTATATCTCCGGTAGACGCGTTAAGGCTAAAATTCCCGTCAAAGTCGGTTGAGGTACCTGTGCTTGTACCTTTAATAACCACAGAAGCACCCGGTAAAGGCAATCCGGTATCGTCAACTACGGTACCTGTGATTGTTTGCGTTTGCGCAAGGGCCATCTGTACAACTAATGCAAAAAAGAGCATTAGAAATCCTTTTGTTTTGATTTTCATGTTAGTGATTTAGTTAATAGAAATTTTCGGTGGCAAAACGTTTTACTTTTTTACCAAATCGAATCGACCAATTCGACTTTTTCGAAAATAACGGTACTAAATCGCCTCTGTTATGTAAATGTTAACCCATTGTTATACTATCGTATTTATTAGTTAAGGATTTTAACACTAATTAATACGATATCGTTGTAATAAGATTCTAATTGCTGAGAATTATTAGCCAAAAAACTAAAAAACCGTCAATAAATGACAGTCTTTTAAAAATACTGTTGAAGAAAATTAGCCTTTGGCGCGTTTAGAAGCATTTTTCAGAAAATATACTTCTAGTAGATTTGTCCGGAAATCTAATATCTACAGTACACGAATATATCTATCGTTTGCTTATTTTATTATGGGTGATCTGCTTTTGTCGAGAGCTTTTAAAAGTGCCTTTTTCAAATGTTCTTTTGGCCGCGTGCTTGGTAGCTCTACCTTGTACTCGAGCGCGCCACATTCTAAAACTAGAAGGTTTCATTTCACGGCGCATAAGTTCTATCACCTCTTGTTCTTTTAAGCCAAATTGAAATTCAATAGCATCAAAGGTTGTGCGATCTTCCCACGCCATTTCAATGATTCTATCTAATTCTCTATCTGATAAGTTTTCGGTACTCATAACAATAGTTTTTAGGATAATTTAAATGAATCACTTTCTAATGTCAAGCGGTTTCTAATAAAATTAACGTTCTGCTATTTCGGTTTAACAATAGGGCCATAGCACGTTAAAATCAAACCAAAAGTTTAAGTATAATTTATCGTATCGCTTTATAAACGAATGCTTTTCGCTGCTAAATTTGTTCTTTAATTAAATGATGACTACTTATGAAAACAATAAAAATCGCAGTGAGTGCTTTGTTGATCGCATCACTTGCAAGCTGTAAAACAGATAAGGATAAAGAAGCACAAGTTGAAGAAAACCAAGAGGTTCAGGCTGTAGATAGCACAGCTCCTGAAAAGGCGCGTTACGCAGATGCTGTAGTTACGCCTAAAAAACCTACCATGCCTGAAAACTACGAGATAGACTGGGAAGGTGTTGAAGCTGACGCTGACAAAAAGCTTGATTTTGACGGTTGGTTAGAATATCAGACGTTCTCTGGAAGCTTAGGCAAACTCGAGCTTAAAGAAGTGCCAGAAGAAGAAATTACAGACTACATCACACAATTAGAAAATGAAACCACAGCTCTTGAAAGTACCATACCTGCTAGCCTATTAACCGAAGAGGTTCAGGAGGATATTAAGGATATCAGAGAAGAAGTGGCAGATTTGAGACGCGTTGTAGAGCAACCGGGTGTTGAAACCTCAAAAATTGATAACCAAGTAGAAGAACTTGTTGAAGCGTATCAAGATCTTAACGAAGAGTTGAAAGAAACGATGACTAAAAAAGCATCGTAATACGATAGAAAATTTAATAAAGAAGGCCTCTAAATAGGAGGCCTTTTTTTGTATTTGTTAATTTTTTAGTAGCATTGCCGCAAATTCAATAAAGTTTTAGCAATACTCTAAGCTGCGTAACTTTACATAAGCGATTGACTGTCATAAATTTGCAATGTTAATCCCCAATGCAATGAAATATTACCTGCTTCAAATACTACTTTGTGTGGTGCTGTGCGTGTCCTGTAAAAAAGGCGCTTCTTCCACAACGCAAGATTTTGCGATCAAAGCTCATGTAGAAGAATTAGAACCTAATGTCAAAGAAATCATTAAAGACTGGGACGGCTACTGGGCACTTAAACGCAATATTGCTATGATCGAAAATACTAATGCGCTCAACGCAATAGATTTTATGGATAAGATGGCCAATAATTGCAACGCAATGATCCTACAAATCCCTGATGCTATTGAAACTCCAGAGATCAAAAATCGCGTTGAAAAAGTAGATACTAGAATTAATCAGTTTTACACAGAGGTCAACCGTAATGAAATGCGGGAGCGTATTGTACAGAATCATATTGAGACGATCGTTCAAGCTTTTGATACGCTAAATAAAGAACTCAACCGCACCTTATAATTGTGAAAAAGAAGAATAAATAAGTAAGCTCCCTAAACAAGGAGCTTTTTTTGTGCGTACCTTTGTGTACATTTGAAACTATGAAGTTTTACGCTACCGCACTACTGCTTGTATTGATGCTTTTTTCTTGTAAAGAAGAAACGAAAGTTACTGTGAATCCGCGCAATGCAACTGATACGCTACAAGTCAACTTTGATGAAAATAAAAAAGGCAATATTGCACTTACTCCTGCTGCGGTAAAGGCAATTGAAGGTTGGGAAAGTTTTCCGGAACTTCAGGCACATATAGCTGCTCTTGATACGGTTAGAATTCAGTATTTAAGAGTGAATGGCGAAGATTGGATCAGTACCGCTAGTTTGGCTCAATCTAAGGTAAATGACAGTCTTGTAAATAATGCAATGCGCTCCAGACTTACGGTGCTTTTTACGAAGATGAATACCACCATTCAAGAAGCTTCAAAACTCGAAGTGGACACCGTCTCTTATTACAAAGAAGCAACTGAACTGTACAACGCGTTTCAAAACCTTAAACTGCAGATCAATCTTAAATTTCAAAAGTCTATTGAAGAACTTCTGGAGCAATATGAGGTTGAGGCTGATTCACTTTCTGCGGTACGCGATTCTACGCAAGTGCGCAGAGACAGCTTGCTGCGCGCAAATCGCGTTCCTGTTAATTAAAAATTTCTTATGAAACATCTCTTTCTGGGACTTTTGCTTTTAAGCACGATAAGTCTTACCGCACAAAAACAAGACAAAGTAGAAATGGCCATCAATACCCAGCTTGAGGCTTGGCATAAAGCTGCGGCAGATGCAGATTTTGATGCGTATTTTGACTTGATGACTGACGATGCTGTTTTTATTGGTACAGACGCCGAAGAAAACTGGCAGTTAGATCAGTTTAAAGCATTTTCAAAACCTTACTTTGACCGTGGAAAGGCGTGGAGTTTCAGTACACTGGAGCGCACCATTTATCATCCTAAAAAGGCTAAGATGGCTTGGTTTGATGAGTTGCTTGATACGCAAATGGGAATTTGCCGCGGTTCAGGAGTGATGCTTTTGGACGGTAAAGAATGGAAAGTACAGCATTATGTGCTGTCTATTGCTGTTCCTAATGAAAATGTTGACGAACTCACCCAGCTTAAAAAAACGCACGATGATGCTTTAATTGAAGTGTTTCGGGCAAATTAAATTTACATAACCCCTTTATTTTTATACTATTATATGAATTCAATGTTTAAAATGATTGTCCCGGTTTCTCTCGGGATTTTAAGTTTGACCGCTTGTAAACAAGAGTCAAAAACTGATGCCGTAGCCGAAGCCAAAATACCGGCGCTCGATATGGCTAATATGGATACTTTAGTGAAGCCGCAAGATGACTTTTACAATTTCGTCAACGGAAATTGGATGAAAGCCACAGAGATTCCTGAAGAAGAATCGGTGTGGGGAGGCTTTAGCGTGTTACGTAAAACAACGCGTGAGGATGTTTTAACCATTATTAATGATGCGCGTAAAAGCAATACGTATGCAGCAGACTCAGATCAGGCTAAAGCACTTGCCCTATATGAAAGCGAGTTAGACACGGTTGCACGTAATAAAGCTGGACTTCAACCGCTTCAACCTGCATTAGACAGCATTGCATCTATAGCTTCGGTGGCCGATATTCAGCGTGTAGGACAATTGCGCAATGGTACCGGAACTCCGTTTTTTAACTTCAGAGTATTTTCAGACTTTTCAAACAGTAAGATGAATGCCGGGTATATCGCTCCGGGAAGGTTAGGATTGCCTGATCGTGATTACTACATCGAGCAAGATGAGAAGTCTAAAGAAATTCGCGAGCAGTACAAAGAATACATCAGCTGGGTACTAGAATATGCGGGTGATGATGCAGCCACTGCAAAAGAAGAAGCACAGCGCATTCTTGCGTTAGAAACAAAATTAGCCGAACCTAAATTAGATAAAGTTGAACAGCGTGACGCACGTAACCTCAATAATCCAAAGAGCGTTGCTGAGCTACAGAAAATCACACCGGCGGTTAACTGGGAAGCCTTTTTTGAAAATCAAGGGCTAGCTAAAGAAGTAGATACAGTGATCGTGCTTCAGCCTAAATATATGAGCGCGTTGCAAAATGTGCTTACAAAGACTTCTTTAGAAGATTTAAAGCTCCTTATGCGTTGGGCAACTTTGAATTCGTGGTCAGATAAATTGACAACCGACTTAGAATATGCTAACTGGGAGTTCTATAGTAAAACACTTAACGGAACACCAAAACAAAAACCTGCAGATGAGCGTGCGCTTGCGACAGTAGATGGTACTTTAGGAGAAGCTGTGGGTAAATTGTATGTAGATAAAGTGTTTCCGCCGGAGGCGAAAGAAAAAGCCGAGGCAATGATCGCAAATATCAAGGAAGCCTTCAGAGACCGTATCAATGCACTTGAATGGATGACTGACTCTACGAAAGTTCAAGCCATTGAAAAGCTTGACAAGTTCACGGTAAAAATAGGTTACCCTGACAAATGGGAGGATTATTCTGCACTTGAGATCGATGCAGAACAAGGCTATTTTGAAAATATGCTGGCTTACGGAAGCTGGTCTCTAGACAAGAATAATGCAGATTATAAAGAGCCGGTAGATAAGACCAGATGGGGGATGTCGCCGCAAACGGTAAATGCGTATTTCAATCCTTCATTTAATGAGATTGTATTTCCGGCGGCAATTTTACAGCCTCCATTCTACAATTATCAAGCAGATGAAGCTGTAAATTACGGTGGAATCGGAGCCGTAATAGGTCACGAAATATCACATGCTTTTGATGATAGTGGAGCGCGTTTTGACGGCGACGGAAACTTAAAGAACTGGTGGTCTGATGCAGATCTTGAAGCCTTTACTGCTCGTAGCGGCGCCTTGGCAGAGCAATACAGCAACATCGAAGTTGCAGACAGCCTGTACATCAACGGGAAGTTCACTTTAGGGGAGAACATTGGTGATCTTGGCGGTTTACTAGCTGCTTATACCGGTTTGCAAAAATTCTATGAGAAAAACGGAAGACCAGAGAACATTGATGGTTTTACTCCAGAACAGCGTTTCTTTATCAGCTGGGCGACGATCTGGCGTACAAAAATGCGTGATGACGCACTACGTACACGTATTAAAACAGATCCGCACTCTCCGGGAATGTATCGCGCATACGTACCGCTTCAGAATATTGATGCATTTTACGAAGCCTTTAATATCAAAGAAGGTGATCCTATGTTTGTACCGGAAGAAGACCGCGTACGCATTTGGTAATACGATGTTTATCTAAATACAGAATCCCGAAAGCCATTGCTTTCGGGATTTTTTTTAGCCTTTAATTTCGTTAACCAAAGCAAAAGCTTGATTTACGTATTCCTTTTCAAGAAAAAGCGTGAAATAGTTTGAAGTCGAAATGGCTTCAAAAATGGGAATTCCTTCATAGGCAAGAAGCTTGAAGATATAGAAATAAAGTCCAACAGTTTTTGAGTTATTTGCGGGAAGCGCGATAGAAAGCGAAGAAAGATCGTGCTTGACCATCACACAGGTTTCATCTTTAAAACAGCGCTCTACAAGATCTGTCAAGTCATTTGAAACCAAAATATTACTCTCGTGAAACGTACTGGAATACGTTAAATAGGCTTTAGGAATGGTCTTGGTTTCTTCTAAAAGTTTAGACTGACTTTCTAAAATCGTATTCGAGTTGAGAAAGGTAAAATCAGTAATCCCGCTGCGCACGACAATATCTCCCAGATCGCGCATCATACGCTCATTTACGCGCTTTTGAGGATAATAACGGCGCAATGCCATTACAATGGAACCCACATTAACCGGTTTCCCCAGTTCTTTTTCTATACGGGGCTGAAAATCTTCGGCAAGGGCACTGTAGTTAATGATCTTGCGCATCAAAGCATCTTCGGTATAGGGCTGATGTTTTATAAGTTGTTCAACAACAGAAGTTATCGTTTTCAATGTTATATATTTAACAATTTGTACAAATTTATATAAAATTGTTGAATTTTTTTCGGCGGAGTTTTTTTCGGCTTAACTATGCAGCAATAATCGGTTAAGCATAAGCGATTTATTTAAATGTTATCCCCAACGGAATTAATTTGACGATGATGAATGTTTTAAAATTTGGAGGAACTTCAGTAGGAAGCGCTCAAAACATTAGAAAGGTAGTAGAAATTTTAGCTGTTACCGAAAAGCCAAAAATTGTGGTTCTCTCTGCAATGTCTGGTGTTACCAATTTATTAGTAAGCCTTAATCAGGCAAGTATAGATAAAGATTTAGCACAAATCACCAATGTGCTAGAGCAGCTTCAAGCTAAACATTTTGAAGCAATCGAAGATCTGTTTACCGCAGAGAATCAACCAGAAACAAAAGCTCAAATTGAGACGTTTGTAGCTGCTTTACAAGAAATTGCAACCGGTGGTCGCACCTTGACTACCTATGCAGAACTTGTTACGTATGGCGAGACTATGCTTACCTGGATGTTTTCGAGATTTTTAGATCAGGAAAACGTAAGCAATGTGTTGCTCAATGCGAGTACCTTTATGAATGTAGGTTCTGTTGAAAATCCAAACATTGATGCTGTTGCTGAAGCTTTGGCACCTCAATTAGCAGATAATCCATCTGAACTTTACATCACTCAAGGTTTTGTTTGTCGCGACGAGCGTGGCGCACTGGCAACTTTAAAGCGTGGAGGAAGTGATTTTAGTGCGACAATTATCGCAGCTGCGGTAGATGCCGCAGGCGTTCAAATCTGGACAGATATAGACGGATTGCACAATAACGACCCACGTTATGTACAAGAAACGCAACCTATTGAGCATTTGACCTATAATGAAGCGGCGGAGCTGGCTTATTTTGGAGCAAAGATTTTGCATCCACAAACGGTTGCACCGGTTATTGATCGCGATATTCCGGTATGGTTAAAAAATACGTTTGAGCCATCGGCGCCGGGGACTAAAATTTCTAATGAGTACCACAACCGCGGCTTGAAAGCGATCTCAGCAAAAGATGGTATTACCGCTATAAAAATCAAATCAAACCGCATGCTTGGTGCGCACGGTTTCTTGAGAACAATATTTGAGGTTTTTGATCGTCACGAGACGTCTATTGATATGATCACCACTTCTGAGGTTGCTATCTCGTTAACGATAGATGACGCTCGTAATTTAAAAGCGATCATCACAGAACTTTCTGTTATTGCTGAAGTTACTGTTGAAGAAGATCACAGTATTATTTGTATCGTAGGAGAGAACCTTATTGCAGATCACGAGTCGTACAAAGCTTTTGGCATTTTAAATTCTATCCCGGTGCGTATGATCGCTTACGGAGGTAGTAACAATAACATTTCGCTTCTTGTTCCAACTCGCGAAAAAATCAACACATTACAATATTTAAACGCGCAATTGTTCCAACTAGAGGGAGCAATAGCTTAGACTTTTGTTAGTTAGTGTTAGCCTTCTTCTGACCAACCAGAAGGAAACATGGAAAACCCGGTGTGTGCTTGCCGGGTTTTTTTAGTTATAAACTTTTCTGAAACGTGTAGCCCAGTAAAGGCTTTAAAGTAACCGAATCTACTTTTTTATAGGTTTCATCAGTTTCTTCGGTATCATACTGTGGTGGCTCTAGACCTAAGGCTATCGCTTGTTTGGTGTAGTACTCAGCTTTTTTGGGATGCTCGGGATGCACCGCATTTATAATGTGGCCAAAAGCGTTTTTATAGATCACCCCTAGAATAATTCCCATACAATCCTGTCTGTGAATCAAATTTACAGGGGCATTTCCGTTAGATAACCCAGTGCGACCGGCAAGATATTTTACAGGATTTCGGCTTCCGCCAAAGAGTCCGCCAAAACGTATCACGGTAGTTTCTAACGCAGGAGATTTAAAGAAAATCTGCTCTACTTCTAGTAATTGTTTGCCTTTATTGTCTTGAGGTTGCGGAATATCTTTTTCGGTAACAGCGCCTTGAGCGTCATCATAAACGCCCGTGCTGCTTATTAAAATCACTTTTTTAACCGAAGCTTTTTCGGTAGCATCCAGCAATTGTGCCATTCGCAACGCGTGATTATGTCCTGTATTGCGGCGTAAGCCAGGCGGAATCAAGATGATCAGGATTTCAGTATCAGCGAGAAAGGATTGTATTTCACCGCGTATTTCAACTTCAGCAATTTCAACCTGATAGACATCTAAGCCGTGGTTGCGTAATTCGGCTTGTTTATTTTTTGAAGTGACCGAACCCTTAACGTGATGTCCTAATTCTTGTAATTGTGCGGCGAGGGGTAACCCTAACCAGCCTAATCCTGCGATTGCAATGTTGCTCATAGCTCAAATTTTTCCGAAGCCTTAAAACTGAATGTGCTGCTTAGTCACTAGCGCATCTGTATTTACAAAAGGCATCGGCATACTGTTCTTGGGTCGCGAAGGTAGGTCAAAGCTGCTGTTTTCTAAAAGATCGTAACTATAATCAAAAAGTGTAAAGCTCAAAGCAGCGTCTTCAGCAATGCTTAAATGAACTTCCAGAGGTTCGCGATCTACCAGACGATAACTCAGTAAATAATCACTGTTACGATTTTCTAACGGATGATTTTCTCCGTTTCGCGGAAACACTTCCTGCCCGTTAAAACTGAGTCGGTTAAATAGCGTCCCTTGCGGACACATCAAGATCATATCGCCCACATTGCGCTGCGGAAAGATCACAAAATCAAGACGGCGTTCGCCATTGATCACGGTGTCTTTTTCGGTATAGACTTGAGACGGAGCGACAAAATTTTTAGGCGCTGCGGTGATATAATTGTATTGGCTACCGTATTTACCAGAAGGCGGATTGATCTCTAGTGGTGTATCGTCAGTGGCATTTTGGACCAAGATCTCGTGAAGCCAAGGGTCGAGTTGGGTATTGTATGTAGCATAGAATGCCTGCTCTTGATCTACGTCATAGACATAGTTCAGACTCGTAGGAAAGGGACGTTCTTCGGTAAAATCTGCTTTGCCATAGGCGGCAATAAAAGCTCCAATACTTACCAAAGTGAAAAGTCCGGCAATCTTAGCGTTCATCTTGTAAAATCCAATTACCGGAAGTAGGAGACCAAAAAGTAATACCGTCAAGATCGTTGCGGCGGCCAGCATTTTTAGACCGAGACCCACCGGAAATTCTTTGATGTAATGCGTAATTATAAAAAGCGCAGGAGCACAAAGCAGCGTTAAAATAAAGAACTGCGGTTTTGAGAACTTAATCAGTAAAAACACAGCCAGCAATCCAAAATACACAGGGATGATAAAAAACGAAGCTCCCGGAAGATACACGGCGACTCCGGTAGCGATCAACAACCAGAAAAATAAAGGTGCAAAACTAAGGGCAGCAGCGCTATTGGGGCGGTAAAATAGTTTGTAAATGAAAAAGACGACAGCCAACGTTAGCGCGACAAAACCGGCAAGCAATTCGTAACCGTTGTAAGGAAAACCTTGTAAAATATCGGCTTGTTTAGGGTCAAGAGCGAGGATTAACTTCCATCCTAAACTGATGACATAAGCGAGAACCAAGGCAATCAGCAGCGGTAGTAATCCTCGAAAAATGTCAATCAATTTGAATAACTGATTGCGTAAACCATAAATGAGCACCGCAAAAAATAAAATCCAACCTAAAATAAGCATAGGGAAAATCCAACTGAATGGATAATACAGCATTTTGATTAGGGGCATATTCAAGTAGATATAGTCTTGGTCTGCCTTTAAATTCAGATCAGCATTGCTGAAATGATCCAGTAATGCAGTCAGATAGCTACCTTGATGTTCTAAAGATTCCGGGTCTAAACGAGATGGGATGTCGTTTGCCGTATGATAGTCAAAATGATCCCCGATGAAGGCAAAAAAGAAGCCGTCAATATCGCCGTTTTCGCGCAGCACGGTGCTATCAGTATCATTAGGCAGCAGTTTATAAACGCTGTACATTAATGAATTGGCATAAGGATGCGACGGATTTGCTTCAGCAAAAGCTTTAATCAATGCACCGTTTCCACCATTGGTTTCTACTATCATATTTGATGGCCCGCCGCTTCCGCGCGCTTCAAAATTCAATGCCAGATCAACCTCTTTTGCCCAAGGATGCTTGTTGACAAAGACAGAGGCGCCGTTGAGCCCTAATTCTTCCGCATCGGTAAAAAGAAGAATGATATCATTTTTTTGTTTTTCGCCTTTGGCTAAAAATGCGCGAATGCTTTCTAGAATAGTGACTACGCCGCTTCCGGCATCACTGGCACCTTTTGAAGCCGTATGCGGTGCACTGTCGTAATGCGTCATCACTAATAAGGTCTCACCTTCACCAGTACCGGGAATTCGAGTAATTATATTTTCGGCTCTGCTTAATGCGCCCCAACCCGGCTTGTAAGCAAAATCACTTTGTAGCTCTACTTCAAGACCGTACTCTTCTAAAGTCGTAACTATAAAATCTTGCACTTCTTGATGCGCGGGCATCCCTACCGCGTGGGGTTTTTGAGCGATCGAATCTAAAAGTTGAAAAGCTCGGGCAGTAGAAAATTCGGTTGCGGGAGTGTCTGGACCTGAAACTTGTTGAGGTTTATGAGTATAAAAACTGAAATAGGTAAGCCCTAAAAGCAATAGAAACGAGAGGACGGCAGCGTAGGTTGTTTTCATAAGCACGTATAGTTAAGCTAAAGGTAGTGGGAAACTAGGTTTTGCACAAGGTTGATGTTAATATGCTTTTTAGTTAATGCAAACGTTTTCGTTAATTCAAATAATTTTTCTAATTTAAAGAGTCTAAAATATAAGCGTATGGGAATCAAGAGTTTTATGGGTAAACGATCTAAAGTCGTTGCCGAAGAGGTAAATATCAAAGTGTCTGATTATATGACGACCAAGCTGATCACATTTACTCCAGATCAATCGGTTATGGATGTGATGCAGAAGCTGATCAAACATCGTATTTCTGGTGCGCCGGTGGTGAATGAGAACAACGAACTGCTCGGTGTGATCTCTGAGGGAGATTGTATCAAGCATATTTCAGACAGTCGCTATCACAATCTGCCGATGGATAATGCTACGGTAGGTCAAAATATGGCGATTGATGTGGAAACCATTGATGGAAATATGAATGTTTTTGATGCAGCCCGTTTCTTTATCGAGCGTAAACACAGACGTTTTCCCATTGTTGAAAACGGAAAATTAGTAGGGCAGATCAGTCAGATGGATGTGATTAAAGCTGCCTTAAAACTTAGAGGAAATACCTGGAAGTAATCAGTTGCGTTTTACCAAAGCATAATAATCACCTTCTAAAGGTAAATAGCCTTGATCGTAAACAAAGTAGTACACCGTGCCGGCTTTTGTGGTGTAAATACTCGTAAAAAGATTAAAATCAAAGCCCAAAGAAGCGAGCTTGTCACGCGTGGTTTTGGATTTGTCTTCGGGATTGAGCGATTCTAGAATACGGTAATTTTTTCGCAGGTGATTGTTAGTATTGCGTATAAGATTTTTAGTGTCGCTGTTGAGCTTATTGTTAGCGGCATTGCGGCAGGCGTCGCTGCAGTATTTTTTATCTGCTCTGCCTATAATTTTATCTCCACACTCCGGACAGGTTTTTTGCATATGCTCTAATTACGAAACCAAAACTTTTCTAAGATACTGAATTTCTAGTTTTTAAGCGCTATTTGCACTTGTGCTAAATGATGCTCACAGTGCCAAGCGTACATCCCAATAGTTTCAGACAGGCTGAAGCGTTTGCCGTGTTCCGGATGTATGTATTCTCTAATCAAATCTTCAGAATGTAAAGATTGAAGGAGCGTTGCCCAGCGTGCGTGTAAGCCTGCAATCAATTGTAATGAGGAAGTGATCGCAGCAGATCGTGTGTCGGGTAATTCGGCCCATTTATCTTCAAAATAAGGTTTGATCTTGGGCGCTTCTTCAGTGAGTGCCAACTTAAACCGAATAAACGCATTTATATGACTGTCAGCACAATGATGCACCAGCTGTCTGATGGTCCAGCCATCAGGCCTGTACGTTTTTGAGAGTGCGTCTTTATCAAGGTTATTAGTTAACGCTGCAATCTTTTGTGGAAATTCAGCAATAGTCGCAGTCCACGATGTAAGATGCTTTGCCGTGATGGCTTCCGGCTTTTGAAAGTGGCCAATGGGATATTTTAGCTGTTCTAAATTCATAAGAAGAAATATTTAGTAATTCCGGTACTTGCCTTAAGATAGTTCAGATTTAATAAAAGTCAATGTGTTATGCATTTCAAGATTCAATGATACGGATGCTGTGGTTTTCAAAATCATAAAATAAAAGACCCTCTTGATCTTTAGAGAGCGCCGCGATCAAGTCACCTTTTTCATTCCAAATAGCGCTTTGACCGGCACCATAGAAGTTATCACAAAATCCAACGTTATTTACGCAAGCCACCGGAAAGGCGTGCTTTTTTGCGATTTTAGGATAATGCATATATGCTTTTTTCATTCCGGTTTCTGATTTTGCTACACTTGCTAAATAAATTGCTGCGCCTAAACCAAACGCGTTTTCTGCGTGTTCATTCTGTAAAGATTCAAAGCAGATTGCGGGAGCAATTGGTGTCTGGTTAACCTTAAAAATAAGTTGCTCAGTGCCTGATGTAAAAAAGGGGAGTTCGTCTACGTGTAACTGCTGTTTTGAGTACAATTTGCGCTCGTGCTGCGGCTGAAAAATAAACATGCTGATATGAATCCCAGTTTTAGAGATTATAGGAACCCCAATAGTGATCGTTATTTTAAATGTGTCACTAAGCTGTTTAAAAAGATCTAGTCGCTCATCATGTTCAGTAAAAGCCAAGGCTTTTGATTGCCGGGGTTCATAACCGGTAAGAGAAAGCTCAGGAAAAGCGATCAGATCTGTTTGTTCGTGAATCGCGCGTTCAATCCATTTTTTATGGAGCTCCTTGTTTTTTTGAACGTTGCCTCGATGAGGGGCTATCTGTGCTAAGCAAATCTTCATAAGCCTGATAAGTTTTTGCTTTGGTATAAGTGTTTTATAACGAAGTTAAGCTTTATTTGAGGTGCTAAAGACTCAAAATTATTTATTCTACTTCGACTCATATCCATTCACAAACGTTTACAAACATTTATAAACGAAAGTAACTATTTCTTAACCGAATACAATTTAGCTCTCATTTCATCTTTGCAGTGTAATTAATCATTAACTGTTTAACCAAAAATTTAAAATTATGAGTACGCTAAGAAACAAAGTACAGTTGATCGGAAACTTGGGGAACGACCCTGAAATTGTGAATCTTGATTCGGGTAAGAAACTGGCAAAATTCAGTATCGCTACAAATGAAACGTATAAAAATAATAAAGGCGAGCGCCTGACCGATACGCAATGGCACAATGTGGTTGCCTGGGGAAAAACGGCTGAGGTTATAGAAAACTATGTAACTAAAGGAAAAGAAGTAGCCATTGAAGGAAAACTTACCTCGCGTAGCTATGAAACCAAACAAGGAGAGAAGCGCTATCTCACTGAAATTGTCTGCAACGAATTACTGCTGCTCGGGAAGTAACTGGGATAGGAAACTGCATCAAAAAAGCCGCATTATCTTAATAATGCGGCTTTTGAATTTTATGATAAATGCTATTACTTAATCACATTATCCATTATTTCCTGGACGATTTCAGGATTTAATAGCGTACTGGTATCTCCAAGATTTGAAGTGTCGTTGGAGGCGATTTTACGTAAAATACGACGCATGATTTTTCCGCTTCGGGTTTTGGGCAATCCGCTTGTAAATTGAATTTTATTTAGTTTGGCAATGGGTCCAATACGATCTGAAATCATCTGGTTGATCTCTTTTCTTAGGTTGTCCTGATTACGAGTTTCCCCGGTTTCTTTCAAGATCACATAACCGTAAAGTGCATTTCCTTTTACTTCGTGAGGATACCCCACAATCGCACTTTCTGCAACTGCCGGATGCTCGTTAATGGCGTCTTCTATAGGCGCAGTTCCTAAGTTGTGTCCGCTTACGATGACCACATCATCCACACGACCGGTAATTCGGTAATAGCCCACACTATCGCGCAAAGCCCCGTCACCGGTGAAATACATATTTTTAAAAGCTGAAAAATACGTGTCTTTATAACGCTGATGATTGCCCCAGATGGTGCGCGCCATCGACGGCCAAGGAAATTTTATACACAGTCTGCCGTCTACTTGATTTCCTTTAATTTCTTTTCCTTCTTCATCCATCAACGCGGGTTGAATTCCCGGTAACGGAAGCGTTGCAAAGGTTGGTATCGCCGGAGTAGAGTAGGGAATAGGCGAGATCATAATACCTCCGGTTTCGGTTTGCCACCAGGTGTCTACGATAGGGCATTTACGTTTCCCAATATTTTCATCATACCAGTGCCAAGCTTCCTCATTAATAGGTTCGCCCACCGTACCGAGTACTTTTAAAGAAGACAGATCGTGTTTTTCTACAAAATCCAGATTCTCTTTTCCGAGTGCTCTAATAGCGGTTGGTGCCGTGTAAAACTGAGTCACTTTGTGTTTTTCAACAATTTCCCAGAAACGGGCGTGATCAGGATAGCTAGGCACACCTTCAAACATTACGGTCGTGGCACCATTCGCCAGCGGACCATAAACAATATAACTGTGTCCGGTTATCCAACCGATGTCTGCCGTACACCAATAAATATCATCCTCCCGATACTGAAATACATTTTTAAAGGTAAATGCGGTATACACCATATAGCCTGCCGTGGTATGTACCATTCCTTTTGGAGTTCCCGTAGAACCTGAAGTGTATAAAATAAACAGCGGATCTTCGGCATTCATAATCTCAGGAGCGCAGGTTTCTTCTGCCGCATCCAGTAAAGGCTGTAGCCAGTGATCGCGGCCTTCTTCCATAGGAATTTCAGCATTAATGCGTTTAACCACGAGTACATTTTCAACGCTTTCACAGCTTTTTAAACCTTCATCAACAATACCTTTTAGGTCGATGGTTTTGCTTCCGCGATAGGAGCCGTCGCTAGTGATCACCATCTTACAGCTCGCATCGTTGATTCGTGTGGCCAAGGCTTTTGAAGAAAAACCCGCAAACACCACAGAATGTATGGCGCCAATACGCGCACAAGCTAATAATGAGATAGCAAGCTCAGGAATCATTGGCAAGTAGATGCACACGCGATCTCCCTTTTTAATTCCCTTTGCTTTAAGCACATTAGCCATTTTGGCAACGCGCTTATGCAGTTCGTTATACGTAATATGTTGTGCTTTTTCTTCGGGATTGTTAGGCTCAAAAAGAATTGCTGTTTTATCTCCTCGGGTGCGTAGGTGACGGTCAATGCAGTTTTCGGTAATATTCAATTGGGCACCTTCAAACCATTTAAATTCAGGTTTGTCAAAATCATAACTCAGCACATTATCCCAGCGTTTATGCCACATAAAATGCTCTTCGGCTATTTCTTCCCAGTAGCTTTCGGGGTTTCTTACAGATTTACGGTATACTTGAAAATATTCTTCTAAATGTTTTATGTGATAATTACTCATGGTTGAATTAGGATTGTTCTTAGATAATCATCCTTAAAATTACTAAATCGTTATCGGTTTAGGTTTGAACAATTCTGCAGTTGCCGCAAAATTTTAATAAAAATGCGTTAAACTTCTATAATTTTAATGATGCTGAGCTTCACCGGCGCCACTAGGAATACGTATACGCTCTACGATTTCCTGTACATCCTTTGGTGGAGCAGGTGTGAGTCTGCTTATGGTTATCGAAATGACGACATTGATCAACATGGCAAAAGTGCCAAAACCTTCTGGCGAAGTACCAAACCACCATTCTGAAGCAGGAAGCGGCTCAAGAACGCCTATCAATCCGGTTTTAAACCGAATCATATAAAAAAGCATTAATATCGTTCCTACGATCATTCCGCTTATGGCGCCTTGTTTGTTCATACGTTTATCAAATATCCCCAGCACAATTGCCGGAAAAAAGGAAGCTGCAGCGAGCCCAAAAGCCAGAGCGACCACCGCGGCCACAAATCCCGGCGGATAAATACCAAATAATCCCGCAACGATGATAGCAACTAAAATGCTTAAACGCGCTGCGAGCAATTCACCTTTTTCAGAAATATTAGGCTTAAGTTGTTTTTTGATCAAGTCGTGAGAAACCGAAGTTGAAATTACAAGCAGTAAACCTGCTGCTGTGGAAAGCGCTGCTGCCAGTCCACCCGCTGCTACGAGCGCGATCACCCAAGAAGGAAGTTGGGCTATTTCAGGATTGGCGAGTACCATAATATCCCGATCTACATAAAGTTCATTCGTTTCGGTTGAAGCGTTAGCGATAAGACGTTCTCCACTTGCGCCACGCGCCTCAGTAAATTCCGGTTTTCCTGTGGTTGCATCACCGTTCACATATTGAATTTTTCCATCTTCATTTTTATCAGACCAGGCGATCAATCCCATATTTTCCCAGTTTTTGAACCATTCAGGAAGCGATGTGTATTCTTGATCGCTTACCGTCTCGATGAGGTTGGTACGGGCAAAAACAGAAACCGCCGGTGCCGTGGTATACAGAATCGCGATAAGTAAAAGTGCGAGTCCGGCCGATTTACGAGCGTCTTTTACATTAGGTACTGTAAAAAACCTTACGATCACGTGTGGTAAACCCGCAGTACCGGCCATCAATGCGAGGGTGATCGCAAAGACATCCCAAGTAGATTTGGTGCCTTCGGTATATTCCTTAAAACCGAGTTGGGTATGCAGATTGTCTAGTTTCTCAAGAAGATAGGTGCCGTCTTCTACGCGAGATCCCATTCCGATTTGAGGAATAATATTTCCGGTCATTTGAATCGAAATAAAAATTGCAGGAACCATAAAAGCAAAAATGAGCACGCAATATTGCGCGACCTGCGTATAGGTGATTCCTTTCATTCCGCCTAAGAAAGCAAAAACGAGAACCACCGCCATACCGATGATCACGCCGGTAGTAATCTCCACTTGAAGAAACTGAGAAAATACAATACCTACACCGCGCATCTGCCCGGCGACATAAGTAAACGACACGATAAGCGCACAAATCACCGCTACGGTACGCGCGGTGTTGGAGTAATAGCGATCGCCAATAAAATCAGGAACCGTAAACTTCCCGAATTTTCGCAGGTACGGCGCCAGCAAAAGCGCGAGTAGGACGTAGCCACCAGTCCAACCCATTAAGTACACGGAGCCGTCATAACCTGCAAAAGAAATGATCCCGGCCATAGAGATAAACGAGGCAGCACTCATCCAGTCGGCTGCGGTGGCCATTCCGTTTGCCAGCGGAGAAACGCCGCCTCCGGCGACATAAAACTCTTTGGTAGAACCGGCCCGTGCCCAAATAGCAATTCCAAAGTATAAGGCAAAGGTGATGCCTACTAAAATCCATGTCCAAAGTTGAACGCTCATAATGTGAAAGTTTAATTTGCAGCAAGAATCTGCTTAAATAGATGGTAAAGGCATTTATTGGCACCCCCAAATGGTTTAATACTCCGTGGCTTGCCCTGGGGTAGTTTACTCATTATAGCCGTATTTTTTATCAAGCCGGTTCATGAGCCAGACGTAAACAAAGATGAGTACTACAAAAACATAGATGCTTCCCTGTTGAGCAAACCAGAATCCTAATTTAAAACCCCCTAAACTATATCGATTGAGTAAGTCTTTAAAAAGAATGCCGCAACCAAAGGAAACCACAAACCAAATGCTGAGTAAAATAGCTAGGAATTTTTTGTTTTCGCGCCAGTAGGCTTTAGATTTATCTGGTTTTGACATAGGATATTGATTTAAAATGCTTTCTAATATAGTTTATAAAATTTAATGCGGTTCCCTGTACTTACCTGTTTCTGAGAAAATTTGCATTAAAAAACCCGGTGCTTCAGCACCGGGTTTTTTAATAATTTGTTTTTTTGCTAGATCGCGTCTACAGTAACTTTAACGTCAGCGGTAATACGCACGGTGAACGTTACAGGCGCAGCAGATACGGTGCCTGAAGCTGATAAGGTTGCGGTCGCTCCGCTTCTCAAGTCTGCCTCAAAGGCATCAATAACAGCTTCGCTCACTTCGATTTCATAAACCGTTCCGGCGGCAGCAGCGGCTGTAAGATTTACAGAATCTCCATCGGTATATGAAAACCAAGGAAAGGTGCTGCTTGATACGGAGAACATTCCTGTTGCGATCACGTCTTCAGAACCACTTACGCTAATGATTTCGTACGTAAGACTTTCAATTTCTATATTCTCAATTTTATCTAAATTCTCTTGAACATCCTCATCATCAATACTGATAGTAGCAGATTCTGAAAAAGTAGTTTGCCCTTCGGCAACTGTAATCGTCAAGTCTTCAGTGATCGTAGTATCTACATCAATCTCTGTTAATTCATCAACCGCATCGCACGAGTTGAATGCAAATACAAAAAGGCTTAGGGCAAAAAAGGTGGTGAATTTTTTCATCTTTAAAAGTGTTAATTGTTTTAACAAAAGTAAGCATAAATCACTATTAACCAAGTTTTTAATGTAAATAGGGTGAAAAAACCCTTAGGCATTCTAAGCTTTGATTTATGGGGTATTGAAATTCAACCAAATCTAAGCGAGCTTGAAGATTTAGCTTTAGAGCGATTAGAAATAAAGCTCTTGAGCCAGTCTGTAAGTATTTGCGTGTGCTTCGATGATGACTTTTATATCGGGCGAATAGCCGCCACCCATACTCACTTGAACGGGAATTCCGCTTTCGCGAAAGCAGGACAGCGCAAACCGATCTCGTTCTTTACAACCTTCAACCGTACACGAAAGTCGACCGAGTTTATCAGTTTCTAAAATATCTACGCCGCTGAGGTAGAAGATAAAATCCGGCTTCACCTGTTTGATGAGGCCGGGTAGCGTTTCTTTCAGCTTTGCTAAGTAAACCGCATCGCCACTTTTATCGGGAACGGCGATATCAAGATCTGAAGTTTCTTTTTTAAAGGGATAATTGCCCGCGCCGTGCATCGAAAATGTAAATACGGAAGGATCGTCCTCAAAAATCTCGGCAGTGCCATTGCCTTGATGTACGTCGAGATCAACAACAAGAATTTGTTTTGCCAAGCCTTTTGATTGAAGAAACCGCGCTGCAATTGCTTGGTCGTTAAGTAGGCAAAAAGCTTCGCCGTGATCGGAATAAGCGTGATGTGTACCACCGGCAATATTGAAAGCGATCCCATACTTTAAAGCGAACTCACAACCCGTCATTGTACCTTGAGCGATAATTTGCTCGCGATCGACCAACTCTTGAGAGAGTGGAAATCCCGTTTTTCGAACCGCTCTACGATCGAGATTAAGGGCTTTAAGATTGCTAACATATTCCTGAGTGTGAATAGCTGTCAAATATTTTTCCTCAGGAAAACCGGGTTCAAAAAAATTAAGTTCAGTACACGTGCCTTCGTAAAGCAATTGTTTTGGAAGTAGATCATACTTTTCCATCGGGAAACGATGTCCTTCAGGAAGCGGATGTTTGTAAATAGGATGGTAGGCGATTTTAAGCATTCAGTCTATGCAATTTAAGTTGAATGCGCTTGCGCTTGATATCTACTTCAAGCACTTTAACCACAACCTGTTCTTGCAAACTCACGTGCGCATTTACATCACTCACAAAACCATCAGCCAAGTTAGAAATGTGAATCAATCCACTTTCTTTGATGCCGATATCTACAAAGGCGCCAAAATTGGTGATGTTATTCACGATCCCGGGAAGTAATTGACCGGGCTCAAGATCTTCGATCTTATGTATGTTTTGATTAAAGGTAAACGCCTTTGCCGGTTCTCGTGGATCCAAACCGGGTTTTTCGAGTTCGTCTAGAATATCTTTCAGCGTAAGTTCGCCCACTTCATCAGAAACATAATCCTCGAGACTTAATTCTTTGATCACGGTTTTATTGCCTACCAATTCTGCTACAGAAAGCTTTAGGTTTTTAGCCATTTGTTCAACCAAAGCATAACGCTCAGGATGCACTGCGGAATCATCTAACGGATTTTCAGCATTTTTAATACGTAAAAAACCGGCAGCTTGCTCATAAGCTTTCGCACCTAAACGGGGAACGTTTAAGATTTCTTTCCGCGAAGCGAAAGCGCCATTTTCATCTCTGAAGGTTACAATGTTTTCAGCCAGTTTTGGTCCAATTCCAGAAACATAACTCAGCAACGGAATGCTGGCAGTATTGATGTTTACACCTACCGTGTTTACACAGCTTTCAACAACGCGATCGAGTTCGTTTTTCAATTTGGTTTGATCCACATCGTGTTGGTATTGTCCCACACCGATGGATTTTGCATCGATTTTCACCAACTCCGCAAGTGGATCTGCAAGTCGGCGACCAATGGAAACCGCACCGCGCACCGTCACATCATAATTGGGGAACTCGTCTCGCGCGATCTTTGAAGCCGAATAAATACTTGCACCGGCCTCGCTCACCACAAAAACCTCAAGATCCCGATTGAATTGCATACGCTTGATAAACTGCTCGGTCTCTCTACTGGCGGTCCCATTCCCTATGGCGATGGCTTCGATCTTATGCGCATCAACCAGAAAACTGATTTTACGCATCGCACCCTTAGTATCGCTTTTAGGAGGATGTGGATAAATGGTTTCATTATGCTGCAAACCGCCATTTTCGTCAAGGCAAACCACTTTACAACCTGTTCTAAAACCCGGATCGATCGCGAGGATACGCTTTTCGCCAAGTGGCGAACCTAAAAGCAGTTGGCGTAAATTTTTTGCAAAAACACTAATCGCTTCTGCATCGGCTTTTTCTTTAGCAGTGCTTAAAGCCTCGTTGCTCAACGCGGGAAACAGCAAACGTTTATATGCATCAGCAATGGCAAGCTCAATGTGCTCAGCACAGTCTCCACGTGATTTTACCATTCTATTGGCGATATGCGATAAAGCGCGATCGGTGTCAATATCCAGTTTTAAACGAACAAAACCTTCATCAGCGGCACGAGAAAGTGCCAGAAAACGATGTGAAGGAATGCGGTTTAAAGCCTCCTCCCAATCAAAATAATCTTTGTATTTAAGCGCTTTTTCATCGTCTTTTTTAGACTTCACTACCTTAGAAGCAATCTGTGCGTAACGTTCTATTTGGTTCCTTAAATAGTTGCGCACATCGCTGCGCTCATTCACCCATTCTGCAATGATGTGGCGTGCGCCTTCAAGAGCTTCTTCGATGGAAGCAACTTCGTTGTTTAAAAACCTTCCGGCAGCTTGTTCCAGATCGCGCGTGTTTTGCGCCATAATAATTTTGGCGAGCGGTTCTAGTCCTTGTTCACGAGCCGTATCTGCTTTGGTTTTTCGCGTCTTTTTATATGGAAGATATAGATCTGCTAAAGCAGTAGTATCTGTAGTGTTTTCTATTTGCTTTTGAAGTTCTGCAGTCAAAACCTCTTGCTCTTCTAAAGCTTTTAGAATAGTCGCTTTCCGCTTTTCTAAAGCCTCAAACTGTTCTTTAAACTTTACAATTTCGCCCAGTTGCACTTCGTCTAAATTCCCGGTGCGTTCCTTACGGTAACGCGCAATAAAGGGGATGGTCGCATCTTCATCAAGAAGTTGCAACACATTCTTGATACCCGTTTCCGGAAGATTGGTTGAAGATTTTAGGTAGGAGAGAAGTGCAAGCATGCTTTTAAAATTATATTTTCACTGAGCATCTCGACTGCGCTCGATGTGACACGAGAATGTCTATTGATGTTTCATTTTATGTCCTGTCGAGCGCAGTCGAGACATTAATCAGGTTTAAACTTATGGTGTGTTTCATTTCGACATTCCGCTAAAATTTGAAGTAGATAGAAATCCCCATTAATAAGGGCTTTCTTCTTTTTAGCACTCCATTTTTTAATCTTTTTCTCAAACAGAATGGCTTGATTTACATCACTAAAATCTTGATTAAAGACTAAAAATACTGGCCTACGTCTATAGGTATAACTAGCAGGGTTTGTCCCAGAATTATGTTGTTCAAGTCGCAATTTAAGATTATTAGTCAATCCGGTATAATATGAGCCATCAGCGCATTGAATTATGTAAACAAAATAAGTTTTCATAATAATGTATTAGATGGCATCTCGACTGCGCTCGATGTGACAAAATAAAGTACTTATCAATTTCAAATCTTGTCCTGTCGAGCGCAGTCGAGACATTAACTCACCGCTTCACCGTTCTTTACTCCGGCCGTATCGGGATTCATAAACACGAGTTTTCCTTGTTTGTCTTCGGTCATTAAGATCATTCCTTGGCTTTCTACGCCACGTAATTTACGCGGAGCTAAATTGGCCACGACGGTTACCTGTTTACCTATTATATCTTCCGGTTTAAAGCTTTCGGCAATACCAGAAACAATGGTGCGCACATCAATACCGGTATCTACTTTTAAGATTAAAAGCTTCTTAGTTTTGGCCATTTTTTCAGCTTCCAGAATGGTTCCTACACGTAGATCTAATTTGGTGAAATCATCAAATTCGATGGTATCTTTTTGTGGGGTTACCGGAGTATTTTCGGCTTGATTACTCATTTTAGTCGCTTCTAATTTATCAAGTTGTTTTTGTATTTGCTCGTCTTCTATTTTACTGAATAGAAGTGCAGCTTTGTTGATGCTGTGCCCTACAGGAAGTAAATCTATTTTCTCTCCCAGAAGCTCCCAGCTCAATGGCTCAGGAAGTTGTATAAGCGGATCTTCGCTCTCTATATTGAGCATGTGCTTAAGCGTTTTTGCCGTATGCGGTAAAAACGGTTCGCTCAAAACAGCTAGTGTTCCGGCGATTTGCAGTGCGATGTACATCACTGTTTTTGTGCGTTCAGGATCAGTTTTTATAGATTTCCATGGTTCTGCATCGGCTAGGTATTTATTTCCCAGACGGGCAACATTCATCAGTTCGTTTTGCGCTTCTCGGAAACGGTAGCGTTCAATTGAACTCGCGATCACCGCCGGATAGGCTTTCATTTCGGCCAATACGCGTTCATCTTCAGCATTAAATTCAGAAGGTTGCGGGATTGCTCCTTCATAATATTTATTAGTCAACACCACCACACGGTTGATGAAGTTTCCAAAAATGGCAACCAGTTCATTGTTATTTCTGGCTTGAAAATCTGCCCAAGTAAAGTCGTTGTCTTTCGTCTCTGGAGCGTTGGCCGTAAGCGTATAACGCAATACATCTTGCTGCCCCGGAAATTCTTCAAGGTACTCGTGCAGCCAAACTGCCCAGTTTTTTGAAGTAGAAAGTTTGTTGCCTTCTAAGTTTAGAAACTCATTTGCCGGAACGTTATCGGGTAAAATATAGCTTCCTTCGGCTTCCAGCATACTCGGGAAAATGATACAGTGAAAAACAATATTGTCTTTCCCGATAAAGTGGACCAGTTTGGTGTCGTCTGCTTTCCAGTAATCTTCCCAGTTCTTGCCTTCGCGCGCAGCCCATTCTTTGGTTGAAGAAATGTAACCAATGGGGGCATCAAACCATACATAAAGCACTTTACCTTCGGCACCATCTACCGGCACAGGAATTCCCCAATCGAGATCACGGGTTACTGCGCGAGGTCGTAAACCTTCATCGATCCACGATTTACATTGTCCGTAAACATTCGGTTTCCAATCGCTTTTATGTCCGTCAAGAATCCATTTTTTCAGAAAACCTTCATAGCGATCCAGCGGTAAAAACCAGTGTCTGGTTTCTTTTAAAACCGGTTTAGAACCAGAAATGGTTGATTTCGGATTGATTAAATCGGTTGCATTTAAAGAAGATCCGCAATTTTCGCACTGATCACCGTAAGCTTCTTCGTGGCCACATTTTGGGCAGGTTCCGGTTACGAAACGATCGGCTAAATACTGATTGGCTTCGGCATCAAAAAGCTGCTCGGTCACTTCCTCAATAAAATCTCCTTTAGCATAAAGCGTTTTGAAAAATTCTGAAGCCGTATCGTGATGCACTTGTGCCGAAGTACGCGAGTAATTGTCAAAGGAAATCCCAAAATCTTCAAAAGAATCTTTGATGATCTTGTGGTATTTATCTACCACTTCCTGTGGCGTGATTCCTTCTTTTTTGGCTTTGATGCTAATGGCAACGCCGTGCTCATCACTACCGCAGATGTAAGCAACATCCTTACCCATACCTCTCAGGTAGCGGGCATAAATATCTGCAGGAACATAAACTCCGGCTAAATGCCCTATGTGAATTGGCCCATTGGTATAAGGTAATGCGGCGGTAATTGTATATCGTTTCGGACTCATAATGCGAATAAAATTTCAGCGGCAAAGATACCATTTATGCATATAAACAAAACCAGACTAGCACTTCATTTAATAAGTGCGTATATTGGTATTTTACAAGGAGAAAATTTAAGACTGCTTTCCCCGTTTTTCTTATAGTGGTCTGCTGTTTTTCTTTTTCTAAAATTAGAAAACCCCTAAACGGAATAATGAATTTAAAGCCCTCAGGCTAAAAAGAATTGGTATGTTAACCCCGCCCTATTTAAAAGAAGGAGATAAAGTTGGTATCGTATGCACCGCTCGCAAGGCAGATCGCGAGGATCTCGAAAACGGAATTGCGCTATTGAAATCTTGCGGACTAGAACCTGTGCTGGGAAAAACCATTGGCGCTTCAGACCATCAATACGGTGGTACTGATGCATTGCGCGCAGCAGATTTACAAGCGATGCTTGACGACGAAGAAATCAATGCGATCTGGTGTGCAAAAGGCGGTTATGGAACGGTGCGTATCATCGATGAGATCAACTTCTACAAATTCATTAAATACCCCAAATGGATCATAGGGTATAGCGATGTGACGGTGCTGCATTCCCAAATTCATAAATTAGGTTTTGAAACCATTCACGGAGTAATGCCTGTGGGAATTGCACGAAATACTGCGGTTGCCAAACAAACTTTAGAGAATGCCTGGTCTGGCAAACCGGTACATTATCATATAGAAAGCGCTCCTTTAAACCGGTTGGGAACAACAAAAGGCGAACTGGTAGGCGGAAATATCTCTATTTTATATTCGCTTTGCGGAAGTCATTCAGCCATAGATACGACCAACAAGATTTTGTTTCTTGAAGATTTGGATGAATATTTATATCACGTAGACCGAATGATGGTCAATTTAAAACGTAACGGCATGCTGCGGAATATTCGCGGCTTGGTGGTAGGCGGACTTACCAGTATGCACGACAATTCAACACCTTTTGGGAAAACCGCTAAAGAAATTGTTATGGATGCTGTTGCTGAATACGATTACCCGGTATGTTTTGATTTTCCGGCGGGGCATTTAAAAGATAATCGTGCACTTATTTTGGGCCGAAGCGCTTCACTTGAGGTGAATGAGCGTGGTGCTAAACTTTATTTTGATCAATTGGAATAAGGCTTATGAATCATAACGAACTCGGGAAATGGGGTGAAGAATATGCTGCGAGCTATCTCGAGAAAAAGGGTTACGAACTCTTAGAACGCAATTGGTTTTTCAATAAAGCCGAATTGGATATCATCGCGCTAAAAGACAATCAATTGGTCATTGTTGAAGTCAAAACCCGAAACTCTGATTTTTTCGGTAATCCGCAAGATTTTGTGACGCCGGCAAAGATCACATTGCTGGTAAAAGCTGCCAATGAGTACATCATTTCAAACGATCTGGATCTTGAAGTTCGTTTTGATGTTATAGCCATCTTAAAGAATAAAAGCCAAGAACAACTGAAGCATTTTGAAGATGCGTTTTATTATTTCTAAAACTTAAAAAGAGGAATCAAACTTAAATTGATCCCTCTTTTTTAAAGTTAGGCTTCCGCAGTGATTTGCTGTTTTATGGTCGCTATCGCCCTCAAAATTATTGCTACATAAAGTCCTTGAACCAGAATACTTGCAGGACCGGCTATGGCCACCATAATTATAGTTAAGAACATAAATCCTAAGACTAAAGTAATTATCCCGGTTATCTTCGGAAGTTGGCCAAGATGATTGGTTTTGTACAGCCCAATTCCCATACAGATAAAGACAATTCCAAAAAGTACGCTGTAAATCAATGCAAAAGCTTCAAGCTTGATGTATTGAAAATGGAGATCAATGACCGAGTAGATCGCGATCAAGGTGTTGATCGCAATGGCGATAAGCGCACTGGTTTTTAGAAAACTGGCTTTAAACAATTCGGCGATCAAAACAAACGCGCGCATATGCAACCCAAAAGCGATGGCGGCAAGTATGGTGATGGTTACATAGAATATTTCGCCAAAATAATAACCGCCGGTAGCAAGAAAAGTGGTTTCTTCAATAAGTTGAAAAACCAATAAGATCATACTCAGAATCCCCGCAATCCAACCGAGATGGAGTTGGTTGAACAAGAACGCCACCTTTTTATTCTCATCAATTTCAATCAAAAAAGCCTTTTTCACTTTCTTTTCAAAAACAGATTCCTGTAAGTCGTCGAGGTCGCGATCCAGTGCAGCGAGAATGGTTTTTACGGTGTAAACACGCGGCATAACTTCGCCGGCTTCTATACGCTGAATAGTGCGCACTGAAATATTACACTGTTCTACAAGTTCTTCTTGAGTAAATCCTTTTTGCTGACGTAATTCTAAAATTTTCAGCCCTAATTGTGGTTGTTTCATGAGTGACATAAGATTGCTCTTGTAGTGATGCGCATCTAAAAATACAAGAATGTTAGACCCTGCAATACTAAAGATAGCAACCTATTTCAAACAATTTTTTGGCGCACATTTTACCCGACATTCACCCGACATTTCAAGTATAATGCGAGTTGAGGCGAATTAGGTATTTTTAGAAATTCTGATAAATCTGTATTGGTTTTAACCTATTCTGAAACCTGTTCTACCTTTTTAGGCATCAAAGGTCTTAAGATATCCAAAGCTTTTTCTACTGAAGAAACCCCTGCAGCGGTCAACAACAAGCGTAAACCTTTGCTGGTTTTTTTCTCTTTAAGCGTGACCTTGTTTGAATGGGTTTGTACAAACTGAAGCACTCTGGAAAACGCCGGACTTTGATAAAATTTAGACTGCTGATCTGCAATAAAGAACCCGATGAGTTTTTTATTTTTCATCACCACTTTTTCCAGTCCGTAATGTGTAGCAATCCATTTGATACGCACCGAGTTCAACAAGTCTTCGGCTTGCTTAGGCAGTTCTCCAAAACGGTCGATCAAACGTGCTTCAAAGGCTGCGAGTTCTTCTTCGGTTTTGAGGTTGTTTAATTCGGTGTAGAGATTTAAACGCTCGGTAATATTGTTGATGTAGTCGTCAGGGAACAACAATGAAAAGTCAGAATCTATGACAGTGTCTTTGACGTATTCTTTGTTTTCGTCATCAACATTTTCGTGCGCATACAGCTCTGCAAACTCATTTTCCTTCAGCTCTTCAATCGCTTCGTTGAGGATTTTCTGGTAGGTATCAAAGCCTATTTCATTAATAAATCCGCTTTGCTCACCACCTAATAAATCCCCGGCGCCGCGTATTTCTAAATCTTTCATCGCAATATTGAAACCACTTCCCAAACTTGAGAATTGCTCTAAAGCCGTGATTCGTTTGCGTGCATCATCAGTCATCGCCGAAAGTGGCGGCGTGATGAAATAACAAAACGCTTTTTTGTTGCTTCGGCCTACACGTCCGCGCATCTGGTGCAAGTCAGACAGACCAAAATTATTGGCGTTATTGATAAAAATCGTGTTGGCATTGGGCACATCGAGACCACTTTCTATAATGGTTGTAGAAACCAAAACATCAAAAGCGCCATCCATAAATTGTAGCATCAGCTCTTCAAGCTTTTTCCCATCCATCTGCCCGTGACCGATAGCCACTTTAGCATCAGGAACCAGACGCTGAATCATTCCCGCAACTTCCTTAATATTTTGCAGCCTGTTGTGTATAAAGAATACCTGACCACCACGCTGAATTTCATACGAGATCGCATCGCGTATCGTCTCTTCAGAAAGTCTGATGATGTGCGTTTCAATAGGGTAGCGGTTGGGCGGTGGCGTGGTGATGGTACTCAAATCACGCGCCGCCATCAAACTGAATTGCAGCGTACGCGGAATAGGCGTCGCTGTTAAGGTTAAGGTATCAACATTCTCTTTGATGGTCTTCAGTTTATCTTTTACTGCAACACCAAATTTTTGTTCTTCATCAACGATCAGCAGCCCGAGGTCTTTGAACTTTACATTTTTGTTGGTGAGTTGGTGTGTACCTATGATAATATCTAGACGACCATTTTCAAGACGTTCAAGCGTTTCTCTTTTTTCTTTCGCAGTGCGGAAACGATTCAGATAATCTACGGTGACCGGTAAATCTTTTAGTCGTTCACTAAAGGTTTTATGATGCTGAAAAGCCAAAATCGTTGTGGGCACAAGCACGGCAACCTGCTTCCCGTTATCCACTGCTTTAAATGCAGCTCTGATGGCAACTTCGGTTTTACCAAAACCTACATCACCACAAACCAGGCGATCCATCGGGCGCGGACTTTCCATATCGGCTTTTACCGCTTCTGTGGCGCTGCTTTGATCTGGCGTGTCCTCGTAAATAAAACTCGCTTCGAGTTCGTTTTGCAAATAGGTGTCGGGGCCAAAAGCAAAACCTTTTTCAAGGCGGCGCTTGGCGTATAATTTAATGAGGTTAAAGGCGATTTCCTTAACCTTGGTTTTGGTCTTTTGCTTCAGCTTTTTCCAAGCAGCGCTTCCCAGTTTGTAGATCTGTGGCGGCTTCCCGTCTTTGCCGTTGTATTTGGTCACTTTATGCAGCGAGTGAATACTTAGGTAAAGCACATCGCGCTCGCCATAAATGAGTTTTATAGCTTCTTGACGTTTTCCTTCTACTTCAATTTTCTGGAGTCCGCCAAATTTCCCAATCCCGTGATCAATATGTGTAATATAATCGCCCACTTGAAGGCTGGTCAATTCTTTAAGCGTGATCGCTTGTTTTTTGGCGTAGCCGTCTTTCAATTTAAACTTATGATAACGCTCAAAGATCTGGTGGTCTGTATAACACACCATTTTTAAATCGTCATCAATAAAACCGCGGTAAAGCGAGACAATAATGGTCTCGTACTGCTTTACGTTGAGGTCGGCATCGTTAAAAATATCCTGAAAACGTTTGGCTTGCTGCTCGCTGGCGCAGCAAATATAATTGGTGTAACCGGCCTCGTGATTCTCGTTGAGATTTTCAATAAGCAAATTAAATTGCTTATTGAATGCGGGTTGCGGCTGCTGATTGAAATCAATACTTGCGGAGGCTTTATCGCTCGGTAAGGATAAGCCTTCACTCACGCGCACCAGCGTAAAATCCAGAAGTTGTTTTTTGATGCTCGTAGCATCGCAAAATAACTCTGAAGGTTTATGCCTATTAATCTCACTGTCCAGCTTTTGAAAGGCTTCTTCCGCCTTGCTAAAATTGGCGTCGATACGCGTAGCCAATTGCTCAATATCCTGAGTAAAAATCACCGTATCTGCAGCGATATATTTTAAAAAACTTTCGCGTGTTTCCTGAAGCGCCTTGTTTTCTACATTAGGCATCAGGCTTATTTTGTTGATCTTATCAACAGAAAGCTGTGATTCTACGTCAAACGTTCGGATGCTGTCTACCTCGTCGCCAAAAAACTCAATACGATAAGGCTGATCGTGTGAAAAAGAAAACACATCGATTATTCCCCCACGCACCGAAAATTCGCCAGGTTCGGTCACAAAATCAACACGCTTAAACTTGTACTCAAAGAGCATTTCATTAACAAAGTCTAGCGAAAGATTATCGTTGACTTTTACTTTGAGCGTGCTTTTATCAAGCTCCTTTCGGGTGACTACTTTTTCAAAAAGTGCATCAGGATACGTGACAATAAGCGCCGGTTTTTTACGGCTGTTGATGCGGTTAAGCACTTCGGCACGCAATAAAACATTGGCGTTATCGGTCTCTTCAATTTGATAAGGTCTGCGGTAACTTCCGGGGTAAAACAACACATGATCCTCTTTGACCAATTGCTCCAGATCGTTAAGAATATACGCCGCTTCTTCCTTGTCATTTAGAATTACCAGAAAAGGCTTATCTGCAGTTTTAAAACTTTCGGCAATGGTGATAGAAAGCGACGAACCTATGAGTCCGTCGAGATTGATTCTATTTTGAGAAACGGCAATAGCGTTCCCGAGTTCTTGCAGTTGTGCAGACTCTAAAAAAGGCTTGGTGATCGTGGTTTTACCCATAGGTGGGCAAAGATACTGCGTAAAACTTGGTTTCAAAACAGCTTTTGAGATTTAGCATTTTGGTAACAAAAATGCTTTTGGCAAACGCATAACAGGGATTTACAATTTCACTAACATAAAACCCACGCACTCCCCTGTATCTTTATAAAAATTCAATATTATGGCGATAGCGCACTACGATCTTTTTGTAATTGGTACCGGTAATGCTGGCAAACACGTGGCTTATGACGCGGTTGAAGCGGGCTTAAATGTTGCGATTGCAGACAATCGGGAATTTGGCGGAACGTGTGCTAACAGAGGTTGTGATCCCAAAAAGGTCTTAGTAGGCCTCACCGAAATCATCGAGCACAGCCAAAATTTAAAAGGAAAAGGAATAAAAGAGCTTCCTGAGGTAAGTTGGTCTGATCTGATGGAATTCAAAAAGACATTCACCGGAGCAGTACCGTTTACTACGGAAGAGAAACTGAAGGATCAAGGAATTACGTTGTACCATCAATCCCCAAAGTTTTTAGATGAAAACACGTTGTCTGTGGAAGGGAAGACCGTTACCGCCGATAAAATTGTGATCGCTACCGGAAATACTGCGTTGAATTTGAATATTCCGGGAGACGAACTCGCATTAATTAGTGATGACTTTCTTGAGCTCGAAGCACTGCCTGAAAGTATAATTTTTATAGGGGCAGGTTATATCGGGATGGAATTTGCCCATATTGCTGCACGCTGCGGGGTAGATGTTACCGTTGTTGATGTGAATGCGCGTATACTGTCTAATTTTGACGAGGACTTAGCGCTTCAGCTTCAAAAAAAATCAGAAGAACTAGGGATAAAATTCCTCTTTAACGCCGAAGCAAAAGCGATAGAAAAACTGCGTAAAAACTATAGATTAACAGTAGATCACAACGGAAATTCAGAAGAACTAAAAGCAGAATTGATCTTTAATACTGCGGGTCGCGTCCCAGCCGTAGATGAACTCGATTTGGAAAAAGGTAATGTGGCATTTTCAAAAAAAGGAGTTGCCGTAAATTCATATATGCAAAGCACGACGAATCCCATAGTTTATGCTTGCGGTGATGTTTCAGACACGAGTAATCTGCCGTTAACTCCGGTGGCGCATCAGGAAGCCTATTATGTTTCTAAGAATATTTTAAACGGAAACACCGCAGAGGTCAATGTGCCTGCAACACCTTCCGCAGTTTTTACTATTCCGCAATTGGCGAGTGTGGGACTCACGGAGCAAGAGGCTCAAAAGCAAGGCTATGATTTTATAGTCAAAACAGCTTCGGTTGAAGATTGGTACAATGCCAAGCGCCTTAATGAAACGCATTATGCCTATAAAACGCTTATTGATAAGAAAACCGGACAACTTCTAGGAGCACATTTGCTAGGCAGTGAAGCCGCAGAAACCATCAATCTTTTTATGATGGCGATGCACAGCAAACTTGAAGTAAACACAATAAAAGGAATGGTTTTTAGCTACCCCAGTTGGGCAAATGATATCAAATCGATGCTTTAAGAATTTAACCGCTGCTTGAGTTTAATAAACGGATTGGTCGCCCGATTGCGATAGCCGTGCAATCCTGCGGTAACAACAAGCAAAACACAGCCCGCCAAAGCAAAATAAGCAACACTTTCTAAGCCTTCCTTATGCCGAATAAAAATGGCAAAAAGTGCCCAGGCACCCACCATTGCAAACTCACGCATATTACGAAGATTTGTGATCAATAAATTGATGTAAACCGCGATCGTAATTAAAAGCATTGTGAAAATGATTTGTGTTAACTGGCTTCCGGCAAATCCCAGCTTGACCAAAAACGCCGAAATATTTGCTATGGTTGCCACAGCGATCCAACCGCCGTAAATACAAACAGGCCACCACACAAAAGCAATGATCTCTATAGGCGCGTCCCAGCGCTCCATATTAGTTTTAAAAACGATTTTTAAAAGCGAGATCGACATCCCGATGATGATTAAAACCGAAAGCCAGACGTAGTCATAGGTAAAAGCAACAACCCAAGCCGTATTTAAAAAGTTGGTTAGCGCAAACCAATAACCGGTTTGTTCAATATGCGGCGTTTCTTTTTTACTGAAAAATGCGCGTTTAATTCCGAAAAGGGCATAGGCTATCAGTCCTAAAAAAATCACACCCCAAATCGCAAAAGCATAGCCGGCAGGCGTAAAGAGATTATCGTATTTAGCGCTCATCTCGCCAATGGTCGTATTGTTCCAGCGTTGTGTTTGAGAAAGATAATTGACTACAACGGCGGTAATCACAGATACCAAATTGATTAGGGCTAATTTTTTTTTCATTGAATGGGGATTACCTCATTTTTAGTTATTGCAAAAACCTGATTTCCCGGTTGAGGTTCGAGATAATAGTTTCCGGTAAAGGTACCAAACGCAGGTAAAATCAATTGATTTTCAGTCTTAAAGAAACACGAAAGTTTTAGCACTTGTCGGCCAATTCCGCCCAACCGAATTCCGGGATGTATGTGTCCACAAAAATTGAAAAAACCTTCACGCTCCTCCGGATGATGCGTCAATAAAAATCCATTTGATTGAAATTCGCTGTAAATATCAATATCCAGATTCTCATATTTTACGGGCGAAATAATATCGTGATTCCCGGCAATGAGTATCAAGGTTTCTTCACGAGATCGCACCCATTTCTCAAAAAGTTTCCATTCGGTATTTAAGCTGCTGTGAAAAAGATCCCCCAAAAAACAAATAGACTGCGCCTGATAATAATCGGCCACACGTGTGAGCTGGTCAAAATTGGCAGCAACCGCTCTTAGCGGGACTGCGCTTCCGTGTTTTCTAAAATGAGAAACCTTCCCAAGATGTACATCAGCAATCAACAGCATGCGCTTCTCATGCCAAAGCATTCCTCCCGAAGGATGCATCGTAAATGTGTTATTCTGTATACTGATCTCTTGCGTCATTGCTTGACAAATTTCAAGTTTTCTTGATCAAATGGCTGTTTATAAAAACAAAAAATCTGCTCATTATGAGCAGATTTTTCTAATCGTTCTAAAATGAAATATTTTAATTCATTTGATAATTAAGCATCCAAGTTACGCCAAATTGATCGCGCAATCTTCCGTAATACGCATTCCAGCTGGTTTCTTGCAATTGAGTTACAACTTGTCCGCAGGCAGAAAGCTTTTGAAATAATTCGTCGGTTTCTTCCTTACTCTCTAAATCCACGCTTAGTTGCACCTGATTTCCTTCAGTAAGTGGCGTGTCTGGCGCCGCGTCGTACGCCATAATATGAATACCTTTTCCTTCTAATTCGGCGTGCTGCAATTTGTTGCGATAATCTCCGGGAATATCAATTTCTTTACCTTCATAAGTGTCTTTATTTTTGATCTGACCACCAAAGCAGTTCTGATAAAAATTTAAGGCTTCCTGACAATTTCCTCTAAAGGTTAAATACGGTTGTACACTTTTCATAACTTTATTTTTTTGGTTTTCCGCAAAGCGGAAAGGATTAGTTTTCTTTGTATTAAAGATACAGAGAACCACTAGTGTTTACAGGCTGTAAGCTGTTATTTTAGGCTTAAGGAAAGACTAAAGTTTGTTAAGATTATAAAGGTGCTGCTAGTATTTATCAAGATACTTCAGCATATTTTTAATGCGATCTTCAAGCTTCTCGCTGCTTAGTTTTTCACGAAGGCGATCGGTGATGATCGGGAAGGAAAATGGCGTTGCTTTTTTACAGTTTTTGACTACGATCTCTTGTTGTTCAATTCGCTCCAGGGCGATGCGTAAACGGCCTTCTTCCAATTGATGTTCAAAAGTCTCGCGATAGGCTTGTTGAAACAAAAGATTCTCCGGTTCATAATCTCTGAATACTTCAAACAACAACTGACTGTTGCTTTGCAAATGTTTGTTTTTAATGATTTTCCCCGGAAATCCAGTAAAAACCATACCGCTGATCACCGCAATATCTCTGAATTTACGCCGTGCCATTTCGGTGCTGTTTAAGCTTTTCTGCAAGTCTTCAAATAAATAAGCCGAAGTAAACAAGTCGTTGTCGAGCACTTGTTGCATATCTATTTGTTGATCAGAAAGAATCTCAAAACCATAATCGTTAAAAGCGATACTAAAAGTAATCGGCGATAACAAACTGATGCGATAGGCGAGCAAACTGCCCAAAGCCTCGTGCACAAAACGCCCTTCAAACGGATAAAAAATATGGTGATAGCCTTCCCGACTTTTAAAGGTTTCGATCAAAAATTGATCATCAGTCGGTACGATAGATTCCACGCGTTGCCGCGCAAAAATATCTTTGAGGGCTTGCAGCTCCCGCGTTTGTTGTTCAAAAGGAAGGTTTGCTGAGTACAACTCTTCGCGCAGCAACTCGCTCATTTGCGCAGATAAAGTGAGTCGACCGCCCATCCAACTCACCACACGCGCTTGTTTTTTGGTTTTGGCTTTTTTGACCAAAACCTGCATTCCTTTAATACGGTAGAGTTCGAGATTTCTTCCTGCAAAAGTAAAGACGTCGCCGGGCTTCAGTTTAGAAATAAACCATTCTTCGACTGTACCGATGTAGCCACCTTTTAAATATTTAACCTGAAGCGCCGCATCGCCAACGATGGTGCCTATTTGCAGCCGGTGGCGCATCGCTACCGATCTGCTGTTTACTTTGAACTTTCCGTCTTCTTCGATCTCAATTTTTTTATACTCATCATAGGCTTGTAGCGACTGACTACCTTTTGTGATAAAATTTAAGATCCAGCGCCATTGCTCGTCAGACATTGCTTGAAAGCAGAAGGTTTGCTTGACTTCCTGATAAATTTCCGCAGGATAAAAACCATCTGAAACCGCTAAAGTCGTCAAGTACTGAATCAATACATCAAAGCTCAACAAATACGGAATACGATCTTCAACGACCTGATTGATCGCCGCCTTTCCCAGTGCTGAAGCCTCGATCAATTCAATGGCGTGCGTAGGTAAAAAGTAGATCACACTTTCTTTACCGGGCTGGTGACCGCTACGCCCTGCACGTTGTAGAAAGCGCGCAACACCTTTTGGACCACCAATCTGAATAATGCTTTGCACCGGAGCAAAATCAACGCCCAGATCTAAGCTCGAAGTGCAAATCACAGCTTTAAGGCTTTCGTTGCGAATGGCTTCTTCTACCCACAATCGCGTTTCTTTATTGATGCTGCCATGATGCATCGCCATCTCGCCGGCAAATTCAGGATGTTTATGCATCAACTTTTGAAACCACAACTCACATTGCGCCCGGGTATTGGTAAAAAGCAAAGTGGTTTTGCTATTATTGATGATGGGAACCACCTCTTCAAGCAAATGCAATCCCATATGCCCACGCCACGGAAATTTTTCCATAGTCTTCGGGATGATGCTTTCTACTTTATAAGTTTTTCCAAGATTGGCTTTAATTAATGCGGAATTTTTAAAACCTTCAGATTCGGGTCCTAGAAGCACCTCGCGTGCCTGATTGAGATTTCCTATCGTTGCCGAAACACCCCAAATGCGCAACTGCGGCGCGATCGTTTTGAGACGAGACAAACCGAGCTCTACTTGCACACCGCGTTTACTTCCTAAAAGTTCATGCCACTCATCAATAACGATCGCAGTCGTATTCTTGAAAACCTTGTCATAGCCTTTTGAAGTCAGCAATAGCTGAAGACTTTCTGGAGTGGTGACCAGCAAATCGGGCATTTTCTTTTTTTGCTTCGCCCGTTCGGCTTGAGGGGTGTCACCGGTGCGAATGCCAACCGTTAGTTGGGTTTCCAAACCATCAGCAAAACGTTGGGCCGCCTGCGCAATTTCAACAGAAAGCGCTCTTAAAGGCGTGATCCAAATTGCTTTAAGGCCGGACTTGTGTTTGGTTTTATAATCGGGATTATTTTTGATATAATCCAATACAAAGGCTACCCATAAGGCGTAGGTTTTTCCACTACCCGTAGGCGCATTAAGCAATCCATTTTTACCTTCTAAAAATGCATTCCAGGTTTCTTCCTGAAAGGCAAAAGGTTTCCAGCCTTGATTCTTGAACCAAGAATGAGCGAGTTTATGAAGTTGTTTGTGGGTCATTCTGCTTTCTCAGGCTTTGGGATCAATTGTTTTAAATCTTCAAGGGTATTGGCATCCTCAATTTTTTTATCCTTCCGCCAGCGCAGCATTCTTGGAAAACGGGTTGCAACTCCACTTTTATGACGTTTAGAAGGGGCGATGCCTTCAAAAGCGATCTCAAAAACGTGATACGGAGTCACGCTGCGTACGGGACCAAAACGTTCTAAAGTGTTCTTTTTGATCCATGCATCGAGACTGCGAAATTCTTTATCAGTAAGGCCGGAATAAGCTTTGGCAAACGTAACAAGTTCTTCTTTTTCCTCGTCCCAAAGTCCAAATGTGTAGTCGGTAAATAAATTACTGCGGCGGCCGTGCCCACGCATCGCATAGGTGAGTACGGCGTCAATGGTAAGGGGTTCAACCTTCCATTTCCACCAGTCTCCTTTTTTACGTCCTACCAGATAAGGCGAATTTTTACGTTTCAGCATTAAACCTTCAGACATCACTTCGCGGCTGCGCTCGCGTTCTTGAGCAGCAGCGTCCCAGCTGTCAAATTCCATGGTTTCAGAAAGATGTAGCGGAAGTGCTTCAGTTTTAACTTCTGAATATAATTTCTCAAGGATTTTGCGCCTTTCGGCAAAAGCCAGGTCGCGAATGTCTTTGTCTTTCCATTCTAAAATATCGTAAGCTTTGAGGATTACCGGCGTTTTTTTGAGCAGTGCTTTAGAAACATTTTTACGACCAATACGCGTTTGTAAATCATTAAAGGTGCCGATCACACCATTTTTAAACGGAAGAATTTCGCCATCTAAAACGGTTCCGTTAGGTAATGCTTCGACCAAAGCTTCAAACTCGGGATATTTATCGGTAACCAATTCTTCGCCGCGACTCCATACAAAAAGTTCGTTGTCCCGAATGATCACTTGCGAGCGAATGCCGTCCCATTTATGTTCTGCAAACCACTCAGACACATTTCCTAAATCTTCGGGCTCATCTTCAATTGCATAAGCGAGGTAGAACGGGTAGGGTTTGCTGAGGTAATCTGCTTTGTTTTCTTCTAAAATAAGCTCTTGAAAACTTATGGTTTTAGGGTCCCAATTGCCCATAAGTTTGTAGGCCAAAATATCAACGTCAATGCCGGTAGCCTTTGCCAGCGCACGCGTCATCAACTTCTGACTTACACCGATGCGAAAACTACCTGTGATGAGTTTGCTAAATACAAAACGCTCGTAATAGTTAAGGTCGGTCCAGTTGGATCGCAGATACGCTCGTTTTTCTTCTTCCGGTTTTTTCTTGAGGGCTATAATTTCTTCCAAAAACTGAGTTAGGCTTTTATCGGTACTTTCTTCTGAAGCAGGAATGACCAAAGCGATCGTCTCAGCGAGATCGCCCACAATGTGATAGCTTTCTTCAAACAACCACAACGGAATGTTTGCAAGCTCTGAAGCCCAAGTGCGCAGTAGGGTTGTATTTACCGGTCGGGGAGGTCTGCGGTGTGAAAGTATCGCGATCGTCCACACTTTGTCCTGCGGCGGAGCCACTTTAAAATATTCAGTGAGGGCATCAACCTTGATGTTGGTTTTGTTGGTGCTGTCTATCTTTTTAATAAGTTGGGCAAATGCTCTCATTCCTGTTCTTTTTCAGTTTCCTCTCCTAATTCGCCTTCATATTGTGTTGCTTCGGTACGAGCATCATAACCTTGTTCTAGCAAATACCGTGTGAAAATATCGGTATAACCGTGCGTGCTGATGATCTTTTCGGCACCAGTAGCCTCAATACTTTCTAATAAACCTTGCCAGTCGCAATGATCGCTTAGGACAAAACCTTTATCGATCGCCCGGCGTCTTCTGGCTCCTCTAAAGGTCATCCAACCACTAGCTGAAGCGGTAACATAAGGCACCATTTTACGAATCCATGTACTGCCGTGCGCGCTGGGTGGAGCGACTACAATATTGCCCAAAAGTTCTTCTTTTTTAGTCTCGCGGGTGACGCGCGTAGTTTCTGGCATTGGGCTGAGGGGGCGTATCACTTCTGTCATATTTTCGATAGCACCGTGCGTGTAAATTTTACCGATGTCTGTGTCTAAATACCGCAGCAAACGTTGTGCTTTTCCCAGAGAATATCCAAAAATCACCGAGGTTTTACCTTCAGCCTTATTGTCTGACCACCATGTGTTGATGTCGTTAAACACTTCGCTTTGCGGCCGCCATTTGAACGCGGGAAGTCCAAAAGTACATTCAGTAATAAACGTGTGACATTTGATGGGTTCGTACGGAGTGGCAACGCCATCATCTTCGGTTTTATAATCGCCTGTAAATACCCAGACTTCGCCTTTATGTTCTACGCGAATTTGAGAGCTGCCAATGATATGCCCCGCAGGATGCAAACTGAATTTTACATTTTTAATCGTAAAGGTTTCGCCCCATTCCTTACCAGTTACGTTGATTTCGCCCAACCTGTGTTTGATTATGGGCACATTGATGTGGTGCGTGATGTAAGCCTTGTGACCCCAGCGGCTATGATCTGCGTGACCGTGTGAAATAATGGCTTTGTCAACCGGTTTCCAGGGGTCGAGATACACATCTGCGGCGGCGCAATAGATGCCTTTGTCATTAAATTGAAGAAGTGGCGCTTTAATGGTTTGTTGGTTTTTAAAGGATTCAAACGATTGAATTTTAAAGGTATAAAGTAAGCCTGTAAGCCATAAACCGATTAAGAAAACATTAGCAGGATTTAGCAAAGCTTAGGCTTTTGGGGAGCTGTGACGGTTTTTTTGTTATCCGTTTCTGACAGAGATAAACTGAATTTTAAATTTTAATAAGCGGCTTAAATAATTATCTTTGACCACTTAAAAATTAAACCATGTCTTTTACAGATTTATTTGATAGTGGCGAGCATAGACGTAACCTTGGGCATTTTGCAGCAATTGCAAATATGGCTACGGTAGACGGAGAGTTGAATGCCGAAGAAATTAAACTTTTAAAGCGTTTTGCTGTAAAACTCGATATTGACGAGACTGAGTATGTTGATATTGTAGAAAATGCACGCAGATATCCTATCAATCCTCCTAACAATTCAGAAAAGCGTTTAGAGCGCTTGCACGATTTGTTCAGAATGATCTTTGTAGATCATACGATTGATGATCACGAGCGTTTTTTAATTGAAAAATATGCGATAGGCCTAGGCTTTAGCGCTGAACGTGCAAAACAGTTGATAGAGCGTTCTATTCAGATTTTTCAAGGTGGAATAGACTTTGACGATTACCTATATCTTTTAGATAAGAAATAGATTTAACATATATAATTTGCAATGCCCGCTTTAGTCCTTCTAAAGCGGGCATTTTGATTTTTTAGAATTGTAAGGAAGAAGGATAAACTTTTAGAAACTTTTTTAAGGTACTTTCTCTGGGCAGCACACAAATATTTTATCGTGATTCTAGGGTAAAACGTATATTTAGCTAGAAAACCTATTACTATGCAAGCAACCATTCGCAAAGCCGAAGCCGATGATATGGCACAGGTATTACGCCTTATTAAAGAACTGGCAGTTTATGAAAAAGAGCCAGATGCTGTTGAGATAACGGTAGATGATCTTATCGCGTACGGTACCGGGAACAATGCCGATTTTACCTGCTTTGTTGCAGAACGAGACACGGAGATCCTTGGTATTGCGCTGGTTTATTATCGTTTTTCTACTTGGAAGGGACGCACTGTGCATCTTGAAGATCTCATCGTACGCGAGCAGTATCGTGGTGAAGGTTTAGGGATGGCGTTGTATACCGAAGTGATCAAATACACGTACGAGCTAGGTCTAAAACGCGTAGAATGGGTGGTGCTCGACTGGAATACTTCGGCGGTTGATTTTTATGAAGCTTCAGGAGCAAACGTGATGAAAGAATGGAACACAGTGCAAATGGATACTGAAGCAATGAAAACATTTCTAAGTAAAAAAGGATTGGCATAACTACAGCCTATGGGATTTCAGGTTTATAAATTTGGTGGAGCATCGGTTCAAAATGCAGAAGGAGTAAAGAACTTGGTGAAGGTTTTAGAGCAAACGCAAGTTGAAGATCTTGTAATTGTTATTTCGGCGATGGGCAAAATGACTAACGCGCTTGAAGACGTCGTAGCGTCCTACTTTGATGCCAATGCTAAAACCGATACCATCGAGACCGTTGAAGCTTTTCATCACAATATTGCTTTAGAACTTTTTGAAAATCCTTCGGCTCCGGTCTTTAAACAAATTCAAGCTTTACTTGAAGAATTAAAAGGCTTTTTACAACGCAACAAGTCACCCGACTATAATTTTGTTTACGATCAGGTAGTGATCTATGGCGAATTGTTAAGTACTACCATCGTAAATGCATTTCTGGAAAAAGAAGGCTACCGAACAACTTGGCACGATGTGCGCGATTATCTAAAAACGGATACCAATTACCGCGAGGGAAAAGTAGATTGGGAGCTTACGATGCGTAATTTGAGTAGAAAACTTCCTAAAAAAGGAATACAGCTTACCCAAGGTTTTATCGCTTCAGATCCTAACGGATTTTCAACCACCTTGGGTAGAGAAGGAAGCGATTACACTGCGGCCATCATTGCCTATTGCTTAAACGCTGAGCGCGTTACCATTTGGAAAGATGTTCCCGGAGTGTTAAGTGCAGATCCGCGTTATTTTGAACACGTGACGCTGCTCAACTTTATTTCCTATCAAGAAGCGATAGAGTTGGCTTTTTATGGGGCTTCGGTAATTCATCCTAAAACGCTTCAGCCATTGCAGCGTAAAGAAATTCCACTTTTTGTAAAGTCTTTTTTAAATCCGGAGCAGCCCGGCACTCAAGTAAGTGTAGGAACTTTAATCGAGCCCTTGATTCCGTGTTATATTAGAAAAACCGATCAGGTACTCATTGCGCTATCTTCTTTAGATTTTTCTTTTATGGCGGAAGAAAATATTGGGGAGATCTTTAAACTGTTAGGAATGTTTAAAATGAAAGTCGATCTGATCCAGAATTCAGCGATTAGTTTTTCGGTTTGTGTAGATAATAAATATAAAAATCTAGACGCTTTGGTGGCTAAGCTGCGTGCCGATTTTAAAGTGACGGTACATGAGAATGTATCGCTGTATACCTTACGTCACGCCACAGATGAAGCGCTGGCCAAATTAGAGAAAGACAAAGAAATTCTATTAAAACAAGTGATGCAAAATACCGTTCAGCTGGTGTCTTTATAGCGCGCTTGCTGCGTTTTTTGCTATCTTTGTTTCCTACTTATAAAGTGGGGTTTTGCAAAACGTAAGACCTTGCATCAAAGAAAATATAATATATCATCTTTGCCGGGTGCAAAGATTTTTTTGAATACACAAAGTTCATGGGATTAGTTACCGCAAAAGAAGTTGCAAAGGCAATCAACGTAGATAAATTTGGTTTTGCGGGTACGTTTATGGGATGGACCTTGATGAAAGTGCTCAAGATTTCTAAAGCAAACGAGATCTATGACCGCAACAAACACTTAAGTGATCTCGAGTTTCTCAATGCGATTCTAAACGAATTTGAGATCGATTTTGAAATTCCCGAAGAAGATTTAAAGCGCTTGCCCAAAGCCGGAAGTTACATTACCATAAGTAACCACCCGTTAGGTGGAATTGATGGGATTTTATTACTGAAATTACTCATAGAGCAGCGTCCTGATTTTAAGATCATCGCAAATTTTTTGTTGCATCGCATTAAGCCTTTAAAGCCTTATGTGATGCCGGTAAATCCGTTTGAAGATCATAAGGATGCACAGTCAAGCATCGCCGGATTCAAACAGGCGATCAGGCATTTGCGTGACGGGCATCCGTTAGGGATTTTTCCTGCGGGGGAAGTTTCTACCTATAAAGATGATAAGCTTATCATTGATAAACCCTGGGAAGAGGCTGCGATGAAACTCATTAAGCGCGCTGAGGTTCCGGTGGTTCCTATTTATTTTCACGCAAAAAACAGCAGGTTATTTTACCAGCTGTCGCGCATTAGCGACACTTTGCGTACGGCCAAACTTCCTTCGGAATTGCTCACGCAAAAAAAACGTACCATTCACGTGCGTATTGGGAATCCTATTTCGGTTAAAGCACAAAAAGAGCACGAAAGCTTAGAGGATTTCACGGAATTCCTAAGACGTAAAACCTATATTTTGGCGAAGACTTTTGAGAAGAAATCATCGCTTTTGAGCACTATTCCGCAATCTTTAAAAACTCCTAAAGAGCCTAAGAAGATTGCTAATGAAGTCAAAGCCGAACTCATTGAGCAGGAAGTGAACAAGCTTCGTGAGAACGAGAAAAGGCTGTTGCAGAGCAAAAATTATGAGGTGTTTTTGGCTTCCGCAGAGATCATTCCCAACATTTTAAATGAGATTGGGCGCTTGCGCGAGATCACCTTTAGAGAAGTAGGAGAGGGAACTAACGAACCTACAGATCTGGATCGCTATGACCACCATTATCATCATTTATTTCTTTGGGATGAGGATAGTAAAAAAATCGCCGGAGCCTATAGAATGGGGCTTGGAGCGCATATTATGCCAGAACATGGTATCAATGGTTTCTACTTGCAAAGCTTATTTAGGTTTGAACCTGAGCTGCATAAAATGATGGGCGAAAGCATAGAAATGGGTCGCGCATTTGTGATCAAAGAGTACCAACAAAAGCCGATGCCGCTCTTTTTATTATGGCGAGGAATTGTACATACCACTTTGCGTTTTCCTGAGCATAAATACCTTATTGGTGGCGTGAGTATCAGCAATCAGTTTTCAAATTTTTCTAAGTCGCTGATGATTGAGTTTATGCGTTCGCATTATTACGATCCGTATATCGCGCAGTACATTAGACCGAAAAAGGAATTTAAGGTTAAACTGAAGGATGCCGATAAAGAGTTTGTTTTTGACGAGACCGAAGCTGATTTGAACAAGTTTGATAAGATCATCGAAGAGATGGAAACCGGAAATCTACGCCTCCCGGTTTTGATCAAAAAATACATCAAGCAGAATGCAAAAGTGATCGCTTTTAATGTAGACCCGTTGTTTAATGACGCTATTGACGGACTCATGTATATCAAGATCGAAGACCTTCCGGAAAGTACCGTAAAGCCGGTTCTTGAAGAATTTCAAGCTGAATTAGAGCAGAAGCTGGAGCAGGCACGCAACGAGGACGAGTCGGCTAAAGAATCTTAGTGCTTCGGCGTTCTAGAAGCGCATTGTCTTGCCATTCACCATTACACTTAGCGATTTTTTCATGAACTCCCAGAAGCTTGAAACCTAACTTTTGATGCACGTGAATACTGGCCTTATTCTGCGGAAAAATATGAGCGGTAAGTGTCCAGAAGCCTGCTTGTTCACTTGCTTGAATAAGCGCGTCAAGTAAATGATAACCTATTTTTTTACCTTGATGTTGCGGTGCGACATACACTGTGACTTCCGCAACCCCGCGATATACTTCTCGTTTAGAAACCAGACTTAACGCTGCCCAGCCTGCAACCTTATGATCAACCTCAGCAACCAGTCTGCACGCTTTGCAAAAACGTAAATCCCAAGCTTCAAATGCTGGAGCTTCCGTTTCAAAAGTTGCGATTTGGGTGTCGATGCCTGCTTGATAGATTTTAGCGACTTCAGGATAATCCTTGGGCTTAAATCGTCGAATTAGAAGATCCATAGTTTCAGAAATATGAAATGTTATTTTTCACTCTCATCTAAGAATACGGAATCAACAGGCTCCCAAAGTTCAATTTTATTGCCTTCAGGATCTAAGATCCAACCGAACTTGCCGTAATCGTACTCTTCCATTTCCCCCACGATCTCGACACCTTCTTGTTTAAGTATTTCTAGCAATTCAACTAAATTTTCTACTCTAAAATTCATCATGAACTGCTTCTCACTTGGAGAAAAATAGGAGGTATCCTGCTGAAAAGGACTCCACTGGGTCGAGCACTTATTTCCATGTTCATCGCGCCACCAGAACGTCCAGCCGTATTGGTCGGTAGGAATCCCTAAGTGCGTTTTATACCAGGCTTTAATTGCATCTGGATTTTGGGTTTTAAAGAAAAATCCGCCTAATCCGGTTACTCTGTTTTTCATACTATATTATTTAGGTTGATGTTTAGGGCAATCTATTCTTCGATTTTCAGGGTGCAGTTGCGTGCGTATTTCCATACAAAAGGCGTGATTGATTCCGTCTGAACGGTAGGCTTTGCAATCGTGACACGACCTGCTTAAAGCGACCGTATTTTCTTTATTCAATTTAGATAGTATGGAAAACAAACTAGTATAAAGCTGCTTTAAATCTTCAGAGGATTCTGTTTCTAAAGCTTTGTAGACGGGTGTTGCAGGTTCGGTGAGTTGTGCAACGACTTCTTTACCTTTTTCGGTGAGTGTAATGTGAAAACGCCTGTTGTCTTTATGGTTGAGTACTTTGGAGAGTAGTTTGCGTTGCTCAAGCGTTTTTATACAATCACTAATCGTTGCTTTAGTAACCTGAAATTCTTTAACCAGTTGACTTAAGGTGTTTTCTGTGGGACCGTGATAGGCAATAAAGAATACTAGTTTTTGTTGAAGCGGGGAGAAGCCATTTTCTTTTTGGCTCGCCCACTGCATTGTTTTAAAAGCATCAGCCAGCTTATCAAAGGCAGCCGTTGTTTTTGCAGCTAAATCTTTATTTTGAAAATCAGGATCGTAAATGTGTTGCATAGAAGTGTGTTACCACTCCTAAGTTACAAAAATAGCCTTAAAACCAACGATTTTGTGCCGGTAGTATGGAATCCTATTTAGTTGCTAATGCTAGAATTTTGTCAACAATAGTCTGTGCGAGTTTAATCTTGCTTTCGACTGTCCAGCCTGCGATGTGTGGTGTGAGCACTACATTTTCAGCTTGAATTAAGTATTGTAGCGGTTCAGGCATTTGCTCGGTGTCTGTAAATAGATTTTCAAAAGAGAGTTTTTCGTATTCGAGTACATCAAGTCCCGCACCTAAGATCTTTCCACTTTTTAAGGCTGCTGTAAGATCAGCTGTTACAACACTTTTTCCACGAGCGGTATTGATAAGCCAAAAGGGTTTTTTAAATCCGTTAATAAATTCAGTATCTACCATTTTATCGGTAAGTGGCGTCCACGGTGTGTGTAAACTCAAAACATCTGCACGTTGCTGAAGTTCTTCTAAACTCACTTGAGTGGCATTCTCATTTCCTAAATTGGGGCGAATATCATAACAAAGCACCTCGCAGTCAAAGCCTTTCAACTTCTTAGAGAATGCATTACCCATATTCCCATAACCTATGAGTCCTACCGTTTTACCTTCAAGCTCCAAACCGCGGTTTTTTTCACGATTCCACTGCCCGGCGCGAACTTCGGCATCGGCTTGCTTTAGTTTGTTGAAAAGCATTAGCAACATCCCTAAAGCGTGTTCCCCAACTGCATTGCGATTGCCCTCTGGTGCTGCGATTAGAGCGATTCCTTTAGACTCTGCGTAAGGAATATCTATGCTCTCCAGACCGGCACCCACACGGGCAATGAATTTAAGATTGGTGGCAGCATCAATAAATTGCTTATCGATCTTAAATCTACTACGAATGACAACGCCTTCATACTGATCGATTTTTGCTTCGATTTCCTCTTTTGAAGATGTATAGTCTTCCTCATTGATATGACCTGCGGCTTGGAGTTGCTCGATCATCAATTCGTGGTTGCTGTCTATATGTAGAATTTTCATAGTAAAAAGATAAGATGCTTATTGATTAACTTCCTCATAATATGCGGTGAACGACTCTGGAACGCGTAGTGGTTTGCGGGTTTGCATATTCAAAAGGCACCAATTTGTGATCGAAGTTGCAAGAACTTTGTGATCTGAAGGTCTAAAGATTTTAGTGCGTCTAATAGAGCGAACGCCTTCAAACTTTTCAACCCAAGTCTCAATTGTGATTTGCTCCCCTTCAAAGGCCGGAGCGTGATATTTGATTGTGTGCTCCAAAGCTACCCAGGCGTATTTTTGAAGCATTTCGTCGGTGGAATTATGCTGCCAATGCGCTTCAGCGACATCTTGCACCCATTGTAAATAGATCACGTTATTTACGTGGCCTAAGCCGTCAATTGCTTCGGCAGGAACTGTAATATTGAGCTTAAACGTTTTTGCATTCATCATTGCTCAAAAATACGAAACTCTTAAGGGAGCGTGACTGTTATTGTTGGTTTTGAGAAGAATTTAATACCACTAGAAGCCCAGAATGAGCTTGGCGATTAAAAAGTAGGTTAGAATACCGAAGACGTCATTGCTGGTGGTGATAAACGGACCTGTAGCTACGGCGGGATCTATACCTCTTTTGTCTAATACAATCGGAATAAAAGTGCCGATCAAGGCGGCTAAAATAATAACGGCAATGATCGCAACGCCAATGCTTACCGACTCTAAGTAGGTGGTTTCAAAGAAAAAATGACTGATGACAAGAACGACCGTTGCGATGGCAAGACCATTAATAATCGCCAAAGCACATTCTTTGAGTAAACGGCCGGCAATGTTGCCTTTGAGCGAATCGTTTGCCAGTCCTTGAACGACGATCGCACTAGATTGAACGCCTACATTTCCGGCAGTTGCCTGAATAAGCGGCACGAAAACGAGCAGCTTAGGAAAAGTTTCAAAAATACTGTTGAAACCGGTTATAATACTTGCAGCCCCAAGACCGCCAAACATCCCGATCATCAACCACGGCAGTCGCGCTCTGGTGAGTTTAAACAGGTTATCGTCAGCCTCTACGGTCTGAGAAATACCTGCCGCCATTCGGTAATCTTCATCGGCCTCATCCCGTATAAAATCGAGAATATCATCAACCGTAATACGCCCGAGTAGCACACCGGCATCATTCACGACCGGTACCGCTTCTAGATCGTATTTTTGCATAATTCGGGCTACATCCTCGCCGGTATCATGCACATTTACCGAATCTACATTGGGTATATAAATGTCTGAAATTTTAGACTTGGCTTCGGCGGTCAGCAGGTCTTTTAAAGAAAGCCTTCCGATGAGATGATCATTTTTATCAACCACATAAACCGAATGTACCCGAGTCACGTTCTGCGCTTGCGCCCGCATTTTACGCACACAACCAGCAACTGTCCAGGTTTCGCGCACGCGTACGAGCTCTTTTGCCATTAGACCACCGGCAGAATCCTCATCATAACGCAACATCTCAATAATGTCACGCGCATGCTCTTCATCTTCGATCGCATCAATAACCTGACGCTGAATATCTTCATCTAATTCAGATAAAAAGTCAACCGCATCATCGGTGTCTAGTTCGTTAAGTTCGTCTGCAATTTCTTGAGGTGAGAGGTTGTCCAGAATTTCTTCCCGATAGCCTTCGTCAAGCTCCATCAGCGCTTCAGAAGTTTTCTCACTATCCAGAAGTTTGATCAGGTAGGTGGCCTCTTCGGTAGAGATCTCATCAAGGATCTCGGCGATATCGGCGTGGTGAACTTCCTCTAAAAGTGCAAGAATACTGGTGTCATCACCAACCTCGATAAAGTTTTCAATTTGCTCTATAAGGTCTTCGGTAAGTTCAAAAGCCATAGTCGCTACTTTATTGAGGGTTTGTATTTTTTTGAGTCAGGCAAATATAAATAAACTCAACACAGATTGCGTGGGGTTTAAGATACATTTACCGCCCGGCTAAGCCCGAAAGCGATATTGTTGTTGACTTGGGATAAGACCTACTTTTCTAAATCTTCGGCAATATCTTGAGTGAGTTTAATAAAGGCCGCTACGCTCAGTTGCTCTGGGCGTTTATTAAAAATTTCGCTTTCGCGAAAGCTGTCGCTGAGTTCTAATTGTTTAAGGCTGTTTCTAAGGGTTTTGCGCCGTTGCTGAAATGCCATTTTAACCACTTTGAACAATTGATCAGGATCGCAAGCAAGATCTTTGTAATTGGCCTTACGGGTGAGTTTTAGGACTCCGCTGTCTACCTTAGGTGGCGGATTGAAAACACCGGGCGGAACGGTAAATAAATATTCGGCATCATAAAAAGCCTGTGCTAATACCGAAAGAATGCCGTAAGCTTTGCTGCCTTCTGGCTCACAAATGCGCTGCGCCACTTCTTTCTGAAACATTCCGCTAAATTCTGGCACCTGATCGCGCCACTCTAGCATTTTAAACACGATTTGCGTTGAAATATTATACGGGAAATTCCCGGTGATGGCAAAAGCTTGATCCCCGAATAATTTGCTGAGATCAAACTTTAAAAAGTCGGCTTCTACGACATTTAAAGTACAGCCTTCCATAAGTTGTGGATGTTCTAACGGAAAGCTGTGATTGAGATACACGATAGACTCGCTGTCAAGGTCCATCGCAGTTACATTACTGTCTTTGCGCAACAAATATTTTGTGAGCACACCAGTGCCCGGACCAATTTCTAAAACTTCAGAATACCCGTCATAGCTTAAGGTTTCAGCTATTTTTTTTGCAATAGTTTCATCCTTTAAAAAGTGTTGACCCAAATGCTTTTTGGCCTTCACAGGATCTTCTGAAGCGGCTTTTTTATGCGTACGGGTAAACTTTTTTTTCATCAATAGGATTTAAAAATGCAGGCTTAAACGATTACTGCGGTTTAAATTCGGTTTGCTCAGTGATGATCTCAAGCTCTGTTCTAAACGAAAGTACTTTATCACCAAAACGCCCGGCTTCTTCACGAAGTTTAGGCGCATCTTCTTTATAATATCGTGCAAGAGAATCTTTGCTTTTTGCAGTGTATTGTATCGAGTAGCTCTGGCCACCCATTTCTTCTTTGACTAAAACTTTGGTCATTAAAGCTTTTACAAATTTTCCGGTAGCAAGCATATCTGGGATGTGCTCATTGCGAATCCAGTACAACCAATCGCTGTGTACACTGTCATCAACATTTACCGTAACATTATATATAATCATAGCGCAATTTTATTTAGCACCACCGTAGGAAATATCACCCTAAGGCAGGTCATCTTTTTTTTTGGTCGGCAAAGATACACATCAGTTGATCGCGTCCCCTCTTAATTTGCGGTATTTTTGCTGCGCATCTACATAAAAAATACTGTCAGCAAAATTAAAAATGATCTTCTCGTACTGCTCTTTTGCTTTTTCGGGCTGATCTAGTTGGTTTGCATATAAATTACCCAAGCGATAATGCGCATCATCTGCAAGAATATCGTCGCCGTGTTTCTCTAAAATAAGCAGGTAATTTTGCGCCGCACGATTGTATAGGCCTTTGTTTTCAAAGATTTTTGCCTGTTCTAGTAAGGTTTCATCTTCAATGGCTTTTTCCTTATGTTCAGCTAAAAGCGTATTGTAAACCTCTAGCGCTGCATCCTGTTTGTTCTGAAAAAGTAACAGATCTGCTTTAGCAAAAGTCTTTAATGCCGTTTGTGTAGAATCACCCACAGTATTGTCTGTAATCAGTAAATACAAGTCTTGAGCATCGTTAGCGATCAATTGCTCAGCAGAAGATTTTAAAACCTTCAGCTGTGTTTTTGCCCACTCAAAGTCGCCTTTATAATAACTGGTTTTAGCGACTTTAAAACGTGCTTCTTGGGCTAAAATATTGTCTTTTAAATTCTTCTGAATTTGAGAATAATAGATCAATGCAGCGTTGAAGCGTTCCTCGAGAACCAAAATATCGGCAAGTTCCATTTTAACGCGGGCTTCTTGAAACCGATTCAGTTTTAAATTGAGTGTTTCTTTTAAAAATGCCGAAGCTTCTTCCTTTTTATTTTGATTGAAGGCTAAAAAGTGTGCGTATTTAGTTTGTAGATCAAGCGTTTCGGCAGCCGTACCAAATTGATTAAGCAAACTTTTATATGCCGCTTCGATGCTAGCAAAATCTGTCTGATCGTTCTTTTGAACCCTGAGATCCAGTAATTCTTGATGTGCAAACAGGCGCATCTCGTCGCTTGGCGCTTGCTCTACTAAGTATTGATAAATCGTGCTTGCCAGCTCAAAAGCTTCATTTTCTTTGGCTACACTTGCAAGTGTAAAAATGCCATTGAGATCATTTGTGCGTCTTGCGATTGCTTTTTCTTGAATAAATGCTTTGTTGTATTCTTTCTGTTGAATGAACAACCAACTTAACAAACGGTTGTAGAGCAGGTTGGGGTCGTCTTGAAGTCTTTTTAGCAGCAGCGTTCTAAAAATGCCGTTGGCTTCATTTTGAGGATCATCAGTGATAAAATCATTAAATGCGCGCTGTGCAAGACTTTGATACCGTTCACTTTCTAAAATAAGATTGATATACGCATCAAACATCTGCTCAATGTTGCCCTGCTCGCCATAAATGCGGGCCAGTTCCACATTGATATAAACACTGTTTAAGCCGGCATCTTTTGCTAAAGTATAAGTTGTGGCAGCTTCGTCTAGCAGGTTGTATTTTTTAAACGTTCGGCCTACCATACTTGCTAGTGGCGGATTTGTGCTTACCTGCTCAATAACCTCTGCATAGAGTTGTTGCGCTTTAGCATCCAAGCCTTGCAATTGATAATTGTAAGCTAAATCAACTTTGATGTAGACTAGATTTTGAGACAGTTCAAGCGTTTCTAACAGTACTTTCTCGGCTTTGTCGTACTGTTCTAATTGCTGATACGCTTCAACCAAGCTGGTGACCAGATTGGTGTTTCCGGGAGTTTTTGCTACCAAGCCTTCATATAAAAGCGCGGCTTTTTCATAAGCGCCTTGTTGCATATAATTGCGCGCAAGAAGATCTTCTTGAGCCTGAAGCGGCAAAAAGCCAAGTAGAGAAAGAGCTAAGAAAAATACGCGTAACACAGGCTTTCGATTTTAGTTAAAGATACTAAAGTTCAAGCAGTCTCCTGCTTCTAAAACGAAAGCCCGGTTATGCTAGTATTTGTTGCTTAAATTTTATCAAAACCGCAATACGGTACAAGTACCTCAGGAATGGTGATTCCATCTTCGGTTTGATAATTTTCAAGAATTCCGGCAAGTACGCGGGGTAATGCTAGTGAGCTACCGTTAAGAGTGTGCGCTAGCTGTTTATTGCCTTCTGCATCGCGATAACGCAACTTTAAACGATTTGCCTGAAAGGTTTTAAAGTTAGAAACACTACTGATCTCTAACCAGCGATCTTGTGCAGTAGAAAACACTTCAAAATCATAAGTAAGACTTGAAGTAAAACCGAGATCACCACCACAAAGGCGTAAAATTCTATACGGTAGCTTTAACTCGTCTAAGATCATTTTTACGTGTTCTACCATTCCGTCAAGGGCAGCGTCGCTATCTTCAGCTTTCTCAATGCGAACGATCTCAACTTTATCAAACTGGTGCAGGCGGTTAAGACCGCGTACGTGTGCCCCGTAAGAACCTGCCTCACGGCGGAAACACGGCGTATATCCGGTGCACGTGATAGGCAACTCTTTTTCTTCAAGTAGGCTGTCGCGAAACATATTAGTCACCGGTACTTCAGCGGTTGGAATCAAATAAAGGTCATCAACGCCTACGTGATACATTTGACCTTCTTTGTCAGGAAGCTGGCCCGTACCAAAACCGGAAGCTTCATTTACTAAGTGTGGCACTTGCACTTCGTTGTATCCGGCTGCGGTATTCTTATCGAGAAAATAGTTGATAAGCGCGCGTTGTAATCGAGCTCCTTTTCCTTTATAAACAGGAAATCCGGCTCCGGTTACTTTAGTTCCTAATTCAAAATCGATGATGTCATACTTTTTTGCCAATTCCCAATGCGGAAGGCTGCCTTCTGCCAAAACAGGAACATCACCCTTACGGAAAACTTCTTCGTTATCCTCGTCGCTTTTTCCGGCAGGAACGCTCGCTTGCGGAATATTAGGAATCGTATATAGCAACTGATCAAGTTCTTCGACCGTTGCATTAAGCACCTCTTGAAGGTTTTTTGAATCTTCTTTTAACTTACCGGTGCGCTCTTTAAGCAAGTTTGCTTTTTGAGCTTCACCATTTTTAAAAAGCATCCCGATCTCTTTAGAGAGTTTGTTGCTTTCAGCTAAAGTATTGTCTAAGGAGGCTTGCGTGCTACGGCGTTTTTCGTCAAGTGAAAGCACTTGTTCAAACACTTCAGTTGCATCAAAATTACGCTTAGTAAGCGCATTTATGTAATCTTCTTTGTGGTCACGAATGTCTGTAACGTGTAGCATGGCTTTAAATTTTAGACGGCAAAAATACATAAATGTCGCTGAAAACAAACCTAGTTTAAACAAACAAGTCTAATCGCATTCAGACTAAATTTTTGAAGGTTTGCCACGCAGACTTCTCCGCTTTAAAAATGTTTCAAAATATTACTGAAGACCTTCAGGAGCGTACGGTGGTTTTCTTTTTTCGTTGTGCAATGGGGAAGGAAGAATCCACTCATTGTGCCAGAAATAATCCCAAGATGCAGAAGCCATATCGACTTTAGGATCTATCAAGGTGTGAAAATCACTATCGTTAACCTTGATTTTACAATTCACATAGATGGCAACCTCTTTGCCTTCTTTGGCGAAATCTTCTTTTATGCGCTGACAGAATTGCCAAATTACATCTGGTTTTGTGGCTACCACGCGCTGTTGTTTCCGCGAGAGCATTTTACGATAATTGAAACTTTGCTCAAGACCGGTTTTTTTATCGATGACTTTAAAACTTATTCTTCCGCCTTTAGAGCGCAGCATCATACGCCAACTGAGGCGATGGCCTTCTTCGGTCCATAATACATCGTCTTTAATGACCCAATGTCTCAAGGGCAGTGTGATCTGAATCAAAAAGTAGAGGCCAAAAAGCGCTACGATGGGTTTGTACGTTTTGGGCTTGATGATTTCGTTACCCGAGTACAATTCTTTTCCTTTTAAAAATATATTACGCACAGTTTCCGCAGGAAAAAAGAAAAGCGTGAACGCAAGTGACATATACGGGAAAATCCCGATGTGGAAGATAAAGGAGTTGAACAGGTGAAAAAATATAGATATAAAGAATGCCACTTTGCGTGTAGGCTTGAATAACAAAGCCGGAATGATCAGACCGTCAAATAATATACCTACGTAAGCGATGCTCCAATGCACCCAATTTTGTTGCAGGAAATCACCCACTAACCAATAGTCCTTGCGTGCTGCCATAAGTTGCGCAGCCATACTTGCATCAAGCCAATCTGGATATATTTTGGCGATTGAGGCGTAGGTGTACACAATCCATAACTGAGCGATAATGATGATGTACACCCAGCGAGGCATACTTATTTTTTTCAATTTAGGATTGAACTTTACATCTAGGGATAAGTAGCGATGTGCCGGGAGACACGCCATGACACCCAGTAAAAGCATTAAAAGGTAATAATGGTTGTTGTATGAGGATTTTTGCATCAAATAGACGCAAGTCCACATCAAGCCGTAAGCGATTACGCTAAAACGGTATTTAAAACCAAGCATCACAAAAACGCCAAAGAGTCCCATCAGGCCGTAATAGTAATACATTCCATCACCGGGAAGCGGCTGCAAAAAGTCAAAGCCTATAAAGTTAAAGGTAAATTCTCCCTCTAGAAGTGTGTGTTTGATCCATCCTGTGGCGATCGCGCCCCAGGCTTCGGCGGTAATTAGAAAGCCAAAAATCGCCCTGAATACGATGAGGGCACTATTGTCTACACGTTTATACAACCACCGTTCAAGCATCTAATTTTTGGATAAAATCACGCGAAAATCGTTCATCAGCCTGCATAGCAGCGATAAGTTCGTCAACCGAATTGAATTTTTTCTCATCTCTAATACGGGTGAGCAATTCTATTTGCAAATGTTGATCATAAAGATCAGCTTCAAAATCAAAGAAAAATGTTTCAATAGTGAGATCGCTTCCACCCACTGTGGGGTTAGTGCCAATGCTCATCATCCCGTAAACCTCTTTGCTATTGATGCTGGCTCTAGCGACATAAACGCCTTTTGCCGGAATGAGCTTATAGGTTTCTTCGATCTTTAAATTGGCTGTAGGATAATTGAATTTTTTACCCAATCCTTTTCCGCGAGAAACAATACCGTTAAGCATAAACGGATAGCCTAAATACTCGTTAGCCTTTGTAAGATCACCTTCATTTAAGGCCTTTCTAATTTTTGTAGAACTAACTGCAACGTCATCTACGTCCTGCTTAGAAATCTCTTCAACTTCAAAATCATACTGTGTTCCAAAAGCCTTTAGGTCTTCAATGTTGGCATTACGGTTACGGCCAAAACGATGATCATAACCTATAATGACTTTTCTGGCTTTTAACTGATCTACTAAAATATCTTTTACAAACTCTTCTGCGGTAAGGCGCGAAAAAGCTTTAGTAAACGGGTGAATGATCAAATGATCGAGGCCCGAAGCTTCTAAAAGTGCAATGCGCTCGTCTATGCTGTTTATGAGTTTGATGCCTGTATCTTTTTGCAGCACCATACGCGGATGCGGAAAAAAGGTAAGAACTACAGATTCTAAGTCGTTGCTTTGTGCGCTCGCCAAAAGGCGATCTATGATTTTACGATGTCCCAGATGCACGCCGTCAAAAGTTCCGATAGTGACTACCGTGCCTTTGAGACCGTCAAATGTATCTGCTGAAGTATGCTGTTTCAATTTATTTTCCGTTGTAAGCGTTCATCGTATTTGCTATTCCCGAAGCTATAAAACTTTCGATTACTTTGCACGAGATGTCTAGTCTTTCTGGCATATCAAGCTCTTCGTCTTTATCCCATTCGCCCAAAACATAATCTATTTGCTTGCCGCGGCTAAAGCGATCACCAATTCCAAATCTAAACCGCGGGTATTTAGTTGTTGAAAGCTGGTTTTGAATATCTTTTAATCCGTTGTGTCCGCCATCACTGCCTTTGCTTTTTACCCGAATGGTGCCAAATTCCAGATTGAGATCATCTGTGATCACCAGAATATTTTCAATACTGATATTCTCTTTCTGCATCCAGTATTTAACTGCTTTACCACTAAGGTTCATATAGGTGTTAGGCTTGAGCAAAACTACGGTGCGACCTCGTACTTTAGTGTAGGCGATATCGCCAAGTTTTTCGGTTGACCAGGAGGTTTCTTTTTCGCTGGCATAGGCATCAATGATCTTAAAGCCGATGTTATGCCGTGTGTTATCATATTTGGGCCCAATGTTCCCCAAACCTATAATTAGGTATTTATTCATAGGATCAATGCTTTCTTTTTTTGAACCGAAAAGCTTGCTGAAAAAGCTTGATGTCATTTTAAGAGAATCGTGTTTTAAAGCTTTTAAAAGCACTTGCCGAGGCGTTAAAGCAAAGCAAGTAAACCTTTGCGCAAATTTATGATTTTGTTGCGTTTTGGACGCAGAATAGGGTTAAGCTTATCAGAAAATTGCAAAACCAAGGTGTTTAAGAAAAGTCAAAAAAAAACACCCGCACTAGCGGGTGTTTTAAGATCAGATAGGTTTTTCAACTTATTCTGCAGCGTCAGCAGCTTGTTCAGTAGCTTCTGTACCTTCTGCAGTTGCTCCTTCTTCATCTTCATCCTCGTCATCAAGGTCTTCAACCATGTTACGTGAAGTTCTAACTTGACAAACAACAGTGTTGTCTGGGTGAAGATATTTCCATTCTCCTTGCTCGATTCCTGTGATGTATAATTTATCACCAATTTTAAGTTTGGTAATATCTGCAACAACATAATCAGGAAGGTTTTTAGGCAATGCCTTAACGCGGAGTGTACGATATGTTTTACGTAATACACCACCGTTACGTACACCTCTAGAGTTACCCTCGTAGTGCACAGGAATAGTCATAGTTACCTCTTTACCTTCAAAGATTTGATAGAAATCGATGTGAAGTATGCGATCTGTAACCGGGTGAAATTGGATGTCTTGAAGGATTGCCATGTAGGTAGTTCCGTCAAGCTCCAACGTCGCGGTATGCGCATCTGGAGTATAAACCAAACCTTTAAACGCAAGCTCTGGTGCGCTAAAATGAACTGGCTCGTCTCCTCCGTATAATACGCAAGGAACCTCTCCAGCATTACGTAGGGCTTTAGTTGCCTTTTTGCCCACGCTTTCTCTTTTAGATCCTGTGATCGTGATTGACTTCATTTAATTATATATTAAGTATTAATAAATTACATTAAAAATTTTGATGCAATCGATGTGTTACTGTGAACACGATGCATTACATCGGCAAACAATTCGGCGCAACTTAAAATACGCACTTTGCTGCTTTCCTGTTTCGGCGGAATACTGTCTGTAACTATAAGTTCTTGAAGTTTACTGTTTTCAAGACGCTCATAAGCATTACCACTTAACAGTGCGTGTGTACATATTGCTCTCACGCTAAGCGCGCCGCGTTCCATCATTAGGTCTGCAGCTTTAGTTAAGGTTCCGGCAGTATCTACCATATCATCTGCAAGAATCACATTGCGCCCTTTTACATCCCCAATAAGTTCCATATGACTTATTACGTTTGCCTTCTCGCGCTGCTTGTAACAGATAACCACATCACAATCTAAAGCTTTAGAATAGGCGTAAGCTCTTTTAGAACCACCCATATCTGGCGATGCGATTGTTAAGTTTGGTAAATTAAGCGACTCTAAATACGGTAAGAACACTGTTGAAGCAAACAGGTGATCTACCGGACGCTCAAAAAATCCCTGAATTTGATCTGCGTGCAAGTCCATCGTAATGATGCGGGTTGCACCTGCCGTCTCTAACAAGTTAGCTACCAATTTTGCTGCGATAGGAACGCGAGGTTTATCTTTGCGATCTTGACGTGCCCAACCAAAATACGGTAATACTGCTGTAATATGGCGTGCCGAAGCGCGTTTTGCAGCGTCTAACATAAGTAACATTTCCATCAAGTTTTCACTGCTTGGCATCGTAGAACCAATAATGAAAACGCGCGAACCGCGAATAGACTCTTCAAAAGAAGGCTGAAACTCGCCGTCACTATAGGTTGATGTGATTATCTTGCCCAGCGGTTGCCCGTAAGCCTTCGCAATTTTTTCGGCTAAATCCCGGCTTTGTGTGCAGGGAAAAATTTTCGCATCAGGGGCTGATAATGACATGGTTATCTTATGTTTAGATTTGCTAAAAGTATAAGAGGCTGCAAAAGTATAAATTAAATTGGCTTCTAAGTATTTATTTGCTATTTATTTGATCGAAGATTGAGAAATTTTATTACTTTTGCGGTCCATTAATGCCTCGGTGGCGGAATTGGTAGACGCGCTGGATTCAAAATCCAAATTTCGAAAGGCGCAATAAAATATGCCGAAGTGGTGGAATTGGTAGACACGATGGATTCAAAATCCATTGCTCACAAGGCGTGCGGGTTCGATTCCCGCCTTCGGTACGAAAAAAGCTGAGATGAAAATCTCGGCTTTTTTTATGCTCAGGTACAACATAGGTACAACATTTTGTCTTTTTTCAGAACCAAATTGGCTTTAATACTATATCCTTTCATTTGATGCCAAATACTATTTTCTGTATTGAGGATTAATAAATTTTAGGTTATCTCAACCTCTGTACTTCGTAAGAGGGGTTTATTATCATACAATATACACGCAAGGTAAACTCGTAAAATACTTCCATCAAAAGACTACGGCATAAAGCCAACGCTTCTTCCCCTACTCATTTATTCCGTTTCCTTTTGAGCCAAGATTTTATCTTCCGTTTGGTTTCTGCTCAAATATTGTTTAATCAAAAATTTGAGTATTATGACAACAAAAGCGAGTACCACAAAGAAGCGCAGTAGAGCGAAATCTACTGTCAAGAAAGAAGTAAACGGAAAGAAATCATCCGCACTTCAAATTCAGAACTTACCATTGGGTAAAATCAAGCCTGACCTTGAACAGCCGAGAAAGACCTTTAACGAGGATGCGTTAAAGCAGCTTTCTGAGAGTATCGAAAAGCACGGTGTGTTGCAACCGATTACCGTCAGGCAACTAAATGGCCATTACATCATCGTGATGGGCGAACGCCGATATCGTGCAAGTAAATTAGCAGGGAAAAAGACTATACCCAGTATCGTTAGGACTTATGAGAACAATGATATTCTGGAAGTTCAGATTATCGAGAATTTGCAAAGACAGGATGTCGAGCCTACCGAAGAAGCCGAGGCGATTGCTTACCTAAGCGAAAAGTATTCAGCATCTGAAATCGCAAAGCGGTTGGGTAGAACGGATAACTTTATCAGACAACGACTTAAACTGGCTGGATTGATTGATGGTTTTAAGAACTTTGTCCGTAATGGCGAAATGACCATATCATTGGGTGTCGGTGTTGCGCTCTTTGAACCTGAAGAACAGCTAATGATGTTGGAAACAATGGGCGAGGATTTTAGTGCACATCAGATAAACAGGATGATTAAAGACCAGACCTATGACTTGGAAAAAGCATCTTTTGATGTGGCCGACAAAAAATTGGTTCCGAAAGCTGGGTCTTGCGTTGAATGTCCTTTCAACGCGGCAAATCAAGGCAATCTGTTCGGCGATGGTAAAATGGTCTGCACGAAAGCAGCCTGTTTTGAAACGAAGAAAAATAAATCGTTCTTGAACCTGATTGAGAAATCCAAGAAAGAGAACATCTTATTAATTCCTGAAATACGACAGTATTGGGTAGATGACGAAAACAATCAGCTCATTATATCGCAATTGGAAAAGAACGGATTGAAAGTCTATTTACTGGATGATGTTGAAATTTTAGAGAATCCGATTGAGCCAACAATCGAAGCTATTCAGAAAGAGTATCAGCATTATGATTATTCTGAAGATGAATTAAAGGCAGAATTCGATGAAGCTATGCAGGATTATAAAGAAGCATTGGAAAAATTTAATTCAGCAAAAGAAGATGCATATAAGAATGGCATTATGTTTCATCCAGATTCATTCCAGCACAAGGAAATCTTTGTTAAGATTGTTGAAAAATCCAAAAATGATTCTACGGAATATTCTGCACCATTGACCAACAGAAAAATGGCAGATTGTACGCCTGAAGAACAAATCGTAAAAATCAACGAAAGGGAAATCCGTAAGAAGCAAATAGAGAACAACAAGCAGTTTGAAGAAGTTGTGCAGATGATTCGTGAGACCAAATACATTGATACGAAGAAGACACTTTCAAAAGATGAAATGGTCGCATTCTCAATATCGCTATTTGAGAACAATGTGGACTATATGAGTCAACAAAAGTATTTCTCAAAATTCTTAGGGGAAACTTCAAAGATGACCAAAGTTGAAATGGTAGAGAATTTCAAGAAGAAGTTCAAAAAGGAAATCTTCCATAAGTTGATACGGTATATGCTCACAAAGCAAGTGCATTTTGGCGAAAGCAATCACGTCAATAATCTGACGAACATTTCATTTTACAACGCAATGCAGGGATATTACAAATCCAAGATTGTTAGCATAGAAAAGGAATATGCCGACAAAAGGAACAAGCGTGAAGCACGTTTGAAAGAGCGCCTTACTGTTCTTGAAAAGCAAATTGAGGAACTCAACGATTAGCTTTTGTTGTTTGAAGAAGGGTCGGCATTCGTGCTGGCTCTTTTTCTCAATATCTGATTCTGTAAATAAATAGTATATTGACTGTTTGATTAAATACGAAATATGAAAATTAAACTTGGTGTTACATTTGAAGCTTGCTTTCCAAAAGAGAATCGAAAATCTATTGATGAATATTTGAGTGGAATAAGTCGTGATACCTTATTGAAAACAGGTTCTCACTTTCTTGGATTTGATACAGAAAAATCAAAATATAGTGATGTAATCGCCTTTATGAATATGTTCTTCTCGCAAGGTAATCAGAATTTTGCCAATGAAGCATACCAGAATCTCTTGAGCTACGTAGCAGAAGCAGACTATGATATATCTGATTACGAAATTCCGTATGTAGGTAGTAGCCTTCTGTTCTTTGAATATATCTTTGACAATATTTCCGAGGATGTTGAAACAGAAAAGACCAACGAGGAAATGGAGCGTGACATATTTAGAGCTTACCTGCACCTTAATCAGGTCTCATTTACCGATAGGGGAATCGAACAAAAAAAAGCCGATGAAGAATCAGGCTTACAGTTTACTGCTGCTCAAGCAATCCTAATGTTGCAATTTCACAATTATGAATTAATAAACTTTAGAACCGATAAAGTATTTACCTGCCAGTTTCTGCGTGCGGTGTCGTATTTTGAATTTCTTTCTGGTATTGAGCAATGCGGGCCGTTGTTAAATGCCTTTTACAAATATTATGGCGTTGAGAATTACAATGAATACCTACGTCGCCTTTTAGGTATCACTTATTCAGTTTTAATGAAGGATAAGGAAACTCATACAGAGATACATCTCGAAGACCCTGTCCACGAAGATTTTATAGACAAGCATATTCTATCCCCAGATGATATAGCTGCAGAGCTGGATTTTGTGACTTTAAGAAGTAGGCCTCTGTACAAGATTGAAGAATTAAAATACCGTATTATATCGCCATTATTTGTAATAGAAATGATATACAATGGACTATATTTTAGGTTGAAGCTAATCAACGATGAGTTGCCAAATGACCAAAAAGTTAAAGGTTTATATGGCCTTAAAACATACGAATATAGTGAGCAATACGCACTCGATACATTATTAAGAGAAATATTCGGAAAACGATATTTTCAAAAATCAGGAAAGGAACTTGATGAATTGATGGATGGAGCGCCAGACTATTATATCAGAAATGGTAAACGAGCAATGCTATTTGAGTCTAAGGATATATTAATATCTAAAGAATCAAAAACAAGTCCTGATTATACAGTACTTGAAGCCGAGCTCAGGCTAAAGTTGTTTGAGAACGAGAAGGGAAAACCTAAAGCAGTTCGACAATTGGCAACAAATATTGAAATTTTACTCAAAGGTAAAGCAGATTATGACTCACAGTTTCCTTCGAAAAAAGGTATTATCAGGCCGATATTGGTTGTACATTATCGAATGTTTAACACAGCAGGAGCAAATGCCATTCTCAACGGTTGGTTTCGGGATGAACTTGTCAAATTGGAAGAAAATGGTTTAGATATTTCCAGAGTCCAAGATTTGGTTATCATAGATATTGATACACTAATGTTCAATAAAGAAGCTCTTCAATCAAAAAAAATGAATTTATGGGATATCCTATTGGAGTATCAGGAAGATTACCTAAGATTTGAGTTGTCAAAGGCAAAACCGCAACCTCGTTCTGAAGAGGAAGGTATTGCAATGTTAAAGTCATCGTATAAGCCTTTTTCCTTCTTTGTGGACAATAAAGTTGAAAAGCTAAATCTCACGAGAACACCAAAAGAATTATTAGAAAAAGCAGCACCACTATTCCCTGAATAAATAAATCTTAGCTAAAATACCCCTCAGCACATTCCCCTACATTCCACGCTCGCCTGCTGAAAAAGCAGGCAACCACTTCACTTCGGGAAAGAGCTTCACTACATATCTCTTGGACACAATCCCCAATTTCAGCTTTCCATTCCGCTAACCCTTCCCGTCCCGAAACTTCGGGACTGGGAAGGAACACTACATTCCTGAGCCAAAATCGTGAATTAAGTCCGCTTTTCTAATCGGAAAGCCATCGCCTTGATTTTCTTGACAGGATTTTCGGCACGGTCTTCTTGAGCCCTCACTCGAAAATCCCTAAAACCAAACCGCTGTCTTACACATTTTAAGGGGTTTATAATGGATAAAGCCTTTCTTGTTTTTCGGGGCGTCGAAAAACAGGCACGACATAACCAATTCTAATGTAAACACAGCCACTTATCTCGCTTAACTGCCGGTACGCTCAAACGCAACTGCATTTAAAAGAATTGCTAATGCCCTTATGGAACTTGTCAAGACTGTACAGAGTTTTAGTGAAAAATAAGGTTTCTACTTCCTTGAAAACCCAAGGGTTTTCTACGTCGCAAACACACCTGATTTGTTCCCTAAAAGTCTTGACAAAACCCACTCTATCCATTGTGCGGTGCACGAAAGAAAAGAACAAACACCCCTTAAAATTTAATCTGTTTTAAATCAATAGGGGAAATATAAATCACTTAAATATTTTATTATGAGTACTATCAGAAATCACGTACAATTGATTGGAAACGTTGGACAAGAGCCAACCATTACGAACCTTGAAAGCGGTAAGAAAGTAGCCCGCTTCTCACTCGCTACAAACGAGTATTACAAAGACAGTAAAGGCGAAAAGCAAACGGACACCAACTGGCACACCGTAGTGGCTTGGGGCAAGACCGCTGAAATTGTAGAAAAGTATGTTGCTAAGGGCAAAGAAGTTGGTATAACGGGAAAACTTAAAACCCGAAGCTATACAACTGATGATAACGAGCAACGCTATGCTACGGAAGTTGTAGCCGATGAAATCCTTTTACTTGGAAGTAAAAATGACAAGTAGGATTTAAAAATTAAAGAGGGCGTTCCTCTCGAAAGTTGCGCCCTCTTTTTCATTATCCATTAATTAAAATTAGATAACAATGAAAGTACAAGTTAACGAAATAAAAATAAGCTACAAAGGGGGTTTAAAATCTTCTAGGTGGCAGAAAATAAGCAATTCACAAGATGCGGCAGAATTGCTCTTTGAGGATTGGGATAAAGATACAATCGGCATACAAGAAACCTTCAAAGTTGTTCTATTGAACAATAGCAACAAAGTGAAAGGGGTATATCAACTTTCACAAGGTGGAATTACAAGTACAATAATTGATCTGCGGATTTTGTTTGCGGTAATTCTAAAATCTTTATCGGTAGCCGTAATTCTAACGCATAATCACCCAAGTGGAAAATTGATGCCAAGTGAGGCAGATAAAAATCTTACAAGCAAAATTAAAAAAGCAGCACTATTATTCGATATTACTATTCTGGACCATTTGATATTTGCACCAAATGGCGATTACTATAGTTTTTCCGATAACGGACTTATTTAAATTGAAAAGGCTATGATATATCTAAATTTTACCGATTTGAACGGGGAAACACAAGAGCGATTACTTGCCAATTCCAAGGAAGATATAAAGGAAAAGTATGGCAAGGATATTATGGATTATGCAACCAAGCATAATACCAATTTGGACAAGATATTGGACGAAGAAGCATTGCAGAATTTGTATTCCTATACCTTTGTATTTAACATATAAAATTTAATACGAGTTAAGTAAGCACCTCTAAATTTTAGAGGTGTTTTTCTATGCAATTAACATATAGTCAATAAAAAAACGTATCTTTATTTCGCTGAAATTCAGCTTTCAAATTTACGTAGGGTTATCCACTTTTCGACTTTCGCCGATAACCCTGCACATCGAAAAATAACATATCGGAAAATCATTTTCCCCGAAAATGGCAATCGGCTTTTTAGCCGGATTGTATGGATTTTTGTCACGCTTGCGCGTGACGAAAAGGAATAGCAAGAGGGTAACACGCTGCGCGATGTTTCGGATTCCTTTTCGTTTTCAAATTGCTGATAACCAGCGATTTGAATATGTTTTAAATTCTTGACAATCAACGATTTGCGACAAACGGGCTGGAAACGCCCATTTTTAGGGAAGATTTTGCGACAAATCGGCGAAATATGGACTCATTTACTGGAATTAGATTTAAAAAGGAAACCGCAAAACGTTTCCAAACTTTCTCACGCACATACTTCAAATCGCACACCGAGGCGATGTCCACGATGCTCGATTTTTTCTTCTACAACGAAATATCGCCAAAGGAAAAATTAGGACCAACAGGGCGAACCATCGAAGCTAAATTACTCAAAAGAATCAATGCGGTTATTGCCATAATGCGAGATGTAGAAAAGACACAAACCAAACCTACGGTGGCTATGATTCAGTCCCTTTTTGAGACCGAAGAGCCAACCAAAAAACCGCTGATTGTAGAAAAGAAATATGCGGAAGAAAAGAAGGAAGTCCGTTTTCGAGAAAAGCAAAACACAAGTAATCAACTTTAATTTTTTGAGCTATGTATATCACAATCACACCTCAAAAATTAGGCAACAATTATTCACAAAGTTCAGCTGATTTTGTGGGCTATTTGGAAAAGGAAAATCAAGGTTTGGAACAGCGGGATATGGAACACTTTTTTAACCACTATGGCGATGAGATTTCCGCTGAAGAAGTGGTCAAAGAAATTGATGGAAACACCGCAAAATTAAAAAAGAAAGAACCCAAGTTTTATTCGATTACGGTTAGTCCTTCAAAATATGAATTGCGAAAACTTCAGAACAATAGTCAAGATTTAAAAACCTACACCCGTGAGCTGATGAAAGATTATGTTGCCGGTTTCAATCGGGAAATAAACGGGCGACCTATAACCATCGATGACATAAAATATTATGCGAAAATTGAACACCAAAGAACATTCAAGGGAACAGATTTTCAGATTAAAGAAAACCAACCTTTTGCTACAAAAATTCTTCAGCTGAAAACCGAAATCAGAAACATTCAAGAAGGGCGAGCTGAAGGGAATATTAAAAGGATGGAAAAGGAAATTGCCAAATTGGAACGCCAAGCACCACACCAGCAAAATGACAAACGGATTGTCCAGGGAATGAAAAAGGATGGAAACCAAAGCCATATCCATATCATCGTGAGCAGAAAGGATGCTTCCAATTCGGTCAGTCTTTCCCCAGGAAGTAAACACAAAGCTTCCGAAGTTGAAATGCACGGCAAAAAGGTAAAGCGTGGTTTTGATAGAGATGCCTTTTTCGCGAAAGCAGAAAAAACGTTCGACAAAACTTTTGGCTACAAACGCAACTTTGCCGAGACCTACAAAGCAAGAAAGGATTTTATAAAAAACCCCAACTTGTATTTCGCCGCCTTGATGAAATTACCAGCGAACGAAAAAGCATTAGCGTTTAAAATGATTACCAAATCAGGATTACCGATAGTGCCAAGTATTCCAGTTAGTCAAGCACAAATTGCACTTCGGGTTTTCAAGCGGTTAAGACGTGGTGCAGAAGTGGCAATCAAATCAAGTTCAATAGGAATTTAGGGTATGGAAATAGACAATCTCATAACGATACTTTCAATTATTGCTGTGGCCAGTATCATTTCCTATGCAATGTTTCGAGTGAGCAAGTACGCACTATTCTTGAATTTCACAATGCTTTCTTGCTTGGTTATCTATTTAACCCAAGTGAACGAATTAGTATCGATATTGCTGTATCTGGTCTGCCCGCTAATGCTAATTAATATAGGGTTGTATGTCTTTCTGCATAAAACTGAAACCGTACAGAATGGCGATAGCAAGTACCGAGTCAATTTTGTAACAACCAAAGGAAATTTCAAATTAGATAATATCAAAAGGGGCGCATCCATCATCGGTTCTGCCGGAAGTGGAAAGACCGAAAGTGTAGTATATGGATTTTTAAAACATTTCTGGAAAGAGCGCTTTTGTGGAATCATTCACGACTACAAGGATTTTGAATTAACCGAAATGGCGTATCCGCTTTTCAAGGATAGCGATATTCCGTTTAAGGTCATTTCCTTTGATAAAATCATCCATAGGGTAAATCCTATTGCGCCACGCTATTTAGAGAATGAGGAAAGCGTAAATGAGGTTTCAAGGGTGCTGATTGAAAACCTTTTGGAACAAAGGGAAAGCGGGACTACTGGAACAACAAAATTCTTTAACGATGCCGCTGAAGGCTTGATAGGTGGATTGATTTGGAAACTGAAAACAACCTATCCACAATACTGCACACTTCCACATTTGATAGCCATTTATCAAATACTCGATACCGATAGCCTTATCCAATTTCTGGAAACCAACACCACATCGAGAGCAATGGCAGATGCATTTATTAGCGGTAAGGATTCAGATAGACAGACAGCTGGTGTTAAAAGTACTCTGGCAAATGCGCTAAAACGAATTAGTACACAGCGGATTTTTATGGCACTATCCGCAGATGAAGTGCCATTGAATATCAATAGCGAGGAAAATCCTGCAATCATTTCTGTAGTGAACAACCCTAAATATGAAACATCCTATTCGCCAGTAATTGCCACAATCATTCACACCATTACTAAACAAATGAGTGTAAGAAATTCCAAACCGTCATTCCTGTTGATGGAAGAAGCACCAACGATTCGCCTGTTGAATATGCACCGAATTCCGGCAACACTTAGAAGTTATGATATTGCCACCATTTACGTAATGCAGGATAAGATTCAGAACGATATGATGTACGGCGACAAGGCAAGCAAAGCGATTTTGAGCAACCTATCCTACCAGTTCTTTGGCAAAGTCAACGACCCAGACACCGCCAAATACTATGAGCGCTTTTTTGAAATCATCAAAGACCCAACCAAAAGCATCAGCCGAGGCCATAATCTCGATTTTGATACGCGAATCACAACGGGCGAAAAAGAAATCCCGAAAATTAGAGCAGACGTTTTCTTTCGATTAAAACAGGGCGAATTTATAACCTATGCTGATGGTAAGGATAAGAAAGTGCAGTTTAAATTGTCAAGAATTCAGCGGCAGCTTCCTGAAGAATCCAAGCAATTTTCTCAGGCGGATTTAGCGGCTAATTTTGAGCGGGTTTATGATGAGGCGAAGTCTATATTTAGTTAAATTAAAAGCCGTATTTATCCTTTCTAAGTCTAAATGCCTTTTCACCACCTTCCATTACTGAAGTAATTTCGTTTTTTATTTTTTTCCTATCAATTGCGCCTTCAGCTTTTATAACACCTCTGGTTTGCGAGCTTGCATCTTTATAATCACAGCATATTACTAATTCAGCGTCACCATTTACAACTAAGTTGGCGTTATGGCTTGTGAAAATCAACTGTCTTTTCTTTTTAGCATTCCAAATGTTTTTGATTATTGCATCAATCGCTCGGTTATCAATGTCATCCTCTGGCTGGTCTATCAATAAAGGTATTCCTGGTTGATTAAGTAGAACTGTAAGAAGTGCAGTAGCTTGTTGTCCAGCAGATGCATCTCGAAAAGGAATTTCGTCCCCAAGCTCATTATTTGTTGTATAAAAGAATTCTGGATTGAATTCCAATTCCGTTGCTGTTAATTGCAACCAATCATCAGTAGAAATTTTGGATTGAATTTTTAGCTTATGGTCTTCAGAAAATCCTGCTGAATCCAAAATTGGTGTTGCAGGTAAATCTTCTGGATTATCTTCATCCAGCTTGAATTCAGCCAATAGTCGTAGTTCTTCTGAAACAGCTATAAATTGGGTAATAGGGTCTGCTTTACTGCGAATATTTTCCAACAATGCATCTATTCGTTCTTCCCTAATTCTTGTTCCTTCAAGAATAGAACGAAATTTTTCTTTGAAATTTGCAAGATTGATGTTCTTAGTGACTATTGCTTTTATAAGGTTGTTTGACAAATCCGTAAAATTTGTTGCTTGGTCGTTCAAGACACCGACTTTTTCAATGTGTAAGTTTTTCCATTCTTCATTATGGATGTTATAATCAACTTCAGGATTTCCAAGCTTTTTAATAACAGATTTTCTTTCGGCAACTAAACTATTGATTTCAGCCAGACGGTCTTCCAGCTTTTTTATGTTTGATAATTGCTCTTGACTTGATTGAGATTTGCCCTTGGCTGCCTCATATTCAGAATTGAATGCGGCTTCCTTTTTTTCCCATTCTTCAATAATTTCATTGTATGCCTTCAATCCACTTTCACTAAAGACATCCTTTAATTTTTGAACAGCATCGTTGATGTTCTTGAATTTTGAATTGATTTCGGTATCAAGTTTAGCTATTAATTCCTTGTTTTCGACATCTTCAAGGAAAGGCTCAATAGGTTCTGGGTACAACTTCAATAGTTCAAGAAGTTCATCTGTTTTGGAATCAAAAAGGGTCAGTTCAGATTCAGTATTTTCTATAATTGTCTTTTCTAACTCAAATTTTGATTTTTTATCAATCGTTTTTTGGTCGTCTTCCGAAATACCTTTTAAGGATTCACGAATACCCTTAACCTGTCCTTTAATAGAACTACCTTCAATATTAAAATTGGCAATCTCGTTCTGTACCTTTTTCTTGCGCACCAGTTGGTTATAAGCATTTTTTAATTTAAGATTTGTTTCATCTAACTTATATGAGATACGCTCTAAGCTGCTTTTTATAGGTTGCTCTATGAATCGTTTAAGTTCTTCAGTCTTAACACCTACATCACTTAGTTGTTTCTGACTGTATGATTGGATGGGCAGTACCTTACGGATATCCTCTTCACTAACTTTTTGAAATTCCCCATCCCCAATCTTCAAAAGTATTTCCCTGCTTGAAGAATTTCTTTTAACGATATGCCGTACATCATTTTTGACCATTGTTATTCTTACCTCACCGCTAACAGCGGTTAAGGTTTTCTTTATCAGAGTATCTCGACGATTCTGAATGATATCCAGCTCTTGGTAGTTGCCAATTTTTACGGTTTGGTCGCATAGTCCCCATCTGATGTATTCCAATATGGTTGACTTGCCCGTTCCTCTTCCACCTATAAATGCATTATATTGACGATTGAATCTAATATTAAAACTTCCCAAAAATTTTGAGTTTGTAACATCGATTGCTTCAATAAATATTTGTGGCATTTCTGGTTCGGCTTGGGATATTCTGGATTCCTTGGCTAAACACGCCTGTCTAATTGCCTCTGCAGTAGGTTCTGCCCATTTTACCCAAGTAGAATATTTTCCAAACTCACGTCCATCTTCATACCTATTATCAGATGTGGATACAAGACCTATACTTTTATTACCATAATTTACATCACCACCATTAATTTTATTTTGATATCCAGATTCAGACGATATTTCTTTATCGACATAACCGCCAACACAGGGCATTTTAATATAATGCTCTTGGAAACCTTGGCGTATGATTGAATGCTGACCACCTTTACCAACATTTGGAAGAACGATATACCTACCTTTACAATAATTTACTTCATCCAAGATTTTGTGAAGCTGGGAAAGGTTGCTGATGACTTCTTGAGAAATTCTTTGAGTTTGAACTGTCTGTTTATCATATTTGTCTGTAGCCTGAATACCGAGAAAATTGAGAACAGAATTAAGACGTGCATCTTCGAAATCAGCATCAAAAATAATTATGACCTGACTGGCTGGATTGGAAAGACTAAGTTCAATACCCGGAAATACTGTTACAATTTTTTCTGGTTCGCCCATTAATTCGTGTATTTCGTTCTGCTCTTTGGCGACTTTTCTCAAATGCTGGACGAAGACCACATCGTGATGGTCAGTCATTGCGATAGCATTGATTCCAGCACTACTGATTTTATCTAAGTATTCCTTGCAAAATTGTTCGCGATTCTCGTCGATTTGTTGCTTTTCAGCTTCTGATAAATTTGCTATTTGTTCAGCGTTTACACCAAAACGAACACCTGTCCAATTAATATCTCTTGGACTGTGTACTTGAAAATCACATCTATAAAATTTTGCGCCTTTATCCATAAAATATAGTTTTTACAACCACCAAAGGTAATTAACATATTCAGGATTTTAACATTTCAAAGCAGTTTAGTTTTAACAAACATTTTCCTGCATTCGGTATAACTGTAATCTTATTGTAACCGTTTATATCTATTCCCACAATTTAATATCATTATCTTTACTGTCCGATTTTAATTAAATAATGACCGAAACAAACCGCATAGAATACAAACGAGAACTGTCCGATGGACTTGAAAAAGAGGTCATTGCTTTTTTGAACTATCGTGAAGGCGGCATTATCTATATCGGTATTGATAAGGAAGGGAACACTTACGGTCTGGCTGATGCGGATGGCGACCAATTGAAGATTAAGGATAGATTGAAGAACAATATCCGTCCTTCAGCTTTGGGTTTGTTTGATATTGTGAGTGAGGAACGAGATGGTAAAAACATCCTGAAAGTTATTGTGGCGAGCGGTCCTGAAAAACCCTATCATCTCAAAAAATATGGGATGAGTGAAAAGGGTTGTTTTATTCGCTTAGGTTCAGCAGCTGAACCGATGCCACAAAAAATGATTGACGAGCTCTTTGCCAAGCGCACCCGAAATTCCATCAGCAAAATTAAAGCGGGTCGTCAAGATTTAAGCTTTAGCCAGTTGAAAATCTACTACGAGGAATCGGGTCATACCCTTGGTAAAGCTTTTGCAAAGAACTTGGAACTATTGACCGAAAACGGCGCATTCAATTATGCCGGCTATCTCTTGGCAGATAAGAATAACACTTCAATTAAAGTAGCCAAGTATTCGGGCAAAACCCGAACAGACTTGATAGAAAGCAACGAATATGGTCACGAATGCTTAGTAAAAGCGACAAAACAAGTCATTGATAAAATTGCCGTAGAGAACCGAACCAACACAAAAATAACGGCCAAAGAAAGACAACAAGCCAGCCTTTGGAATCCCATCGCATTGCGCGAGGCCATCATCAATGCCTTTGTACATAATGATTATACCAATGAGATTACCCCAAAGTTTGAAATCTTTGCTGATAGAATTGAAATCACATCGGCAGGCGGTCTTCCGGAAGGATTGAGCAAACAGGAATTTTTCGAGGGCTTTTCAGTTCCACGTAACAAAGAACTGATGCGGATTTTTAAGGATTTGGAACTCGTGGAACAATTGGGTTCTGGCATCCCTCGTATTTTGGAACACTATGGCAAAGAGAGTTTTGGCTTTTCAGATAACTTCCTTAGAATGACTTTTAACGCTAAAGAAACTGCTGTTGAAGAAGGTGGTCAAATAGGTGGTCAAATAGGTGGTCTAATGGGTGGTCAAAAAGGTGGTGTAATAGGTGGTGTAATAGGTGGTGTAATTGATGCGACTGAAGCTCTAACTAAAAGACAAAAAGAAGTTCTTAAACTTATTGCGGCTAATCCTTCCATAACCTATAATGAAATAGCTGAAGCTTTGGGTATTAATGAATCTGCTGTTGGTAAGCATATTACAGCTATCAAAAATAAAGGCTTTTTAACGCGTCAAGGCGATACACGAGGTTATTGGGAAATCAATCTCGATAAAAATTAAGAAAAATCTTTTAAAAAGGCCCTTTTTCCCTCGGACCTTTACTGGTCACTTTCCATTGACCGTTTTCCTTAGTCAGTTTAAAAATGCCTGTTTTTCCATCATAGGTCGTGCTGTATTTTACCCAGGCAATTTCGCCATCAACAGCTTCGTCTAAAATTTCTACCTTGATATCTTTATCAGAATCTGGCATCATATTCTGTAAGGTAATCAAACTGGCATAGCCTTCAGAAGTGGTATGCTTTTTTAAAGCTGATTCATCTTTTGAGAAAAAGCTTGACGCAACAACTTTGGCAGTTTCAGAAGGGGATTTTGTTGTGCTTTCTGAACAAGAAAGGAACAACAATACAAGCGAGCAAATGACTAATCTTTTCATAACAGTATTAATTTGGGTTATTGATATATCTATGCGATAGTTTCATTTCTATGTTCCGTTCGCCATCTTTTTCATTCAATTCCAAAATTGCCCTACGGTCATCGGATAATGAAAATTTGGGCAACACATAAACAAATCGAGCCATTTCATTTTCCTTAATCTTGGACGGCAGACTATGTTTATATATCGGTTCTTGATACAGTCGTTGCAATGATTTTCTTTTCCCTTTTTGTCTCGTTTCAATAGACAGGTTCAAGAAATTCAAATCGTAATCCAACGTAGAATTATTTTCAATCTCGATAACGAAATAGAGTTCATCCTTATCAAAAACAATGTTCTCTACGGTCAAGATAATACCTTCGTTTCGTTTCTTGATTCGCGCTATGCGCTGTTTTCTATTGAGAAGATATGAGCAGAATTTCTGGTAATAATAGGTGCTGTTATCTACAAGTTCTTCAGAAGATTCAACAAGAACCGAATCCTTTACAAACGGTTTTTCATTACCGATACTATTGGATAGCGGAATGAAATAATTGAGCTTAGAAAGCTGTTTTTTATACCTTACAATATACGAAAAAATTGAACCATTTCTATTGACTACCAGCAAATTACTTTCCTTCCCAGGTGTTGCTTGAAGAAGCCCAAAATACTGTTCTTTTTCACGGTTGTATGTAAAAACAAAATTGTCTGAACCAGTTATGCCTTGACGGATTGGCTCAGGAAAAAATAGCGCAACGTTTTTGGTATCGTTTGCATAAATAGTGTCGAGTGGTATGGGTTGCTGTTGTGCTTTCGCGGAAGCGGAAATCAACACCGCCAATATTAGGATAAATGTTCTCATAATTTAGGTTTTAGAATTAATCTGTAATTGTTCAATACCGTAACTTTCACGTTTCGGTTGCTTCGCCTTAACACTTTTGTAACACCACCTACTTGCGGTACTGTGGGTATGTTGATATCGCCAATAATATCGTCCAAGACTTCGGTGGTGGCTTCTGCCCGAAAATTGTTCTCTACGTAGATGCCTTCACTACCATCAGACAAATCAAAAGCTTTGAGTTTTGTGGGATGGTGCTTTATGTTTTCAATTTCAATTAAAGCCCGATTAGGCTGAAAGCTGATAAATCCAAACACAGGTGTATTCTTGAGCATCAGCTTACCATTGATGGTAGCAGCTTTGGTCAGGCGCATTCGCAATCTGGTATTCGCTTTTACGACTTGGTCGCCATCCACAACTACGTAAATAGTTTCATCTGTATTTCCGATTATTGAAATTTCATTGGGTTTCGGTGCAGCAGCGAAGAACAACTGATGTTCCAAGCCCAGTTCTTTAGCTTGGATTTTTTGTTCCCGCTTTACTTCAGCAGAATCTATTGTTGATACCACTTTGCGAGCAGTTCTTTTCTGTCCCAAATTTTGGTATCGCTTTTCGGAATATTGAATTTTGCCAGCTTCATAGATACTATCTACGATACGTTCTTTTTCCCGTTCTGGTAAATCTGGGTCGTAAAATCCCAAGGAATCAATCAGCTTTTCATCATAGATGCTGGGTGCATTGTTTTCACGTACTTTTTTCAAGTCGTTAATTGCATCCAGTTTGGAATCATACTCTTTTTGGTCTTTTTCCAAATCGGGAACTAATGTCTGTTTAAGGTTTTCCGTTTCACTTTCATCATCGCCCATTACCATTACCGAATAGGAAATAAGGAATATGAAAATCACGGCCAATACCGCTGCAAATACAATCTTGTTTTTTTCTACTTTCATAAGAGTGAGTTTTTAAGTGCCGATTACCTGCCTGACGGTAGGCAGGTCGGCTCAGTTTTCATCTGATATTTTCTTTAAGGTGTTTTCGAAATAGTTGGTAATCAAAAGTCCGTGTGGATTGTTGGGAAAGTTTCGGTCAACCATAATCAAGTTTCCGGTAGAAACCAGCTCGTAGGTGTCGATTATTGAACCTCTATTGATTTCAAAAATGGTAGTCGTCGTAAAACCATACGAACCATCATTTTCAGATATTCTTGAATCGATGCTCAGTACTTTTTGAACCAATGAATATTGCAACAATCGGTTATAGACACCATCGGCTTTTTTCTGGCGGTAGAGATTGTCCACGGAACTATTGCCCAACCACAACGCCTTTTCCAAGTTCCGTTCGTAATTGCTGGCATCGATGTTATAGAAGTAGTTATGGAACAGATCCAAATGTGCTAAAGCTTCAACCCTAAAATTTTCCTTTTGGGTCACGAGCTTCAGCGGAATGATACTGCCATCGGTATTGATGGCAAAGGCGCTATTGAGCGCTTTTTGATTGGTGTTGAATACCATCCAAACTGAAAATGTACTGGACAGCAACGCACACACAACAACCGCCAAAACGATAAATCGATTCAGCTTTAAGACGTTGTAAATATTCTTGTATGGTGTTTTCATATTTTTGTTTTTAATCTGCCTTAGGCAGTAAATAGTCTGAGAGTGAATGACGTGGCACGTTTATACAGTTTGAATTTCAAGAAAACGATAAATCCAACCGAACCTAACTGAACAACAGGCGCAAAAAAGCCTTGACCTGTATCGGTTCCAAAAAGGTTGACCCAAAAATTGGTGTTGATTTCCGTATAAATGGCATTGATAAATACATTGACCAAAAAGAACGCTGGAACGAGCATATACACGGCTGCATATAATTTGAAGAACGTATAAGCTAACGAACGGAACTTTTCAAAGACTGCAAGGCTAATGACCAAGGGAAAAAAAGTTTGCATTATTCCGAGTAGAAAAAACCGTTCTGCCAAGAATAAGGGGTAGATGAACAAATCCAATATCCAGAGGAACAGGCTAATGATGAATGCAAATATTTTGAATCCGTAAAGCGGTGTGACCAAGGCTTCATACAATAGTGTCATAGCAGCTTGGGCAACCTCTATTATGCTAACGTCCTCTTCAATGGGAATATCTTGCATCTGTAAAGGCAATAAAGCAGGTGCTGTGCCACGATATTGTCCTTCAATAGCCACCAAGATTCCATCGAAAAAGCCTAACACCTGTGTCGAGAATATGACCAAAATGACAATGGCAAAATTCTTGGCAAGTTCGCCTGGACTCAATCCCCAAGTGTAACCATCCTTATCTGCAATGCCTTCATTGTATTTTTTGAGAATGTTGACCAGAAAGAACAGGACAGCGAGCGTTTTCATTCCCGCAATCGTATATTGCGAAAAGTCGCTGGCCTGTATGGTCTGGAAAACGGTATCTATATATTCCAGCCCAATTCCTAAGAGAATGGTCGCCGTCATTTTTAGTATTCGGTTTCTCGGTTATTGACTTTATCCTGCATTTTTCTGAAGGAAATAATATCACGATAGCGTTTTGTTTTTGTAGTGATGTTGGAAACCATTTGTTTGGATTCCTTCTCTTTTGCTTTAAGAATTTCAGCACGTTCGGCATCGCTCATTTTTAGGTAATCGCTGGATAGGACTTCATCGATAAAATCTACCGTGTCCAATGAATTTTGAACTATGGCATCGAAAGATTCCACAACCCTTGAAACTTCATCGGGTTTGATGTAGGGCGAATTCAAAATATCCTGCAAATCATTTTGCATTACGTTGATAAGACGCTGATTATTCTGTCCAATTTCCTCAACTGCTCTCAGTTGCTCAACAACGCTTGATACTTTCTCTATTGCCTCTTTTGCATCTTTTAGGAATTTTACAGACTTAATCATCTGAGCTGTCTGTTTACCTGATTCTATAAGTTGTTTTACCAAACTGATAAAATTGGTGTTGTCATAAGTGGGCATTCCTTGTGCGGTAGCATTACCTGACATAAACAAGGTCAGGGCTACAGTCATTACTAAAATTTTAATTTTTGTTTTACTCATTGTAAAAAAACTGTTTTGGTATTCGTGAATCTTCGATTTCATAATATTATGTTTTAGATGTGAATTGAATTATTGCTTTTTGCATATCGTGATGCTCGTTGTAGAGCTTCATTATTTCTTCATTTTCCTGTCCATCGGTCAAGTAAGCTGCATATACTTCCTTCGGAACTTCGAGACGGAAAATGTTGCTTTCTCTACCTATCTTAATAAACATTTCGGTGTACTTGCGTGGACCGGAAAGATTGTTTTTGATTGATTTCAGTTGGTTAAGGTCGTGGCTGGATAAGTTGAGCCTTTTGACCAGTTCATCATATCCTTTTTCATTGTTCAGACTATAAATGACTTGCGTGTTTTCGAGAATACTCGCAGAAGTTGAATTGTTCGGAAGCTGATTTATGGATTGCAGAATAATCCCAATCGCACCATTTTGTTTACGGATGGCTTGATAGTAGAATTCTACACTTTCCAGTACGTTTTCAAACTTTAGTTGTTTGGCAAACTCATCAAATAGGATGATACCCTTTTCAGCTCTGTTTTTCCAAATCGTTCTTTGGATTGCGGACTTAATGAGCTTGAGCATCACGGACAGGATTTCCTTGTTGTCCTTTACTTCATCCAGTTCAAAAACTATCAAACGTTTGTCCTCGATTTTGTAAGTCTGGTCCTCGCTTACTTCAAACAGAAAACTATATAGACCATCGCCGACATATTCGGACATTACGTGCAAAAAGCTCGTGACATTGAAGTAGTCGGGATGGATTTTTAGGGTGTCCAGAAGGTCTTTCTGATTCCTTTCTATAAAACTGTAAAAACCATCCAACGAGTGATTTTCTGAAGTGCTATCGTAATAATGGCGCAGTATTTTTTTGACCGATACTGATTGTGCTTTGGTCACTTTTAAATCCGAAGCAAATAACTCAAACAAAAAGACGGATAGGTCTTCCAGTCGTTCAGGTGTGAGGTCATTAGTATCACTTATATAAAATGGATTGATACCTAAGTTTTTTCCACTTTCGTAGCGAAGCACGGTGTATTTTTCAGGATAGAGTTTGGCAAATTTGGTGTAGGATCCACCGAGGTCTATGATGACCAAGCGAACGCCGTTCTCAAAATATTGGCGCAATATGTTATTGGCCAAAAAAGACTTGCCCTCGCCTGTTGGCGAAAAAATGGCGAAGTTTCTTGCCTTGATGCGTCTCTTCTTTTCATCCCAAACATCCTTTAAAACAGGAATGTTATGCTCACGGTCATTAAAGATGATTCCGGTGTTATCACTTTTGTAATTGGTGTTATTTATAAACAGACAGAGCGCGTGTTTTAAATCGGTTACATATAAATCGTTGTTTGAGAAATTGGAAGAGAAACAGCAGTAACTATTTAGGATATAATTCTTACGTTCTTCGCCTCTTGGATAATACGGGATGATATCCAATTCCTTAAATTCTGTTTTGATTTTTGAGGTTATTTTATCGAGCTCTTTAGCTTCCTTTGCCCAATAGACAATATTGAGATGACCACGAATAATTCGGGCATTATCATCGGCATTGATTTGGTCGAGAATGTGCTGGATTTTGCCAAGCACTACTTTATTCTGCGAACCAAAATTTGAACTTTTGTTCAGTTCTTCAATTTTCTTATCCAATAGCTTGCGCCACTTCTGTTTGTCATCTAAATACAAAATTTGATTAACAATATGATTTTCGTTAAGCGTAAGCCCTATGCCATCAATAAACCCTTGATGAAACACAAAATCGTCTGAAGTGAATTTCTCATTGGTTTTGCTACTCTGTACACTTTCGCCAAAGCACAGTTCACTATTGATGGCAAGGGCATCAAAATGGTTTTCGCCAATATTGACGTTTGTCTTATCCAGTAAAATATCAGTATCATAGCCTTCATTAAAGCCGTTGAAATAGGAATTAGTCAGTTGTTGTATTTCTTCCGCTTTAAGCGAAACAAAATCCATCTTTCGGCTATTGTTGATAAAGGAAACCGAATCACTTACTGAGTTTGCGAAGCTCTTTATGTTATCATCCAGTTCCTGTACGATACCTTTTGAAACCTTTCTGAAAGGGTTGACATATTTAGGATTGTTGAGCGCCTTATTTTTAGTCAAGATGAAGAACAGATAGCAGCTGTGCTCGATATGTCCACGACCTTTAAAATGCTCGTGGGTAGCTTTTTCCAAAAAGGTGGAATTCGGAAGTTGTTCTGAAGTATAAGATTTCTTCAGGTAGATATCTTGTTTGTGAACAACGGTTCCGACAGGCAATGACTTCAAAGCTTGAAACCAAGCACCGTGCATATCCTCAAAATCCCTTTCAGATAAGGAATAGATTTCTGGTAGATTACCTTTGTAGCACAGAATAACATTGCCGTTGTTGGCAAATACGATATTGTCCTGAATATCTACGATGGGTTGATATGCCGAAAGGTTAATCTTGTTCATAATCGAAGCCTGAATTTCTTTTGTTACTGATAATTTTTGGAAAAGCCTTAGCCATTTGGAATAGTTGCGGATTGTGGGTTATTCTTGTCAAAGCCACATATAGGGAAGCATTGAAGACCAATACACCTATTATTATCCCAAAGCTGAAAGAGAAGATGATGATGAGCAACGAAGCCAAAACGGAAACCATCATTAAGGCAAACAGGGAAATTGGCAGCCCAAATATGACTGCCCTTTTCCTGATGTTTTTATAGACCTCGAACCGTTTCATTTATACTACGATTCCTATTAAGTATGTGAAGATGCCCACAACTGCGCCAGCAATCAAAACAAATACAAGTACTCTGGTAATCCCTTTTTTAAGGTCAGCATTTTCGCCAAAGAAGTGTCCCGCATTAAAAAGGAAGCCTACCAAGAAGATGACACCTAATAAAATTGGAAATATGGTCCTGATGGTATCGCCTACATCGTTAACGGAATCTTCAATGCCACCAATTTGAGCAAAAAGCGAAGTGGATAAGAGCGAAAGAATTGATGCTAAATAGTGTGATTTTTTCATATCGGAAAAGTTTAAATTTTTAGTTCATTTTCGTTATTGGAAATTTACATATATTTGAATATAAATAACTGAAAATCAAATATTTGTGAATAAAATATTATTTGATATAGATTGAATTCTGTTGCTGTTATTTGACATCAAATCCTATGGATTTTTGAAGTGAAGTTGTTGATAACCCGAAAATTGAAAATGAAAAAAGTGCTCAAAAACGTCAGTTTTGTGATTTTGTTTCTAAAAATGTGTGTCATTTTTGGACAAGAAACGGATGCTCAAAAACGAATTGTTATTGACGTTGGACACGGCGGAAAAGATTCTGGTGCAATTGGTATAAATGGCATCCAAGAAAAGGATGTGGTTTTGTCCATTGCAAATGCCATTTTAAAGCTGAATAAAGAAATGGATAAGCCTTTGGATATTTATTTGACCAGGTATAGTGATACGCTTATTTCTTTATCAGACAGAACAAAGCTGGCCGAAGCCTTGAATGCTGATTTGTTTGTGTCTTTGCATTGCAATCATTCCGATAATCCAGATGCGAGAGGTATAGAGGTTTATGCTTCAAGAAAACAAAAGGAATTCTCAAAAGCATCGGTTCTTATAGGTTATCAAATTGAACGAGCCCTTTGTGAAGCCATTGCTTATGAAAGTCGAGGTGTGAAGTTTGCCAACTTTCAGGTACTTGGGGAAACTGTTGAGTATTGCGCCTCATTACTATTGGAATTGGGTTTTTTGAGCAATAAAGATGAAGGCAGCTATATTTTGGATAATAACAATATTGAACGCATTGCACTATCGATATTATTATCCATTCAAAAATCAATAGAATTATGAAAGATATTTTTTTAGAGTTAACGAAGAGCTTGAAGGACATTGTTTTACAATGTGTTTCAGAAGTTATTTTACTGTACAAATCCTTTAGAAGTTAGATTACCTAAGTTTATTATCTACACATTATAAAAAACAATTTATTCAATAGTGTATTTAAGTATTTGCTTAAATAATATAATAATGATATATTTGTGGCCACTTTAAATCAAAAAAGATGAGCTTGGAAATAACCTGTACACGGAACGAAGCAGACAAGAAGCAAATATCGAGATGTAAGGAAACCATAGAGAATTCTTCAGGTAGCTTAGAAGCAATAAGCAAAATTTTGTCTCTTGCGGGAAGCGAGGTACGACTGAAAATTCTATTTCTATTGAACATAGAGAATGAACTGTGTCCTTGCGATATTGCTGACATTCTTGAAATGAGTGTTCCTGCCGTATCCCAACATATCCGTAAAATGAAGGATGCGGGAATTATTACATCGAGACGTGAAGGGCAAACATTGTATTATTCGCTGGTAAAGAGTGAGGACAATGTTTTGAATGGAATTTTCAATTCAATTTCAGCAAGAAAGAAAACAGCTTAGAAAGTTTACATTATGGCACCGAATAAAACTTCAAATACCGCGGCCTATACCGGCATTTTTACCGCAGTTGCAGCATCAATATGTTGTATAACCCCTGTCTTGGCATTAATTGCTGGAACAAGCGGAATTGCATCTACATTCTCTTGGGTCGAGCCATTTAGACCCTATCTTATCGGCTTGACCATTATTGTTTTGGTCTTTGCCTGGTACCAGAAACTACGACCGAAAACACAGGAAGAAATAGATTGCGCCTGTGAAGATGATGCGAAACCATCGTTTTGGCAATCCAAACGGTTCTTATTGATAGTAACACTATTCGCCGCATTGATGCTGGCCTTCCCGTACTATTCCAATCTATTTTATGCACAGCCCGCCAAGGATATCGTCTATGTCTCTCAATCCAATATCAAAAAACAGACTTTTGAAGTCGCTGGAATGACCTGTGCAGGTTGTGAGGCACACGTAGAAAGCGAAGTCAATAAATTGGACGGAATTATTTCTATCAAAGCCAGCTACGAAAATGCTAATACCATAGTGGAATTTGACAAGACCAAAACCGATTTGCCCACAATCCGAAAAGCTATAGAAAGCACGGGGTACAAAATAATAGAATAATGAAGATTCAATTAAAATCTACGATTACCTGTCCAGAATGCGGCCACAAAAAGGCTGAAGAAATGCCAACCACCGCCTGTCAATTCTTTTATGAATGTGAGAATTGCAAAACGGTTCTGAAACCAAAAGAAGGGGATTGTTGTGTATTCTGTTCTTATGGTACTGTGGCTTGTCCGCCGATTCAAGAAAATAAAAATTGTTGTTAAAAAGCCATACCTTAAATTCACTTCCGTTTATCCCCAGCTTTAGTATCAAAAGCAATCAAATTAAAAAGTTCTCGCATTCGGCTACGCACACGATTACCATAGCGTTCTTCCAGTTCTTCAGCATTGAGATTGGTTGTGGCGTGCGTCTTGATTTTGTGTTTGGTTTGTAAGTAAAGCTCGTATCGGGATAAGAGCACTTCGCCCATTACGTTCAAATCCTTTCCGTAGAATCTACCAGATGGTTCCACACCTAAATCATCAAAACAGTAAAATTTGGTATTACCATACTCTTCAACCGTTTTAAACCCAAGATGGTTGAAACTGAAGGTTACATTCCGGCAGGGAATCATTTCGTAAGGTCTTTGTAGTGGAACCAAATGGCGCAACAATTTCATCAAACTGGTTTTGCCGCAGCCAACGGGTCCGGAAAGTAGAATGCCTTTGTCAATGTCAATACCATAAGTCTCACAGTTGTCTTTATCCTTGATGAAGTAGGAACAGAGCTTCAGCAAAATATCCTTGTCTTCATCATATATCCTAAACTTTTCGCCAAACAAAAGTTTGCCTTTGGCATTCAGGTAAATCAAGATTTTTGGAAAATCATAGATCACACTTTTACCATCAAATTTTCCGAGCGAATATTCCACGCCACCTTCGGTTATTTTAGAGGGGTTGTCCATAATCTTTGTTTTTAGTGGTTCGCAAGTTGTCCTTGATTTGGGACGCTTGTTTTTTGTTTGGTTTGTTTTCCTCGTCGAATATTTCGGTTCTGTCCATCCAGTTGATGGCTACGGCTCGCCAATCTCTGATTTCCTTGCCATCGCCAGTTTGCCAATTTCTGGTCTGGTAATGCTCATAGAATTTTTTAGCTTCATCAGCATCAAAACCTTTTTCTTCAAAAAAAATAAAAACGGCCTGCCAGCCCTTTGGTTGTTTTATATAGTTTTCTTGTTTGATATTGTTTGTATTAGATACCAATGCTTGTCCATCTATGGGACGGTGCTGGTTCGCAACCTGTCCATTTTTGGGATGGTGGTGTCCCTCAAGCGGTACACCTCTGGGATGGTACTGTTCCGCAAGCTGTTCTAAAATGGGATTGTACTGTCCCACAACCGGTTCATCGCTTGTCCCAATAATGGCCATCTTTATTTTGCTGCCTTTGTAGGGATTGTTGGAAGGGAAATAGGTTAAGTATTGCCAAGAATCTAACTCGACGATGCATCTGTGATATGTAGACTTAGAACCTATTTTAGCACATCGCATCAAATCGCGACGGTTTACATAAAATTCATCCATAAAGCGGCAACTGTTCCATTCTTGGAATAGCGCCATATACAAACTGATATGGGATGGGTTAAGGCGGTCATCAAAATAGAACTTTTCAAAAGCCGCATTAAGTAGCTTTATATAGTTCATCGCTTAAGAATTTAGACCGTGGTGCACACGGTTGGCATCCATAACTTTTTGAATTTCCTCGGTATCGTAATAGATAATGCCACCCACCTTGGTGTATGGTAATGTGCCATTGATACGAAGATTTTGTAAAGTGCCTGGACTTACTTGTAGCAAGTCCATAACCTCAGAAGATTTGAGGTATTTTTTGAGTTTCCCGCTGGCTTGTCTGGTAAGTAATTGTTTAATGTCATCGAGCAATTCCATTTTGAATTCCCGAAGGTCGTCTGTGGTAATAATACTTGTTGGCATAATAGAACGGTTTTAAAAGAAAGGGACTATCTGGGTTTATGATTTTAAATGATAGTCCCTGACCTGATTTGACTTTCGTTCTACAAATTTGAATAGGTTTATTGGATTTTATTCCCCAGTACGACCGTACTACGGTCAAAATTTAACATTTTGAAATTTGATGGGTTTTGTAGTATTATGGTGCTTCTAAAGTGGAAACGGTGTGCTAAATCATATCAAATTATATGAAGACGCCTTCCAAAATAAAAAGACCGTAGGTCAACCGTAGTACGGTCTTTTGTTAACAGTAAAATAGCTTGTTATTCTTCGCTTTTGTCCATTTCTATCAGTAACGAGGTGGAAAGCTCATCGAGAAATAGTGTCCTACTGTTCTTGCGGTTTTTGATGTCCTGATAGGTTTTGTAGATGTCCTTTGGCTCAATATCGAAAAGCTGTTGCATTTTTTTGGAAACCTGCATTATGGCTTGATTATCCTGTTTGCCCAATCCCTTTGAGCAGAGTGCATAAACGAGTTCAACATAATCTGTATTTGAAAATGGCCAATGTATCTTTTCAATTGGTTTAGCACCATTTAATTTGCCGTTCAATCCTTTCCGAATTCGATGCTTTTTTTCATCCAAATATATCACTAACAAATCATACGCCTTGTATTTGCCAAGTAGCATATCCCTTGGTGTGCAAAACTCTGGGTCTTGAAAGTAAAATTTGGAAGTTGTTATATGGAATGTTTCGAGATAATCTCTGGTGTAGTATTCCTTGTCAAAATGGGTAGCACCGGAATTTACATAACGTCCAAAATCGATATTGTACAGGAAAAAGCGATTTATTTTGCTGATTTTCTTTTTAATCGATTTTAGTTGGGCATCCTTATCGCCCTTTGGAAGTTGAATCTCAAAGGAATGTATTTCTGAAAAGTAGATGAGCCTTATAAGAGGAACCTGCTTTACCTTTTTAAAGAAATTTATTTCATCTTGTATCGTCTGAAATTTAGTGTCAATGATTTCCTTTTTGTAAGAACTCAATAGTTTGCGACAGGCTTTGATGGAAAGATATGCCTGTTCTAAAATATTTCCATTCTGAATTTTAAACTCATCCAGATCCTTTAATAATTTTTTTGATTGTAATTGCGAATTCATAAGCAGGAACTTTAACGTTGTAAACCATAGAAATGGGATTTAGTTGATACGATTTATTGGTGGTTGTCATAGTCCTACAAAATGATGTAAATGAAAGTCACGGAACATAAAATTTGTGGCTCATTGTTGTATTTTAGGGAACTATGTGTAAAGTAGCTTTACTTTGTAATTGTACAAGGAAAACGTGCCGTATATAATTACGGAATAGTCCGTATTTTTCTACGGATTATTTGTTAGGTACTGCAAATAGTGGTTTTTATATAAACTCAATTTACTTACTTTTTCTTCCGAAATCGCTTCAAAAATTCACGCCTATTCTTTACGCCCGTTTTTTTGAAGATATTTGATGCGTGTTTTGATACGGTACTTTCTGCAATGAATAAATCTTTGGCGATGTTTCTGTAGCTTAAATTACTTAAAATTGACAAAGCCACTTCGATTTCTCTACGGGTCAAATCTTCATAGATGATTTTGCGCTCGACCGATTCGTCACGTTGTTTTTTCTTCAACGCAAAGACCTCATACATTCGGTTATTGTTTTCTATGAAGTACAAATACCTATCTGCTTCAATTGCTGTTATGGCAAAGAAAGCCAAGTTCATTACGGTAAATGTTATCCATTGATAATCGCCGATGACTGTGCAAATAGGCAACAGGGCAATACTTGCTACACTTACCATTGAGAGTTTGTTTCGTCTTACTATGAAAGGATTTGGATTGCTGGGATTCGATATACGACGATAGAAAATAAACAGAAAAACAAAAGCGACAGCAGATATAGGAATGGTAAATAGAAAGCGTGCAGAATTAAGTGAATCTGTCAGGAAATAAGGGATAAGAAACAGTACTACAAAACTCACGCTTGCGAGTATAGCAAGGTTTCTTATGGATGAATTGAATTTCAAAACTACAATATCGTATTCTTTATAGAGATAGTAAACAATATAAACGCACAATGCAATGGAGACACCATACGTGATAATATACTGTAAAATAAATGGACCAGGAAAGTCGTCAATTGGCAAAAAACCACCAGTAGCATTATAAGCAACAAACAGGATTCCGAGGTAGAGAAAACGCCTTAGACTACTTCGCGTTTTCTTTCTGGAAAAGTAGAGTGTAAGCAATACTATGAACGTATCTATTAATAGATAGAAAAAAGTTGTCCAATGTATCGATGTGCCAAACATTTACGCTACTTCTCATTGCGCTCAAATTTGTTGGTTTCTAAATTCTTGGAAACATTGTCCCAATTAAAAATTTGTCCGTTCATAGCAATATAAACATCCGGTTTTAGAAGCTGTAATGAGCTAATTGCATACCCTAAATTAAATGGTGCATCTGTCTCTGCAGATGAACCTAATATGAAAGCCCCAACTAAAACGATTGTTTTGTTCAAATTGAGTTTTCCTATATATTTTGCGGTATCTTCCATCGTGAAAGTACCGTGGGTAATCAGTATCTTAGTCGCATTAGTTTCCTTTATCTTGCGCACCAACAGCTTTCTGTCATCATCTGTTATGGCACGACTGTCTTTTTTGAAAACATTTTCTATGGTATATTCAAAATTTATATTTGCTTTATTCAAAAAATCTTCAATCCCTACGTCGGATGAAGTTATACCACTATCATCAATATAGTCCAGTCCCTCGATTGTGCCGCCTGTTGTGAAAATATGAATCATTGATTAAGACCTATTCTGACTTATAAAGATAGCTTTAATTTATTTGAAACTACTTTTATTTGCTCGGTCGTAATAAGCATTCTAAGAATCCTGCCACTTCATTTTCTGCAATCTGACGGCATTGAGGATAGCAAGCAACGCAACACCTACATCAGCAAATACGGCTTCCCACATCGTGGCTAATCCACCTGCACCGAGAATGAGGACAATAACCTTTACACCAAATGCCAGCCCAATATTCTGCCAGACAATTCTTCGCGTTGAACGACCAATTTTAATCGCTCTTGCAATCTTACTGGGTTGGTCGGTCTGTATGATAACATCGGCTGTTTCGATGGCAACATCACTTCCCAAACCACCCATCGCAATACCTACACCACTTGCTGCCAAAACGGGTGCATCGTTGATGCCATCACCAATAAAAGCCACGGTAGTGCCGGTGACTTTTTGAAGCCGTTCCACTTCGTTGAGTTTATCTTCCGGTAATAATCCTCCCATTGCACTATCCACACCCATTTCCCTACCAACTTCTTTGGTAATGGAATCCTTGTCACCAGAAAGCATTATGATTCTTGATATTCCCGCTTTACGGATTTGTTTGATTGCTTCGTGGGCATCTTCCTTCAGTTCGTCGGCAATGGTCACGTAGCCTGCAAATTTCCCATCAATTGATACCATTACAATAGATTCTACAATGGTTTCAGTTTCCGCAGGGACTTCTATATTGTTTGAGGTCATTAAAGCCTTATTGCCCACTAAAACCGTTTTACCGTTTACTGTGCCTTTCAAGCCTTTTCCTGCCACCTCAGATACTTCGGAAGCTTCAAAATCCGCACCTTTGGTCTTATATTCCAATATCGCCTTGGCAATGGGATGGGTGGACTGTTCTTCCATCGCCATCAGGTATTTCATAAATTCCGCTTCCGCGAAAGTGTCATTATTAACAACATCCTTGATTTTAAAGACCCCTTTGGTAACCGTTCCCGTTTTGTCCATTACCACGGTATTCACTTTGGTCATTGTATCCAAGAAGGAAGCTCCCTTAAAAAGAATACCGTTGTGCGAGGCTGCTCCCAAACCACCAAAATAGCCCAATGGAATCGAAACAACCAATGCGCAGGGACAAGAAATAACAAGGAAGATCAAGGCACGGTACAACCAATCTTCAAAGATGTAATTCTCGACAAATAGATAGGGTACAAAGGTCAGTCCAATGGCAAGGAATACCACGATGGGGGTGTACACCCTCGCGAATTTTCTAATGAACAGTTCCGTTTTTGATTTACGGGCGGTGGCATTCTGTACCAAATCCAGGATACGGGCAATTGAACTGTCCTTGAATTCCTTAGTGGTCTCGATTTCAATAACTCCATCGAGGTTGATACTTCCGGCAAAAACCTTGTCGTCTTTTGCAACAGTATCGGGTTTGCTTTCGCCGGTAATGGCAGCAGTATTCAACGAAGCTTTTTCGGATAACAGTTTACCGTCCAAAGGGATTTTCTCGCCCACCCGTACCTGAATCTTATCACCAACCTCGACCGTTTCGGGGTTGACGGAAACAAAATCGCCATCACGATATACCAAAGCTTCATTGGGACGCACATCCAAAAGGGCTTTTATATTACCCTTCGCTTTTTTGACCGCAGCACTTTGAAAGAGCTCGCCGACCGCGTAAAAAAGCATTACTGCCACGCCCTCGGGATATTCGCCTATGGCAAATGCCCCCAATGTTGCGAGTGACATTAAAAGGAATTCGGTAAAGAAATCCCCATTTTTTATACTTTTCCAACCTTCAATAATAACGGGAAACCCAACAGGAATATAGGCTACAACGTACCAGATTATTCGAACCCAACCCTCGAAAAACGGGAAGGCATCAAAATAATCGATGACAATACCCGCAATCAGCATTACAAAACTGAAAATAGCGGGTAGGTAGGTTCTAAATTTTGATGCTTTTTCCGGACTACTGTGGTTATGGCCATCATCGTGGCTGTGTTCGCCAGAATGTTTCCGGGTATCGATATCCCTTAGATTTTGTTTTTTCTTCATCGTGATTTTATTATTCCAGACCTTGATAGGGTTTATATTCTTTGTCCCCAAATTCTTTTTCGATTTGCAGGGTGGTATGGGTTATTTCAAATTTATCGTGCAATTGTTCCCGGATATCGTAGATGAACTGATCCTCGTGCCCATCAGGAACGACCAGATGGGTAGAAAGTGCCGTTTCCGTGGTACTCATTGCCCAGATATGTAAATCGTGTACTTCTTCGACCCCTTCGATATCCATTAAGAATTTTTCCACTTCATCGATGTCGATGTTTTTGGGAACGGCATCAATGGCTATTTTTACGGAATCCCTCAAAAGTCCCCAGGCACTATATAAAATGACCAGTACAATGACCAAACTAAGCGCAGGGTCTATCCACGTCAATCCTGTGTATTTAATGGCAAGTCCACCAAGAAGCACTCCTAAAGTTACCCCGGCATCGGCGGCCATATGTAAAAATGCGCCACGTATGTTCAAATCGCCTTTTGAACCTTTCCAAAAAAGGAAAGCCGTACCGGTGTTTACCACCAAACCAATAGCCGCTACAATCATTACGATGTTACCGGAAATTTCTGCCGGATTTTGGAATTTTTGAATGGCGTCCCAAGCGATCAGTCCCGCAGCCGCAATGATGATAAGCCCATTGATCATCGAAGCCAAAATGGTCGTTTTTCGTAAACCATACGTATAGCGTTTTGAGGGTCTTTTAGTCGCTATTTTAATTGCCGCCCAGGCCAGGATCAGACTAAAGACATCGCTTGCATTGTGGGCTGCATCTGCAACGAGGGCTGAAGAATTGACCATAAAACCATAATACAACTCGACGACAACATAAATAGTGTTCAAGGCTATGCCTATGCCAAAAGCCTTTCCGTAGTTCTGTGAACCGTGTGAATGATCGTGTGCCATAATTATCTAATTTATTTTTTTATCCATTGTTTAGCTGTTTTTCTATCTTCTAAACTAAAATAGTTGATCTCGGCGTTTGTAAATGGTTTCATAAATTGGGCAATCCAATCCTGCCATTTTTTTTCACCCACCATCGCTATTTTTTCATAATCTTTTGCGTGGGCAGTATCCATTTTTAGATCTTCCCACAGGCCTGGAAAATCCCAGCCGGTAAAATTCTCCATTTCAAAATACCAGCGTACGTTTAATCCTTTGTCCAAAATAGCATGAATAATGGGATGTACCTTCTCAATATCCATTTCGGATAAATCTCCCGATGGCTCTGGTTGCAATAATATTATCTCCTGAAATCTCTATAATTTGTAACATATCTATTTTTATTAATTATTAACCGCCTAAATCGTAAAACCATTCTTCAGCTTTCATAATTCCTTCTTTTATGGCATTTCCCTTAGTATAATTCTTTTCTATAACCAGACTTTTAGCAATTTCCAGGGCTTTTTCCTTCACTGCAGGATGGAGGCCATCCAAACTGGTTTTAAATTCTTCAAAGGTCCATTCCATAGCTTCATTTTAATGGTTGAACAGTTCTTTTTCTTTTTCGGGATCCATCTCATTCTTTGACTTTTTGTCCAAAAAATAATCCAGCACGATGCCCACTATAATTGCTCCCACAAAAGCAACATACACCTGCCAGTTAAACTGAACTACCAGAGACAGGCTAATAATTATGGCCAAAATGGGTAGGATAGGTACTTTCCCTATGGAAAGGGGAACTTTAAAAGGTCTTTCTTTGTCAGGTGCTTTATAACGCAAAACGATGAGTGCAATATTCACAGCTACAAAAACGAGTAACGCCCCTAAAGAGGACATTCCTGCGACAATTTTAATATCTCCCAATAACAAAAATGCCGCTACCGCAGCCATAACCACCAGTGTAGTTACCCAGGGTACTTTCTGTGCATTGGTCTTGGTCATAAATTTTGGAAGCTCGCCCACGCTTGCCATACCGAAAAGCAACCTGCTAATGGAAATAATGCCACTAAAAGCCGCATTAGCCGTAGCAAAAAGTGCCGCAACTGCCAGGGCTACGGGCAACCAGGAATTTAAATTTGAAGCGGCCAGCGACAATGGGGAATTTACCTTTGCTATTTCTGCAGGGTCACTTATATTGAGTACCGTAAAAGATATTAGTAGGTATATAATTGTGGTAAACACCATTGTCAATAAAAATGCCCTCGGAATCGTCTTGCCCGGATTTTTTACCTCGGAACCCAATGCTGCCATATGCTCAAAGCCGGTATAAACAAAAAATAAGGTAGCAGTCGCTGCCAGGGTGCCGGAAAAGGACTCCACTTTAAAAAATTCTGATTTTGGTGGTCCTGTTTCCAAAAGTCCGACCGCAATAAGAATAAACAATCCCAATAGCTGAATACTGACCATAATGATATTGGCGGTAGATGATTTTTTGATGTCCGTAATGCTTATCAATGCAAGAATCAGTAGCACAGCATAGCTAACCAGTAAGGAAGGGATGTTAAAAAACGTATTGAAATACCCTGAAAAAGCAAGTAGCACCGCGGCGATGGTGGCCGAACTGTGAAATGCAATCGTCCAACCTGTTAGAAAGGATGGAATGTCGATTTTTGGAAAAGCTTTCCTTACAAAAATGAATTCCGCACCGGCATTAGGATAGGTAGAGGACAACTCTGCATAGGACATTGCCGAGACACTGGCCGCGATGGCAGCAAAAATAAAACTCAACCAAAGGTCTGTTCCCGCCTGTCCAGCGGCTGCACCAATTACAGTATATATTCCAGCACCAACAATGGTACCTACACCATAAAAAGTAAGGCGGAGAGTACCCAGAGATTTTTTTAATTCTGCCATAATAATATTAGTGGTTTATTATCCATTTCTATCTAAATTCCTTTTTTCCATCTCTGCCTTTACGATGCCACGCTCAATAGCCTCTTCTTTTGAACATTTTTTTTTCAAATAGAAATCCGTCGCATATTTTAATGCTACTGCTCTAATATTTTCATCCAGCACATTTAGCCTCTCCTGGTAATCCTTAAATAAATCCTCCTTCATTTTTTAAAATAGTTTTAGGACAAAAAACGCCATAGTTAAAAGATATACAATATACGCTCCATCGAAAACGAATATTTGCCATTTGCTGAACCCGTGAAGTTCCTTGCTTTGATGGACAAATACCGAATATAAAAGCGGCATCAGTCCTACAAAAGCCAGGTTGACCCAAAACAACTGGAAATCTTCGATGGGGGTCGTCACCAGCGCCAACGGGAAAAAGGCGACCGTCATCGTAACAGCATTATCTGCGATAACACTAGTGGTGCCTGCCGTTACTTCGCCTCCTTTCACCACGCTCCAGGTCTTAAATATTTCAGGCGCGGTGGTCATTATACCCGTGATGAACAATCCCCCAACGATTTCAGAAATATTCAGGGCCGAAACAATATTTTCTGTTGCCTTAACAATAAAAAAAGCACCCACAGCTATGGCCAGGGCCCCGGCCACGGATAACCAGACTTTCTTTTTGTCCCATTCTACTTTTTCGCCCTTTTCCCTGCCTTTTATAATGGCATGCGTTAAAAAAGCAGCATAGGCAGCCAGCATAATATAGCCATCGATGGGTTGTAATCCACGCCAGGCTTTGGGAAGGGTTAGTATAGCTACCAAAGCAATGATTGCCAGGTAGGGGATGGACAATACCGAAACAGAACGTTTGTTCAGAGCCAGTAGGTTGGCATCCAGATGTTTTTGGTGTTCCTTATTATTTTTAAATTGCTTTCTGGAAGCGAAATAGGCTATGCTAACCATCAACGGAATGGAAATTATATTGGAACCCAAAAGGTTGCCCAGACCAATTTCCGATACTCCCCGGGCTGCACTGGTAACGTTTACAGCTACCTCGGGGCTGGCGGTCACAATGGCAAGGAGAGCTGCTCCTGCAGAAGCTGTAAGCCCCCATTGCTTACGGAGCATCTTTAAAGGCGTCAAGAGTTGGTCCGCACCCCAATGGGCAGCCCAAGCTGCCAATCCCAATACTACTACCCAAAGCCAAACGTTCATAACTAATCGTTGTTTATAATTTTTCTGTTACCCTCAGTATATTTCAACTTTTTATTTTCCGATATTTTCTGGTCTTTTTTTTGTTGGCTTTGAAAGATCAGGAGTAAAATCACTCCCGTGCTAATCCAGACATCTGCGGTATTAAATACAGGGTCAAAAAAAGTAAATTGATTACCTCCCCAAAATGGCAGCCACTCCGGAAGCCTTGTATCAATAATGGGAAGGAACCACATATCCACGACATTGCCATTTAAAAATCCAGCATATCCACCCCCTGACGGGAATATTTCTGCAACGTTTTGTACTGCCGGATCACTTTTTTCAAAGATCAGTCCGTAAAATGCACCGTCAATCAAATTGCCCAATGCACCTGCGTATATAAATGCTGCACAGATTACAAAAACCTTTGCATATCCTTCACGTATCATCTTTTTGATATAAAAAGTCCCCCAAATAACGGCTACGAAGCGAAATAGTATTAAAACAAATTTGGCCAGATATCCTTCGCCAAATTTAAAGCCCCAGGCCATGCCGGGATTTTCCAAAAAATGTAAGCGAAACCAATCCAGGCCAAACACAAAATATTCCTCGCCATAATAAAAATGGGTCTTCACATAAATCTTTATGGCCTGGTCTATTACGAACAACAGTAAAATCAATAATGCTACACTACTTTTATTCATAATTTCCTTATTGTTGCCCAACGTCTTGTGCAACATATATTTGCATTATTTAGATAATTTTAAAATTCTTATGGCGCCCCGCATTACAAACGTGAAAACGATGCCGCCAATTACCAAATCAGGCCATTTGCTATCCAGAAAATAAACCAAAACACCTGCCAGAATCACCCCACCGTTTACAATAATATCATTTGAAGTAAAAATAGCACTGGCCTGCATATGGGCTTCCTTACTTTTGGCCTTATTGATTAACCATAATGAAATTAAGTTTCCGGCAAGTGCCAGAGAGGAAATAATAATCATCCACTGAAATATGGGAGGTTCACTGCTCATAATAAACCTGCGTAAGACCTCTACAAATCCAAGTGTCGCCAGAGCCATTTGAAAGTATCCGCTAAATTTTGCGACCTTCTTTTTTCTTGAAACAGCACCACCTACGGCAAATAGGCTTAGTGCATATACAATGGAATCTGCCAGCATATCTAACGAATCGGCAATAAGGCCCATCGAAGAAGATATCCACCCCGTGGTCATTTCGATAATGAAAAAGCCGAAATTTATCCCGAGGACCCACCAAAGGATTGTTTTCTGTTTGGATTGGTCTTCTATTTCAGGAGGCTCGGCTTCTTCGGTCCCTTGAAAGGAATCCCCAAGGTTTAAACCGGCTATTGATGTTTGTATATCTTCGATTCCATTCACATGATATACTTCCAGTTTCCTGTTGGGAATATCAAAATCCAAGTGTTTCACCTGAGCATAAGACTCCAACTTCATCCGGATCATCTGTTCTTCTGAAGGACAGTCCATTTGACTTACTATAAAAGTACTTTTGTTCATTTCTCCCATATCACTTAACTATATTTTTCTTTCCTTTATTGGAAGTTAATAAGAGAATTACCGCACCGCCAATAGCTGCAAGTAATGAAGCTATCAAAATGCTTATTTTCGAAATTTTAATCAATTCCTGATCATTAAATGCGAGATTGGTAATAAAAAGGGACATGGTAAAGCCAATTCCCGCAATCATACCAATTCCAATTATATGTTTCCAGTTTAGTGTAATATGTAATTCGGAAACTCCAAGTTTTTGCCCAATCAATGTAAAAATACCAATCCCTGTTACTTTACCAATTGCTAATCCCAAAAGGATCCCCAACCCTAAAGAACCGGAAACAACCTCAATTAAATTTACATCGAGCTTTACTCCCGCATTCGCGACTGCAAAAACAGGAATGATAAAGAAAGCATTAAAATCAACAAGGGAATTTTCCAGTTTGAGCAAAGGAGGCCTTGAATTCTCAGTATCTGTTTTAATGGCTTTTAAAATTTTTCGTTGTTTTATATCCTGAAGAGGATTTAATTTTTCTAACTCTGCTTTCTCAAGATCAGTAACGTTTGTGGCAGTCCTTTCTTTGAATTTTTTACTGTCTAATTTGGGCACTATTGGGATGGTAATGGCAAAAAGTACTCCCGCAATTGTTGGATGGATACCTGAATTAAGGAAGCAATACCATAAGATGATACCTATAATAATATACCAAATCAAATTTTTGACCCCAGTCCAATTCATTAATAATAATAACCCAAATGCCCCCATGCCCGATCCAAGGTATATCCAGCTCAACTCGTTGCTATAAAACAATGCTATCACCAATATGGCACCTATATCGTCAGCAATAGCGAGGGCTATTAAAAATGTTTTTAACTGCCTGGGGACATTTTTCCCCAGTAGGCCAATTATCCCTAGTGAATATGCGATATCGGTAGCCATAGGGATGCCCCAACCCTTTATATTTTCAGTGCCTAAATTTAGGCTAATAAAAATGAGGGCCGGAACTGCCATACCACCTAAAGCTGCCAACAAGGGGGCTGAGGCTTTTTTAATTGAAGATAATTCCCCCACCATAACCTCCCTCTTCAATTCAAGGCCGGCAACCAAAAAGAAAATTGCCATTAGGCCATCATTGATCCATTCTTCAATTATTAGCCCAAAACTAAGATGCTCGGAAAATTCAAAAAGCAATTCATCACCAAGAAAATGATGATAGGCACCTGCCCACTGTGAATTAGCTAAAAGAAGGGCAACTATAGTAGCAATTATTAAAAAAATCCCCCCAGCTGTTTCCCTGTCGAGGAACTTTGTTGCCGTTTCCCTGATATACCCAATAGTGGATTGATTTCGAACTGATTGCCCCATTTGATCTTATCTATTTTTTGAGTTTATTACTTAAACCTTAATTTTTCAAAAAGCTCTGTAGCGTCTTAATTTTTAAGAACTTACTGTTAGGTCAACTTTAAATATGCAACGCCCTGTCTTCGGTAGCTGCCAGACAGGCCTCCTTAAAGGTCTCGGAAAATGTGGGGTGCCCGTGTGACATTCTTGCTATGTCTTCGGCAGCTGCCCTAAATTCCATCGCTACCACCGCTTCAGTGTAGCTGTCTGCAATGCGAGGGCCTATCATATGCACGCCCAGTATCTCATCGGTTTCCTTATCTGCGATTACCTTGATAAAACCGTCAGTGTCCATACTTATCTTTGCCCGTGCGTTTGCCTTATAGGGAAAAGAGCCCGTTTTTATACTTCTATTGGTCTTCTTCAGTTCTTCTTCCGTTAAGCCTACACCGGCAACCTCGGGTTGGGTGTACACAATATTTGGGATGAGCGAATAATTGATATGGGGCTTTTGGCCAACAATCCGTTCGGCTACAAAAACGCCTTCTTCGCTGGCTTTATGGGCGAGCATTGCCCCTCGGATTACATCCCCAATGGCATATACATCCTTGACGTTTGTTTCAAGGTTTTTATCTACCGTTACCTGTCCTTTCTCATTGGTTTTTACTCCTATATTTTCAAGGCCTAAACTGGCGATATATGGCTTTCGGCCAATGGCCATAAGACAGTAATCGCCTTCTAAACTCATTTCTTCTTTATCCGAAAGGTTTTCCGCTTTCAATTCTACTTTGCCGTCAGTTGCCGTTGCATTGGTTACCTTATGTTCCAAATAAAAATCAATTCCCTGTTTTCTTAGGGAACGGTGCAATTGATGTCCCAGTGCGCCGTCCATAGTGGCGATTAGGCTATCAAAATATTCTACTATAGAAACCTTTGAACCCAGGCGGGCGAATACGGAACCTATTTCAACACCGATAACGCCACCGCCAACGACCATTAAATGCTCGGGAATTTGGCCTAAGGCAAGGGCTTCGGTAGAAGAGATGATCCGCTTTTTATCGATTTCAATATTGGGCAGTGAAGCGGGTTTGGACCCTGTGGCAATGATGATTTTATCGGTTGCTATGGTTTCCGTTTTATCTTCGCCCTTAATCTCAATCGTGTTTTTATCCCTGATGGTACCGTGACCTTCATATACGGAAACCTTGTTCTTTTTCATCAGATAGTCAACGCCATTGATGATTTCCTGTACCACATCCTGAACCCTTTGGTTCATCTTTAGGATATCTACATTGGCCTCTTTAACATCAATTCCAAATTTTTCGAATTGATGTTTGAGTTTGTAATAATGCTCAGAGGCTTCCAACCAGGCTTTTGACGGGATACAGCCCACATTAAGACAGGTACCGCCCAACGTGCTGTACCTTTCAACAATGGCCACTTTCAATCCCAATTGGGCGCAACGGATCGCACTTACATACCCGCCCGGGCCAGATCCTATTATAGTTACATCAAATTTTTCCATATTCATATTTTTTTTAAGTTAGTTACGGTGGAAAAAACCTTAAGCTTGACCATTGGGGGCTGGGATTCAGGCTTAAGGCACTCCCACCTATTATTTTTTACTACAATTTTTACAAATCCCTTTTAAAACCAGGTTCACATCGTTCACCTCATACTGGTCTGGCAAACTCTCTTCCGATATTTTATTTGGTAAACAGATTGTTTTCTTACAATCGGTACAATGAAAGTGCATATGTAAATCTGTACTGTGTTTAAAATTGGTGTTTTCATCAGAAAGCGCATATTTTGCAAAAGCAGTTCCATCGTCAATTTGGTGCACCATGCTTTTTTTCTCAAAGAGCTTTATCGTCCTGTAGAAAGTGGTCTTATTGGCCGTTTTGATATTTTTATTGATAAAGACTTTTTGCATTTCATTTAAACTTACTGCATAAGTTTTCCTTTTGAGGTATTTGTAAATTTTCAACCTCATTTCAGTGGGACGTATCCCTTTTGACGATAATTTTTTTTCCGTTTTTGTCATTTTATATTCTTTCGAAAAACAGTCTAAGTCCGGATCTAATCTTTTTTATAAGCCAAAAGCCTTAACGCATTAAAAACCACCAGAAGCGTCGAACCTTCATGGATTACTACAGCCACTCCAATATTTGCCAAGCCGAATATGGTTGAAGGTATAAGCAGGGCCACAATACCAAGGCTAACCCAAAGGTTTTGCCTGATAATCGCCTTTGCCTTCCTGCTTAAGCCTATGGCAAAGGGCAGGGTTTCCAACTTATCGGCCATTAGCGCAATATCCGCCGTTTCCAAGGCTACATCACTTCCCGCAGCACCCATAGCTATGCCTACAGTGCTGTTTGCCATGGCAGGGGCATCATTAACGCCATCGCCCACCATTGCCACCTTGGATTCCTTTTCTTTTAATTCTTTTATAGCATCCACTTTTTCTTCCGGCAATAGGCTCCCCCAGGCATCGGTCAATCCTATTTCTTCTGCTACAGCGTCTGCTACCTTCTGGTTATCTCCGGTAAGCATGATCATTCGTTTAATGCCGATTTCTTTTAATTTTTTGAGGGTTCCCTTGGCGGCTTCACGAGGGGTATCCATTAATGCAATGATGCCTATATATTCTTCATTTTTTCGTATAAGCATTGTTGTATTTCCACCACCTTCAAGACCACGCACTTTCGTAGCTATTTTTTCGGAAGGTGTACTCTCATCAAGCCCTTCGTACAGGTCGAGGTTACCTATATAGATTTTATCATTGCCAAACGATGCTTTAATCCCTTTACCCAGAACTGCCTCCAAATTAGAGGCATTTGGGATTTCCTCGCCTTCCAGACGCTCTTTTCCATCACGAACTACAGCTTTGGCCAGGGGGTGATCACTCAAACTTTCCACAGCTACTGCTATTTTGAGAAGTTCGTTTTCAGATATATTTCCAAGTGGCACCACTTGGGTAAGTTTTGGCTTTCCTTCCGTTAGAGTTCCGGTTTTATCAAAGGCGAGGGCGGTAATAACCCCCAGGTCCTCCAGAGGGCGCCCTCCTTTAATTAATACCCCGCCACGGGCAGCTCTGGCCACTCCACTCAATACAGCACTTGGGGTCGAGATTGCCAACGCACAGGGACTTGCAGCTACCAGTACCGCCATTGCCCGGTAAAAGCTCGCGCTAAAGGGTTCGTCAATAACTAAAAAAGCGAACAAAAGAATCCCGACCAAAATAAGGACGGACGGCACAAAATATTTTTCAAATTTATCGGTGAGCAACTGGGTAGGCGATTTTTGAGTCTGAGCTTCGTTAACCAGTTTCACCAATCGGGAAAGCGTTGAATCTTTGGCTGCTTTGATAACTTTAATTTCCAAAGTATTGTTCCCATTGATCGTTCCGGCAAAAACGCGGTTTTCATCCTTGATATCATCTTGCGCCGAATAATCCTTGTCAACATCTTCTACGGGAACTTTATCTACCGGTACACTTTCCCCGGTAATCGGAGCTTGGTTGACACTGCTTTTTCCGTTGACCACAACGCCATCGGCAGATATTTTACTGTTCGGCTTGACCACGATAATATCGCCTATACCCAATTTTTCGATACCCACCTCTTCGGTTTTGCCATCTTTTTTGAGCAAAGCTGTTTTTGGTGCGAGATCGGCAAGGGCCGCTATGGACTTTCGGGCCTTGTTCATTGCATAGTGTTCCAGGGCGTGGCCAAGGCTGAACAGGAACAGCAAGAGTGCACCTTCGGCCCATTCTCCCAGAACAGCGGCACCTATGGCGGCCACCAACATTAAAAAATCGATTTCAAAACCACCTTTGGCAACGGTCTGTATGGCCTCTTTTGCCGTAAAGTAACCCCCAAAAAAGTAAGCACCTATGTATAAAGTAAGACTGACCCAATCTGGGATGGATGCAACATAGGAAAGTCCGAAACCTATCCCGAGAAGGGCGCCGCAGATAATAGCAAAAATAAGTTCGGTGTTTTTCCCAAAAATACCTCCGTGGGCGTGGGAATTTTCTTCCCCGGCCCCGTGGCTATCCGCTTCTCTATGATTCTGGAGATCAGTATCTTTATGCTTTTGTTCTTCTATATCCCTTACCTTTTCTTTATTTAAATTTTGAGGATTCTTTTCGGCAGATTTAAAGCCCTTATTCTCAGCAGAGGAGCTTTTTTTAACTTGTAGGTTTTCTTTTTCGAGCTTTGTAGTTATCTCATCAAAACTTGTTTCCCGTTTATCATATTCTAAACGGATCATTCCTCCGGCATTGGCGGAAGCTTCCAAAACGCCTTTGATATTCAGCAGACTCTTTTCTAAAGTCCTTGCATGCCGGGTATGTCTAATCCCCTCAACCTCTATAAGCAAATGTCCATATTTCGCGGTAATTTCAGCCCCGGTTCTTTCTGCCAATGATTGAATGCGGTCAATAGAAATTATATCCGGATCGTAATGAAAGCACAATTGTGGCACCGTATCTTCCTGATCGTCTTTTATATGCACTTTATCAAGACCTTCTTTGGCTTCTAATTCAGCAATGAGCCTTTGCACACAAGTGTCTTTTTCATTTGGCACCTGAGGTAGCAATACCGGAATTTTTAGTTGTAGCTTTTTCATATCCCTATTGGTTTAATATCCATCTTTTAGCTTCTTCCTTTTCGGTAAAGTCGAAATATTTAACTTCCGAGCTTGTAAAAAAATCAGTGGCTTTAGCAGCCCATTCCTGCCATTCTTTTTCACCCACAAAGGCCATCTTTCCATAATCTGAAATATGGGCGGTATCAACTTTTAAATCTTCCCATAAGCCTTTGAGATCGTAGCCCTTAAAGTTAACTAGTTCAAAAAAGAAATTCACCTTATTTCCATTTTTGACAATATTATGTATCAAAGGATGGATTTTCTCTATATCCTCTTTAGTAATCTTACCGCTTATTGAAGCGGATATCAAATTGCTTTTTTCGACATTTTTGATTCGTATCATTGTTTTAAGTTTTTATGAGCAGATTGGTCTATGTTATATTTTAGCTTCTTTGCTTTTTGGCATTTTACACATGCCCCCTTCAAAACTAAATTTACTTCGGTTATTTCGTATTTGTCAGGTAAATTTTCCTGTGGAACTTTATTGGGCAAACAGAAGGTTTTGCTGCAATTCATACAGTGAAGGTGTAAGTGTAGATCCAGCGAATTCTTATCAGAATATGCATATTTTGCGGTAGCCGTACCGTCATCAATTTGATGTATAATCCCTTTCTTTTGAAATAATTTTATACTCCGATAAATTGTTGTTCTATCTCGTGTATGTTTACTTTTTTTAACGAAAGCCGTTTCTATTTCCCTTAATGTTACAGCATAAAACTTTCTTTTGAGATATTTATAAATAAATAATCTCATTTTGGTAGGTCTAATCCCGTTGTTTCTAAGTGTTTCTTCGGCTTTGGTCATCTCATAAAATTAAACGCCACTACATTTCTCACATATTCCCTTTACTACCAGATTGATATCCTCTGCCACATAGCCTTCGGGCAGGTTTATCTGAGGGATTTTGTGCTCTGTAAGGCACACGGTTTCCCCGCAACTATTGCAATGAAAATGTAAGTGAAGGTCGTTTCCCACCTCACATTCACAATTGTCTTCGCACAGGGCATATTTAATGATGCCGGTGCCATCCTCAATTTGATGCACGATTCCTTTTTCTTCAAATGTCTTCATAGTACGGAAAAGCGTACTCCTTTCCGAGCTTTCGAAATCCTTTCCAAGGTCGCCTAAGCTAACGGCCACATTCAGTTGTGCCAGCCGTCTATAGGTCATCAAGCGCATTGCCGTAGGGCGGATGCCTTTGCTTTCCAACTTTTTTACTATTTTTTCCATTTGCTATAAAAGTATTTAGGGGTCGTAACGCTTTATGGATTCCCCGGTTTTTATCTGGAAGGCATCTTCAATATCGGAAAGATAAATTATTCCGTCACCGGGTTCAGTTGTTTTTGCATTCTCAAGGATAATATCTATTGCTGATTGTGCTTCTTCGTTTTGACATACCAGTTCTAACTTTACAACCGGACTGTCTGTTACACGGAAATCTAAAGAAGGTGATGCGCCTTTTGCTTTAAAAGCCCCGGTACCTTCCCCCTGGGAAAGCGTCATACTTTTGAATCCACTTTCACTAAGGGATTCTATCACTTTTTGAACTCGTTTCGGTTTTATAAATGCTTTTATTTCTTTCATTGCTGTAATATTAATTTTAGTATTAAGGATGAACCCTCTGGAATTTTAATTAAGACAAACATTTAACAGAGAGTCCATCCATCTAATTTTTTTAATTTAATGACCATGGGAAGTCTGGCTTTTCTGCATTTCAGAAACCAGATAATAGGCATTATTATAGGCAACCAACGTACCTTCAGGCAGAGGCTCCAGCAGTTTAATTTCAACCCAACCATCTTCATTTATTCCCGTTCTAACCTGCACTGGTTTCAATTCCCATTCGGTTTCACCATCTTCCTGGTGTTTTTGGGCCGTAAAGATGTAGGGATTTCCTTCTTCTTCAATTATTGCTTCTTCCGGTAAGGCAGGAACAGCTTCTTCACCGGTCCTGATTTTTCCGTTTATATACATCCCCGGAATTAGAAAATCTTCTTTATTATCGATTTCTGCATGCACATGTACCGCTTTGGGGTTTTGTTCAAATTGTTTTCCCACGGAATAAATCTCTCCCGTTAAATTACTTCCAGGAACCGATTCCAGCGTAAAAGAAATTTTTTGACCTTCTTTAACCTTATAAATATCTTTTTCAAAAACCATTAGATCGGCATGAACATGTTCATTATCAACTACCATAAACATACTGGTTTGTGGTTCTACATATTGTCCTACCTGTACCAGTACTTTTTCAATATAACCTCCAATTGGGCTTACTACCGGAATATATTCATATAATTCACCGTCTCTAACCTGGGAAGCATTTAGGTTTAACTGCCGTAACTGTGATTCATACCCCCGCACTTCACCTTGTACAGACTGGTAATCTGATTGGGTTTGTTGAAAAGATTTTCCAGATCCTACCTCTGCTTCATATAAACGTTTCTGTCTTTCAAATTCCTTTTCCAAAAATTGCATCCTACTATATGCATTAATATAATCAGACTGCATTCTGGTTAAATTTGGGTGAGAAAGATAAGCCAACACCTGACCTTTATTTACCTTATCCCCCTCAATAACCTTTATAGAAGTTATATTACCGCCTAAAATTGCCGTAACGGTAGCTTCATATTGTGGCGGCACTTCTAACTGGCCATTGGCTTCCACAATACCGGACAAAGCTTTTTTAGGCAAGGTATCTACTTTAATCCCCAGACTATTGAATTTCATTTCTGAAAGATGTACCGAACGCATCCCTCCTTCTTCTTCATCTCCTTCCTCACCGTGATTTTCACCTTCTTCGGTATTAGTAGTTGCAGTTTCACTGGAAGCATCTTCCCCTGCCGCAGGATTTTCTTTACATCCAAAGAATATGCTGAGCGTTAAGGCAAGCATTAGAATATTTATTGATCTTGTATTCATATCGATTTTCTTATTTTAATTTTTAATTTGAATTCTTAAGGTAATATTCCAGTTGGTAACGGCTGTCGAGATAATCGTTAAAAGCACTCCAGGCATTTACCTCGATTCTAATGGCATCTCTTATATTTTGGAGAAATGTCACATAATCGATAGCGCCTTCCTTAAAGGCCAGCACTGATCCATCTTGTTGCTCTTTGGCCAGCGGAAGTGCTTCATCCCTATAATAATTCCATGAGTTTCTCCATTTGATGTAGTCTTCACGCATATTTTTATAGGCGGTTTCCAGTTCGATTTTATCCTGATAAAAGTTTTGCTCTGCAATCTGTCTATTTACTTGTGCTTCCTGTGTACGGCCTAATTCCGGCCCAAAAAACAGCGGAATTTGAATTCCTATTTGATATTGGAAGAAACCCGATTGCCCGGCTATTTCCTGCCTACCGTACTGACCCTGAAATTTGGGCAAAAATTCAGATTTTCGTTCTCTGGTAACCGCTTTGGCAACATCTATCCTTTGTTCCGAAACCTGTAGCAACGGATGATTTTCAAGCGACTCTACCAGAAAGTTTAAAGGTTTGTCTAAAGTTTCAACAGGCAAATCTGGTACATCATAAATCGTATCACTAACAAACCATAGGTTTAAACGCTGTATTGATTTCAGGTAATTTCGGTATGACTGTTCCAGCTGTATTTTAACCTCGTTCGCCTGGTTGGAGGTAGCAAGATATTCCAGTTTAGAGGTAGCTTCTGTCTCATACCGGATTCTTGCAGCCCTTTCAATATCTTCAAAAATTGAATCCATTTTTCTATAAACCTGGAATGTCCTTTTAGTTGTATAAACCGAGGCCCAGGCCCTGCTTACTTCACGTTCAATTTCAATAGTAGATAACTCTAAGGCACTTTCAGCAAGGGCAACCCTTTCTTTCTGCAATTTTAACCGGGGGGCAATTCCAAAAATATCAATGCCTTGCTGTTGGACGCCAATTTGAGTATAGACCCCATCAGAGCCATTTCCTACTTCTTCTTTTCCTGTAAAGATTTGGGTATTTCCAAAATCATAGGCGGTTTTACGCAATACTTCCTCACTTTCAATTTCAAGTTGAGCAGCTTTTAATTGCGGAAAGTTTTGGATTGCCATTTCTTTAGCCTCTTGCAAACTAATAGTTTGTAAAGAATCCTGTTGTGAATATTCAGATGACATTGCATCAGATTGTGCATTTACAGAAAAGGTTCCGCCTAAAACAAAGCCAATTATCAAAATCGTAGCTAAAGATCGTGAATTGGAAGAACCAAGCTTGTTCTGTTCCTTTTTCTCCCGTCTCTTCTCTACAAATGTATAAAGGACAGGAAGAACCACCAGCGTAAGCAAGGTAGCCGTAAGCATACCACCTATAACAACTGTAGCAAGTGGTTGTTGAACTTCTGCACCGGCAGATGTGGAAAATGCCATTGGTAAAAAACCGAAAATATCTGTTGTTGCTGTTAACATAATAGGTCGTATTCGTTCTTTGGTTCCTGTAAAAATTCTATCTCTTAGACTGGTTACTCCTTCTTCTTTTAAAGAATTGAATCTATTTATTAGTACCAGTCCGTTTAAAACTGCAACACCAAACAGAACAATGAAGCCTACACCTGCGGAAATGCTAAATGGCATACCTCTTAACCAAAGGGCAAAAACACCTCCGATAGCAGCCAATGGTATCGCCATATAGATCATGATAGATTGGGAAAAAGATTTTAAGGCAAAATATAGAAGCACGAAAATCAGGAATAAGGCTATCGGTACCACAATCACTAATCGGTCTTTGGCACTCTGAAGGTTTTCGAACTCCCCTCCATAAGTAATATAATAACCTGGTGGCAATTCTAATTCCTCATCTAATTTTTGCTGAATGTCGTTCACCACAGACTCTACATCCCTTCCCCGGGCGTTTACACCCACATAGGTTCTTCTGTAGGTATCATCTCTTGAAATTTGCATAGGCCCCGGAACATACTCAATATCTGCTATTTCTTTTATAGGCACCTGAGTTCCGTCTGGAAGATCGATATACATACCACGCAAATCATCAATATTCTTTCTATGATCTTCATCAAATCTTACTACCAGATCAAATCGTTTTTCTCCTTCAAAAATGACTCCGGCTGTTCCTCCTGCAAAAGCTGTACTTATGTAATCATTGGCTTTTTGGATATCCAGTCCATATTGCGCAATTTTATCACGGTTAAATTTAACGGTCATTTGTGGGAGGCCTGATGTTCGCTCCGCGTTTACGTCTCCTGCACCAGGCACGGTTTGGATAATACTGGCCATTTCCTGTACCTTTTCCGACAACACCCCCAGGTCCTCTCCATATAGTTTAACCGCAATATCTTCTCTAACCCCCTCTAATAATTCGTTGAACCTTAATTCTACAGGTTGCGTAAACACAAGGTTTACCCCAGTAAGTTCTTTATTGAGTTTTTCCTTGATTTGCGCTATAAGTCCTTCTTTAGTTTCAGCGGTTGTCCAATTATCCTTATCTTTTTCAAGAATCAGGTACATATCTGCTATATCCATCGGCATTGGATCTGTTGGGATGTCCGCTACTCCAATTCTTGCTGTTGCTGTTTTAATTTCAGGAAAATTTTCTAGAAGGATATTTTCTATTTTTTTGGAAACTTCAATAGACTCTGTTAATGAACTTCCTGGTCTGATTAAAGCCTGCATTGCAATATCCCCTTCATCCAGTTGAGGCACAAATTCTCCTCCCATTCTGGAAAAAAGGAAACCGGCTAATACAAGTAGAACAGCAGCAGCACCTACAACAATGAGCTTCAGTTTTAATGCCCCTTTCAGTAAAGGCATATATACCCTTTGTATTCCACCAATTATCTTATCACTTATCCTTTCCAGCCAGCGTTCAAACCTTCCAAACCAGTTCTTTTTATTCTGAATGGGTTTCATAAATAGGGCAGACATCATAGGGACATAGGTAAGGCATAAGAAAATAGCACCTATCATGGCAAAACCGAAAGTGTACGCCATCGGCTTAAACATTTTACCTTCTACCCCCGTAAGAAAAAGTATAGGCGTGAATACAATAAGAATTATAATCTGTCCAAAAAATGCGGAACCCATCATCGTGGTTCCGGCATCATAGGCTACTTTATCCATTACGCCTTGATTGAATTTTAGCTTTCCAGACCTAATCCGTTTTTGGATCTCATACACCGTTCCTTCTATAATAATCACGGCACCATCTATAATAATCCCAAAGTCTATAGCTCCCAAGCTCATTAAGTTTGCCCATACATTAAATTGCTTCATTAATATAAAGGCAAAAAGCAAGGACAACGGTATGGTCGTGGCCGTTATGATGCCACCTCTTAAACTACCCAACAATAAAACAAGGGCAAATATCACGATTAGGGCGCCTTCCAGTAAATTGGTTTTAACGGTATCGGTCGTTCTGGCAATTAGCTCACTACGATCAATGATAGGGGCGATAGTGAGACCTTCTGGCAGGGATTTTTCAATTTCTGCCATACGATTCTTAACATTTTGAATAACCGCATTAGGGTTTGAACCTTTTAGCATCATTATTATTCCTCCCACGGCTTCCTTACCGTCTTGCGTAAAAGCACCATAACGTACCTGATTCCCAAAATGGACGCGTGTTGCAACATCTCCAATAGTTACGGGAATGTTGCCCTCGTTAATAATCGAAATATCTTTAATGTCTTCCAAAGAGCGAATAAGACCTTCACCTCTTATGAAATTTGACATTTTATTTTTTTCTATGTAAGCACCGCCTGTATTCACATTGTTCCGAGCGAGAGCCTCATACACTTGTGAAATACTAATACCCAAACTATTCAACTTATCTGGGTTGACAGTGACCTCGTACTGTTTAATACTGCCTCCATAAGAGTTGACCTCTACCACGCCTTCCAGTAATGTGAGTTGTCGTTTGATAACCCAATCTTGCACGGTGCGCAGTTCCATAGGCGAATACTTGTTTTCAAAACCCTCCTCTGGCTTTATAGTGTATTCATAGATTTGACCTAAACCAGTAGAGATGGGACCCATAGATGGACTTCCAAATTTTTCAGGGATAGATTCGCCCAGTTCGTTTAGTTTTTCCTGTACCAGCTGTCGAGGAAGATAGGTTCCCATATCGTCTTCAAAAACGATAGTAACTACGGAAAGGCCAAAGCGTGAGATAGATCTTATTTCTGTAACGCCTGGTAAATTACCCATAGATAGTTCTACGGGATAGGTTACAAATTGTTCAATATCTTCTGTGGCAAGATTTGGCGACTGGGTGATCACCTGAACCTGATTGTTAGTAATATCTGGCACCGATCCCAGGTTGACGGTCATCATGGACCAAATACCCGTCCCTATCAGCGCTAAGGTAAGTAGTCCAATAATAAATTTATTATTAATGGAAAATGCGATTATCTTATTAATCATATAAATAAAAATTTAATTCAGTTAAAATTCTTGATAATAATTTTGTGCCTAACAAAATCTATCAATAGGACCAAGGATCTAGTATGAGAACCAGGATTTGGTCAAAAAAGGATATAATTATCCTTTAAAAAAACTGAATTATGCCTGTGGTGGCTGTAAAAGGGAATGGGGAATATCTTTGCCAAGGTCATCGAAATGGGCAAAGAATTCTTGAGGAATAGCAGGCTGTAGCGTCTCAAAAGCAGCAAGCCCAAAATTTATGGTATGAACGTGGCAGCAATGACATTGACAGAAAGGCGAGCATAACTCACAGTCTTGGTCGTGGTCGCCATCAATATCAATTACTGTAACAACTTGGGTATCATCGGCACTATTTGTCGCATCGCTACAAGGCACTACATTGAGTGCCAAAAAATAAAACGATAGTATGATTGCTACAACTTTCACAATGCAAAGATAAAAATATTTTGGTGCAACTGTGTTGCAAATGATTTTTACAACGAATCAATCACACTTCCGCAAGTCAACATTGCATCGCCATAGTATGGATTTCTTATTTCTTCTTCCATACTTAACCATACCGCACCTTTATTGTTATTTGCCATAGGGCATTTCTGAATGTAATAATTTGTCGAGTTTTCTATGCTCATTGCAATAGGCACGATATTCTCGTTTAGAATGACGAAGTGAGCGCGCTGGTTTTCCAGATTATCATTGTTTGCAATGGCATCCAGCATCTCAATACTTTTGGTTAAATGTTGTTTTTCCATCGTACCTAAATCATCAGTCGATATTGTTTTTAATTTTTCTGACGTCGTTTTCGCGAAAGCGGAAACCTGACCAGCATCGCTTGCCACAAAGGCATCTTTCATTTTAAGATACGACGGTAATGCTTCACTAAAGTCAGAACTAAACGCATTACTGAAACTCATTTCCATATCACCCATCATAGCCGATTCATCCTGCATCATTTGCTGATTCATCATTGATTTTTTACCCTGTAACTGTGCCGCTGCATCTACTGTAAATGTTCCATTGGTAACAATTTCATCGCCATTATTTAATCCGGCCGATACTTGGTAAGTTTCGCCAGAGCGATTGCCCAAGGTTACTTCGCGCATTTCAAATACAGGCTCGTTAGGATTGGTTTTCACATATACCAATGAGCGCTCGCCCGTCCATAACACAGCACTTGCAGGCACGGTAAGGGTGTTTTCCATAGTTTGTGTTGCGCCTTTGACTTTACCCGTCACAAACATTCCTGGCTTAAACAGGTCATTCTTATTTTGCAGAGTTGCACGTACCGTTATCGTTCGTGTAGCATTATTTAGAATAGGGTCGATGAATGAGATAGTGCCTTCAAATTCCTTATTGGGATAAGCATTGGTCGTGATATTGATTTTTTGCCCAATGTTGAATTGCGCTATTTGATTTTCATAGGCATCAAATTCTGCCCAAACCGAATTGAGGTTGCTCAACTTCACAATAGGCTGTCCTTGATTTAAATAATCGCCTTGTGCTGCCATTACTTCTGAAACCGTTCCGGAAACCGTTGCATAAATCCGGAAATTCTCACGTACCGTTCCACTTTCTTCTATGGCATTGATTTGCGTATCTGATAGTTTCCAGTTTTTGAGCTTGCTGCGAACAGCTTTGTATAAAGCAGGTTGCGATTCCTTAAGTGATGCTGCGGTAATCAATTCCTGTTGTGCCGCTACAAGGTCTGGTGCGTAAATGGTTGCCAATAACTGACCACGATTTACTTGCTGACCTTCATAGTTAACGTTGAGTTGTTCTATCCTACCTTTGAAATAGCTGGATTGTACGGTATTGTTTTCTTCGTTTGCCGCTATTTTTCCCGAAAGGGATATCATCCCATCATCATCGCCAGCTTTTGCATTTCCTACAATAGTAGTCTGGATATTTGCTAACGCCATTGCGTTTTCAGTCATTTTTATCTCGTTTGCAGCGAGACCATCTGCACCAGCTTCAGCAGGGATTAAGTCCATTCCACATATTGGGCAATCACCAGCTTCGGGTTGCATAATCTGTGGGTGCATAGAGCACGTCCACATCTGTTCTGCGCTCTCGCCAGAGTGGTCGTGGTCGGACATATCAGACGTATCCTTATTTGCTGCATTGTCTGAGCTATTTCCAAAAATGAGCCAGCCTGCGCCCAAACCTATGATAACGGCTATTGCTATATATAGAATGTTCTTTTTCATAATCTTATTTTTCATTTTCTAAACGCTCAATCATTGCTTTCATTTCAGCAATTTCCCTACGTTGCGCTTTAATGATTTCTTCAGCCAATTTTTTGACTTCAGGGTCTTCAATACCTGCCCGTTCACTTGTTAAAATGGCGATGGAATGGTGTGGTATCATTGCTTTCATCCAAAGTACATCGCCTACGGTTGACTTTTGGTCACGTACGAGTCCTAATGCACCTACAAAGAGAACGATACTTCCCAAGACTATGGCGATATTCTTCTGTTTATTTTGATACATACTACGCATTGCCACAAACATTATGATGGCCATAGCAGCGATGCCAAGGCAGACCATATAGAATCTCGTTAGGCTAAACCATACGTGGTCCCATTCATAGGTGTTTAAGTACATTGTAATGTACATTGCTATAAAAGAGCAAGCGAGCATAGCTACAAAACGTGTGTAATGATTTTTTGATTTTCCTGAATTTGTGTGTTCATTTGAATTCATAATTTTTGTTTTTATTTGTTACTAATTATTTAATTTTCTTTTTTAGTTTTCTGATTGACGGGGAACTGATATACCACAAAACGAAACCGCTTAAGACAGTTATCAATCCCAAAAGTGAAAATGCCCTTAACAATAACGTGTTGAAATTATCCCTTCCCTGATAATCCATTGTATGGGTCATCCATAGAAAATCAAACCAGCGCCAATCCCTGTGTCTCACCGTTTGAAAAGCGCCATTCTCAACCGCCACATAGGCTTTTAAATTTTGTGGTGTCTCATACGAGATTTCATAAGCTGGAAGTGGGCGACCTCGATATTCGTGATGTGGCCCAACAGAATCGACTAATTGAATTTTTGCTATTTCTAAATCGTTCAACATATACCTTTTTGCAACTTGTTGTGCCTCTTCTTTAATAATTCCATTTTTCCTTTGACCGGTTCTTGCATTAAAAAGCTGTGCTTCATTAATCCAATAATAAGGTTCATTGGCTATTTCCAGTAATTCCAAAGATTTTACGAATTCTTTTGAAGCCAGTTGGGCTGTGCCGAGCAAATCATTAAAAGAAGTCTGCACAGGTGCCGCTTTCTTAAAATGGTCACCGTGGATTTCGTCGATGTCCGTCCAGCTGAAATACATCCCGCTAATCGTCCACATCAGAAACTGAATACCTAAAAAGATACCCAAATAGCGGTGTGCTTTTCTAATCCATTTCGCTGTTTTTCTATTCACCATTTTACTTTATTCCAAAAGGAAACTCAATCGTGACTTTTTCCCAACTCATTGAGATTGTTCCTGAAGTCTCTGTTGTTTTGTTTACTTTATACTCTAAATGTTCTTTGATATCTTCAGAAGTTTTAGGTGTTACTTTGAATCGTAATACATCATCATTTTCAGTATAGTCGTCCTTACCGTGTTGGTTCCAATTCCTGTTGAAAATGACAGTCCATTCTTCCTGATTCGGAATTACAAAAAACCCGTATTTTCCAGCTTTCAATTCTTTACCGTCGATTTCTAAATCCTTATTTGTTTCAAGCCAAGTAGCCATATGGGCACCAGCCTGCCAGACTTGGTCGTAAGCCAACAATCCACCGAAAATAATTCTATCCCTTACGCCTGGCGACGAATAATCTATATGGATATGAGCATCACCTATCATAGCCATTGCCGATGTGTGTGGACTTAGGGTTTTTTTGTTCTCAGATTTAGGTTCACTCTGGGTATGATTGTGCTCTGTCTCTATTTTGGTATTATTCTTTTCTTCATTTTTACATCCGCTGACAGCAACTACCAATAGGATTATCAAAATTTTATATTTCATAAGTATTTAATTAGTTAGATTATATGTTTTTACTTTTTAGACGTAATGAGTTGGCAATTACCGATACCGAACTGAAGCTCATCGCCAAAGCCGCAATCATTGGCGATAAGAGTATTCCAAAAAACGGATACAGTAGTCCTGCTGCAATAGGGATACCCAGCGTGTTATAAATCATTGCAAAAAAGAGGTTTTGTTTGATATTGCGCATTACTGCATCACTTAGATTTCTTGCCTTTACGATACCGTGTAAATCGCCTTTCACCAAGGTAATGGCTGCACTTTCAATGGCAACATCCGTACCTGTTCCCATTGCGATACCTACATCACTTTTAGCGAGTGCAGGTGCATCATTGATACCATCGCCTGCCATTGCAACCACCTTGCCTTGCTCTTGTAATTTCTCGACTTCCTGCAATTTGTTTTCTGGTAGCATACTTGCTTGAAAATCGGCAAGGTTAAGCTCATCTGCGACAGCTTGGGCGGTGTCGTGATTATCACCAGTAAGCATAATGACCGCAATTCCCTTATTCTGCAAATCCTTGATAGCTTTTGCACTCGTTTCCTTGATTTTGTCGCCGATAACGACGTAGCCTACAACTTGACCTTCTACAGCGAGATAGGAAACCGTTTTCCCTTGTTTTTGGTAGGATTGTGCCTCGTTTTCCATAGCTTCGGTAAGTGTAGCATTTGCCTGTTCCATCATTTTGGCGTTACCTAAAGCCACTTCTTTATTGTTCACTTCACCTTCAACGCCTTTTCCAGTTACTGCGTTAAATCCATCTGCTTTTAAAAACTCTGCGTTTTGTTCTTTTCCATATTTTACGGTGGCTTCCGCCAGCGGATGTTCACTTTGGCTGTTCAAGGAAACAATGTATTGTAGTACTTCGGTTTCGGTAAACCCCTTCTCAAAAGAACCCACTTTCTCAACTGTAGGTTTTCCTTCAGTTATCGTTCCGGTCTTATCGACAATGAGAGTATCGACCTTATCCATTTTTTCAAGGGCTTCGGCATTTTTAATAAGCACACCATTCTGCGCACCTTTGCCAACGCCGACCATTACAGACATTGGTGTCGCAAGCCCCAAAGCACAGGGACAGGCGATAATTAATACGGCAATCGCATTGACCAAAGCATAAACATAGGCTGGCTCTGGGCCCCAAATTGCCCAAACGGCAAATGTAACAACAGCGATTATAACAACGATTGGCACGAAATATCCCGAAACGGTATCGGCCAACTTTTGGATGGGTGCACGGCTTCGACTGGCATCATTGACCATCTGTATAATCTGTGATAACAAAGTGTCAGACCCAACCTTTTCAGCTTTCATCAAAAAGGACTGATTGCCATTGATAGTTCCGCTACTTACTTTATCATCTACTGATTTGTTTACAGGAATGGGTTCGCCCGTAATCATCGATTCATCTATAGAAGTTTCGCCTTCGGTAATAACGCCATCCACAGGAATCTTATCGCCCGGCTTTACACGCAGAATATCACCCAATTCAATTTCATCGATGGCCACTTCCTGTTCCTCGCCATCAACTACCTTTACAGCCTTGTTAGGTGCCAATTTTAAAAGTTCCTTGACTGCGGAATTGGTCTTGCTATGCGCACGAGCTTCCAGAACCTGCCCAAGCAATACCAAAGTTAGAATGACCGTTGCCGCTTCAAAATAGACGTGAACGGTACCTGCCTCGGTCTTGAATTGGTCTGGGAAAAAATCGGGAACGAGCATCCCGAACACGCTGAACAGCCAAGCAACACCTGCACCGATACCGATAAGCGTAAACATATTTAAGTTCCACGTCTTTATACTGCGGTAGGCACGTTCAAAGAACATCCAAGTAGCGTAGAATACCACAGGGATAGAGAGCGCAAATTGAATCCAATTCCAATAGTTTAATTCTAAAACATCATATAATGGATTGTTGGGCAGCATTTCGGACATTGCAATGATAAAAATGGGCAATGTGAAAGCGACCGCTATCCAGAACTTTTTAAGCAGTTTTTTATAGGTCTTTTCTTCTGCGGATAAATCGGGTTCCATAGGAACTAAATCCATCCCACAAATTGGACAGCTTCCCGGTTCATCCTTAATAATTTCGGGATGCATCGGACAGGTATATTGGGTGTCGGAAGTAGCCGTTAGGTTCACTTCTTCAACCAAATCCATCCCGCAAACAGGACAATCGCCTGGTTTGTCGTAAGTCTTGTCGCCCTCGCAATGCATCGGGCAATAGAACGTTCCCGTTCCTTTGCCTTTGGGTTTATCTACTTTCTTCTTATCGTGGGTATGATGATGTTCCCCATTCTGATGGATGCTGTATTGCCCACCGTTCGTTTTCAGCGCCTCTTGAAATTTTTCGATGGGAATATGGGATTGCATTTCAATGGTCGCTTCGGCTTTTTCTAAATTGACAGTTGCATTGGTAACACCTTCAACTTTAGAGAGCGTTTCTTCTACGTGCGTTCTACAACCATTACAGGTCATTCCGTGTATGTGATAGGTGTGTGTCATTTTATGATTGGCTAAAAATTATTTAACATTTCTGGATGATGAATGTGTTTTAACTATCTGCCATTTATCATCTATCTTCTTAAGGATAGAAGTCGCCACCCCTTTTTTCTTTATAGTTCGGGTATTGCCATTATCATCGGGATTGAGAACTATGGTATAGACGTAAGTTTCGGTAGTAAATGCATAGGGCAAATCTACTTCTGCATCAATTTCATAATCTGAAAATTCAAACTTCTTGAAGTGTCCTAATTCTGGTCCCAAATGGTGTTCTATATAGTGCGCATAGGAACCCTCAACACCACCGGACTCAAAAACTTCCGAGTCGTTTGTGAACAACTCAAAGGTACCTTCAGTCGTTAGGTTTTGCAGCGCATCCTTATAGGTTTTCATTACTTTAAGTACGGCTTGCTTTTCTGTGTTTGTATCTTGTCCGAACACTTGGCTTGTTGCTATTATAATTAATGCGAATATTGTAGTTTTTCTAAGTGCATTCATCCTGTTTGTTTTTAAGGGTTTTTATTCAAATTCATTTATGTCATTATTCATTTTTCTAATATTTTTTATTGTGCCTGACAAGGGAAGGGCTACTAACTAACCAACCATCAACTTTCCCTTCCCATATCAGGACTTTATTCCAAACTGTCTTTTAACGCTGTCATATAATCTATTATCACCCTCTTATCTTCATCTGAAAGAATTGCATCCTTGTGAATGAGTGTATAAGAATCCAATGGCATTTTATCTTCTTCAATTTGGCTTATGATAGACCGAAGTTTACTGTTCTTTCGCCGGTCTGAATATTCTGCCCATTCATTAAAATTAAGTTCGTCCTTACCTTCTTGTATGTGGTCTTCCAGATACCAAGCCGCAGGCTGTATCTTACTATACCACGGATAATCTGTATTATTACTGTGGCAATCGTAGCAAGAAACCTGCAACCGATTTTTTATCGTTGCAGGCACTTGATTTTCGACCATAAAATCACTTTGCGGTACAGTATCGCTCTCGTTCAGGGTTATTGGAAAGAACTGAATCACTATCAATGCCACAAGGGCAAGCCACGCTATGATTTTTATAAACTTCAATTAGTTGATTTCACGCTGTACTTTACCGCATTTCAACATTTTGTCACCGAAATAGGGGTTTCTAATTTCTTCGTTCATACTAAGCCAAGCACCACCCTCATTATTCTTATACATAGGGCAGAATTGCTCGTATATCTTCATCTCAGTTCCGGTAATGGCAACCATATCGGTAACATCCTTGCTTAATATCTTAAAGTGCTCACGTTGGTGTGCCATATCACTTTCTGAAATGT